>Ga0209346_1001723_pt1 | contig 10797 bp, 9 predicted proteins | sample AutmiccommunBRH9_FD_187381 | JGI IMG/M metagenome (GOLD analysis project Ga0209346, IMG submission 187381) | Deep subsurface microbial communities from Mt. Terri, Switzerland - Autotrophic microbial communities BRH/9 (SPAdes) (version 2) | ecosystem: Environmental > Aquatic > Deep subsurface >...
CGCTGGTCGGCGCATCGCTTGGTGGCCTTGCCGGACTGGTCGCCGAGGGTGACCTTGCCCAAGGCAGCTTTGCATCGCTGACATTGGTGGATATTGCACCGCGTATGGAGCCAGACGGCGTGATACGGGTCGTGGGCTTCATGGAGCAGCATGTCGAAACCGGATTTGCGACACCTGATGAAGCGGCGGAGGTTATCGCACGCTACATGCCACATCGCGGTAAGCGCGGCACCGGCGCTGGCCTGCGCCATTATCTTCGGCAAAAAGATGATGGCCGCTTTTACTGGCATTGGGACCCGGCATTCATCCGCAACATCATGGCGACCAGACGAAGCAATCCCGAAAATCAGGAGCATCAGTTTCAGGAACTCAGCAAGGCGGCGGCCAGTCTGACACTCCCGCTCCATCTCATTCGCGGCGCGGCGAGCGACCTTGTTTCCGAAGAAGCCGTTGCACATCTGCGGCAGGTCGCTCCCCATGCGGAATATACCGACATCGCTGACGCCACCCACATGGTCGTGGGCGATGCCAATGATGCATTTTCGAATGCGATCCTTGGTTTTCTGGCTCGCCACCATGGCAAGGCGGGATCGGGGCGATGAGCGAACAGTCAATGGTGTTTGACCGGGTGCGCTTGCAGGAGATGCTGGACATTGCGCCCTTCCATCAATGGCTCGGCCTGGAAATCCGATCCTGCTCGGAAGACGGGCTTGAACTGACGATGCCCTGGCGCGAGGAAATTGTCTCCAACCCCATGCTGGGCTCTGCGCATGGCGGCGTCTTGGCGGCGCTGATCGATCTCACGGGCCTTTACACTTTGCTGATGCTCGGCACCCGGGCTAAAGCCACCGCCGACCTCAGGATCGATTATCATCGACCCGCAACCGCTGGCCCGCTCATTGCCCGTGGACGGGTTATCAAGACCGGTCGTCAGATCAGTGTCGCCGAAGCCCACATTCTTGGCCCAGACAACAAACTTCTGGCGAGCGGAAGGGGGGCCTACATATGCTAGCGCGCTTTTCTCTGCCCGCTCTGATCGCTGCCGCTTTGTTGCTGTCTGCCTGCTCAAGCGGTGAAGCAGAAGGTCAGGCTGCAAGAGAAGCTCCGCAGGGCCCGCGTGAGGTTAAGACAGTGATCGTCCAAACCGAAATGCTCAACGAACCAGTGAATGCTTTCGGGACTATTGCCGCTAAACAAAGCAGTGCCATCGGAGCATTGATAGAAGGCCCGGTCGAGCGGATCTTTGTGAAAGTCGGTGACAGGGTATCTCGCGGACAGCCGCTTTTTCGGATCAGACAAGCCGACTATCAGCGGAACGTGGCGGAGGCTCAAGCTGCGGTCGATCTCGCGACCGCTCAAGCAATAGAGGCCGAGCGGCGCTATGAACGCGTGATAGCTCTTGCACCGAAGGGTTTCGTTTCGAAAGCGCAGGTCGATGCGGTTGAAACCGAGCTAGCGGTGGCGCGAGCTCAGAAGTCCAGGGCCGTGGCGGCGCTTGGGACGTCGCAGCAGGCCCTGAGTGATACGATTACGCGCGCACCTTATGACGGCGTAGTAACCGCGCGCCTAGTTGATGAGGGGGTCTACCTCAATAACCGGTTCGCAGGGGGCGGCCAGTCAGCGGCCCTTCAATTGCAGGAGCTCGGCACCGTTGCGGCTATCGTCAACGCGCCGCAGGAATATGTCGACATGCTGCAGCGAGACATGCCAGCGCGCGTTTTCATCGAAGGGTTCGACACGCCATTCGAAAGCATTGTTTACATCATCAACGACCGGGTCGATCCCGAAAGCCGGATGGTCGAATTACGGCTGCCGATCGCCAATCCCAACTACCGGATAAGCTCCGGCCTTGCAGCCCGGGCCGAGATACAGATCCCACCGGAACCAGCTATCATTCTGCCCCGAACAGCCATTCTCGGCGACAGCTCCGCCGCCCATCTTTTCATCATCCGTGATGGCAAGGCTCAGCGCCGCGAGGTCAGGTTCGACAGTATCGACCTCGACAGGGTGCGGATCCTGTCAGGCCTGACCGCAGGCGAGGAAGTGATCATCGATCCTCCGGCAACCTTGCGCGACGGCGAGCCGGTAAAGCCGCGCCGCAAAGCCGGCGAGAAGTAATATGTGGCTGGCCGATGTTTCGATCCGGCGTCCAGTGTTTGCGACGATGCTGATTGTCTCGCTCGTCGTGCTTGGTCTTGTTTCCTTCGGCCGTCTCGGGGTCGATCTGTTTCCCGAGGTCGAATTCCCCTACGTGTCGGTAACCACCACGCTGCCCGGGGCATCTCCTGGGACGATTGAGACCGAAGTCACCGATATCGTCGAAGAGCAGCTCAACACCATCGCGGGCCTGCGCCAGATGCGTTCTGTCAGCGCCGAAGGGGTGAGCATCGTCAATCTCGAGTTCGAGCTTGAACAAGACGCCGACCTCATGGCGCAGGAAGTCCGGGACAAGATGTCGCGGCTTGGTGCGGACCTGCCCGCCGATGCAGAGCCGCCGGTGATCGAAAAGGTTGATCCCGACGCTGCGCCTATCCTGTCGGTTCTGTTGTCCGGCGACATGCCAATCCGCGATCTGACCACCTTTGCAGACGAGGACGTGAAGGAGCGGTTGCAGCGAGTGCCGGGGGTCGGCTCGGTCGAGCTGGTCGGCGGGCGCGAGCGCGAAATGCGCATCTGGCTGGATGCAGCCGCCATGCGCGCGCGCAGCATAACGGCAGACGACGTGCTATCGGCAATCCAGCGTGAAAACGCGGAGCTTCCGGGCGGAAGGCTGGTGACGGAGGGCCGGACACGCCAATTCGGCATCCGCACACTCGCCGAAGCGGCGAGCGCAGCGGAGTTCGCACGGATACCGATTGCCTACCGACCGAATGGCCAGACTGTCCGTATCGGCGATGTCGGCCGTGTCGAAGATTCGGTCGAAGATGAAACCACCTATGCACAGCTTGATGGCAAGCCCGGCGTGGTGCTCGAAGTGCGCAAACAGAGCGGTGAAAACACCGTTGCAGTTGCCGAGCAGATCCGGGCGGCAATCGAGGACATAAGCGCAAGCGCACCGGACGGGGTCGACCTGGTTATCGCCCGCGATACATCGCGCTTCATCGAACAGGCAATCGGTGACGTCCTGTTCGATCTATTCATCGCGGTGTTGCTGGTAGTCGCCGTGACCTTTCTGTTCCTGTTGAGCTGGCGCGCGACTATCATCGTTCTCCTCGCCATTCCGACATCGATCGTTTCCACCTTCGTCGCTTTCGCCGCATTTGATTTCACCATCAACATGATCACCTTGCTGGCGCTGACTGTGGCGATTGGTCTGTTGGTGGATGATGCCATCGTCGTGGTCGAGGCAATCCAGAACGATGTCGATGCCGGTATTGATTCAACCGAGGCGGCCCATGCTGCGACCAAGCGCGTAGCCCTTGCGGTGCTGGCCGGCACGTTCGCTACGCTGGCGGTCTTCGTTCCGATCGCCTTCATGGAGGGAATAGTCGGCCGTTTCTTCTTCCAATATGGACTGGCAATCGTGTTTTCTGTCAGCGTCTCGATGCTGGTGGCCTTCACCTTGACCCCTGCCCTATCTGCGCGATTGCTGCGCCCGGAACTTCCGGAAGATGGCTGGCTTGGACGCATAGAGCGGTTTCATGTCGGGATGCGCTTTCGCTACGAACGCCTCGTCAGCTGGGCCATTGGCAGGCGGTATGTGGTGCTTGCTGGCGCTCTGGCGAGCGTTCTTGTCGGCGGATTTTTTGCCGGGCTTGTGCCGAGCACGTTTATGTCCACCACCGACCGGTCAGAATTTCTCGCGACGGTCAAGCTGCCCCTTGGCACGGGGATCACCGGAGCGCGCGAAGCGGCACAGCAAGCGGATGTCGTTTTGCGCGAAAACCCGGAAGTCGAACTGGTGTTCGCGAGCGCGGGCAGCGGCAGCAATCCCAAGGTCAACGAAATCGATATCTATGTCGGGCTGACGCCCAAGCGGACCCGTGACCTGTCGCAAGATGACTTGATGACATTCGCGCGTGATGCTCTCAGTAAAAGTGTCGACGGAGCGCGCGAGGTATCTGTGGCGGAGGTTCCGTGGGTTTCGGGAGCAGGCGTTGGGCAAGCCGCGATCGAACTTATCATCACCGGGAGTGATACCGCAGCGATCAACGATTATGCGCAATGGCTACACGGTGAACTCGCCGCCAAGCCCGATTTCGTCGATGTCCGCTCCACCTATGAGGGTGGCCGACCCGAATTGCAGATTGTGCTTGATCGTGACCGGGCAGCGGACCTCGGCATATCGGCGCGCAGTCTTGCCGCTGCCTCCCGCACGTTGATCGGGGGCAGTGATGCGGGAACCTTCGAAGCTGACGGGCGGCGCTATGATGTCCGTGTACGCCTCGACGAAATCAACCGGCAGACCCTCTCGGATGTTCAGTCACTGCCACTCAGAACCGGACAGGGCACGCTGGTCGATCTGGCAGCAATCGCGGATGTCGAGGTGACCTCAAGCGCGGCCGAAATCGAGCGCATCGATCGGTCGCGCCAGATTTCCGTGCAGGCAAACACAACGCCCGGAGTTGCGTTGAGCGTCGCAGTCACCAAAGTTGAGGACCTCATCGCGTCCAACCCGCCACCGTCCGGTCTTTCAATCCAGACCGAAGGCACTGCGAGAAGACTGGCCGAAACGGGCGAGGCAATAGTCTTCGCATTCGCACTGGCAATAGTGGCTCTCTACATTGTGCTGGCAAGCCAGTTTAACAGCTTCGGGCAGCCGATCATCATCATGCTGACAGCGCCACTTTCCTTTTCCGGAGCCTATTTTCTCATGTGGGCAGGAGGGCAGGAAATGAGCCTGTTTGCCCAGATCGGCATGATTGCGCTCATGGGCATTGTGATGAAGAACGGCATCCTGCTGGTTGATCTTGCGAACCAGTACCGTGACGCAGGCATTGATGCTGCCTCGGCAATGCGCAAGGCAGCGCCGGAACGGTTGCGGCCCGTTCTGATGACAGCATTGGCGGCGGTATTCGGGATGTTGCCGGTCGCGCTTGCTCAATCGGATGCCGCTGAATGGCGCAATTCGATGGGCTTTATCATCATCGGCGGCTTGACCACTTCCACGTTCTTGACATTGCTGGTGGTGCCTGCCGCCTATTCCGCAGCGGGTGATCTGAGAGGCTTGGCCGGGCGTTTTCGTGCAGCAGCGGTAGACAAGCTCTGACGGTGAGCAGCAACCACTCAGGGACGAGCTAACGTAATGGCGGCAATTGGGTCGTTAGCGGACTGTCTGAAATTAGCCCCGCTACGCTCTAACTAGCGATAACACCCTCTTATCGGGACCCAACTTTGCAGCCTAGATCAGGGGCGCAGGCGAGGTAATTTGGCGACCATTTGATTGCAATGAGCGTCGGGCCAGCAATCCTTCACCCCCGCGAATAGGCATTTTCGGGTGCGCCAGAGACAGTGCTAGATGTGGATACTTGAGAACACAAAAAGAACAAACATTGCTTCCTGGGAGTCCTGGTGTCATCCTGCCACAAATTGACCCAGGTTGGCTTGGGCTATGGAGGCACAATGGGATTGCAGACAAACAGTTTTGCGCAGGACTTCGCTAAGGCGGGTCTGAATGTGGATGATCTGGCAAGTGAGTTTGGGCAGTCCTCTCGTCAGATTAGGCGCTACATCGCTGGCGATTGTCCAGTACCCAAGCTGGTGGTCGAGCGCATGAGAGATTTGGCGCGGGCCAAGGCATCAGCTCAAGAACTTGAGCCATCCTTCCGATTTATCGATCTGTTTGCCGGTATTGGCGGAATGCGCATTGGCTTCGAGGCGATCGGCGGCAAATGCGTCTTTACCAGTGAGTGGGATCGCTTCTCGCAGCAAACCTATCTTCGCAATTTCCCCGATGGTGATGGCCATGTGTTTGCGGGGGACATCCGTCCTTATGGGGAAAATCCGTCCTTGATCCCCGAGCATGATGTGCTGCTGGCAGGCTTTCCTTGTCAGCCATTTTCTCTAGCCGGTGTGTCCAAGAAGAATTCTCTGGGCCGCAAGCACGGGTTTGAGTGCGAGGAGCAGGGCAATCTCTTCTTCGAAATCGCGCGCATCATCCGCCACCATCAACCGGCTGCATTCTTGCTCGAGAATGTGAAAAACCTGAAGAGTCACGACAAGGGCAGGACCTTCGAGGTCATCAAGCATACGCTGACAAAGGAGCTGGGTTACAACATCCAGACCCGGATAATCAGTTCGGCTCCGTTTGTACCTCAGAAGCGGCAGCGGATCTTCATCGTCGGGTTCCGTGAAGAGGCTGGCTTCAATTTCGCCGATTTTGATGCCTTCGTCCCGCCAGAGGAGGATTGGCCAACGCTTGGCACCATCCTTCAGTCACACAACGAGATCGATCCGAAGTATACTCTGACGCCCAAGTTGTGGGGCTACTTACAGGATTATCGGAAAAAGCACGAAAAGGCGGGCAATGGTTTCGGGTTTACGGCCCATGGCCCCGGTGACGTCGCTCGGACTTTGTCAGCCCGTTATCACAAGGATGGTTCAGAGATCCTGATCGAACAGAAGGGAACGCGGCCACGTCGTTTGACGCCAACTGAGTGTGCACGATTGATGGGCTTTGAGAAAGATGGCCGCGAATGGCAGATACCTGTTTCCGACACGCAGGCTTATCGTCAGTTTGGCAACGCGGTCGTCGTGCCAGTCGTCGAAGCGATTGCCCGCACAATGCAACCTGCCATCCTGCGCGCGCTCAAAAAGGCAGGGCATGCGACGGAGACTCCGGACAGGGAACCCGAAGAGGTTCCGATTGCCTGATATCGTCCCGTCGGAAACCCGCAGTCGGATGATGTCCGGCATCAGGTCAAAGGACACGACGCCCGAAAAACTGATCCGCTCGGGGCTTCATTGTCTCGGTTACCGTTTCAGGTTGCATGATAGAAAAATGCCCGGGAGTCCCGATCTGGTGTTCCGTTCGCGGCGCGCCGTAATCGAGGTGCGCGGTTGCTTCTGGCACGGTCACGATTGTCATCTCTTTCGATGGCCGGGGACACGGGTCGAGTTCTGGAAAAGCAAGATTACCGGCAACGTTAGGCGTGATCGACTCAACCTGCTCGCTCTGCTGGAGCAGGGTTGGCGTGTCGCGGAAGTCTGGGAATGCCAGCTAAAGGGGAAAGAAAGGCGACCATTGGATAGTGTGATTGCACGCCTTGCCGCATTTCTCGAAAGTGACGAACAACACTGTGTAATCGGTAACCATCAGACTGTGACGACCTCAGAGGACGCGTAAAGGAGCTGCATTGCTTTAGGCAGCTGCCTCGCATTTATATGCCACTGTGGACGGACCTTGGCCTTGCCGTCCGCGTAAATGGTGTGGGCCGGGTCGAAGAAGACGAGACCGGAAGCAATACCGCGCAAGAGCCTGAATACATCCGTGCCAGTCCCGGTAACCCAGCCGGGGCCGTAGGCATATTCGAATTGCCCGTCAGTCCCGGTGCGTCGCCTTGCATCGATGTAGAGTGCGTTTGCGTGCTTGGCGTTCCAGCAGTTGGCGAGCTTCTCCAGCGACCAGCCTGCCGCGATCTCTCCGGTTGCGGGATCAAACAATTCAACGCCAATCCTACCCGAGGCATCAAAGCTGTCGATTGCAGCATCATAGCCAGCCAACCGCATTCCCAAGCCTGTGGCCGCACAGACCTCACCGTTACGATGGATGCCGACAAAGCGGATTGAACCGTCTGCCTTTTGCCCAGGCTTTCCGTAGCGGTCCATGAATGTGCGAAAAGGATGATCGCCCGCGAAGCCATAATCGGCAGTGGGTGTCATCAGACTGATACGGCTTCCGCTGAAGGACTTTATCTCGAAGCCGTGGGCGTCCGGCTTCTTGTCGCCATTGGCCGCGACACCTAGCAGTGCTTCCAGCGTATAGCCGCCTCCCTGTGCACCACTGAAGGCTTCTACGCCCTCGGATTTCAGGATCCGCGACCAGTGCCAGCCTTGTTTCACAATCGTAGCGATTTCACGCCTAAGCAGCTCGGCAGGATTTTGTCCTGTCCCTCGATCGATCAACAAAACCTGGAGGACACCGCTGGAGGGTACAAATGGCAGGTCAGGGAAGTCGCTGACCAATTGATCCTCAAGTTCAGTCAGAACAAGGCCCAAAACCTTCCCATCGCGAGCAGTGCCCATCACGAGAATACGCTGGCCATATTTCGCCAAGTTCTGACGTCGAAGTGCATCGGGCGGCGCGGGACATCCCTTCAGGAAGCCTGACATGCGCACTTCGGGATATTGGAAGTAATCTATAATCTTCGTGTCTGGGGCCGCGTGTCGGTTGCCATGTTTGTCCAGCCACGCAAAATCTAGCAGTGCCTCGATGATCGGTTGACCGGCCTTGGACTTGCGCTTCGCTGTACTTGTGCCGCCTTCACGGAACGACAGTTTTGCGGGGAAGAGGTTGATGAGCCCAGGAAGCTGGCTTCCAAAATAAATCTGGTTCTTGTCGTTATCCTGCTTGGGACTCAGCTTCTTCACATAGGCAGTCCGGACGCCTTCCCGGATTAGAAGCTTTCTCAGCTCCTCTATGTTCCTGATGCCGCACATTTTCCTAGGCTACAGTCAGTCGGGATAAGATCAATCAACTTTGAGTGAGCTATCGAGATCGCCAGATATCGAATTAAGGAACAACAGCAATACGTAAGCGTGGGACTTGACACGCCTTAATAGCGTGGTAGATCACACGGTATGACCCGAGCCCCTTTAACAATCTTCACGCACAAGAAGTGGACCCCAAGTGCATTCCAGCGTCTTTCGGGTCTCAGCCCCGTTGCAGTCCGCGACCTGCGGCGACGGGGCCTTGCGCCAGAAAGCGAGGGGGGGAAGCTGGGGTTGGAAGCGGTGGCCGAGCTGCACCTTCTATCTGCACTGACGTCCCACGGCTTTGGGCCAAAAAGTGTTCGAGCGACGGCGAAGGAATTCGCGGATGCCGTTCAGCAGCACGCGCTGGCGAACCGTTCCGCATGGACTGACGACAAATCGCATGCAGCTTGGCTCGGAAGTTCCTTTGGCAAACGCAAGGGGCCACGCTTCATCTTAATTGAAAGTGCAGAAAAGGGGGGCGTCGCAATCGATGACCCGACGGCACTTCCAAACAATACCGCTCCGATCGTGACGATCATCGATCTTGAACGGCTAGGGAAAGAACTGAGCGAACACATGGCTCATCACCCGAGTCGCTTGGCCCCCAACAGTGGAGGTGGAGTGGAATGACCCAACCTTCCAGCTTTAAGCAAAATGACGTCAGGAAGGCGCTCGTTGCTGCAAAGAGGGCTGGCCTCCAACCTCGCGCATGTCGAATAACCCCCATGGGCGATATTGTTCTAAACTTCTCTGAAGGCGGCCAATCCTCTAGCAACTCTTTCGATGCTCTTATCGGAAAGTCGCATGACTAAGAGATGGCTCCCTAAGTGGGTCTCCGAGTACCGAGATCGCCATGGCAAGCCACGATACCGCTTTCGCCGGAAAGGGTTCGCTCAGTACCTGTTCAAGCATCCACCCGGAACTGAGGGTTTCCGCCAAGAATATGAAGCCTGTAAACGCGGCCTGGCCGCACCCGCCATCGAGCCGGGTGCAGGACGTGCGGCGCCGGGATCATTTGATGACTTGATTGGGCGGTACGTCCGCTCGCCGGATTTTCTCAATCCTTCGGACCGAACTCGCGAGGTTTACAGAGGCGTTATCGAAAGATGGCGCGTCAAATACGGCAGCGCCAAGGTTCGTGACCTTGAGGCGCGCCATGTAGAGGACATGATGGCCGAGATGTTGCCACACCGCACAGCGGCAAACATGATGCGCAAGCGCCTCAGTGCACTGATGCAGTTCGCCATTCGGCAGGGGATGGCACAGACAAATCCAGTAATTGCAACCAGGCCTTACGAAATAAAAAGTGGCGGCTTCCATACGTGGACGGACCCGGAGATCGGACAATATGAGGCTTGTCACCCCGTTGGAAGCAAGGCGCGCCTTGCGCTCGCCCTGATGCTCTGGACAGGTCAGCGAGGCGGTGATGCGCGAGTTATGGGCCCACAGCACATCCAAGATAAACGCCTTGTGATCACGCAAGAAAAGACTGGTGTTACTGTCTCGCTCCCGATCCTGCCGCCGCTCGCTGAGGCGATCATGGCCGCCCCGAGCAGCGCTCTGGTTTTCTTGTTGAGCGAACACGGGAAACCCTACAGCCGCAAGGGCTTCGGCAACAAAATACGCCAATGGTGCGATGAGGCTGGGCTCCCCAAATGTACCGCGCATGGGCTTCGAAAAGCAGCAGCTAGGCGTTTTGCAGAGGCGGGGTGTACCAATCAGCAAATAAAAGCGTGGACCGGCCACACGACAGATAGCGAGGTCGCTCGATACACTGCAGCAGCCAATCAAGAGACCTTATCGGACGCGGCTGCAGAGAAGCTAATGGCTAACCTTCGCAATCAGTTAGCCATCAAGGGCCGTAAACCACTCAACAAGGAGGCATAAATGTCAAAGGTGGCGCGCGACGCAGTCCAGAGCGGACCAGTCTCAGCCCCGATTTTCCCTGCTGGCAGGGTACTTAGCAGGGTAATCTGGCCATTTTCGGCGAATTGACGCCGAATTCAGTTCAGCACGACGCTGAAATTCCGCGGTATTCCATGAAAATTCCCTGTGTTGCGCTGCAGGGATTTTGTTCTGCCGAGCAGGGACTAAATCCGCGGTGAGCAGGGACGGGAAGTAAGCGTACGGCGGCTGCACGCTTGTCAATGGTTCCTGCCTTTC
>Ga0209346_1001728_pt1 | contig 10762 bp, 10 predicted proteins | sample AutmiccommunBRH9_FD_187381 | JGI IMG/M metagenome (GOLD analysis project Ga0209346, IMG submission 187381) | Deep subsurface microbial communities from Mt. Terri, Switzerland - Autotrophic microbial communities BRH/9 (SPAdes) (version 2) | ecosystem: Environmental > Aquatic > Deep subsurface >...
GTCCAGGATGGGAACCCAAAACAGGCGAATATGGATCAAATATCAGCCGGACAGGCGTGCCGGGCATCATGCCGACGTGAAACATGGCTCCAAAGCGTCAAATCATTAGGTTGATGGAGGTGCCCAGCTGGTATGGCCATCCGCCGAGCCGGGACACCGTTACGGCCATGTCGCTCGCTGCCTGAAAATAATTGGAGAAATGGTGGGCGTAGAGAGAGTTGAACTCCCGACCCCTTCGATGTCAACGAAGTGCTCTACCACTGAGCTATACGCCCACGCTGGAGGCCGTCTAGCCAGCCGCTAGCGCTGGCGCAAGGCTTAATTCAGGTCGCTCATGCGGTCCGGCTCGAACAGCCGGTCGACCTCGAGAACCAGATCCCGCAAATGAAAGGGTTTCGACAATATCTTGGCTTTCGGAACCGTTGCTCCGGCCCGCAATGTCACACCGGAAAATCCGGTGATAAACATGACCTGCGTCTCAGGGCAGACGGTAGCGCAATGTTGCGCCAGTTCGATACCATCCATTTCCGGCATCACAATATCCGTCAGCAGCAGATCGAACTTCTCCGAGTCGAGCAACGGAACGGCAGCGGTCCCACGATCCACCGCGACAACTTCATAGTTGGCTTTCTCAAGGGCGCGTGTAAGATGCTCCCGCATCGCCTGTTCGTCTTCCGCGAGGAGAATCCTGATCATATTGTCGCACCTTCCCGATTATGCCTGAATACAGACCTGCCATTATGCCGAGGCCGATCCATAAGTGCAAATCGGTTAATTTTTTCTCGATGAAGCGGGTTTTTCTGAACGGGCAGGCTCATTTTTCCGGGGATAAAGATGGATAACCCCTCTGCCGGCAAAACATGGTCATCAACTGCAACCTACAGCCTGTCCAACGTGGCGGCGCTCAAATTCCCGCTACTGATCAGCGTTCCCCACTCGGGTCGGGAATATCCGGTCGAACTTCTCGACAATCTGAATGTGTCGGCTTCCCATCTGCTCCGACTGGAAGACCGCTATGCGGATCGGCTGGCTGCATCCGCCATTGCCTTCGGCTTTCCGGCGATCATAGCCCGCAAGCCAAGAGCCTGGATCGATCTCAATCGCGGCCGGGCCGAAATCGATCCGGATATGGTGGCCGGCATGGATCCAGCCCAAACTCCCCATATCAGCTCAAAGGTAAGGGGCGGTTTGGGCATATTGCCTCGTCGGTTGCACGGCGCGGGCAATTTGTGGCGCGACAAATGGCAACATCAACATGTCATTGACCGAATCGAGAAGGATCACGAGCCCTATCATCTCATGGTCGCGCATTTGCTCGAGCAGATCCGCTCCGAATATGGTTGCGCGCTGCTACTGGACTTGCACAGCATGCCGCCAGTCCTGGACGAAAATCGTCGCAAAATCGGGTTTGTGATCGGGGACCGGTTCGGACGGAGCTGCCAATCCCGCTATGTTGAAATGGCCGGGGTTCATTTGCGGATGCAGGGCCATCATGTACAGACGAACCACCCCTATGCCGGCGGCTATATCCTGGAGCGGCACGGCAAGCCGGGCCAAAATATTCACGCATTCCAGCTCGAAGTGGATCGGTCATTATATCTCGACGAGAATTTGCGCGAACCGATTGCCGCGACCCGGTCCATTGCGGAACTGATCCGGAATTGTTGCCTGATGCTCGCCGAGCAATTGTCCGGCCGCATTCAGCTTGAAGCCGCGGAATGACATTCCCCAATAAAAAACCACCTCGCCAATAAGGCGAGGTGGCCAAGGTTCAGGGAGGTGGCATTCCGAAGGAATGCCGGTATCGATCCGATCGGGGGATGCGGACCAATACAATGATAATGTGGGGTCTGGTATCGCGAGTTGCAAGTCCCAAAAACGAGAAAATTATCTGGTGCTGTTACCGGTTTCGGCCATCTGGGCGAAACCGGCGTTTTCGGAGATTCAAATCTGTACGGAAGGTGCTTCAGTTACCTGGGGCATCTTGCCGGCGCTAACCTGTCTTGCAAACACATCGCGCATCAACTGCAGGGAAAAGAGATGAGCGTAAATCAACGGCAGCATGCCGTTCTGGTTCATTTTGCGCAGTTCGTCGCCGCGCATTTCACGCAACTTTTCTTCATTCACCATCTTGAATCCACGGTAGACAAAAGGTTTTTCAACGCCGGTTTGCTGGATCGAGACTTCTCCATCCATCAACAGGTCCAGTTTTTCGAGTTCGGCGACGAACTGACCGGTACGCTGACCAGCCTGTTCGAATTGTTCACAGAAATTCAGAATATTCTTCGTGGTTTCGCTTGGCTGATCCTTGTCGAAGAGGGCCTCCCCTTCGTCATATTCGCCGATCGCGTCGGTTGTCGGGTCGAAACATAGCGAAAGCTCGTCAGCATCCGGACGCAATTTTGCGAGCATGAACGGATAGCGGCGGACATAGGCCGGGACATAGGCCGGTTCGCTAAAATGGCCTTCGTCGTTCATGAACGTGTTGACGCCCTCGTTCAGCCCCATCAGAATCAGGGGCACGCTATTTTCCCCAACCGAAAACACTATTGGATAGTTGCGACCAGCACTCATGAATTCATCGGACGTAATCGGGATCGCATGCTGCGACTGCATGAAGGATGCGTTGTCGAGTCCCTTGACCTTCCATTTCGCATGTTCTTTGGAATTGAGCGGGACCAGGTCCTTGTAGAACATGGGTAGGGCTTGTGCTTGCGGCGTGCTCGCCATGATCAGATTCTCCGAAAATTATCGTTGATAGTGAATAGTTGACTTGCGCTTTAAGAGCCTGACTGGCCTGACGCAAGGGGAACGAGTTTGCCCGGGTTCATAATATTCTTTGGATCGATCGCCAATTTTATCGCGCGTAGCATGGCGAGGCGAGCATCGGACGACAGCCGTTCCAGTTCCGCCCGCTTGTTTTGCCCGATGCCATGTTCTGCCGAAATCGAGCCACCCGCCGCGATGACGAGATCATGGACCAGCGGAGTGATCTTTTCTGCCGCTTCCCGCATCCATTCCTGTGCCTGGACTCCCGCTGGGGCCTTGACGTGAAAATGGACGTTGCCGTCTCCCATATGACCGAAGGCCGCAACCTTTGTGCCTGGAAAATTCGTTTCGACAACGGGCGAGGCTTCGTTGATAAATCGCGCCATGCCGGGGACAGGAACGCTGATATCGTGCTGTAGTGCAGGTCCGCTGGCACGTTCCGCTTCGGCAATGGAATCGCGGATTTTCCAGAAATCTTCGGCTTGCTGTTCGCTTGTCGCGAGGGTTGCGTCTGCGATCAGGCCCCGATCCATCGCGTCGGCGAGCAGATCTTCGGTGACCGATGCCGGATCTTGGGCAACCGGTTGATCGCGCACGATTTCGACCAGCACATGCCAAGGGTATGCGCCGGCAAGGGGGGATCTGGTGCCGGGAATGTGGCGCAATACTGCATTCAGGCATGTTTCCGGAATAATTTCAAAGCCCTCGAGAGATTGAGCGACCCGTCCATTGAGATAGCGGAACAGCTGGTAGGCGGCGTCCGTGCTTTCGACCGCCGCCCACGCAACGCAGCGATCTACCAAGGCCGGCACGGTTTTCAGGGTCGCGGCGGTGACGATCCCGAGTGTACCTTCGCCGCCCACGAATAATTGTTTGAGGTCGTAGCCCCGATTGTCTTTCTTGAGGGCAGCGAGGCCTTCGTAGATACTGCCGTCCGGCAGCACGGCTTCGATTCCGGCGACCAGCGAGCGCATCGTCCCGTGGCGCAACACCTGCGTACCGCCTGCATTGGTTGAAACGAGACCGCCGACCGTGGCAGAGCCTTTGCCGCCGAGGGTCAGCGGAAATCTTTGTCCGTCGGCAGCGAGCGCCTCGTGCAGATTCTGAAGAATGACACCGGCCTCGCACATCACCAACTGATCGTCCGGCTCGATCGCCCGAATTCGGTTCATGCGGCGCAGTGACAGGAGGACCGAGTGACCGCTGATGTCGGGGGTTGCCCCCCCGACCATGCCGCTATTGCCGCCCTGCGGTACGATCGCGATCGCATTTTTATTCGCAATCCTCACTATGGCTGCAGTTTCCTGCGTGCTTGCGGGAGAAACCATCGCCGCAGCCGCACCAGTATAGCGGCCGCGCCAGTCGGTCAGCCAGGGTGCCATATCTTCGTCCGCAGTGGTAAAACCCTTTGCCCCTACGGTCGATCGCATTTGTTCCAGCCAATCTGCTGTTTTCGGCATTTTCAGTTTCCTGCTTAGTGGTTATGGCGGTCCGCGAATTCTTCAGATGAATGCGGTTTATCAGAAAGGCTTTGTCAACAGGACGACCGATAACATATTCTCAGTTCATCCAATATTCAATCGCAGTTGCTATAGCGAAGGCAAGGGTTAGTTAAGGGATTATAGTGAGCCTCTCACTTACAGCGATATTGCTGCTCTCGGTGCCATATATGTCCGAGTTGCAGCCGGTGGCTCGTTCGCCGGAAGAGGCGGCCCTGTCCTTCGTGCCAGAACGCCCGCTTGTCTATGCGCAGGTCCGAATCGAAAAAAGGGTGATCATCCGGGTACCGCGTCGCCGGCCAACTCCCCTGACGCCGATGACAGATTTTTTGGAGGAAAGCACGCAGACGACCTATCGCGAAAAGAAAATCGGGAAATGCCTGCCGATGAACAATATACTGGGCGTGCAGATGTTCGCGGATCGCTCTCTCGATCTGGTGACCAGGGACCGGAAGCGGATCCGGGCGCAACTGGAGGACAAATGTCAGGCACGCAGCTTTTACTCTGGTTTCTATGTAGAGAAAACTAGCGATGGCAAGATGTGTGCAGGCCGTGATATCCTGCATTCGCGCACGGGGGCAAAGTGCGAAATTGAACGTTTCCGCGAACTTGTCCCGAAACCCTAGACCAAGCGAGAAAGCTTGACAAATCCGGGATATGGGGTCATTGCCCGGCACAGCCCAAGAGGCCAAGACGGGATGCAAGGTGCATCCTATATTTTTCCGGAACCACTATGAAATTTGCCGATATCGGCCTGTCTGAAGAACTGCTGAAATCCGTAGCCGAAGCTGGCTATGACGAACCGACGCCGATTCAGGCGCAAGCCATTCCATCCGTACTGATGATGAGAGATATCATCGGCATCGCCCAGACCGGCACAGGCAAGACGGCAAGTTTCGTGCTGCCGATGATCGATATTCTGGCGCATGGCCGTTCGCGTGCCCGCATGCCGCGGTCGCTGATCCTTGAGCCGACCCGCGAGCTGGCTGCTCAGGTCGCCGAGAATTTCGAGAAATATGGCAAGAACCATAATCTCAGCATGGCCCTGCTTATTGGCGGTGTCTCCATGGGGGATCAGATCAAGGCGCTGGAAAAAGGCGTCGATGTCCTGATTGCCACACCGGGCCGGTTGATGGACCTGTTTGATCGCGGGCGGATATTGATGTCGGGCTGCGAATTGCTGGTGATTGATGAAGCGGATCGGATGCTCGATATGGGGTTTATCCCGGATATCGAATCGATCTGCTCGAAATTGCCCTCGACCCGGCAGACGTTGCTGTTTTCTGCGACCATGCCGCCGCCGATCAAGAAATTGTCCGACCAGTTCCTCAGCAATCCCAAATATATCGAAGTCTCGCGCCCGGCGACGGCCAATACCTCGATCGATCAATCGCTGATGGAGGTTGCGCCGAAGGAAAAGCGCAAGTTGCTGGTCGACATTCTCGACAATGAGGGCGTGGATACCGCGATCATATTCTGCAATCGCAAGACCGAGGTCCGCGACCTTTGCCAGAGCCTGCGCAAGGAAGGCTTTGATGCTGGACAGATTCACGGCGATATGGACCAGAGCTCACGCCTGGCTGAACTGGACCGGTTCAAGTCCGGTGAAATCAACATCCTGTGCGCATCGGATGTTGCCGCGCGCGGGCTGGATATCAAGGGCGTCAGCCATATCATCAATTATGACATACCCTGGCACCCCGACGATTATATTCACCGCATTGGCCGGACCGGCCGTGCTGGCGCAACCGGCGTTGCGATCACATTTGTAACCCGCAGCGATGCCGAGCATGTTGACAGTATCGAGAAACTGACCGGCATGAAGATCGCGGTGCGCAAGCCGTCCAAGGCCAAGGGTGGCGGAAAGCCTGCCGAGAAGACGGCGCCCAAGCCCGCTGAAGAAAAGCCGGAATCGGCGAAAGCACCACCGCAGGATGAGGCACCAAAGCGCGCCAAGCAGGATGATCGACCGAAAAAATCGCGGCAAGATGATCCGTCACGCGGGCGCGCACCCGTCGCCAAAGCCCAGGAAAAGAAGCAGCCCGCCGCTCAGGATCGCAATGACGATGAAGCCGACAGCGGCTGGAACGGCCCGATGCCCAGTTTTCTGGACGCCAAGCTGAACCGCTAGCTTGCCTTTCCCTTAAAGGAGCGTCAGGCTGTCCAGGACCGCTGAGGCCAGCGGGTCCGTCGACTTGGCCGTGTCGGCATCATAGACAATCTCGGCTTTCACCATCGTGCCGTCGGGCTTGCGCAGCAGCCGCTGGCTGGATTTCAGCCCATTGGTGGAAATTCCCGAAGCGCGATATTCATTGGCACTGATGGCAGTGCCTTCCATCGCATCGCTGCCATCCTCTACGGACTCGACAGCCTTGCTCCAGGCAGCATCCTCGCGATTTTCGACCCAGCTGACAACAAGCTTCGTGCCGCTGGCTGCGTCGGTATATAGTCGGCCATTATCGTTGCTTTCGGATTCATCAATCATCCAGCCGCTGGGCACCATGATCGTGAAGCCCCGCAATGTATTGGTGTAGCTTTCCATATTGGCCAGATTGACCGAAGTGCTGCCTTCTCCCTGATCGGCGGCCTCGGCGTCGCGGATTGCCTTGCTTGCGGCATCCGCTTTCTGGGCCAGTTCCTCACTCGACGGGACATCGTCTATCGCTTCCTGTTTTCCGCAGGCAGAGAGGATCAGTGCAAGCGACAGGGCGGCACCGATTGGAAGAATTGGAAGCATGTTTTTCATAGGAGACAGACTTAAGGCCCGCGGGGGAAAACATCAATGGGCATGTTGGAATGGCGGTGGATTGGGGCGGGGTCCGATGATCGAACGTATATGTTGGATTTTGGCCGGAAATGTCAAATCCAACAGGATTGCTGACGGTCAGGCCGCGTTATCTATGCCGAGATCACCCAGCTTGCGATAAAGGGTCGAGCGGCCGATGCCCAGCCGCCGCGCGACTTCGGTCATCCGGCCGCGATAATGGCCGATGGCGAGGCGGATGACATCGGCTTCGATCTCTTCCAGTGGCCGCAAATTGCCGTCTTCGCAATAGAGCGTGATGCCAATGCCTTCCGGACTGTTCATCAGATGGGGTTCGGCATCGCCGGATTCCGCGACAAAGGAGGCTATCTGGGGAAATTCGTCGCAGCTCAGGGCGTTGTGATCGCACATCACGGCGGCTCGGAACAGGACGCTCTGCAACTGGCGGACATTGCCCGGCCAGCGATAGCTGCGCAACAGGTTGAGCGCCTCGTCGGTGATGCCGAGGCTGCGCAGGCCGGGCTGAAGCGCGAGACGCGCCAGGAAATGGCGCGCCAGCGCGGGGATGTCACCAGTCCGGTCGCGCAGCGGCGGAATGGTGAGCTGCACGACGTTCATCTGATAATAGAGATCCTCGCGGAAATTGTCCTTCTCGACTTCCCGCTGCAGCGTGCGATTGGTGGCGGCGATAATCCGCACGTCGAGCTGGAAGCTGTTCGGGCTGCCGAGCGGCTGGATATCGGAATGTTTCAGGAAACGCAGCAGGCGGACCTGGGTTTCGGGGGGAAGCCGGTCGACTTCGTCGAGAAAAATCGTGCCGCCCTCGGCCTGCTGGAGCAGCCCGATCTTGCGGTCGAAGGCACCGGTAAAGGCACCCTTTTCATGACCGAAAAGAATCGAATCGAGCAGATTTCCGGTGATTGCACCACAATTGAGCTTCAGCATCGGCAATTTCGATCGCGGGCTGGCGGCGTGGATTGCATCGGCGATGACTTCCTTGCCAACCCCGCCTTCGCCCTCGATCAATACCGGGACCCGCGCGCGGGCAGCCTTGGCGGCGATTGCCAGCGCGGCCCGGAAGGCGGGAGCGGCACCGACAATTTCCTCGAAGGCGAGCGGCACCGAGATTTTTTCGCTGAGTGGCCGGAGTTCGCCGTCATCCCTGGACGATTCAACGGCGGCGTTGAGCGCCTTGAGCATTCGCTCGGGGGCAACCGGCTTGATCAGATAGTCGGTGGCGCCCGCGCGGACCGCGTCGACGGCTTCGGCAATCGATCCGACGGCGGTAAGCATCAGGATCGGCAGGGCCGGACGGCGGGCCTTCAGTTCGATGATCAGGTCGGTGGCTTCCGACCCCGGCACCCAGTGATCGAGAATGATTGCGTCGAGCATCATCCCGTCCTGCGTGCCGAGCGTGGCAATCGCGGTTTCCGCGTCGCGGGCATAGATGGTGCGGAACCCCGCGCGCGAGGCCAGCGCTGATATCAGCCGACATTGTGCCGGCTCATCATCGACCAGCAGCAGTAATTTTGTGCCGTTTTGCGCCATTTTTGTCCCGATTGTCCCAGAATGAAGCATTTTCATAACGGCAACCGGTAAAGAGCCGATTAAAGGACGGATAAATATTCTATCCAAAATGACGGTGGGTAGGACTTGAGCAGGCGACGATATAGGGTTACACCTCGCGCCAGTTCTGGAATAAAAATGGGGAAATCATGACTGCGAACAATGAATCGGGCACCGCCCAGGAAACCTACGCTAAATTTCTGTCGTTGCTGAAAGTGGGGACCATAGCCACTATTGTCGTGACGATATTGGTGGTCATTCTCATTTCCTAACGGATCGGAATCTAGTGTGAAAATTGCGGTATTGAAGGAGCTCGCCGAGGGCGAGGCGCGGGTCAGTGCGTCGCCCGAAACGGTCAAGAAGTTCATCGCCCTCGGCGCCACGATGGCGGTCGAAAAGCGGGCGGGCGTAGCCGCTGCCGTTGCCGATACCGATTATCAGGCCATGGGGGCGACCGTCGGCACCCGCCAGGCCGTGCTCAAGGATGCCGACATCGTGCTGGCCGTGCAGGGTCCCGATCCGCAATCGCTGAAGGGCATAAAGAAAGGGGCCTGGCTGATCGCCAGCCTCAATCCGTTCGGCGAACGCAAGCGGGTGGACGAATATGCCAAGCTGGGCATTGACGCGCTGGCGATGGAATTCATGCCGCGAATCACCCGCGCGCAATCGATGGACATATTGTCATCGCAATCCAATCTTTCGGGTTACAAGGCGGTGTTGCTGGCAGCGAATGAATATGGTCGCGTCTTTCCGATGATGATGACCGCAGCGGGCACGGTTTCGGCCGCGCGCTGTTTTATCATGGGGGTCGGCGTCGCCGGTCTGCAGGCAATTGCCACCGCGCGGCGGCTGGGCGCGCAGGTCAGCGCCACCGACGTGCGCAGCGCCACCAGGGAACAGATCCAGTCGCTCGGCGCGAAACCGGTTTTCGTCGAATCCGTCGAGGGTATCGAGGGCGAAGGCTCCGGCGGCTATGCCACCGAGATGAGCGAGGAATATCAGAAGGCCCAGGCCGAACTGGTCTCTTCCCATATCGCCAAGCAGGACATCGTGATCACCACCGCCCTGATCCCCGGCCGCGCCGCGCCGCGCCTGATCTCGGACGCGCAGATCGCGACGATGCGCACCGGCAGCGTGATCGTCGATCTGGCGGCTGAGCAGGGCGGCAATGTCGAGGGCGCGGTCGCAGGCCAGGTGGTCGAGAAACATGGCGTCAAGATTATCGGCGCGAGCAATATCCCGGCGATGATGGCGGCGGACAGCTCGGCGCTGTTTTCCCGCAACCTGTACAATTTCCTCAGCGCCTATTGGGACGAAGAGGCGAAGCGGCCGGTGCTGCCGGATGACGACGAAGTGACGATTGGCATACGGCTGACCAAGGATGGCAAGGTCGTGAACGAGCGGTTGTTGGGATGAGGCCATTTCTGCCCCTTTTTGGTGTCTTCTTTTTGCTCTTCTTTGAGCAATCCAGCGCTATTGCGCAAACCACCCAGATATCCCAATCATTGAACCGTACAAAACAATCGCTTGTTTCGGGTTGCCGCCAAGATGCTGCCGAGCTTGGATTGGAAGATGGATCAGTTGCATACTCGAAGTTTGTTGATCGTTGTTCTGATCCTCTGAGGCGGGTTTTAGAGAACATTCGTGAAAAACAGACATTTGACGAAAACATAGTGCTTGTACTTGTTTTGAGTATCATTGCTTATTGGGGAGGAGTTGCAGTTAGCGCGCCATATATGGTGAAGTTTTCCCAAATGAACGGACTATGGTCGTTTGCATCCTGGATTCCCGTATTGCATTTGATACCACTCTATTTGGCCGCTCGTAAACTTGCGAAAAAAGAGTGGGAAGCAGAGAAAAGTTTGTGAAAGAAAGCCAACGTCTTTTTGACCCCGCGCGGGTAGATAATATCTCACAAATCCTCCCCGTTTGCGGGGAGGGGGACCGCGCGCAGCGTGGTGGAGGGGGTTATGGTCTGGGCGCTGTTTTTGCGATCAATCCCGAGTTTGCGTCTAGTCTAGCGCCCCCTCCGTCCCGCCTGCGCTTCGCTCCGGCGGGCCACCTCCCCATGAATGGGGAGGATTTGTGATGGGTGTGGGTCAAACGCAGCGGGGCGATTTGCGGCGTCCGGGGGTTGATCTGGCCCGGAAGTTGCGGCGGGAAA
>Ga0209346_1001732_pt1 | contig 10746 bp, 9 predicted proteins | sample AutmiccommunBRH9_FD_187381 | JGI IMG/M metagenome (GOLD analysis project Ga0209346, IMG submission 187381) | Deep subsurface microbial communities from Mt. Terri, Switzerland - Autotrophic microbial communities BRH/9 (SPAdes) (version 2) | ecosystem: Environmental > Aquatic > Deep subsurface >...
TCAGCCGTCTCGGGGCGTCGCCGGAGGATCCTGTGCCGTTCGAGAAATATGCCAAAGCCGCTGAAAATCTGTTGAAGCCATCTTCGGCGGCGCGGGCGATTGCCGGCGGCGCGACGACCATCGAACGCGTCGACAAGTTGGTGCAGCGGATCGGACTATCGCTCGGCATGGAGCACCCTGCCCTCAACGCGACCGTCGACACGGTTGACCGGAAACTGGCCGCGAATTGCGTGAAGGCGGCGTGACATCGCTCCTGCAAGGCGCCTCGGCGCCTTGCAGAAAACCAGGACAGATCAGCGGCGCGGCTTGCCGGCGCGTTTAATGAGACCTATGTGCGAGAGCGCTTGCAGAAGGGGAGCTTGCGTGATTCCATTCTCTTGTCGGAGCATGAGGATGGAACGGTGGCGCGGCGCCGGATCGGGCAGGAAGATCTGAGGTTTGCAAAGAGCGGCGTCCGGCGAACCGGCTCGCTGAACGAGATCGCCAACCTGGTTGACTGGGCCGAAATCGATCATCATCTGGCTCCGATCTATGCATCGGCAAAGGGCGAGCAGGCTTGGCCGCCTCTGGCCCTGTTCAAGGCGCTGCTACTGGCGGTTTGGCACGATCTTTCGGACGTGAAGCTGGCCGAGGCGCTGGATGATCGGGCGAGCTTCCGTCGGTTCTGCGGCGGACGAGCCGACCCCGGAGCGCACCACGCTTGGCGGCTCTCATGTGCTACGTCCAGCTCTCACTCGAGAATGTTCCGGCAGAAGTTATTGTCGGAAACACGCTCAGCATGGAGTTTCGAGAAGTATGGCACACACCCCGCTCATATCCTTCGAAACTGGTCCTGTAAAATTCGCGACCGAGCTGAAGAGCGAGCGTTGAGACGGGAATCAGAACCCGAGGCGCAGAGCCAGCCGACACCGACTGACGAAGCTATCCCTGAAGCTCCACATGAGCCTCTCGGAACGCAGGTACAGTTCGATTTTGGCTTCTAATTACGGAGCCCCTTCAACGGGGTTCCTTTTCTTTTTCATCCGCATGGCACGAAAAATTGGCACCCCCCCGTACCGCGCTCATTGGTGATGAATCTTCACATAATCCAAACTACTGAGTAGACTATCGACAAATCTCTTCTGCAATTAAATCGAATGAAGTCGTATCTTGATGTTTGCATACGCCAGGCTGCCCAAGAAGGGACCCGCAAATAACATTGTTTAAAAGCCCCATGGAGCCACTTGAGCCATCATTACAGGCTATTCCAAAACCTGAACTCATCTTGTTGATTGCCATTACACCACCATGCGATGAGCCGCTGCTCTTCGTGGCGGGGGCGTCGCATTTTCTCTTGTTGTCGCTAGCCAAGAACTTACCGTTTTTTTCGCCAAACCCCATTTGGAACGTGCAACCGTCAACTGTGACATCAATTTCGTCCAGTCCATCAGCATCCGTTCTGAAATTGACAGCGCCATTCGCCTCTCGCTGCATACCACTAAATACAAAATCAGCGCCGCTGCGCCATTTGCACAGCCGCCCGAACATAAACTGATCGACATTCTCATAGCCGCGCATACTCTGTAGGGCCACTGTTGATTTCCAGCTTAACCCCATGCCGTCTTCGAATTCGAATCTGCAGTTTTGATATGTCTCAATGCGACCCTTTTTTCCGATGGCGAACGGGCTGCGGCGGCATTTTCTATTTCAGATACAGCTTCAGCGACAGTTTTATTGCAAGTCTTTGACAAATTTTCATGGTAGACAAAGCCCGTACTTTCAAATAATTTTCCATTCGATAGTGCGGCTGTGAACTTAATTTCGTAGTAGTCATACCCACCGCTATTTGTAACACGACGAATTATCTCAACATCCTGACCATTAATGATTTCGCCAATCTTTGGATAGTCCTTGGCACTTGGACCTTTCCTGACATTCGTTATGGGCGAGCCTGTATTGCAGACTTTAAGTATCTCCTCAGAAAATGCTACGTTGGCGGATAAGACAAGAAAAATAGATATTAAAATGCGCATGTAGACCCTCTTATTTTGGAATTTGCTAACAGCATATAATGGAATTGTCATTTCATTTTTATCCGCATGGCGCGAAAAATTTGGCAAAGCCGCCCAACCGCGCACAATATGGGAGAAGCCACGCCCTGTGCGGTACTTGAAACTTCGTTGAAGATTGCGAGATTGGGCGCATGGGTCTTGATCAGCGCCCGTTGGTATAATGCAGCTTGCCAATGATGCAGTTCATTTCGTCCTCAATATCCGAGCCGCCGGTTGCGGTATCGCTTCGAGGATGCGTCGCGGCGTCCGCAACGACCCCTTCCAGGAGGTCCGAGAGCTCGTCCGGACAGGATGACAAGCTGCGGTCCCACCACGCCCGGCTCTCCGTCCCGATAAGGCCGTATCGCTCGCCGGTATTGGGATTGACGAACCGAACCTGGTCGAGGCGCTCGCTACATTGCCGCAGAAATTCCAGGTTTTCCGCGGGAGAGTCAGCCCCGACTGTGTAGACGTCTTCGGGACGCGATGCGTGGACGTTTATCTTCTTGAAGCGCTCGATATTCAGCAACCCATCGACGTCATAGACGTTCATCCGGCGGTTCCAGCCGCTGGCTATCGTACGCGGGCGCTCGCCTTTCGGCACATCGTTGTCGAGAAATTCGTAGTGAACCTTCTTGTCCGATAACGCCCAGGAAAAGAACAGCTCGGGCATACCCGTATAGGCCTCGATATTGTGGTGGAGAAGATCGTCGACGGCCTTGTACCGTCCGGTCGTCAGTCCGCGTTTCCAGGCCCGTTCCACGGTGAGCGGCGGCGGGGTGACCATGAAGAACATGAACACGGTGTGGCCGAACCGGGTCAGTAGATTGCTGCCGCGATCCTGATTGTCACCGGTTCTGAAACTGTCGAAGCGGAACCGGTCGATCAAAAGATGCGGCATCGTTCCCCGGTCGGCCTTTTCGGCCATGTAGCGGTCGAGCTTCCGGTCGATGATCTCCAATTCGTGACCGGTGAGCATCGCTCCATATTTGTAATCAGCGCCCAACGAACCGTAGTCGAGAAGATGTTTGCGCCAGTAATCTGGGCTGACGAGGGCGAAATCTTCCCAGGGCACACCGAGTTTTTTGGCCAGGGCGCGTTGATGCGGCCTGATGGTGCTCTTTCCGGCGGCCGAGGCCCCCTTCACGTTCATGACGAACGGTTCCGTCTGGGTCGGAAGATACCGATAGCCTTCGGCTTTCGACGCCGTTTCGATGATCGGATCCAGCGCGGAACCCAATCGCGCGCTGCCATAGTCATTAATGAAAAAATTGGCCGCAAGGTCGACAATCATCGTCTTGTCGAAGGGTAGCCGGCCATGGGTGCGGACAACCGCGCCGACGACCGTGGCAAGGGCATTGGCGCAGGCCGCCTCGAACGGGTCGTGCATCCCTGCCCAGCGGGCGCTGGCGGCCTCGATCGCGGCTCTGTCATCCGTGAAGGCCTTAGGTGACGGCGTCTTCCGCCCCCTGCCAAGCAACCTGTCCAGCAAACCACTTTTCGCTGTCGGTGCCGCGCCTGGCGACGCCTGCGGTCGGTCCAGTCGTTGCAATTCCGCCGCGAAGAAATCGCGAGCCCGGCTGACAAGCCGCTCGTGCTCCGACTTCAAACCGCCGAGCCGCGACCTGACATGCTCGTCGTAGATCCGCGCGGTCATCCCGCGCATGTTGATGCCGAGTTCCTCGTATTCCGGCCCGTCCGGCACCGATAGATCCGCCGTCACCCGGATCAGCAGTTCGTGGACGATCAAGCGTTCCGCGCGAAAGGCAATCGTGTCCTTGGGGTTGAGGCCGCTGAACGCGGCAAGTTCGCGCGCTTCGCTAAAACCCGTCTCGACATTTTCCGGGCGGAACATGGTCGACAGCGGCAAAAGACGCTGCGGTATCGTCGAACTCAGCCCGGGGTTCCAGGGGCCGAATTCGCCCCCCGTGTCCCCCGGGCTTTCGTTGACCGCCATCGATCAGGCGGGTTTGGAGGTCGGACGGCGCGTCCTGTCCCAGATCAGCTTGAACAGCGGCAGGAAGATCAGGATCAAGGCGATGACCGTGATCGGCCCGGCGATCGGCCGCGTGAAAAAGATCGATGGATCGCCCGATGAGAACAGCAGCGATTGCCGCAGCGTCGGCTCGGCGATCGGGCCGAGGACGATCGCCAGCACCGCCGGCGCCACCGGATAATCGAGCTTGCGCAGGAAGAACGCCCCGAAGCCGAAAATCAGCATCAGCCAGACGTCGTGCATGTCCTGAGTCGCGGCATAGCCACCCACGACCGACAGGATGAAGATCATCGGTGCCAAGACCGTGAAGGGCATCCGCAACATCCAGATAAACAGCGGGATGAAGGCGATGTTGATGACCAGCGCGAAGAAGTTCGAGACGTAGAACGAACCGATGAGGCCCCAGACGAATTCCGGCTGATCGGTGAACAAGCGCGGCCCTGGCGTCAGGCCCCAGATGACCATGCCGCCGAGCAGGATGGCCGTCGTCGGAGAACCGGGGATACCCAGTGTCAGCATCGGCAGCATCGCGCCAGTCGAGGCGGAATTGTTCGCCGCCTCCGGTGCGGCGACACCGCCCGGATGGCCCTGCCCGAATTCCTTCGGATTGCGCGAGAACATCTTGGCGACACCATAAGACATCAGCGAACCGGGAGTGGCGCCGGCGGCGGGCAGGATGCCGACGAAGAACCCGAGGAACGAGCCGATGCCCATACCTTTCCAGCCTCGTCGAAACGCCTCCTTGGTGTCGTCGTTGATGCCGCGCAACGACATCTTCGCCATCGTCGATGTGATCTTGCCGCGCGTGGAATCGATGGTCCAGAGCATCTCGCCGATGCCATAGACGCCGATGGCCAGCACCAGGAAGTTCACACCGTGCAGGAAGCCCGGAATGCCGAGGAAAACGAGACGCGGAGCACCCGAAATCTCATCATAACCGACGGCGGCGAACACCAGCCCGATGCAGATGGAGAAGATTGTCTTGGGGATGTCGTCGCCGCCCAGACCGACAAAGGTCGCGAAGGCGAGCAACATCAAGGCAAAAATCTCCGGCGGACCGAAGCTGAGCGCCACGGTTGCCAGCGGTGGCGCGAAGGCGGTGAACAGCAGGTTGGACACCGTGCCGCCGACGAAGGACGCCACCGCCGCCGTGATCAGCGCAAGACTGGCGCGGCCTTGCAGAGCCAGGGGACGCCCGTCAAAGGTGGTTGCGACCGCCGTCGAAGCCCCCGGAATGCCCAAGGTGATGGAACTGATCGCGCCGCCATACATGGCACCGTAATAGATCGCGGCGAGAAAGATGATGGCCGAGGCCGGTGGCACGAGGAAGGTGATGGGAAGCAGGATGGCAACGCCATTGACCGATCCCAGACCCGGCATCGCGCCAATGAATAGTCCCAGCGTGACACCGATAATGATCAGCATCAGATTGACGGGCTGGATTGCCAGCCAGAAGCCGTCCCCCAGTAGCCCCAGAATTTCCATCATAACTGCCGCCTCCCCGCGGGCTCGATAATTGCCTGAGCCGTTCGCATCAGTAGATGATCGTGTTCAACGCATTGAACACCGGCTCGAGAAACGCCATGCCCTTGGGCAAGGTGATGCGCATAAGCGCCTCGAAGAAGAAGAAGAAGACGACAGGTATCGCGGTGGCGAGCGTCATCGTCATCACCCAACTGTGACGTCCAAGAAAGCGCAGATAGTAGATGAGGAACACGAACATCGCGCCGTACATCGACAGGATGTTCACCAGCGCGACGAACCCGATGATGCCACCGCCCACGAGCGCGAGCATCTTTTGCCCATAGGGGTCGAGAAAGGGTTCGGTCGACTGGGACGGCGGCGACGTCCGCCGGTACCAATTGAAAGCGATGACACCGGTGCAAACCAGCATGACACCGGCCAGCCAGAATGGCCAGGCGCCACCCCCAGGACCCTCGCCCCGAATGTAGCCAACATCGAGTTCGGTACTTTTCCACATCAAATATATTGAAAGGAGGGCCAGCACGCCCGCGGTTACGATTTCTGCGCGGCGCATGCCGGCTCTCCCTAGACTTAGTATCGTTGCTATCGTTCAGTTAGGATTTGGGCTTATTCACCCATTTCCTTCAACAACTCCTTGTGGCGATCGACCTGCGTCGTCCAATACGTCTTCTGCTCGTCGGCATTCATGGGAAGGCCTTCCAAGCTCTCGGACTTCATGTAGCCCTGCCATTCCTCGGAATCGTAGATAGTGCCGAAGAGATCGCGGTAATACTGTGCGGCTTCCTCCGACATACCCGGCGCACCGACGACGGCCCGCTGGTTGTAGTACGAGAAGTCCTTGCCAAGCTCCTTGATAGTAGGAACATCGGGAAGGTTCGGCAGCCGCTCATCAGAAAACGCTACCAAGGGCACAACATCGCCCGATTGATAGAAGCCTCTAGCTTCCGATGGATTGTTGACCGTGGCCATGATCTGCTGACCCGCGAGCTCCTTGGCCACCTCGCCGCCGCCCTTGTACGGAATGTACTTGATCTTGACGCCGTAGTTTTTCTCGATCCAAGCGATGACCAGGGAGTCTTCCTGCCCCTTGCCGGTTCCACCCATGACGTACTTCCCGTCCTCGGCCTTCACCTTCTCGACCCACTGTTCGAAACTCATGATGCCCGAGTCCTTGTGGACCCACAGGACGAACGGATCGACGCCCATCATCGCGATCGGGGTGAAGGTGCTGACGTCGACGCCCAGATTTTCCTGGCGCAACGGCGTCGTGAAGAAGGAATTCAGCGTAACGAGGATCGTATGATCCGGATCGCTGGCGCCCTTGAGAGCGATCAGCGCTTCTGCGCCAGAGCCGCCCCCCTTGTTGTTCGGCACGAGAGGCCGGACGGTCAGCTTCTTCTTCTCGGCAACCGACTGGATGAAGCGGGCGATCTGGTCCGCCCCGCCGCCGGCGCCGGCCATGATCACGAAATCGACCGGCTTGGTCGGCTCCCATGCATTGGCAACGCCGGTAAATAGCGTCGAAGCCAATGCGGTCGCACCGACGACACTCATGAGAATTCTTCTATTGATATTCATTTTGTCTTCCTCCCATTAAAGTTTACTTGCGTTAGCAAGGACGATATTCTCACTCGCCGTTTTACACGGCTGTTCTTATTGTAAATCAGGGTCAAGGGACTTCGTCAATCAAATGACGATCGACCCGGATTTTCCCGAGACCGCGCTGAGCCTCCCCCTAATGAACCAGAACCACCGGTATCGATGTCGACTCGATGATCGTCTGGGTGTTGCCTCCGAACATGATCTCCTTCTCATGGCTGTCGCCATAGGCCCCCATGACCATCAGGTCCGCCCCGAGCGTCCGGCAGCGTTCCAGCAATTCCTTGCCGACATTGTGGTGGGCCGAAAACCGCTCGATCTCAGCCGTAATCCCGCGGTTCCTGAGATAGCTGGCGAGATCCTCAGACGTTGTTCCGTACACCTCTTCACCGCCGGTGAGGATCGTGACGGTAGTCGCGTCTTCCAAGAGCCCGATATTCAGCGCGACCGCTCGCGCTGCCTCGGTCGAGCCGTTCCAGGCTATGACGATGTGCGTGCCGATCTGCACCGGCGGTGTATCGGTCGGCGGACACAAGAGTACGGGCCGGCCCGTGTGGAACAGCGCTGCCTTGAGGCTGTTCACGCCGAGCATCCCGGCCCGATCCGGCTGCGCAACCGCGATCAGATCGACCAACCGGCCATGGCGCTTGATCACTTCGACCTGGCGTCCTTCTTCCTCCACCCAAGTCGCCGTCGCAGTTCCCGCGATCGGATCATCGGAGACCGTCAGATCGAACTTCTGGACCAGCATGTCGAATTCGCTTTTCAGGCTCTTCTCGACCTGGTTGGCCAATTCGATCGCCTGCTTTTGCAGCTGATCCTTGAGGAACGTAGGAACCGGGACCCCATAGGGCAACAGGTCCTGTGGCCTCGGACGGCAATGGGTCACCACGACGTGTGACTTGAAGCGTCTGGCCAAGGCGGAGGCATGGGCAAGGACGTTGTCGCCCTTGCCGTCGCCCCGTACCGGAACGAGTATCTCGCGGATCACAGCAGCATATCCCTTCTAGAACAGGCCTTCGATGAGGCCTTCGTCGTTGAGCCGGATGGATTCCGACGAGGGCACGCGCGGCAGGCCCGGCATGGTCATGATCTCACCGCAGACGACGACGACGAAGCCGGCGCCGGCCGACAGCCGCACTTCGCGGATCGGCACCGAATGGCCGGTCGGCGCACCGCGCAGATTGGCGTCGGTGGAGAACGAATACTGCGTCTTGGCCATGCAGATCGGCAGATCGCGGAACCCCTGCTCCTCCCACTGCGTCAGCTGGTCGCGGATCTTCTTGTCGGCCAGAACCTCGTCGGCCCGGTAGATCCGCTTGGCGATCGTCTCGATCTTCTTCATCAACGGCATGTCGTCGGGATACAGCATCTGGAACTGCGCCACGCCGCTGTCGGCGATCTCTGCCACCCGCGTCGCCAGCTCCTGGATCCCCTTCGAGCCCTCGGCCCAGTGCTTGCACAGGATCGCCTCCGAGCCCTGGCTCGCCACATAGTCCTTGGCGGCCGCAATCTCGGCCTCGGTGTCGCCGGCGAAATGGTTGATCGCCACCACCGCGGGAACACCGAAACCCTTGATGTTCTCGATGTGCCGGCCAAGATTGGCACAGCCGTCCTTGACCGCCTGAACGTTCTCGGCCGCCAGATCCTGCTTCTTGACGCCGCCATTCATCTTCATCGCCCGGATGGTGGCGACGATGACGATCGCCGCCGGGGCAAGACCGGCCTTGCGGCACTTGATGTTCATGAACTTCTCGGCGCCGAGATCGGCCCCAAAACCGGCTTCCGTCACCACATAGTCGTTCAGCTTCAGCGCCGTCTTGGTGGCGACGACCGAGTTGCAGCCATGGGCGATGTTGGCGAACGGGCCGCCATGCACGAAGGCCGGATTGTTCTCCAGCGTCTGCACCAGGTTCGGCTGCATGGCGTCCTTGAGCAGAACCGTCATCGCGCCGTCGGCCTTCAGATCCTTGCAGGTCACCGGCTTGCGATCACGGGTATAGGCCACGATGATCCGGCCGAGACGCTCCTGCAGATCCTCCAGGTCGTTCGACAGGCACAGGATCGCCATCACCTCGGAGGCGACGGTGATGTCGAAGCCGGCCTGGCGCGGAAAGCCGTTGGCCACCCCGCCGAGCGACGTGACGATGTCGCGCAGCGCCCGGTCGTTCATGTCCATGACCCGCTTCCAGACGACGCGGCGGATGTCGATGTCGAGCGAATTGCCCCAGTAGATGTGGTTGTCGATCAGCGCCGACAGAAGGTTGTGCGCGCTGGTGATGGCGTGGAAGTCACCGGTGAAGTGGAGGTTCATCTCCTCCATCGGCACGACCTGGGCATAGCCGCCGCCGGCCGCGCCGCCCTTCATGCCGAAGCACGGACCCAGCGAGGCCTCGCGGATGCACACCGCCGCCTTCTTGCCGATCGAATTCAGCCCGTCGCCGAGCCCGACCGTCGTCGTCGTCTTGCCCTCGCCGGCCGGCGTCGGGTTGATCGCCGTCACCAGGATCAGCTTGCCGTTCGGCTTGTCCGCCTGACGGGCGATGAAATCAGCAGAAACCTTGGCCTTGTCATGCCCGTAAGGCACCAGATCCTCGAGCCCGATCCCCAGCTTCGCCCCGATCTCCTGGATCGGAAGCTTCTTCGCCTCGCGGGCAATCTCAATGTCGGTCTTGAACGCCATGGTCTGTTTGTCCTCCCATTCCGTGATTGGCCGTGGTCCGATTTCATTGTTGTTGCGCAACGCCTGTTTGCTCTGGCCCGGCCTCAAGACCGTGCCAGCCGCTGCGTTTTCTGTTGTTGCGATGGCTCACATCACGTTCTGGATCGAGGTCTCGACCGCGTGAAGAAACGACCCCGCCGAGGATCGCGCCGAGAGCAGAAGGAAGGCGTCCGGCCCCTCGCGGAGAATGATCACCCCGAGATGCTCCATCACCGTTCGGGTCACCCTTCCTTCCGGAAAAGCGCCCGGATGAAGGTCGAGCGGACAAATCCGCTCCAGCGCCGCGCGCGTCCGCTGCCCCTCGATCCGAAGTGCGACCCAGACATCGGTCTGATCAGTGGTATAGGCGGCACCACCCAGCTTCCCGTCGATGATCGCGCGGGCATTCGCGCCAGCCTGTTCGAAGACGGCGAAGATCTGGCCGGGAGCCATGCCCAGCAAGCGGATCCGGCCATCGCTCGACAGCGTCGTCCCTCCGACCGGGGGGGGACTTGCGCCAAAACCGCCGGTCACCGCTTGCTCGAGAGCCGTGTCGCCGCCGAGCGGCGTGGCGATGGACACGATCGCGATATCCGGATGTTCGCTGAGCGTGATCCCGCCAAAATCCTGCCGGTAGCCGCCAAGCGCCGGTTTCGCCGTAAGCGTGAAATCAGACACGGAGCCGCTCTCCTTCAGGGTCGATGAAATGCGGTGAGACGATTTCGACCTCGATTTCCTTGCCGCGCACGAGATCCATCGCGCGGACGATCTCGCCGCCGCGCGCCTCGCCTCGCTTGATGAAGCCGAGACCGATCGAATGGCCGAGCGACGGCGAATAGGTCACCGACGTCATCCACCCTTCGTCGTTCTCCGTCGTCGCCGCTTTGCCCCGCTGGAGGAAATGCGCGCCGGTCGTGAGGCTTTCGGCGCGATCG
>Ga0209346_1001736_pt1 | contig 10706 bp, 8 predicted proteins | sample AutmiccommunBRH9_FD_187381 | JGI IMG/M metagenome (GOLD analysis project Ga0209346, IMG submission 187381) | Deep subsurface microbial communities from Mt. Terri, Switzerland - Autotrophic microbial communities BRH/9 (SPAdes) (version 2) | ecosystem: Environmental > Aquatic > Deep subsurface >...
AGGAACTGCTGGTGATCCCGCTGTGGGGCTGGATCGCGACCCGGCACGGCCTGCTCGGCATCGACCGCGATGGCGGCGGCGCGGCGATGCGCCAGATCATCAAGCAGGCGAAAAAGGCAGTCGCCGACGGCCGCCCGATCGTCATCTTCGCCGAGGGCAGCCGCGCCCGCCACGGCGAGCGCCCGGAACTGCAGACCGGCTTTGCCGGCATCTACAAGCTGATGGGCATCCCGCTGGTGCCGGTTGCCCTGAACAGCGGCATCGTCTCCCCGCGCGACACATTTGTCCAGAAAAGCGGGGTGATCACCTATGAGGTGCAGCCGGAAATCGAGCCGGGCCTCGACCGCGACGATATCCGCGACCGGGTCCATGCCGCGATCAACATGCTCAACGACTGACGATCAGCCGACATCAGGGGGTTATGATCTGCTGAAGCGGTGGTTGACCAAACGATATAGGCAAGTGGAAAATCCGGGGAATCAGGCTTAAGCTGGTATCCGATCAGCATTCCCGATCCGCTCAGGAGTCGACCATGCCTTTTTCCGCTGACGCCTTTTTCGATCTGTTCGCCCGCTATAACGAGGCGATCTGGCCGCTGCAGATCATCGCCTGTGTTGCCGGATTGCTGGTGCTGGCGCTTCTGGTTCGACCCTCGCGCCTGTCGACGATCATCATCACCTCCGTTCTGGCCGCGATGTGGGCTGTCAATGGCATCGGCTATCACTGGACATTTTTCGCCGGGATAAACCCGGTCGCTCCGGTCTTCGCCGCTCTCTTCGTCGGCCAGGCGATCCTGCTGCTGGCCGCGCCCTGGCTGTTTTCCGGCCTGGCCTTTGCCGTCAGGCGCGATGCCCAGTCGCTTGCCGGTCTGGCGATGATTTTCTTCGCGGCGGCGATCTACCCGCTCTGGGGAGCATGGGCTGGCCACGGCTATCCGGCAACGCCGCTGCTCGGGGTGGCGCCATGCCCGACCACGATATTCACGGTCGGCGTCCTGCTATTGGGCAGCTGGCGGAGCGTGCGATGGCTGCTCATCATCCCCGCCATCTGGTCCTTGATTGGCGGGTCAGCGGCGATCCTGCTGCAGGTTCCGCAGGATGCCGGCTTGCTGGCCACCTTGGCGATCTTGCTTGCGCTCGCCATCCGTCACCGGCGGCGGCGTTCCGATCGCCGGCAGGAAACCGATGCGCAATCATAGCATTCCAGCCTGATAGTGCAGTCGATCCAGCGCCCTATTCCTGAAACACCGCTGCCACTCCCGGCTCGACCATCTGCGCCAGGCGAGCGGCGTCCCAGTTGGTCAACCGCACGCAGCCGTGGCTTTCTGCCCGGCCGATGCTGTGCGGCGCGCTGGTGCCGTGGATGCCGTAATGCGGCTTGGACAGGTCGATCCAGACCACTCCGACCGGACCATTCGGCCCCGGTGGTAGCAGCTGCGCCTCCTTGTCGTCGCTGACATCCCAGAACAGTTCCGGATTATAGTGGAAATCCGGATTGTGGCCGACCCCTTGGATCTTCCAGGTCCCGATCGGCAGCGGGTCATGTTCGCTGCCCATGGTGGCTGGGAACTGGGCGATCAGATCGCCCTTGTCATCATAGGCCTTCAGCACGCCTTCCGACTTGTCGACCACCACCCTGGCGGCCGCCGGCTGCTTCGCCGCCACGCCAAGCTTCTGCAAGGTCGCCGACCAGCCGCGATCATCCTTGCCCGCAAGCGGAGCGACATCGGCGATATTGGGCACGCGGATCACCTTGCCCGCGCCGATTTTCGTGTCCGGTGAGTTCAGCGCGATCAGCGCCTCCGGCGTGGTATGAAAGCGCTCGGCCAGCGCCTCCATCAGATTCTTGTAGCCCAGCTCGGACAGCTCAGCCTGTTCGGCGGCCCCGTCCGGCAGACCGGGAAAGAACGGCCCCTTGGCAAAGGCCGCCGGAATGGTCACCCGCCGCGTCGCCGGAACATCACGCCAGGGCCGCATCGCCTCCAGCGTCGCCTGATCCAGCGTGCCGCTCTCGTCCAGTGATTCGGCCTTCTGGAAGGCTCGGAGCGCCGCGCCATAGGACTGCCCTTCCTCGCCGTCGATCACGCCGGGCGAAAAGCCGAGCCGATCCAGAATCACCTGCGCCCGCAGCACCGGCGTCTCTTTGAACGCGGCGGCCCCCGCCTTCGCGTCGGCAAAATGCAGGGGATCGGTTGGGGTAGTGGACTCGGCGCGCTCGTCGGCAGATCGGCCATCCGGGTCATCGCCGCTCGTATCGACAGAAAAATTGCACGCCGACAGCAGCATCAGGCCGGTTAGGCAGGGAAAAATTTTCAAATGATATTCCTCATGAGGTTCGCACTCATCAACCGACAACTGCCGCAGAGGTTGCCGAACAATCGGCAAATATCAGAATAACTTGTCTCCCCCTTGGGACTGGGGCTACGATGTCTGTTCTCCCCTGGAATCCCCCGCCGCTATTCCCGCAGCAGCTGAGGGCTCCGCCAGGCCAGCCCCGACCAGCGCCTTTTTCATCAGCACCGCAGCGGTAATATCACCGGTCACATTGACGACCGTCCGCGACATGTCGAGAATCCGGTCGACACCCAGAATGATCGCCAGCCCCGCAGCCGGAATGCCGAAACCGGCAGCCACGCTCGCCAATATGGCGATGCTCACGCCCGGGGTGCCGGGAGCGCCGATCGATGATGCGACGAGCGTGCCGACCAGCAGCAGTGTTTCGGCGAGGCTCAGCTCCACGCCCGAAATCTGCGCCAGAAACAGGATCGCCACGCTCTGGTAGAGCGCCGTGCCCGCCATGTTCATGGTCGCGCCCAGCGGGATCACCAGATTGGCTATGTCTTCCGGCACCTGCAGCTTGCGCGCGGTCTGGATCGTGCTGGGCATGACCGCCGACGAACTGGAGGTCGAAAAGGCCAGCAACAGATTGGGGCCGGCAATCTTCACAAAGGCCCCGAAGCCAAGCCCGCCGAACAAGCGCAGGAAAATCGCATAGATCAGCAACAGCAGCGCCAGTCCCAGCAGAACGGTGCCGACATAGCTGAGCAGGCCGAGCAGCGAATCCGGCCCGATCTGGATCATCAGCTGCGCCATCAGCCCGAACACGGCAAGCGGCGACAACAGCATCGCCCATTTGACGATGGTCATCGAAATCGACATCAGCGAGTCGAGCAGGGCTAGCATGGGTGCCGCCCTTTCCCTCTGTATCTGGGTGATGGCAATGCCGGTCAGCACCGCCAGAATCACGATCGCCAGCAAGTCGCCCTGCAGCACAGACGCCGCCGGATTGGTCGGAAGCACGCCGCTGACCAGATCGGGCAACCTTGCCAGGTCGAAGCTCTGCGCTTCGCTTGGCTGCACCGCCACCGGTGCAACGGGCAATTCCAGTCCTCTGCCTGGTGCAAGCAGCTGGGCCAGCCAGATACCGATCCAGGCCGAGAGAAATGTGGTCCCCACAATGAACAGGCCCAGCCGCACCCCCAGTTGCCGCAAGGCCTGGTTCGACGGCGCTCCCGCCAGCCCGCCCACTATCGACGAAAACACCAGCGGCACCAGCACGATCGCAATGAGGCCGAGGAAAAGTTGCCCGGGCAGGGCCAGCCAGTTGCCGATCGTCAGCGCCACCGCGGGCTGGACCAGTCCCGCGGCTGGTCCAAGCAGCATCCCGGTGCCGATGCCGATCACCATCGCCGCAAGCACCTGCGCCCACAGCCGCGACCGCGCCCAGATGCGCAGTTTTGTGCTCTGCTGAACGAGGCGGGAAATTTCAAACTTGCGATCGTCTGCCATAATGGCCTTTGTCCCGGTGTAATGTCCGGATCGCTCTCGCTCCTGCTTTCAGCAACAGCAGGGCGTGCCTATACCATTGGCCGGCGTTTGCGGTGATCAATTGTCCGCTCCCACCCATTCGGCCATCTGGCCGACCGCCGTCAGGGCATCCGCCAAGCCTCTTCTAGGCTTTGAATGGCCGCGACCAGATCAGCATCTTCGTTACGACATATCGCTTCACGGGTCCGGACGGTCGAAATATCGGGCGGTACCGGCTGGTCGCGATAGTCGCGTCCGTCCGGCGCCCAGTTTCCATGCACCGGTAGCGTGACACGCCAGCCGTTCGGCAGGTCGAATCCTTCCGAACTCAAAAGCACTCCGGCCGTGTCACGGCCAATCAATATGGCCGATGACTGCTCTTTGGCACCCCAGGCAAATCCTTCTGCCGCACTGCCGGTCTCGGGGCCGATAAGGATGGTAACGGGCTTGTTGTAGCGATGCTCGCCCAGATCTTCGATCATCAGCATGACCGCGCCATTGCCCTGGCTCACCGCCTCGAAAATCGCCTCGGTCGTGTAGGCCCGCGATACGCGGTGGATGGTGGCAAGGTCTTTGGCCTCGACCGGACCGTCCAGGGTTTCCAGATAGGATCGGGAGAGCAGGGCGACGCCGGGGCCGGGATCGGTGAAATAGCCCAACAGCCGCAAAGCCGAAGCGTTGCCACCGCTGTTATTCCGGATATCGATTATCATGCCATCGGTCTTGCCGACTGTTTCCATCGCGGCATCAATCAGGCCGGCAGCGTCATCACTGAAACGGTCGGCGCGGATATAGCCAACGGATCGACCGTCGCCCCGTCTCAGCACGCTCCAGGAAATCGTGCGTTGCCGCGGTGGCCAATAGGCGGATTCGCGTGGAATGTTCAGGCTAAGGGTGGTCCCGTCGCATCGCTCGACTTCAATCTGCGCCGGCTCTTGCCGCGGCCCCCGAATGGCCGAAGGATTGAGGATCCGATCGCCGATCCGCAAGCCCGCCGCCCGCGCACCGGAAGCGGGATCGATATCAACGACCACCGGTGTATCGCTAATCATCTCCCACAGCGCAGCCACACCCATGGTCGGGCGGTTTTCTCCCGGAAGATGAACAACCACATGGGAAACGCCCAGTTCGTTGAGCATCGATTGGCCCAGCTTCTGAAATTCGGCATCGGTGGATACCTGATCCAGCTGGCTGCGATAGCGGGCCGCAATCGCCGGCCAGTCCCGCCCGCCGAAATGCGGGTCGTAAAATTTTTCCCTAACGGTCCGGTCCAGTTCGCTGAAGACCTGCTCATATTCATTTGCCACCGCCGGGGAGCCAAGCATCGCAAAGATGCAAAGCGCGGTTACCACGAGCCGACTGATCATCTGATTCCTCCGCAAAATGAAAGCATGGGTTCTGCTTATTACTCTGGTTTCCTTTTTTGACAATCACTGACCGGTCGGTCGGAATTGTGACGACAGAATAGTTGGCAATTGTTGAGACACAATGTCCGGAAGCATCGCTATCCCTCCTTTCCCACTAGGTCGTAACAGGCCTCACCCCATCACCGCCCCATGTCCCGCTGGAGCGTCCTGCTCGCCATGTAGAAGTGGAAAATCGCCCACAGATAGAGGCATTTGAACAATACCATCGACCAGCGCAGGCCATCGGCATTGGCCGAATCGCACGCGGCTTGCGCTGCCGCGGACAGGTTGCTCGCCTTGCACGCCTCCAGCGTCAGCGCCGGGTCCAGGCCGGACAGGAAGGTCGCGTTCAGGATCGTCGACAGGCCGCCGATCAGCGGCGGGCCCAGGCCATAGCCGAGCAGGTTGACGATGAACAGGGTGACCGCCACCGCCGTCGCCCGCATCCGGCTGTCGACCACGCCGCCAGGCACCGCATAGAGCGGGCAGAGATAGGTATAGAGCAGCATCTGCCCGACCATCATCAGCGGCACCGCCACCCACAGGGATTCCGCCAGATAGCCGGTGACATGCATCGGGATCACGCCGATCAGCGCAAACATCGGGATGAAGGCCAGCGCCTTCGGAAAGCGCTGGGCATATTTGTCCGCCAGATAGCCCGACATATAGGTGCCGATCGCCGCCATCAGCGCCAGCGCCATGGCGATCTTGACCGACGCGTCGAAGATCGACAGCTCGTGCGTGCGGATCAGGAAGGACACGAAAAACTGGCCGACGCCATAGTTGACGAACGAGGCGATGGTCACGCCCATCGTCACGTGCCAGTAAGCCGGCTTCTGCGACAGGATCCTCAGCACTTCCCTGAACCCGACCTGTTCGCGATTCTGCATCTCGGCCGGATCGGTATAGCCGCGCGGCGGCTCGGCGATGGTCAGCTTGACGATCGCCGCGACGATGAGGCCGGGGACGCCGACGACGACGAAGGCGATGCGCCAGCCCTCGATATTCTGCCAGTCGAGCGCGTTCACCGCCCAGGTCCAGTTCCAGCTCTCGAGCATTGCGCCGACGATCGGCCCGTCGAGATTGCCGACGATATAGCCGCCGAACACATAGGCGACCATGCCGCCGAGCGGGATACCCAGCGCATAGACCGACACCGCGGTCGATCGCTCGGCCGGGATGAAATAGTCGGCGATCAGCGAATTGGCCGGCGGCGAACAGCCCGCCTCGCCGATGCTGACGCCGATGCGGAAGATGAACAGGGCGATGAAGCTGAAGGCAAAGCCGCACAGCACGGTCATCAGGCTCCACAGGAAAACCGATCCGGCGATGATCCAGACCCGGTGATGCTTTTCGGAAAAGCGCGCGATCGGGATGCCGACAAAGGTGTAGAGAATGGCAAAGGCGGGCCCGCCGAGCAGACCCATCTGCCAGTCTTCCACGCCGAAGCTTTCCTTGATCGGCTCGGTCAGGATGTTGATGATCGTCCGATCAATGAAATTGAAGATATAGACGGTCAGCAGGATACCGAGAATATAATTGCGGTAGCTCTTGCTGCCATAGCCGGCGTCCGGGGTTCCCCGGTCGGCGGAACGGGGGACGCTGCTCACTGATGCTTCGGCCAAATTCACTCTCCCATGACGGTTCCCAACCGCTTGTTACGCATGGGAATTGCCGCAGGATACCGAATTTTTTCACTTTGTATATTGCGTTAATCCCGCCGGCTTGCGCAAATCCGGACGCGGGCAAATCGGGTCTTTCCTACAGCAACCCTGATCGGCTAGTCTTTCCGCATGCTCCGGTCGCCTTCCCCTGCCGCCCTCAGCGTTTTTCGACCGGGCCCCGGGGGAATATTTTCTCGCCAAAGGGGGTGTGACCCGTGTGACCCGCGATCACAGTATTGGCGCTGCGGGGGCACCGAGTTCTAATCATATGGCCCTGTCAAGATTGTAAAGTTCATCAGCAGAAAAGAGACAAATCTGAACAGATAATTTTTCGCACCGGTGCCCTCAGTCGTGCGTCCGCCCGAAATCGGGCGCGGCATCGTCCTGGCCTTCCTCGATGATCCGGCGGCGAATCGCCCGGGTCTTGCTGAACAGGTCGAACAGTTCGTCGCCCTTGTCCCAGCGGATCGCCCGCTGCAGCGCGGTCAGGTCCTCGGAGAAGCGCTGCAGCATTTCCAGCACCGCTTCCTTGTTCGACAGGAATACGTCGCGCCACATCGTCGGGTCGGAGGCGGCGATGCGGGTGAAGTCGCGGAAACCGCCGGCGGAATATTTGATCACCTCGCCGCGGGTCACGTCTTCCAGGTCCGACGCGGTGCCGACGATCGTGTAAGCGATCAGATGCGGCAGATGGCTGGTCACCGCCAGCACCAGGTCATGATGCTTGGCGTCCATGATCTCGACATTGGCACCGAGCCTTTCCCAGAAGGCCCGGACCCGTTCGACATCGCTCGTTGCCGCGCCCTCGGGCGGGGTCAGGATGCACCAGCGGTCGTGGAACAGTTTGGCAAAGCCGGCGTCCGGGCCACTGTGCTCGGTGCCGGCGACCGGATGGGCGGGAATGATCCGGGCTTTGGGCAGCGTCTCGGCCAGCGCGGCCAGCACTTTTTCCTTGGACGATCCGACATCGCTGATGATCGCATCATCGGGCAGATCGTCGGCAATCTCCGCGGCCACCTCTGCCATCACCCCGACCGGCACACACAGGATCACCAGATCGGCGTCGGTGACCGCAGCGCCAGCGGAATCGCTGACATCGTCGCAAAAGCCAAGCTCGATCACCCGCGCCCGCACCGCCGGATCGCGGTCATAGCCGGTGATCCGTGCGGTCGGCATGGTCTGGCGCACGGCATGGGCGATGGAGGAACCGATCAGCCCGAGCCCGACAAGGGTGATCTGGGCAAAGGGCAGCATCAGCCGGCGGCTTCCAGGATCTCGCGCAGCGCCTGAGCAACGCCGCGGGTCTCCGCCTCGGTGCCGATGGTGATCCTGAGGCCATTGACCAGCCCCTGTCCGGGCAGCCAGCGCACGGCAAAGCCCTTGTCCATCAGCGCCGCATTGGCGTGTTCGGCGCTGACCGCGCCTTCGAACAGGATCAGCAGGAAATTGGTATGGCTCCGGACGACGCGCAGGCCATGATTGCCAAGCGCGCCCATCTCCTCGCTCAGCCACTGCCGCCACCTGGCATTATGCTCGCGGCTCTTGGCTACAAAATCGTCGGACGCCAGCGCTGCAACTGCGGCTTCCTGGCCCGCGGTGGTCACATTGAACGGCAGCCGGATCCGGTTCATCGCGCCGATAATCTCGCTATCGGCATAGCCCCAGCCGATCCGTTCCGCCGCCAGCCCGTGGATCTTGGAAAAGGTCCGGGTGACCAGCACATTGGGCCGGGTCTTGGCCAGCTCCAGCGCGCCGTCATCCTGCCCTTCTTCCATATATTCGGCATAGGCGGCGTCGAGCACCAGCAGCACATGGCCGGGCAAGGCAGCGTGCAGCCGTGCAATCTCGGCGCGCGGCGTGAAGGTGCCGGTCGGATTGTTCGGGTTGGCAATGAAGATGACCTTGGTCCGGTCGGTCACCTTGGCCAGGATTGCATCGACGTCGGTGCCATAATCCTTGTCGTCGGCGATCACCGGCGTTCCGCCATAGCGCCGCGCGGCGATATCATAGACGGCAAAGCCATATTTGACATAGATGATCTCGTCGCCCGGCCCGCTGAACGCATTGGCAGCCAGGTGCAGCACATCGTCGGAGCCGGTGCCGCAGATGATCCGCGCCGGGTCAAGGCCATGTTTCGCGGCAATCGCCTCGCGCAGCTTCGTCGAGCCGGGATCGGGATAGCGGTCAACCGATGCGGACGCCGCGTTCAGCGCCTCGCCCGCCGCCGGACTGCAGCCGAGCGGATTTTCGTTGGCGGACAGCTTGACCAGCTTGCGCCCGTCGTCGCCGCTCGACTTGCCGGGCACATAAGGTGCGATCCCCATGATCCAGTCTTTCGGTTTCGGTCCGTTCATTGGCTTTGCCCATGTGCTGTGATGATTACTGACGCCGGACTAGCCATTGCGGCTGGTCAGTCAACCGCATTATCATTTGACGCTCGCGATTTCGCCGCTTAGCTGCCTTGATGATGACGGAAGATGTGCGATTTGGACTGGACCGGTCGGTGCGCCTGCTGGGACCGCTGCCGCTGGACAGCGGCGCCAGCCTTGCGCCCGTCGAATATGCCTATGAAACCTACGGCCGGCTCAATGCCGAGCGCAGCAACGCGATCCTCGTCTGCCACGCGCTGACCGGCGATCAATATCTTGCCTCGACCCATCCGATCACCGGCAAGCCGGGCTGGTGGGAGCGGATGGTCGGACCCGGCAAGCCGGTCGATACCGACCGCCATTTCGTGATCTGCGCCAATGTTCTGGGCAGCTGTCTCGGCAGCTCCGGCCCGGCGACCGTCAATCCCGCGACCGAGACGCCCTGGGCCATGGATTTTCCGGTGATAACCATCGCCGACATGGTCCGGGCGCAGGCGATGCTGCTCGACCATCTCGGGATCGAGCGCCTGCACGCAGTGATCGGCGGCTCGATGGGCGGAATGCAGGCGGTCAGCTGGGCGGCGCTCTATCCGGAACGCGTTGCCTCGGCGGTGATCATTGCCTCTGCCGCGCGCCACAGCGCCCAGAATATCGCCTTTCACGAAGTCGGCCGCCAGGCGATCATGGCCGACCCGCGCTGGCGCGGCGGCGCCTATTATGCCGACGACGACCCGCCGAGCAGCGGCCTCGCCGTCGCCCGGATGGCGGCCCATATCACCTATCTGTCCGAAGCCGGCCTGACCGAGAAATTCGGCCGCCGGCTGCAGGACCGCGAGGCCAAGACCTTCGGCTTCGACGCCGATTTCCAGGTCGAATCCTATCTGCGCCACCAGGGGATCAGCTTCGTCGACCGGTTCGACGCCAACAGCTATCTCTACATCACCCGCGCGATGGACTATTTCGACCTCGCCGAGGCGCATGGCGGCGTGCTCGCCAATGCCTTCAAGGGCTCGAAAACCCGCTTCTGCCTGATCAGCTTCGACACCGACTGGCTCTACCCGACCAGCGAAAGCCGCGCGATCGTCCACGCGCTGAACGCGGCGGGCGCGGAGGTCAGCTTCATGGAACTGTCCAGCCCCTTCGGCCACGACAGCTTCCTGCTCGACAATCCGGAGATGAACCGGATCGTCGACGGCTTCCTGAAGGCGGGAGAGGGCAGATGACCGAGACCTCAGTCCTCGTCATGCGGAACTTGTTTCAGCATCCATCCCTCCACTCGCACCGACAGTCATTTGACGCACCATGGACCCTGAAACGAGTTCAGGGTGACGAAGTGGGAGTGGCAGCATGACCAGACTCCGCCCCGACCTGCAGATCATCGCCGACAACATCGCCCCGGGCAGCCGGGTACTCGACATCGGCTGCGGCGACGGCGCGCTGATGGCGGCGCTGCGCGACCAG
>Ga0209346_1001738_pt1 | contig 10699 bp, 10 predicted proteins | sample AutmiccommunBRH9_FD_187381 | JGI IMG/M metagenome (GOLD analysis project Ga0209346, IMG submission 187381) | Deep subsurface microbial communities from Mt. Terri, Switzerland - Autotrophic microbial communities BRH/9 (SPAdes) (version 2) | ecosystem: Environmental > Aquatic > Deep subsurface >...
CGAGGCAACCGGTCTGCCGCAAACGTTCTGACTTCATCCCGAAACTCGCTGAGCTGCGGGTCGCTGTCTGTGTGCGCCGCCATGACCGCATCGATCTGAAAAGTTGATTTGTGAATCATAGACTAACAATTGTCCGTCGCGCTTGGCCTTATCAAGTGCGCCAACAGGCAGGCAAAGGCCTGACCGATGCGGCTCCTCGCTGTCTTGCTGGCCGTGTGGAGTTCGGGCATGCGCCTTGCGGCAGTGCTCATCCGCCATTGCTGCATCAAGCGGCATTCCCAGCCACGAGTTTGCTTAGCTTGCCAGATTTTAGGACGGTCTCGGGAAGACCCCTTGGGTCAAGAACGCCACCGAATTCAACGCGATTATGGGCATGGCACAGTTGATGAAACAGGAATGCCTTGTCGATGGCATCGGTCTGTCCTTGCGAATCGACTGATGCATTCACAGATTCTTTGACCATCTTGAGAGCAAAGGCAGGCTTGGCAGCAATCCTGGACGCCAGTTCGAGCGTGAATGTCTCGAGCTCTTCGCGGGGAACGACATGATTGATCATGCCCCAATCCAACGCCTGTTGCGCTGTCCAGCTGTCGGCCGTGAACAGCATTTCCTTGGCCTTCCGAGGGCCAATCTCCCACGCATGCGCAAAAAACTCTACGCCATTTGCACCAATGTTGACGACCGGATCCGAGAAGAAGGCGTCATCTGATGCAATGATTATGTCTGCGATCCAGGCAAGCATCAATCCGCCGCCAAAACAGGCCCCGTGAACCTCGGCGATTACGGGCTTGGGAATCGCGCGCCAACGCCGACAGGAATCGAGATAGACTTCACGCTCCCAAGCATAATAGCCCGCGACATTGGAAGTATCGATATCTCCATAGACTCCCATTCGTGGGTTGGCGCGCACAACACTGTCGTGCCCGTGATCCTTGAGGTCATGGCCTGTCGAGAAATGACGGCCGTTCCCGCCAAGGACAATGACCTTGATCTCGTCATCATGTGCAGCCCGGATTAGGGCGCCATTCAGGTCATAGGTCATCTGGGTGTCCTGCGCATTGCCTTGCGCAGGACGATCCAGGTTGATGCGTGCGATCCCGGCCGCAGGCGTACTGTACTCAACGGTTGGCTGCACATTACTCATCGTTTTTCCTTCTATGGGCAGAAATTGCCGGCGCGGCCCTTGGGTGCTCCGCCAACGCAATTTTCAGGCGCTTGACAATGTTACTGGGTTGCTTACTAGTGACTGGTGAATCACTGGTCAAATGTTTTGTAGGCCGAACTCAGTGATGAGAGTGACACATTTCAAGTGGGAGGAGGAATTGGATGACGAGCTTTAATCGGAGGTCCTATCGAATCGGGTTGTTGCACGGTGGTGCAGCGCTGACGTTCGCGCTTTTCGCAACTTCGGGCATGGCCCAGGAGTCGGGAGGGGAGACCACTTCAGCTTCGGACACGAACGACATTATCGTGACCGCTCAGCGCCGGGAGCAGAACATCCAGGATGTGGGCCTATCGGTTACTGCATTGGGAGCCGAGACTCTCGCTCGCCTTGGCATCAATAATGCGACCGATATCGCCGAATATGTTCCCAACCTCAGGTTTACGAGCCTTGGTGGATCCGTGGTCCAGTATAACATTCGTGGTGTATCGCAGAATGGATATGCTGATCATCTGGAGCCGCCGGTCGCCATCTATGCTGATGACGCCTATCTCAGCACCAGTACGCAGGCGAGTCTTCCTGTCTTTGATCTCGAGCGCGTCGAAGTGCTGCGCGGTCCGCAGGGCACACTCTTTGGTCGCAACGCAACCGGCGGGCTCATTCAGTTCATCAGCGCACAGCCGACGGAAGCAACGGAAGGCTATGTCGACGTAACTATCTCTGATGACATGTGGGGCAAAGTTGAAGGTGCCATTAGCGGCCCCCTCTCGGAGAATCTCCAGGGACGTGTTGCTGTCGCAATATCGACTCGTGAGGGCTATGTCCGCAATACGGTTGACGATTCAAGTCTGGGTGACGAGCATTATGTCGCAGCGCGCGCCATCCTGGCTTATCAGCCAACGTCTAATCTCGATGTTAACCTCAACGTCCGCTTCTATAAGAATTTTGACCAGTCGGGTACACCGTACACATTTGCAGCTACCGTTGCTGATGCGGATGGCCTTGGCCGGTTCGTTGGCCCAGATGAAAATCCCTATGGCACCTGTAACGGTTGCGGCCCGGCTTTTTATGAAGGCTTCCAGCAGAGCAATCCCTATGTCGGAGCCTTGACTAGCAGTGGCAATTTCCGGCGGAGAGCGGCTGGCGGGACGCTGAAATTTGACTGGGATCTTGGCGACGTCAATCTGATATCGATCACCGACTATCAGGATCTGTTCAAGACATTCTATGAAGACGTCGATGCAGCTCCGCAGTACATTGCAGATGACTTCCATTCCCAGGATCTCACGCATTTCACGCAAGAGTTTCGTGCTGTGGGCGGGTCTGACACATTCCGCTGGACGGGCGGCGTTTACCTTTTCTACCAGCGCAGCGAGAGTGTAACGGCCTATAATCTATTTGATGGCGTCGTGACGCCGGTCGAAAGTGCGGACATGAAGACGCACAGCGCTGCGATCTATGCCCAAGCTGAATATGACATTATTCCTGAAGTGACGGCCATTCTCGGTGGGCGCTATACCTACGAGAAAAAGAAGATTGATCATTACGTTGTTGACGAAGGTTTAGGTTTACCTGATTTTGCGTTCAATCCGACACTCTATCCGGATCTCGCAAAACAGAACTTCAACCTTTATTCGGCAAGGGCCGAGTTGCAGTGGCGTCCGGTGGACAGGATGATGTTCTATGCGAGCTTCAGCCGCGGCACCAAGGGCGGTGCTTTCAGTCTACCGACCTATTTGCCTATAAACCCCCTTGCGATCCCGTTTGGTGACGAAACGCTTCATGCGTTCGAAGTTGGCCAAAAGTGGACGTTCCTCGACGGCAAGGCACGGCTCAACAGCGCCTTGTTCTACTATGATTACAAGGATTATCAGGCATTCAACTTTCGCACGATTGGCGATGTTCCGGTCGGTACGATCCTGAATACGGACGCTACAGTGAAGGGGGCTGAGGTTGACCTTACGCTGTGGCCGACAGAAGGGCTGCAGCTCAATTTCACCGCTACTACACTCGACTCGAAAGCAAAGAATGTCACATTGCCTTCAGGGCGGGTAGTTGACCGAGACCTGCCGCAATCGCCAAGCTTTGCTGGAACGGCCAGCATCCGCTATGAAAAGCCTGTTGCCGCTAACCGTGTGGCCGCTATCCAGTTTGATGCTAATCATACGGGCAAGCAGTCCTTTACAGTCCTGTCTGCACCGAATGAGCGGGAAGGTGCCTATACGGTAGGCAACTTGCGCGTAAGCCTTGCGAGTGAGGATGGCAGTTGGGAGGCGGCTCTCTTTGCCAAGAACCTCTGGAACGAACGCTATCGAATCTTTGCCTTCGACCTCAGTTCGATTGGTACGATAGCGCAGAGCTTTGTGCGTCCCCGGACCATTGGGGCCTCGTTCCGGTATAATTTTTGGTAATCAGTGAACTTTTGGAGCAAGATAGCGTGGACACAATGAGTACAGCGACAGCTTGCGACCTATGGTTTCAGGCCGAAGTGGGCCGTTTGTCCACGACAGATGAGCGAACTGCCGCCGAGTTTTCTCGGCGGCAGGAGGAGCTTGAAGATATCCTGCTCGCTAGGGCCAAAGAAGAAGGTCGAGCCGTCAATGAACTTGGTCCGGCACCGGAATGGGGCGAAGAGCCGAAGGGTCGCCAACCCCGGATAATTATCATTGGTGCCGGCGTCGGGGGGCTTGCAATGGGGGCCAAGCTTCGTGAAGCTGGCTATAGCGATTTCGTCATCATCGAGAAAAGTACTGATCTCGGTGGGACGTGGCACCATAATAACTACCCTGGCGTCGCCTGTGATGTTGCATCCTATTTCTACAGCTTCAGTTTCTTCAAAAACCCGGCCTGGTCGCAAATGTTCGCGCCCGGCAAAGAAATCAAACAATATCTGTCTGACGTGGCTGATCATTACGATCTTCGGCGAAACATCCGCTTTGGCACAGCTGTCGATCGGTGCCTCTACAAGGATGGCCGCTGGCATGTTGAAACCCAGACAGGCGAGGTGATCGAAGGCGATTTTCTGGTGCCGGCGACCGGCTTTCTGCACATCCCTAAATTGCCAGACATCCCCGGGCTGGACAGTTTCGAGCATGATAAGTTTCATAGTTCGCGGATTCCCGAAGGATATGATTTCTCCGGCAAGCGAGTTGGCGTGATCGGGAATGGTTCGAGTTCTGTGCAGATCGTGTCGAGCGTGGTGGAAAAGGCTGCCCATGTGACAGTGTTCCAGCGCACGGCACAATGGATATTTCCTGCGCCCAATGACTACTATTCGGAGAAACGCCGCCGCATGCTCGAATACTATCCCGAGCTAATGCAGCGTCTTTTTGATTTTTTCATGGACATGTACAATACTGGTTTCGGCAACGGCGCGGTTGGAGATAAGGAATCGCAGCGTCGCTTCGCTGAGGCTTGCGAGGCCAATCTTGCTACGATCAGTGACCCCGAATTGCGAACGAAGCTGACGCCAGACTATCCTGTGATGTGCAAGCGCCTGATTTTCTCGCACAGCTATTACACGGCGCTGCAGAAGCCCAACTGCACGCTCGAGGTAGAACAGATCGATCGCATTGAAGCCCAAGGCGTGCGCTTGACGGACGGCCGCCTTGTCGAGCTTGATGTCCTGGTTCTTGCAACTGGCTTTGATACCCATGCCTATTGCCGAAAACTTGACATCCAGGTCGCGAATGGCCCGCTTCTGGTTGACGCATGGCAGGAAGGTGCGCGTTCATTCGAATCGATCGGCCTGGCAGGTTTTCCGAATCTGCTTTTCGTAGGTGGTCCTTATTCGACAGTCGGAAACCTTTCGACGATGACCTGCGCCGAATTGCAGGTCAATTACATCATCCGGCTGTTGAACGAGATGAAGCAGCGGGGTGCAACCACCATCATGCCGAAGCAAGATGAGCAAGACCGTTTCGTTGAGGAAATGGAGGCGGCTGTAGTGAACACGGTTTGGGTCACGGGATGCCGCAGTTGGTATCTTGATGAACGTGGACGGATCGACATTTGGACCAAGTCGCCTGAGGCGTTCATGGAACGGATGACAAGTGGGCCTGACCTAAACAAATATGAACTGATTGCGTAATCGCGAAGTACCTCAGAGGAGGTTGTGATGAGTTCCGAAATACTTGCCGAAGGTCTGGTCTTTCCTGAAGGACCCCGTTGGCACGAGGGGCGGCTATGGTTTTCGGACATGGAAGATTGTCGGGTAAAGGCGGTCGATCTGTCCGGACGAATGGATGAGATTATTGTTCTCAACGACTATCCGTCCGGGCTTGGTTGGTTGCCAGACGGGACATTGCTCATAGTTTCCATGAAGGAGAGAAAACTGCTCGCATTGGACGGCAAAGGAAAATTGCGCGTGCATGCGGATCTTTCCGATCATTCGATCAGCTATGCCAATGACATGGTCGTTGACCGGATCGGCCGTGCTTATGTTGGAAGCATGGGCTATGATATCTGGGCCGATCCCGACCCGAAACCAGGTATGCTGGCCTGCGTGTCACCTGAAGGTCATCCTTCAGTGGCTGCGGAGCAGATGATGTTTCCCAATGGCAGTGTCATCACGCCCGATGGCCGAACGCTTATTGTGGCGGAGAGCCTCGCAAAACAACTGACGGCCTTTGACATCGCTGAGCATGGCGGACTTTCGAATCGCCGTCTGTGGGCAAAGACCGCAGATGCAATGCCCGACGGAATCTGCCTGGATGCGGCAGGCGGCATATGGGTGGCTACCATCGAAACTGGCTCTTTCATGCGGATCGAACAGGGGGGCGCTGTAACCGATTTGATTGAAACGCCGCCGGGACGTCAGGGATGGGCAGTGGCGCTGGGTGGAGACGATGGGCGTACATTGTTCATGCTGACATCAAGTCCTCTTGGCGATCTCCGCGAGAATCGCCTCCAGACCCGGCCGGGACGAGTTGAGATTCTGAAAGTAGACGTGCCGGGTGCCGACTGGTGCTGACTGAAAGGCCAAACGATGCCCCTGCATTGAGGCAGTCGGTCGATCTTGACCTAACTGGGAAGCGTTCCGCTGGTAAAAACCGTATCTGCAGCTGTGAAGCACAGGGGATTCCCCGAGGGATCGCAGGTATAGAAGGAGCGTTCACCCCACGGACGAGTCAAGACCTCGCCCAGCGCACCAATATTTGGCAAGGGCGTGAAATCAAGGGGCGCCCCGGCCTTTCGTGCCCGTGCATATGTGGCGTCAATGTCGTCCACCGCGAAGTAAATATACTCGTCATTCGCCCGCGGCCGCTTAACATCACCGTTGGCAGCAGCATCGTAGCAACTGATGATCGTTCCACCACAGTCGAAGTAATGGCGGCCAGGTGATGCACGAGATCCGTCTATCGATAATATTTCCTGAAAAAATCTCACATCTCTTTCGATATCAGAAGATGGCAACGCTATGCGATAGACTCTAACCATAAATAAGGCCCTCTCGAAGAAAAAAGCTATATAGCTATTATCATTGTCTAAGCAAGCATAATAAATGATACTATCAATATTTATAATAGGATGGGATATTGGAAAGGCTTTATCAAAAAATTGCTTTGATTACCGGTGGCGCTGGTGGAATTGGTGAAGCCTGCGCCCGCGCTATGGCGAAGGAAGGAGCGCGGGTAATCGTTGCCGATATTGATGAAGTGAACGGTGCCAGGGTCGCGGGTGGCGTGGGTGCAAACGCCTGCTTCTTCAAACTTGACGTGACACAGGAGGCGGAAACAGAAGCGGCAGTGGCATTTGCCGTAGAACGGTTCGGGCGCCTTGACATCCTGGTCAACAACGCTGGCGGCGGCAAGCTCGGGCCGAGCCACGATGAGAGCCTGGAGCGCTGGCGCCGCACCCTAACTTTGAACCTGGACGGCGCCTTTCTCATGGCTCGCGCAGCGCTTCGCCACATGTGCAAGAATGGTAAAGGGGCAATCGTGAACATGGCTTCCGTGCATGGTCATGTCGGTTTCCCTGAGCATGTGGCCTATACATCCGCGAAAGGTGCGGTTGTAAACATGACGAGGGCCCTTGGCGTGGAGTATGCGCGCAAAGGCATTCGGGTCAATGCCGTCTGTCCGGGTTTCGTGAACACGCCGCTGATCGCAAGGGAGGTTTCGCCGGAAGATCTTCCGCCCATGATTGCGCTGCATCCAATTGGCCGAATGGCTGAGCCGTCTGAAATTGCGGCAGCAGTCGTTTTCCTGGCTTCCGACGAAGCAAGCTTTATCGTTGGAGCAAATCTTATCGTCGATGGCGGTTATACCGCTCAATAGTGGCTTAGGGAGAATAGCAACGATGGCTATCAAGATGATTTATTGCTTGACGCGCAAGCCAGGGCTGACCCGCGAAGAATTTCAGCGCTACTGGCGCGAGGTGCACTGGCAAAAGGTCCGGCAATATGCAGAGACGATCCACATGTATCGTTACGCGCAGAGCCATAGCTATGACACGCCTATCAATAGCGAGATGGCGGCACAAAGGGGCGGTCTCGAAGGTTATGATGGCGTCATGGAGGGCTGGTGGACGAGCGAAGAAGATGCAGTTGCTGCCATGGGTACCGAGGCTGGTCTAAACGCCTTGGAGGATCTTCTCGACGATGAACGCAAGTTCATCGATTTCTCGCGGTCACCGCTGTTCATGACTCACGAGCATGTCCTAATCGATGAGCTTGACACAAGCGATGCATAAGGGCGGCAGACTTGCTGGCAAGGTTGCGCTCGTCACTGGCGGCGCTGGAGGTTTTGGCCGGGTAATCGGCCGCCTGTTTGTCGCTGAAGGCGCAGTCGTCATTCTGAGCGATCGGGATGAAGCCGCGCTGCGCATTGCTGCCGAAGCGGAAGGTTGTGACCATGTGGTGCAAGATGTGACCGATGAGCGGCGTTGGGACGAAGTTGTTGCCTTTGCGGAGAGTCACTACGGTCGTTTGGATGTTCTAGTAAACAATGCCGGATTTGAGGGTTCCATGGAACGCGTCGATCCGGAACAGTCAGAACTTTCGGATTTTCGGCGGATACAGGCGGTGAACGTCGAAGGAGTGTTTCTTGGTTGCAGGGCTGCAATACCGGCAATGCGGCGTGCAGGCGGTGGATCCATAATCAACATCTCCTCGCTTGCCGCATTGATAGCGACACCATTCCAGACTGGCTATGGCGTGAGCAAGGCTGCGGTCAGGCATCTTACCATGACCGTCGCAGCCCATGGGGCACATGAACAGATCCGATGCAATTCCATCCACCCGGGACAGATGCGTACGCGGATGATTGAAGATATCTATGCCGGCACCGCCCGCAGGCTGGGTATCGACGCTGCGGATGCAGAGCGTGACTTTACCAAGATGATACCCATGGGCAGGCTCGGTAAAGCCGAGGATGTGGCCTATGGTGCGATTTATCTCGCGTCTGATGAATCTCGCTATGTGACGGGCTCCGCGCTGGTGATTGACGGTGGGTCACATATAGTTTGAGCGTCTGAGGAGAAGTCGATGACATACTGGTCTGTGACACGGGATGGAGCTGTGGCCATTGCGACCTACCTCAATCCGCCAATGAATTATTTTACTGCAGATGGTGCCGCCGAACTTGCCGAACTGATAACTGACTGGGCTGCGCCTGACGTGCGCGCGGTTGTGCTCGTTGGCGGAGTGCCGGGAAGGTTCATCACACATTACAGCGTCGAAGAACTGGCGGAACTGGCAGCCGATCCGGTTGCGCTCGCGCAACTCGGCACAAGCCTTAACACAGGCTATTACGAGTTACTTCAACGGCTTCGCGATCTGCCCAAGCCGGTAATCGCTGCAATCAATGGCGATGCCATGGGGGGTGGTTTTGAGCTATGCCTCGCCTGCGACATCCGAATTCTGCAATATGGCGACCATCGTGTCGGCCTTCCGGAAACCCGACTGGGAATCATTCCCGGTGGAAGCGGAACCCAGACATTGAGTCGTCTGCTGGGCGCCGGCAAGGCAATAGAATTTGTTCTGCGCGGGCGGGTGGTATCTCCAGAAGATGCACTTGCACTTGGCTTGGTGCACGAGCTTGCTCACGATGCCCAGAGCCGGGCGATTGTGATCGCGCAGGATCTTGCGTCTGAATCCCCACTCGCGATGGCGATGGCTAAGCGCGCCGTCTATGGCGGATCGGATTTGCCTTTCGAGGAAGGGCTGATGGTCGAGGCGGAGGCATCGGTCTCGGTAATCGGGTCGTCCGAGGGGCTTGAGAGCATGCAGCGTTACTTGAGCGAACCGCTTGATCGGCGTCGTGATTGGCTGGACAGGGCAAAATGACGACTATGACCAACCGACAGTGGCTGCTGCGCCGCCGTCCGGAAGGGCTGCCGAAACCACAGGATTTCGAGCTTCGGACAGAGGGTGATCCTGCCGAACCACTTGAAAACGGTCAGATCCGCATAAGGAATCTCCTGTTTCTGTGTGCGCCCACAATGCGCAACTGGATGGACGAGACGGGCAACAGCCTTTACCCTTCCATCCCTCTTGGTAGTCCGGTCATGGCGCCCGCAGCCGCTCGGGTGGTTGCATCTAAGGATCCTCGTTACCCCGTAGGATCTCGTGTCACGACGATAAGCAGTTGGCAGGATTACGAGACGATAGATGCGCAGGCGCGTACGGTCCAGTTGGTGCCAGCCGGTATGACCGCCGTTGAGGCAATGGGCGTATTTGGACTGAACAGCCTAACTGCCTATTTCGGACTGCTGAGGGTAGGAAAGCCTCAACCTGGCGAAACTCTTGTGGTTTCCGGGGCAGCGGGTTCTACAGGATCGATCGCAGCGCAGATCGGCAAGATCAAGGGGTGCAGGGTAATTGGCATTGCTGGTGGTAGTACCAAATGCCAATGGTTAATCGACGAATGCGGGCTGGACGCAGCAATTGACTATCGTGCGGAAGATGTGGAGGCACGACTGCGAGAGCTTTGTCCCGATGGCATTGACGTTTTTTTTGACAATGTCGGCGGAGAGATATTGCAGGCTGCGATCGAGAATATGGCGCGATTTGGCAGGATCGTCTTGTGCGGACAAATCGCATCCTACAACAACGGGGAGCCAGCTGAGGGCCCACGAAACATGATGCGGCTGATTTACGGCAGCATCGTGATGCAAGGATTCTTGATGGGAGACTATCGCGCCGAGGTTCCGTCCGCGCTGGCCGAACTTGAACCATGGATTCGAAAAGGCCGCATTGTTGCGCGCGTGGATGTGCGATCCGGTTTCGAAGAGCTGCCTGAAATTTATACTAGCCTGTTTACTGGTGCCAACGAGGGAACTTTGATGGCCCTGATTGATCAGGATGCATACGCATCCCGGTAGTATGACCTTACCTCCAGAAAGTGGTCCGTTTTGAGAGTTAGGATTTCGGCTGGCACTGTCAAAGCAAACTGGCTGAGCGGGTTAGGCGGCATTGTCAAAGCAAACGCACCTGATTGAAAAGTGAGCCGGTGAGGGTAGGGCTCACCCATGCCCAGACCACGCAAACCAACTAGCCCATTCAGGTATTTCAACTCTTCGCCCGAGATCATTCGG
>Ga0209346_1001739_pt1 | contig 10696 bp, 10 predicted proteins | sample AutmiccommunBRH9_FD_187381 | JGI IMG/M metagenome (GOLD analysis project Ga0209346, IMG submission 187381) | Deep subsurface microbial communities from Mt. Terri, Switzerland - Autotrophic microbial communities BRH/9 (SPAdes) (version 2) | ecosystem: Environmental > Aquatic > Deep subsurface >...
AATCTCGGGGCGCAGTATTTCCGTGAGGGCGGTAATGGCTCGGTTCGGCATCGGACGTTTCCTTGCTCGGAGTCGTCCAGTTGAATCCATCCAGCTGCCCTCAGCCAGCCCTGTGTCGTGTAGTGTGACGCGGGATGGGACATGTCAGGACATGTGGCTGCCCGGACGGCTGCCAAACGCCATTTCTCTCGTCGAGCAGGGGATAGCCATTCGCCTTTGCATAGGGGACGGCTTCGTCGAGTTCGAGAACCGGAGTGACGCAGGCGTCGCTACCTTCGAACCGCTTTTCCCATTCGGCGCGCGTGCGGGACTTGAACGTCTTCTCGAAAAGTTCCGCAAGGGCCGGCCAGTTGCTGCGATCACGGCGATCCGGCACGTCTGACAGCCCCAGCCTCTCGATCAGGATCTGATAGAAGCGTTCCTCGATGGGCGCTACCGACAGATACTTCCCGTCCGCCGTCTCATAGCAGCGGTAATAAGGGGCGCCGCCATCAAAAATGTTCTCGCCCGGTCCGCCCTGCCAGTGCCCCATGACTGAAAGAGCCCGGAATGTAGCGGCATAGAGCGACGCGGCCCCAACGATCGATTGATCAACGACTGCGCCCTTGCCGGTGACATCCCTGCTGATCACGGCCGAAACGATGCCGAGGGCCAGCAGGAACCCGGCAGGGAAATCGGCACCGAGGGTCAGGGGAGGTATCGGTGGGCGGTCCGGCACGCCGATCAGCGAGACAAGCCCGCTGAAGGCAGCGTAGTTGAGGTCGTGGCCGGCAGTACCTGCCATCTGACCCTCCCGCCCCCAGCCGGAGATACGGCCATAGACAATGGCCGGATTGCAGGCGAGGCAGTCTTCCGGTCCGATCCCCAGCCGCTCTGCGGTGCCCGGACGCATGCCCTCGATCACAATATCGGAAGTTTTCAGCCGTTCGCGGAAATTCGTCAGGCCTTCGGCCGATTTCAGATCGAGCGTGATCGCCTTTCGTCCACGATGCATGACGCTGATGCTGTCGTCGGTACCGATGCCCATCTCCCGTGCGGCAGGGCCATCGATCCGGATCACCTTCGCACCGAGGTCGGCCAGCAGCATTGCGGCGAAGGGTGTCGGGCCGATGCCGCCGATTTCCAGGACCGTCAGCGTTTTCAGAGGCGCAAGAGGCTGAAGCACGGCCATCTCAGGTGGCCGTCAGGAAGGCACGGGCGCGAGTCCAGGCAAGTGCCGAAGCGCCGGTGTTGGATTCAACCCGCGAGGGATTGAAGAAGCCGTGATCGACCCCCTCGTAAACATGCACCTCCACCGGCCGGGAATGTGGCGCCGAGACGATCTCCTTGAGCGCGTCCGCCGACACATAACGGTCCCGGTCGCCGAAATGCATCTGGACCGGGCATTTCAGCCGCTCCAGCAGGCCGAGATCCTTCTCGATGCCGACGCCGTAGAACACGACAGAGGAAGTGACCGCGATTTCCGCCGCCCCCATGACAGCCAGTTTGCCGCCGAGGCAGAGGCCGAGGAAATGAATCCCCTTCAGATCCGGTCTGGCTCGGCGCACATGCTCGACCGTCGCCCCCATGTCTTCGACCGCTTTCGCACCATCCAGACGCTCACTATAAGCAAGCGCCTGCTTGATCTCCTCCTCGGCATAGCCCAGCTCGATATGCGGCTCCAGCCGCCAGTAAAGATCAGGAACGACGACCAGGTAGCCTTGGCCGGCAAGCCAATCGGCAAGTTTGCGCATAGCCCGGTTGACGCCGAAAATCTCCTGCAAGAGGATGATGGCGCGGTCGGCATCCTTTGGCCCTACCCAGTAGGCGTCAAACGTTCCGTCCGCCGTCGAAACTGCTTGCCAGTTGGCCTGTCCGGCGTTTTCCCCGGTCATCGCGCACCCCCAAAGATATCTCTTGCAATCATGTTTCGCTGCACCTCGGTGGTGCCATAACCAAAGCTCATGCCCCGCACATCGCGATACATCCGCTGCGGGACCGATTCCCTGGTCAGGCCCATCGCGCCCATCACCTGCACGGCCGAATTGGTGACACGCACCGACATCTCGTTGAGGTATGTCTTGACGATGGAGGCATCAAGGCCCGTGCCCTGGCCCCGATCGAAACTGGCGGCGGCCTGGTAAAGCAGATTCCGGGCGGCGGCAAGCTCGATGGCCATGTCCGCCACGCGCCATTGCAGCCCCTGGAAGTCGGACAGCTTGCGGCCGAACTGCTGACGCTCCTGCATGTAGGCGACGGCCGCCTCGAAGGCGGCCTGGGCGGCGCCAAGACAGATCGGCGGATTTGTCGCCACCCGGTCGATGTTGAACACCGAAAGCAGATCCTTCATCCGCCCGGGTTTCAGCAGCAGGTTCTCCTCGGGCACCTCGACATCGTTGAAGAACAGTTCGGCCATGCCGGTCCCGCGCAGGCCCATCATCTCGATATGATCGCCAACGGAAAAGCCCTTGCTCTTCGTCTCGACCAGCAGCGCCCCGACGCCCTTCAGGCCGGGTTCATCCGACAGCCTGGCGAAAACCAGCGCCAGGTCGGCTATCTGCGCGCCCGAGCACCAGATTTTGGAGCCGTTGAGGATATACCTGTCGCCCTTCTTGACGGCGCGGGTTGACATGCCGCCGACATCGGAACCGGCATTGGGCTCGGACATGCCCCAGACCGGCAGACATTCGCCGGTGACGAACTTCGGCAGATAGCGCTGCTTCTGTTCCTCGGTGCCGAGCGCGGCGATGACGCGCGGCGTGGCACCGTCGAAGCAGCCAACCACCATTGCGCTGTTGGGGCAGCTCTGTGCCACCTTTTCCACGACGAGTACGAGGTCGAGGGTCGAGGCGCCGAGGCCGCCGTATTGCTCTGGCACGGTTATGCCAAGAAAACCGTGGTCAGCGAGGGTCTTGATGTTCTCGACCGGCGGCGTGCAACTCTGATCCCACTTCAGCGCAGTTGGCCGGAAATGGGTTTCGGCAATGCCCTCGATGGTCTCTGCGAGCATCGTCTGCTCGCCCGAAAGTTCAAACATGATCTCTCCCTTCTGAAGGCGGGGCGTCTAGAACAGCGCCTGGCGCCGGCCGGACAGCAGCTGGCTGCTGATGATGATCCGCTGCATCTCGGAGGAGCCTTCGGTGATGAGTCGGCTCCGCGCATCCCTGAAGATGTTCTCCAGCGGCAGTTCCCGCGACAGTCCCAGCGCGCCGTGGATCTGGATCGCCCGGTCAACGACCCGCATCAGCATCTCGTCGCAGAACAGCTTCACCGCAGAGGCCTGGGCGTGGAAATTCATCCCCTGATCCGCCATCCAGGCGGCATGGTAGGTCATCAGCCGCGCCGCGTGAATCTCGACGGCGGAATCGGCGATCTGCCACTGGATGGCCTGACGGCTGCTCAGCGGCTGGCCGAAGGTCTTGCGGTCATTGGCATAGGACGTGGCGAGTTGAAGCGCACGCTCGGCCCGGCCGACCGCCTTGGGTCCGTGAACGAGCCGTCCGACATCCAGGAACGACCTGGCGAGGTCCCAGCCCTCCCCCGGCTTGCCGATCATGTTGCCCGCCGGCACCTCGACGTTCTCGAACACCACCTCCCAGGGACGGTCGGGCGAGATGAGTTCGATGCACTGGCCGAGCTTGACCCCCGGCCGGTCCATTTCCACCAGAAGGCAGCTGATCTCGGGTTTCCCCTTGTCATCGGTACCGGTGCGCGCAAAAAGTTGAATGAACTGCGCTTTGTTGGCGCCGGTGATGTACATCTTGGCACCGTTGACGATGTAGTTGTCGCCGTTGCGCACCGCGACCGTCTTCATCTGCGTCGGGTCTGATCCCGCGCCCGCCTCGGTCAGGCCGAAGCAGGTCCGCATCTCGCCGCGCACGACCGGCATCAGGAAACGTTCGCGCAGATCGCCCTGCGCCGACAGAAGCACCGGCCCGAGGAAGGGCGAAAAGACCATCGCGGCGCGGAAGCCGGGAACGAGGCAGCGGGCGAGTTCCTCATAGACGACGCAAAGCGGCAGATAGCCGATCCCGCCGCCGCCCACGTCCTCGGGCAGGTCCATCGCCCAGAAACCGAGTTTGCGCGCCTTGTCGTGCAATCCGGCACGGATGTCGTCGGGCAGGTCCGGCTCGTCCTTGTAGGCCTGCTCCAGCGGCATCAGTTCTTCGTTCACGAAGCGCCTTACATTGTCCTGCAAGAGGCGAATTTCCTGCGGCAACTCAAAATCCATAGTCAGTGACCTCGTGTTATCATCTGCCCACACTGGGCAGGTACAAGCCGAACTGCGGGAACAGGAACAGCAACAGAACGATCAGGAGTTCCATCGCTACGAAGGGCATCGATGCCAGGATGATGTCCGGCATCTTCACTTCCTTCGGCACAACGGACTTCATGACCAGGAGCAGCATCCCGAAGGGAGGGGTCAACTGCCCTACGTCGAGGCAGATCAGCACCATCAGACCGAACCACACAGGGTCGATCTGGTGCACCGCCAGCACCGGCATGAACAGGGGCATGCAGATCAGCATCACCGCGATCAATTCGAGGAAGGCCCCGAGCACCAGCACGACCCCGAGCATGATCAGGATGACCTGCGACGCGCTCAGATCGAGGGACTGCACCATGGTGACAACGGCACGTGTCGCACCGGACAGGCTCAGCGCCTGGGCGAACCCCGTGGCAAGCGCGACGATCAGCAGGATCGCGGCAGAAACCTGCACCGTCTGCACCACGCTGTCCAACACGACCCTGAAGGAGAGCCTGCGGTAGGCTCCCGCGATGAGGAAGGCGGCGACGACACCCAGCGCCGCGGATTCTGTGGGGGTGGCAACGCCGAAAAGGATGGCGCCGAGGACCGCGAAGACCAGCAAGGCCAGCGGCAGCACATGGATCGCCAACGCCTTGAGCCTTTGATTCAATGGCTGCGACGATCCTTCATCAACCGGAGCAAGATCCGGATTCAGCGCACACCGGATCATGATGTAGAGGAAAAAGCCGAACGCCATGGCAATGCCGGGCAGGATGCCGCCGATCAGCAGGTCGGCCACCGATATCTGGGCGATGCCGCCCAACAGAATGGCGATGCCACTGGGAGGAATGATCATGGCAAGGCTGCCGGCACCAAGGATGGGGCCGATGATCATGGAATTGGCATAACCCCGGCGACGCATGTCCGGCACGAGCATCGAACCGAGCATGGAGGCATTGGCGACGGTCGAGCCGCTGGTGGCGGCAAAGACGGTGCCTGCAAGGATAGACAGAACGCTAAGCCGGCCCGGCATGCGCCCGAGCATGTTGCCGAGTGCATCGAGGCTCTTGGTAATGCAACCCGAGCGGTTCAGCACCTCGCCCATGAGAATGAACAGCGGGATCGGCGCCAGGACGAAGTGGGCGACCGATTCATAGCTGGCGGAAACCAGCGTGGACATGCCGCCTTCGAAACCCGCCAGCAGCCACATCGCGACGGTGTTGACGATCAGAAACGCATAGGCGACCGGGATACCCAGCGACATCAGGACAAAAAGCGAGATGAAGAAGGCGAGGATGACGCCGATGAAGCTCATGACTTCCGCCCCCCGAAGGCGATGACGAGATTCTCAATGACATCGATCGCCAACCGGATGACCAGCGCCACCAGGCCCATTGTCGGGAAAATGTAAATGATCCATCGCTCGACGAAGAGGACGTTGTAGATCACGGTTCCCCGCTCGTAATGTTCCAGCGTTACCTTGATGCCAAAACCGGCGAGAAGAAGGAATGTGACGAGCACCACCATGCTCATCACGGCAGCGATGATGATCCGCGCCCGTGCCGACAACAGGCTGTCAAGAAGCCCCGAAGTGACGTGGCGGCGCTGCTGTTGCACCGCCGCCGCTGCGAGGAATGTGATGAAAATCAACATGTATTCGCTCACCTCGAGAGACCAGGTAGTCTTCCAGTTGAGGAGATACCGCGCCCCCACGCTCCAGGCGGTGGCCACTGTCAGGACGACCAGAGCCAAAGCGGCCCCGGCCATCAGGATCTGCTCGGCGAACCGAGCAGTCCTGTCCATGCCGGTGAGCACCCTTGAAGGACCGCGCGACGGCTTTTGCTGTGGCGGTTGGGTCATCACAGAATTTCCACGACCGGAGCTATTGTGCGCCATTGCGGAAAAACTGCTCGAGCTTGTCGGCAGAGTTCGGCATCCGCTCGCGGGTAAATTCCCAAACCGAGCTGTAGGCCTTGTCGAGGTAAACCTCCGGGTCCGACAGCATGATCTCTTGCATGCCGACTTCGCGCGACAGTTCGTTAACCTCTTCGATCATGGCATTCGTGTCCGCGATGACCTCGTCCTCGATCTCTATGGCGATCTGCTCCATGCCTTCTCGCAGATCCTCGGGCAGCGCGGCCCATTGCTCCGCGTTGGCCAGCAGGCTCATGTTGACGGCATAGAAGGTGGGCAGAAGCTTGTACTTGAGCAACGGGCGCAGGGCGGTGTCGGTCATCGCCTCCGGGAATGTCATGCCGTCGATCACGCCGCGTTCAAGAGCGGTAAAGGTCTCCGGCAGCGGCATCTGAATGGCGCTGGCGCCGAGCGCGTTGAGGAAGGGGATGAAGGACCCGGTCCTGATCTTCATGCCGGCGAGGTCTTCGCTGGAGGTGACTTCCTCATTGACGAAGATGGCGGATTCATAAAGCCAGTAGGTGCCCACCAGGTGCAGATTTTGCTCGGCGTGCAGTTCGTTCATGAAGTCGATGGCACCGTTCTTCCGCAGGATGTCGGGTGGCACATCCGTGAAGCTCATCGCGATGACCTCGGGGAGGTCGGTGGCGTAGTAGGCGGGCGTGGTCCAGACGAGATCGACCACGCCGTTGCGCAGGGCCTCGGCCTGCTGGTTGGGCGCGACGACTTCCCGCCCGCCCAGATAGGTGATCTTCACCCGGTCTCCGAAGCGCTCCTCGACCCTCTCTTTCCAGATGAAGAAGGGGTCGGAGGTCGATTCGGTCTCGGGCCAGGCGGTGACGGCGCGCAACTCGATCTGCTGGGCAAAGCTCGCCCCCGCCATCATCAGGGTAATCCCGATGCCGCAAGTGCAGGCCAAAAGGCGCTTGACAGTGATCGTCATGATGGTTCCTCCCATTTGATGTTCCGAAGTCAGTCTAGATGAGTTCCCGCTCCTGCAGGTCCCGCAGCCGCGTCTCGTCGATGCCAAGCGACCGCAACACTTCGATCGTGTGCTGTCCCACGAGTGGCGCCGGCAGGAAGTCTATGTCACGGCTCCCATCATAGTCCACCGGGCGATGAATGCCGGTCACTTCCCCATGCCCTGGCACCGGCAGCTTGTAGAAAGGATCGAGAAAAGCGACTTGCGGATCCTGTTTCAACTCATCCACCGTACGCACGGGTGCGAAAGGCACGTCAGCGGCCTCCAGCCGCGCGATCCAGTCGTCCCGATCCCGTTGCGCGAAGATGGCGTTGAGTTCATGCGCCAGCACCTCGTAGCCCTCGACGCGCTGCGGCCGCGTAGCAAAGCGCGGGTCTTCCAGCAGGTTCGGTTCTCCCACTGCCTCGCAGAGCGCAACCCAGAACTTCTCGGGGGAGGACAGGTGAATGCCGATCTGTCGGCCATCGCGGCAGGTCAGCACGAAGGCCTGCGACCCGGCCCCCCGAGTATAGAGGCCGGGAACTTTCCCGGTCTCATGGTAACGCGTGATGGGTTCGCCGCCGAACGCAATCATTGCGGACAGCATGTTGATGTCCACCCTGCGGCCGACACCGGAGCGTTCGCGCTCGAAAAGCGCGCCGAGCACGCCGTAGGCGGCAAACAATCCAGTCACGGAATCGCAGACGGCGGGGCCTGCAACGCGCGGCTCCCTCATGTCTTGGAAGAAGGTGATCCAGCTGCTGAGGCTTTGCCCGACATTATCGAATCCCGGCCTGTGCGAATATGGCCCAGATGCGCCGAATCCACTGATATTGCAGTGAATCAGCCGCGGGTTGACCTTGGAAATGGTCTGGTAGTCTATCTTCTTGTGCTCGGCCGCCCCTGGCCGGGCATTGTAGATGAGAACGTCCGCACCGCGCACCAGATCGAGAAGAATCCGGTAGCCTTCCGGCTTGCCGTAGTCGAGCGTGATGCTTTTCTTGTTGCGGTTATGCGACTGGAACTCGACGCTGAAATTCCCTTGCTCAGTTCCCCGGAACGGATCGCCTCCGCCAGGCTTTTCGATCTTGATGACCTCCGCGCCAAGATCGCCAAGAAGTGCTGCGGCGTAGGGCCCCGTGATGAAAGATCCCAAGTCCAGAACCCGCACATTTTCCAAGACCTTCACGGGCGGCACCATGTGGAAGCATTGCCACGCGGAGCATTTGCCATGATTTTCTCCAGCGGATGGCTATCTGTACCTGTTCCATCCCGGATGATCTCAGCCTTGGGATGGAAAACTGTCTGCCCGCCAAAATTGCCAATGGCCGAGGCCTCGACTACATTGATCGCAAATAACCATTGCGCTCGCCGCGACCTTGTCACTTGTCTTTCTCCAATCGTTTCATAGCATGCGCATGTCGGCAAAGCGTACATCCTGTCTTGCCCTGCTTCACTGGATAACCCAAACGGCCGCTGCGGGATCGGCAGTGAACTCGCGAGGCGAGCGGATGCAAGCAAGGGTCGTCTCTGCATGTGAGCCTCCCTCCATATCGACATTGTGCAGGCGCGCCTTGTCGTGCGCGTCACGACCTCGGCGATGTCAGTCGCCGGGAACGTAAACCACCGAATCGGCGGCGGCACCCGCCATGGCGAAGCCGGCGGGACGGTCGATTTCTTCGACGAGATGCGCGAGCAGACCTGCCGTGCGGGCCAGAATGGGGATCCCCCGCATCGCAGGGGCCGGAAAGCCCACATCCAGCAGAACCGCCGGAATGGCGCAGGAGACATTCAGCACCATCCGACGCCCGAAGATCTCGCCCGCTGCCCGTTCCAGCGCCTTGGCATAGGCGCAGTGCAGGCCGGCCGTTCCCAATTCCTCGGCCAGCGCGAACAGCCGCCGCGCCCGAGGATCGCCCTCACGGTGCAGCGGATGGCCGAACCCCGGCAGAAGCTTGCGCTCGGATCGGAGCCGGGCCACCTCGGACCGGGCCTGATCCGGCAGGCGCGCCGCATCGCCATCGACGGCGACGACGCCGGCCTGCAACAGTTGCGCGGCGTCCGAGGCGGTGCCCAGAACCTTGCTTCCGCAGCCCAGGATGCCGGCCGCCACCGCGCCCTGCAATGCCTCTGGCGCCGCCGCAAAGGTCATGCGCGCAGCAGCGACGCTCGGGGTAATCCCGTGCTCGGCGATTGCGATAAGCGCGGCATCCAGCAGCGTCTGCTCGGCGCCATTCGGAGGTCTGCCGGTGACCAGAATGAAGTAGAAAGTCGAAAATCCGACATGCCCCATCAACTGGTCTGCAAGATCCATTCCCCTGACCGAAACCGATGATGAGTCAGCAGTGGAAATCGAACTCACAGCCTGGCTCGAGCCCACCCGCATATATTCCCCCCCCCTTTTTGGGCAGGACGGCGCCAAGGCCACCCTAGCCACATCGCTGATCAGACCTCATGTTCGCCGGATCTGTCAATCTGCAATGCCGTTCGAACTTTCACATAGAGAGAGGACGTGCTGCAATGCCGCCAGAACTTTCACATAGAGAGAAAACCTGCTGCACCAGCACCGTTTCGGTGCCAGTGTCCCATCGGGTGGTGCAAGGGTTCGATTTGAAACTAGTCCTGATTACGCACCTTGCTCAGCCGGTTTTGTTTTGGCTCAAAACATGAACATAGACCGGTTCAGGGTGGGTTGCCCCCCTCCCGGTCTGAGTTGAAGTGAGCGGTTGTGCCGCAGCTGCCTTTTGCGAAAGGCCGCTGCGGCGCTTTTCGCGCAGCCGGTAGCTTTCGCCGCGGATCGTGACGATGTGGCTATGGTGAAGCAGGAGGTCGAGGATCAGGCGGTGCGCCTCGTCACGGTCGAAGCGAAGGCGGGGCCGAAGCGAAGGCGGGGCGGCTCCCCGGTCGTGCCATGGATGCGGAAATCCGCAATATCCCGCACCCAGGCATCCAGATGCGCCTCGAGCGCGGCGAAGCTCTCGAAGCTGCGTCCAGCGACGGCGTTGTGCTGCACGTAACCGACGCCGTGCTCGTCCTTGCCCTTCGTCCGCGCCCGATAGGTTGCGCAGGCACGCACCCCAAATCCCCAGTGCCGGGCGAAGGCATGCTGGCGGGGATTGACCACCACCTCGCGCGACACCGGATCATGGTGCGTGATCAGCGCACGGACGTTGTCGAGCAGCACCCCCTCGGGCACACCGCCGAAGCAGCGGAGCGCGCCCTCCATCCCCTCGAACCAGTGCTCCTGCTTCTCGCCCACGAAAGTGCGGACATGCAGGCGCCGGGAATGGCCGCCGCATACACATAGCCCGTGCCGTCGAGGAACGCTTGGAAAAGGGCGTTGCTGACCGCCATGGCATCCGGTCCGAAAGGCAGCTTGTCCAGCGACATTCGGAACTGACCCGGGGGCGACATTAAGAACTGGCCCACCCTCATGTTGATGCGGTTGTGGTTTCGTGCGCCGCAGCGGGCTTTTGCAAAAGCCCGCTGCGGCGCTTTTCGCGAAGGCGGTAGCTGTCGCCCCGGATGGTGATGACGTGGCTGTGGTGGAGCAGGCGGTCGAGGATGGCGGTGGCGACCACCGGATCACCGAA
>Ga0209346_1001740_pt1 | contig 10694 bp, 10 predicted proteins | sample AutmiccommunBRH9_FD_187381 | JGI IMG/M metagenome (GOLD analysis project Ga0209346, IMG submission 187381) | Deep subsurface microbial communities from Mt. Terri, Switzerland - Autotrophic microbial communities BRH/9 (SPAdes) (version 2) | ecosystem: Environmental > Aquatic > Deep subsurface >...
TATGTAACTTCTACAACAACAATAGAGCGACTTAGTTTGCGGTGCCAAGGGTCTGGCAGAAGTTTCAGGAGAACAATGCGCCTAACGGGTGCTTAGGATGTAACTTCTGGAACGATAATGCCCACTTCATCACCCGTGCACTCAGTGACCCGTAGAGTTCGTAGTTTGAGGAACGTGCCACGACCCCGTGCAGCTCGCACCAGCTCCTGATTTGGAAGTACGGCTTCCCCATGATGCCAGGGTCGAGCCGCTTCGCCTCGGGCGAGGCCGCCACCACACAGCCATCATTATTCGAGAGCACGACGATGGGTCTCCCCCGCAGCTTCGGCTCAAACACCCGCTCGCACGACGCATAGAAAGAGACACAGTCGATCAGCGCGATCTGTCGCTGGGGTTTCTCGGTCGTCGCGGGCACATGACCGAGGGTAGGCGTGACCACCGACAGTGGTCAGAAGTGATCGCCCGGGCATCCGCGCCCCCTGTTACGCTGCAGACTATGTACGGTCGAGTCATTGTTGATTACGAGGAAATGATCCCCGCAGCGGCAGACACCGAGGTCGCCGCGTGGGCCACCGAGGCGCCCGCGCTGAAACCGCCGCCGAGAAGCCGTCGTTCAAAGCGGCTCATCGCGATCCAGTGTGTATCTGGGGTCTGAAGCTCCGGTGCGTCCGCATGCACGCTGAAGCTACGCTGGGAAGATGCGCGACGAAGCAGAACGAAGCCCCGAAGATCTCTTTGAGGGGTTTCCTGAAGCTCTTGCCATCTGTCGTGCAGCCCAGGATACAGTTTCCACGGTCGGTGAAGCGTCCATGGCAGTGACAAAGAGTCAAGTCGCCTTTCGGCGTCGACGAGGTTTCGCGTACGTCTGGCGTCCAGGGCAGTACGTCGACAGTGATGTCCCGGCCGTGCTCTCCATCGCGTTGCCGCGCAAAGTGACGTCCACTCGCTTCAAGGAAGTCGCTCACTCGTCGACAAATATGTGGATGCACCATATTGAGCTCCATGAGGCCAGCGAGTTGGACGACCAAGTTCTCGAATGGCTTGCGGAGGCATACGCAAGCGCGAGCTGACTGGGGTCATTCTGCTGGGTGGATCTATTCGCATGCGAGCCCGTCGCCTTCGCCGTCACCACGGTGACCGGTTTGGTTCGCGAAGTAGTCGTAGAGCTGTGCCTGAGCGGGGTCATCCCGATTGAACGGGCCAGTGGGGTGACCGACATTGTTGCGCTTGAGGGCGGCACAGGACGGGTACTGAATCCACCAGCTTTGTGCGAGCATTTCAGCAACAGCTGCTTCAGCGGCGGCGGCAGCGGCAGCCTCTTCAGCGCAGGGTAAAGGTAAAACGGTGCCATTCTGCAGGATTGCCGTCTGGGCCGCATGATACTGCTCTTCCCGCGGATGCTCAGGGTAGCCGTCGCGTGAGTCGTAACGGGCGACTGCGTGCCCGCTGACTATTTGTTGGTAGCCGACATCAACTCCGTCTTCGGTGGTGATGTAGCGGAGGAGCCGATCATACTGGTCTCTATCGTTCTGACCTTCGGGGAGTTCGAGAGTGACTGTGACTCCGGGCTGGATCAGAGCTTCCATCGCCTCGAGGGCGGGCCAGTAACCGCAGATGGCGCGCTCGGGTGTATCGATACCGATGATTCGGACGAGCCCGACTCTGGTGCGGATCGTGTCACCATCGATAACTTCTTCGACAATGGTCGCCTCAGTGTTGTCTACCTCTTCGAGCGCATCAACCGTTAAGAGGGATGAACTGGACTCATCGCTGTCATCGAGGCAGCCGGTGGTAGTCAGCGCGATCGCGGCAATACAAAGCGATGCGACAATGTTGGCGAGCCGACGCTTCACTGTCATGGAGTAGCTCACTTGTGGGTCTGTGTACCTGGCTTGCCGTCGAACCAGCCGCGTGAGACCCTGTCGGCGACGCTGGCAATCGGACGGCGCGGGTGCCGTCGGCTTCACTCTATCAATGGACCGTCTACGTATCTTCCATTCTTGTTTCGTGTTTCGGGTCTAGCGGGTCCACCTAAACGAAGGCATTCGCAAGTGCACACGGCAGGTACTACGGGTAGAGGTCCCACCTGCGCATGACCCGTGGAGGAAGCCGCGTAACAGCCGTCATTGTTCGAGAGCACCGCAATCGGTCTCTCCCGCAGCTTCGGCTCGAAGACACGCTCGCACGACGCTTAGAAGGAAACGCAGTCGATCAGCGCGATCTGGCGCTGTGTTTTCTCGTTCGTCTCGGGCACGTGACCGAGGGTATGTCTGATCACCAACAGCGAGCAGAAGCGATACCCCGGGGCTTCCACTCCCCTGTTACGCTGCATACTATGTGTGGCCGAGTCATCGTTGATTACGAGGAAATGATCCCCGCGGCAACCGACACCGAACTCGCCGCATGGATCACCAAGGCGCCCGCAGGGGCAGCGTCCTCATGGAATGTGAAACCCACCCAACAGATCCCTGTCGCGTACACCGACCACAAGACCGGCGAGAAGAAGCTCAACACGGCGTACTGGTCGCTCGTGCCAGCCTGGTCGAAGGAACTGAAGACGAAGTTCCCCACCTTCAACGCCCGCTCCGAGACCGCCGCCGAGAAGGCATCGTTCAAGGCGGCAGTGAAGAACCGCCGCTGCGCGATCCCTGTCTCTGGCTTCTACGAGTGGACCGGCCCAAAAACGGCACGTGTGCCGCACGCGATCTTCGGCCCAGAGAAGCTCCTGACCCTTGCGGGGCTGATGTCGTGGTGGCACGAACCCGGCACCGACGACGACCATGGGTGGCATCTCACCGCCACGATCCTCACCCGCGACTCAGCCGGCGTCATGCAACCACTCCACGACCGCATGCCCGTGTTCCTCGCCGACGAGTTCGTCAACGAGTGGATCGACCCAAACATCACCGGCGATCACGCCCTCGTACAAGCCGTGTCGGCTGCCGCGGTGCCACTCGCTGACGACCTGTTCGAATACCCAGTCGCACCGCTGCGAGGAGACGGACCCGAACTGATCCAGGCAGTCTCACAATGAGAACATCGCTGCTGATCTTGGCAGGCCTACTGGCGATCCTCCCCTTATCGGCGTGCGCGCCAAGAGGTGTGAGCGTACCACTCGGATACGATTCCCTGGTTCAGTGCGAACCGCGGGCAATTGAAGCTGAGCGTTTGCATGAAATTGGCGAACCCGGCTGCAACCTTGAAGGATCGTCCGTCCTCATGCCGGATGGCACCCAAATCAGATTGGGCCAAGTCGGGGGCGTGGGGTCCCAGCAGTGGTTTGGAGCCGATGGCGAAGGAGGCACGGAGTACATGAGCGTCAATTGGGGCATTCCTGGCGCTGCTGTCAGCATGATCGGCCCAGCAGGGGCTCAGAGTTGGGCCACGAGCGATGAAGCGCTCGACCTGCAGGCGCAGCAACTGCGTCTCTGAGCGAGCAAAGCCGGTTGGAACCCTCGTTCAAGTCCCCGCGGTATGGCACCCAAGTGACCACTCCCCGAGACGGTGAACTCAGAGAGTTCCGGAATGGTGATGTCTGGGAAGTCGGGGTTCTCCGCGCACAACGCGAGCCGAATCCGGTCGCCGGGCAGGTACTTCATCGTGAGCTCGCCGTCGAGAATCGCCATCACTATATACCGTTCTGCGGGGTGATGCCGCGAGCGACAATCAGACGGACGTCATTGTCGTGAATTCCTACCCGCGCAATAGCGTCACCCACCTCGCGCTCGCTGACACCTTGAACGGAAGAGGATCCAAGATAGACAATCATTGGGCCGCTGATAGGGTGCAGATAGAAGAGGCACCCCTGTCGTGCGCGGTTGAAATCGAGGGAAATTACTTGGATGATCTAGACGCGAAAAAGGATGGCGTAACGCAGCCCTCGGCGCCGCCGCCTGACTGGTATCAAAACCAAAACGGAGAACTTCAATGGTGGGACGGCGAGAAATGGGGACCTGTTGCCCCTCCCGCAGCATCATCGCAACGCACGTCCCTCTCAAATCCGCAGAACGCTGAGGATAGATCTCCCGCGACTGAGACAATTGATACATCATCACTGCAGCATTACCGTGCCGAGCACCCTCCGACGCCCCCTGAACGCAAAGAGAGTAACCCCCTCGGCATTTGGTCGGTACTGTTAGGCACTCTGAGCATCATCCTGCTCCTGGCGTTCGGCACACCCACTCCAATTGCTGCGATCGTCGGCGTAATCGGAGTCATACTTGCAGCTCTGGGCCTCGGATCTAGCAAGGGGCTTCATTTAGAGCGGTCAAAAGCAAGCCCCAGTTGGGGTATGGCTTTGTCAGCAATCACCCTGATCGGCTCTGCGCTCATCGCGTTTGCCCCGCCGCCAAGTTTCTCGGGACTTACAGGGGCAGACTCGACAAAAAGTACTGAATCGTCAGCTGCAGAGCCACAGGCCAGTACGCCGCCACCTGAGCCACAGCCCAGTGCAGAGGAACAACGCGATGCTCACATGATCGAGCAGGGTTTCAGCGTGTGGGATTCGGGTGAGACATGGCTCAAGGCTGTCGACCCAGCAAACTACACCTGCGACTACGGGGTGAGGTGCATCTGGTACCAGCTGGTGAGCTACTCCGGGTGCAGCGCAGGTTTCTATGTGAAGGCCGACCTCTTGAGTGCCAGCGAGATGGGAATCGGCTGGACAAACGAGATCACCGCTAGCGTGCCACCCACTGAGGGCGTGGCATTCCAGCTCATGTCCATGCAGAGCGGGATTGAGACTGTGCGAGTGTCAGAAGTTACGTGCATGGGATGAAAGGGATTCTGAAATGAGTAGTCCAACGCCAGGCTGGTACCGGAACAGCACCGGGCAACAGCAGTGGTGGGACGGCGAAAGCTGGGGACCCGTGGCTCCTGCTGAACCGCAGGCGACTGCAGGCGCAGCCACGCAACCTACGACACGAGTCGCCTATCGCACGGTCTACGCTCGGCCCATGAAAAGTGTGGGCGTGGCTTACGTGTTCCTCATCTTCCTCGGGTCGTTCGGGGCACACCGTTTTTACCTTGGGAACCCGTTTATGGCGCTAGTGTTCATCGCGAGTGCGTTTGGATCAACGGTCGGAGTGTTGATCGACACCCAATCTGGCAACAACTCGATTTACCTAGTTTCGTCGATTGTGTTCGTCGTGCTCTTCGTATTTGACCTGTTCACCCTCGCCGGGAAAGTGCGCAGGTATAACGCTCGAAGCCCACTCAGCTTTGGATAGAGGTGCCCCTGAAGGTGGCCCGTCGCGGGCCGCGCAAACACTTTACGGGTCTCGCCGCCCTGCAATCGGCGGAGTTCTTCACGAGCATGTGCCAAAGATCAGGCTCTGTGGGCACCCAACGACCTTTGTGAGTCCAGGCCGACGCTCCTACAAGCTAAGTCCGTCGCGGACGCAGCAAGAGTCAGACTCGGCTGGCGCGGTGCAGTACCCAGGTGACCACTCCCCAGATCGTGAGGTCGGAGAGTTCCGGGATTGTAATGTCAGGGAATGCGGGGTTCTCCGCACATAATGCGATCCTCCCCAGGTCGCTGCGCAGGCGCTTCACTGTGAGTTCACCATCGAGAATCGCGATCACGATATGGCCATTTTGCGGGGTGATGCTGCGATCGACAATCAGACGGTCGCCGTCGTAGATGCCGGCGCGCTCCATTGAGCTGCCCACCGCGCGCACGATGAACGTCGATGTGCGATCCCGGATCAGGTGCTCACCCAGATCGATATCGCCCGACCAATAATCTTGCGCGGGCGAGGGGAAGCCCGCATAGACCGCTTCTCCTGCCTCGGGAAGCACCGCGTCTTCAATGGTTTCGAGCTGAACCGGTTCGACCGCGCGCACCGCACTCACTTCTCGCACCGTATCGAACATACGTACGAGTGTACCGACAGCCGCCGTCTCACCCGCACCGACCCCAGCGTGGCAGCCGCCATACCCGCTGCAATGAGGGAGGTCAGTGGTAAGGAAATCCCGATCGGAACCGGGTCCCGCCGGCCCTGCAACTACTTCTTCGTTGGAATGCGCACCCGAAAGTTTGTTCCGCCGCTGGCCTCGACCACCCGCTTTACCTCAAACAATCCGATCGCCTCGAACAACTCGCTGAGCTTCGAGTAGCCCCAGTTGCGCGAATCGAAATCCGGGGATTGCTTCCGCACGGTCGAACCGACTTCACCTAGGTGGGCCCAGCCATCATCGTCAGCACCGGCGACGATCCCGGCTCGCAAGAGATTCATGAGCCGCGTATCTTGTCGTAACTGCTTTGATGTCTGTCGAGCTATCGCGGGGTTTTCGGCGGCAGCGTTGCCTGATGCTGGCTTTGTGTTGGTCTCTTCTTCGGGTGCCACCTCATCAACTTGCAGGACGTCAAAATAGGTGAAGGTGTCACAAGCATTGACAAATGGTGGTGGGGTCTTTCGTTCGCCGAAACCGTAGACTTGAGCGCCCGATTCCCGCAGTCTCGCCGCGAGCCGAGTGAAGTCGCTGTCGGACGAGACGATGGCGAAGCCGTCCAAGTGATTCTGGTGCAGCAGGTCCATCGCGTCGATTATCAGTGCACTGTCCGTTGAATTCTTGCCCGTGGTGTACAAGAACTGCTGGATCGGCTGGATCGAATGCTCATTCGCCGCGTCTTTCCATCCGCGCAATCGGTCAGAGGTCCAGTCCCCGTACATGCGACGCACTGACGTAGTTCCGTATCTCGCTAGTTCCGCAAGCACGTGGGTGACATGTGCCGCGCTGACGTTGTCAGAATCGATGAGAACGGCAATGCGTGAGGACGTCTGAGTCATAATGCAATCTTGCACTATTGCCAACTGGCACCCCATAAGACGTCCTGATTGGCGCGCTTCACATGCAATTCAAGCGGGTCGGCGCTCTAGGAATGATGGGAAAAAGCGCCTTTTCCAGAGAGCTACGGGATCAAGCTTCCAAGATGGCGATTAGAAGGTTTCGGACCGATTCGAACACGTCTTGCTTACAAACCAAGTTTCTGCCTCTCCACCGGGCTTGCTGCACTTTCAGGTCGACGCGATCGACTGAACTTCTGGATCGTGCGGAGTGCGGCTTCGGCGCGGGCACGGTCTGATATTTGCGTGGTGGAGTCAGGCGGAGCGCCAAGCGCCGTGGATGCGGTTACTTGGTAGCGGTCGCGGTATGCGGCGACCACTCGAGCAGAGCGACGCCAAGCCTCAGCCCGGCGGAGGTCTGAGGGTTGCGCGCCAAGGGCCGAAATCCACGGTGCAGCTTCTGCAACAGCGGCATCGAGCACGGCATCCGCGCGGGCTTCGATGAGGTCACGTCGTTCATCGAGCGCCTGACGCATATCGTCGGCCATCGCTCCGGTGGCTTCCGGGATCAGTCCGGCGATCATGCGTGGTGCAGTGCGCGTACGCCCGGCGGGCCGGACCGTCGCGGCAGCAACACGGTACCGCAGCACGGCAGCGACATCGTCGGCATCACCAAAGCCTCGGGCTCGCACCAATCGCGGCAGCAGCGCATCGACATCGTGATGGTTCGCCTCGGCCCGACGTAGCTCGGCAGTGAGCGGCCCGAAAGCGTCCGACTTGACAGCTGCAGCTGCGTCAGAAGATGACAGCCCCGCGGTGCGCAGCAGCGTCGCCCACCGATCTCGCTGTGCAGCCGCGGCGATGGTTTCGTATTCGGCGGCGATTTGCGCGATTGACCCCCATGCCTCCTGCTCCACCGTAAGGGTTTCGTGCGCCGAGAGTTCAGCACCGACGTGCTGAAGTACCCCGTACAGCACGCCGCGTGCGGTGGCCCCGGCGGCGTCTGCCGGGTGCGGCCCGGTGTGCACGGCGTCGGGCCGATCCACCGCCACATATGCACGGTTCGACGCACGGCCGCGAGTCATCGCAACATAGAGGTTCTCCCGCGTCATGGAGGAATCGACGAGCACATGCGCGGTGTCGGTGGTGACGCCCTGCGCACGGTGCGAAGTGACCGCGTACCCGAGCTCGAGGTGCTCGGCAACATACTCCGCGGGCAAGACCACGCTCGCACCCCGCACTGCCCCCTGTCGCCGTGCAACCACGGCACCATCAGCACGCACGTCGCGCACGCTCCACCGGTCGCCGTTGCGCACCCAACCACGCCCGGCACGCAGCCTGCGGTCATTTCGCCGGGTGATCACCAGGTCCCCAATCGCGGCACGGCTTCCGTCATGCAACCGCACCTCGCGCGGCCCGCGCACCACACCGTCAAGAATCAGGTCGGTGCGCGCCCGGTTGTTCAGGGCGGCCACCGATTCGATCGAATCAGCGATCAAAATCGACGCCCGCCCGATCGCACGATCCGCACGCCATGCAGCATAGGCGGCATCGACCATCGTCTCGGTATCACCCTCCACGATGCGGCCCTGCGCTTCGTAGACGTCGATCGCTTCAGGGCGGCCGTGCCGCAGGTCGAGCGACGCGGTCTTCTCCCACTCGTGGGTGAAGCGGTGCACATCGACAAGTTCCGGCACGTCGTCGATGCTGTGCGCGAGCAGCCCGAACGCGCCGCCCGCGTCGACCGCTTGCAGTTGCGCGAAGTCGCCGACGAGCAGCACTTTCGCGCCGGCAGCTGCGGCAAGCCCCGTGATGCGGTCAAGCGAGAGCGTGCCCGCGAGCGAGGCTTCATCGAGGATCACCAACTGGCCGGCCGCAAACCCTGCACCGGTTTCGAGATGCGTGTGCCACCACTTCGCCGTGTTCTCGGTTGCGATGCCAAGATCCTCTGCGAGAACCTGCGCGGCCGCAGCGGACGGCGCAAGCCCCACCACCGAGCCGGCACCGTGTTCCGCTTCCCACGCGCGACGCAGCGCCAGCATTGCGGTCGTCTTCCCAGCACCCGCAGGCCCGACAAGCAGATCAAGCACCCGCCCAGAGCGCGCAACCTTGGTGAGGGATTCGGCTTGATCCACGCCAAGCATTTGCTCACCACGGCCGGGCTTGCGCACGAAGCGGTCGATCGTTGCGGGCGCAACGGTGGGTGCGGTGAGCTCCCGTGTGCGCTCTAACAGTCGCCCTTCCGCAGCAAGCAGCCTTTCAGAGGTGAACACGGTTGAGTTCTTCGGCCGGAACACCGACGACTGGTCTGCGCGCCGAAACTCGAGCGGGCTCGATGCCAACTCATATGGGGTGAGGCGCAGCGAGAGGTGCTCTGCGGCATCGACGACAAGCCCGACGACGGCCTCGCGATCCACTGTCGAGGCGAAGCGATAGCCCATGGTTTGGCGGGCGGCTTCGGCGGTGAGGTTCCACCGCCGCCAAGTCGAGCGCTTCTCCCCCACCGCCGTCACCACGCTCTCACCAAGCGAGCGAATCACCTCAAGCGGAATGTCGTCGGCGCGAAGCAGCAGCGGTTGCTCGTTCGATACGGCCTGCCGCGCCCACGCTGTCGCGTCCTCCCCCAAAATGCTGCCCGCACGCTCCCGCCAACTTTCGGTGAGATCAGCCAACGAATGCATCGTTTTCTCGGGCCTGGTCGTGAGGGTTGCCTGTGCGCGCAGTTTCATGATGACCGCAGGGGTGGGCCGGTGCCCGTGCTGCTGGACATAGGCGGCGATGAGACGATCGGTTTCGGTGTCGATGTGGCGTGCACGTGTGGAGAACTCCGCAATCAACTGCTCTGGCACGGTGCTGATCGCCCAGCCGGGGTTGCGGTTGCTGCCCAGGTCGCGCAGCTCCCATTCCACTCCGAGCGCGCGCGTGAGGTGGTCGGCGAATACGGCTTCGTGCAGCTCCGACAGTGCGACGGTCGCGGCGTGCATCGGCCTGCTGTCGAGCGAGCGCCACTTGCTGTCGAGCACGGTGTGCACCTTGTTGCTGATCACCACGTGCGTGTGCAAATGTGGATCACCCGCACGCGAGTCGTAGTGGTCGTATGCGGTTGCGATGATGCCGCGCACCTCAACCTGCGCAACCGCACCGTTGCTTCCACTCACCCCAGCGCGAGTGAATGCAACCTCTCGCTCCATATACGCAACCATCTCCGCAACCGCCGCATGATGCGCCTGAGCGATGATCGTTTGGGTGCGACCATCGGCAACTGCCCAGAGCGCGCTCGCTGACTTCGGGATTGAGAACGTGAAATCGAACCCGGCCACCGCGCGCCGCACCCCGGCTGCGGCTTCTTCCGCCTCGATCTCGGCGACCGCCTGTGCGCGTTCTGCCACACTGAGTGATGCAGCGAGCGCCTCGGCACACGCTTCAACGCGCTGGGCGACGCTTGTGTAGGTGGGGTATGCGCGGCCGAGTGGATCGCCGGTGATCGGGTCACGCCCCATTCCCACGAGAAGCTGCAGCTGTTGTTCGGAGACTTCATCGCCGGTGGTCAGTTCACCGCTGCCGAGTGCGGTGATGCCGGAGCCGATCCACCGCCCGGGCGGCGTGCCCTCGGCTGAGTAGTACCTTGTGAGCGGTGTCGAGAGCGACCGGTCGCCATCACCGGCAGCGACGGTGCGCAAGAGATACTTGTAGCCATCTCCGGCGCTCATCACGCGCATCGAAACCGTCACCGCAGGCCACCTCTTCTTTGTTACGAAGAAGGTGATCAGCAGCGGTCATGTTGGCGGAAGTGCGTTATTCAGTGCGAGCTTTATAGCCGCCGTTGAGCAACATAACCAGACCAGTCACGGGCAGCAAGAACAGCCCACTTCACGGCGGTCTTGTCAGCAACACCGATGAGGTCAG
>Ga0209346_1001746_pt1 | contig 10654 bp, 13 predicted proteins | sample AutmiccommunBRH9_FD_187381 | JGI IMG/M metagenome (GOLD analysis project Ga0209346, IMG submission 187381) | Deep subsurface microbial communities from Mt. Terri, Switzerland - Autotrophic microbial communities BRH/9 (SPAdes) (version 2) | ecosystem: Environmental > Aquatic > Deep subsurface >...
ACTGGGATTGCCGGCCAACACCCGGGCGACAAGCGGCTCCATCTGTTCGCACAGGCCGGTGGGATATAGCGAGGGATCAAATTCCATGGACCTGATGTGGCATATCCGGCCCATAAAACAACCATGAAAAAGGGCGATCCGTCAAACGAACCGCCCTGCTGCCCCCGGGATCGCCATGGATCGTGTCAGGTCATCGAATATTGGGCCCTGATATTTTCGATTTTGCGATCCAGTATCTTGAGCTTTTGCGCGCGATCAGTCTTGCTGTCCTCGCATTTTTCCACTTCTGCGCGCTCCTTGATCAGTCCCTTTAGTGCCACACCAAGCATAGCCGCCTTGTCGATTCTGACTTCGAACCCGCCGCAACCCGCGACCACGGCCCAGGCCTGCCCGGCGAGGCCCTTATCACCGGCCATCGCGATCTGCCTGTTGATCGCGATACAGTCAGGACCGCTGATCTTGGCGCTGGTGCTATAGGAAATCGAAGAAGCGCGAGCAACGGCGGTGCGGGTGCGGGCATCATCCCTGGCCTCCTGCTGCGTCCGGCGAGCGTCTTGCGCTGCCTCAAGCCGCGTCTGGCGGGCCTCTTGCAAAGCCTCCCGCTGCGATTGGCGGGCCTCGCGCAATGCTTCACGCACTTCCTGATCGGCGTCCCGCAATTCCCGTTCCATTTCGCGTTCGGCTTCGGCCAGTTCCCGATCAATCTCGCTCCTGATCGCGCGCGCCTCCGCCCGGTCCCATCCGCTTTCGCGCAGGGCCTTATCGGCCTTCAGCCGCGATTTTTCGGCTTCCCTGACCATCTTGCGAATTTCTGTCTCGCTCAACTGCTCGTCCGTCCGCAGAATGATGGTTCTGCCGTTATGCTCTATCTTGTGGACATGGTCGTCGGCCGGGTCATAATTCTCCCGGTCGTTGAGCATGGTGATCTGCGTTACATCGCCCGCCGACGCGGGAGCAGACGGTGCCGACGGTGCCGGGAGGGGCAGGGCGGCCGATCGAGCGATGGCCGCTTCTGGTGCCAGAGGTGCTTCAGGGACATGGAAATCCACGGGATCGACCGCTTCGGCATAGGTAACAGTGGCGGTTAGCGGCAGCGCGATCACGGTACCGGCAGCCACCAGTCCGGCACCCAATTTCCGACGGAAGCTTGATTTTTCCGACTGGCCCAGCATTTTCAGCCGGCCCTTGATCTTGTCCTTCTGGTTCAGCGGACTGGCCAGGCCCAGCCGGTGGCCGGATGCCGACTTGGCGATTGTCCGGCCGTAGACGGCCCGGACATCACGGCCGCTTTGCGCGAGCACCCGCGCGTCGCAGGCGGTCTCCTGGTCTTGCCGAAACGCGATCCAGGCAAACCAGGCCACCGGATTGAACCAGTGCAGCGACAATATCGAAAGTCCCACGAAATTCGCCGCCAGATCCCCCGCTTCGTGATGCGCGATTTCATGGTCCAGCACCAGTTTCCGTTCCCGGGGCGCATAATCGCGAGCGAAATTGGTCGGAACGGCAATATATTTGTCAAACAGGCCAAAGGCCAGAGGCCCGCTGACAGCCGCTGTTTCCAGTATCTTTATATTCCCGTGGCGCCCGATCAGGCGACCGTCGACCACAATATCTTCCCGAAATTGCAGATAGGAGGCCAGCTTGCTGATGAACAGAAGCCCCGCTCCGCCAAGCCATAATATCAGCGCAATCGTCATCCAGTCGAGCGATGCCAGCGCGCTGAATGCGCTGCTCTGGACAGGCACGGTGGCGACCAGATCGGAACCAGCGGTTGTCGGCACAAAGACCATCGCCGGCTCGACCTCTGCCGGTGCCGCGAGCGTCAGCGTCGGCATGAACAGGCGCGCCAAGGGCAATATCCATAGCAGATAGGCGATGCGTGCACCGAAAAAATGGCCGATCGGCTTGCGAATCGCCAGCACCAGCAGCAGCAGCAGAGTCATCGAAAACATGGTATCCCAGATCCATTGGTTCAATTCGCCACTCATTTTTTCAACTCCCTCAAAAGCTCCTCGATTTCGCGGATATCGTCAGCGCTCAATTCATCGGCCTCGGCCAGATGGGCTACCAGCGGCATGACTTTTCCCCCGAAAAGCCGGTCCACAAAATTTCTTGATACACCGGTGAGATAGGCATCCCGTTCGACCAGCGGCGAATAGAGAAAACGACGACCGTCCCGCTCGGTACCAACTACCGCTTTCGCGGCCAGCCGGGACAGCAGGGTCTTGACGGTCTGCAGCGACCAGTCTTTCTCCTCGGTGACCTGATCGGCCACTTCGGTCGCGGTCAGGGGCGCGCGCTTCCAGAGGACTTCCATGACGGCATGCTCGGCATCGCTAATGCGTTCGGTCACGCTATTTGTCCCTCCTGTGAGAATCACCAGTGACTACAGGCGTAGTTTCATCGACCACAGATGTAAACAGAGAATTTTCGCCTTGATGTCGTTCGCGGAGATTTGTCGGCCGTTTGTCGAAAAGCAGGCGCTTGTCGAAATATCTTACAGGTCGGCAATCCTTAAGCGTGTGTAAACCAGGCAAGTCACTGGAATAGGGGCTTTTGCCAAAAGTGGCACGACCGATGCAAGGCAGTAGTCATATATATGACGTTTCACACCCCAGCCTCCCTCCAGGAGGACATGAATGAGGGGGACAATCGACTGGTCTCTGTTGTCCCCTCTCATTGAAAATTCGACGAAGCTTACCCCAAATAAAAACGGCCCGGTCCTCCTAGACCGAGCCGTTTTTTTATTTGTGTCGGGGCCTGCCGGGCCACCAGGCGCTCAGGCCTGGGCCGGGGCAACCTTTTTCTCGGCCATCAACTCGCCAAGTTCGCCGGCTTCGTACATTTCCATCATGATATCGCTGCCGCCGACAAATTCGCCTTTGACATAGAGCTGCGGGATGGTCGGCCAGTCGGAATAATCCTTGATACCCTGGCGTACCTCCATGTCCTGCAGCACATCGAAGGAGTCAAATCCGACTCCGAGATGCTCCAGGATGGCAACGGCACGACTGGAAAAGCCGCACTGGGGGAACAGCGGAGTGCCTTTCATGAAGAGCACCACGTCATTGCTGTTCACCACCGCTTTGATTTTGTCATTCACGTCGGTCATATTGTTTCTCCTAGTCCGGAACTGCCGTGGTCAGTTGCAACGCGTGCAATTCACCACCCATTTTCCCCTTCAGCGCGGCGTAAACCGCCTGATGCTGTTTCACCCGGTTCATATTCGCGAATGCCGCAGAGGTAATCTTGGCGGCATAATGGTCACCATCTCCGGCCAGATCGGTAATCTCCACCGACGCGTCGGGAAAGGCTGCCAGGATCATCGCCTCGATATCTGCGCTCGCCATCGGCATCGCTCAGGTGGCTTCTTCGATGAACTGGCGACGCGCTTCCACCATCTTTTCGACGAGGGCCGCGCGAATGCCTGCATCGTCCATCTCCACACCAGCCGAGGTCATGTCGCCGAGCAGCTTGCGGACGACATCCTCGTCGCCGGCTTCCTCGAAATCGGCGGCCACGACTTCCTTGGCATAGGCATCGGTTTCTTCGGACGTCAGCCCCATTTTCTCCGCTGCCCATTGACCAAGCAGGCGATTGCGTCGCGCGGTGACGCGGAACTGCATTTCTTCGTCGCGCGCGAATTTTGCCTCAAACGCGGTTTCGCGATCCTTAAAATCTGTCATGAGCTTCCCTTGAACTGAGTTGTTGTAAAAATAGGCATCATCGCTGGCTCCCGCAAGTGGCGCGCGGCAATCAATCGGCGACCTTGACCACCAATTTGCCAATGGCACCGCGATCGGCCATTTTCTGAATCGCCTTGCCGGCGTCCTCAAAGGCGAATGTCTCGGACACGCGGGGCTGGACAAGGCCCTGGTCCCACAGCTTGAACAACCGGTTGATATGGGCGCGATTGCCCTTCGGATCGCGCGCCGCATAGGCACCCCAGAAGACGCCGCAGACATCGCAGGACTTGAGCAGGGTGAGATTGAGCGGCAGCTTCGCGATGCCGGCCGGAAATCCGACCACCAGAAAGCGGCCTTCCCAGGCTATCGAACGCACCGCCGGCTCGCTATAATCCCCGCCGACCGCATCATAAATGACGTCCGCGCCATTCGGACCGACAGCAGCCTTGAACTGCGCCGCCAGCGCCTTGGACTGATCCTTGTCAAACGGAGCGCGGCCATAGACCACGGTCTCGTCCGCGCCCGCCTGTTTCGCAAATTCGGCCTTCTCATCCGACGATACCGCAGCGACGACGCGGGCACCGAAGGCCTTGCCCAGTTCGACCGCCGCAATACCCACGCCGCCCGAAGCACCCAGCACCAGCAGGACATCGCCTTGCTTGATATGGCCGCGATCCAGCAGCGCGTGGATCGAGGTGCCATAGGTGAGCAAGAGGGCCGAGGCGTCCTCGAAGCTGACGCTGTCGGGAATCTTGAAGACGCTGTTCTGGTCAACCGCGATTTTCTCGACGAGACCGCCATGACCGGTGGTGGAGGCAACCCGGTCGCCCACTTTCAGGTCGGTCACGCCTTCCCCGACGGCGGCAACTATGCCGGAAACTTCTCCGCCCGGCGCAAAGGGCCGCTGCGGCTTGAACTGGTAAAGGTCCTGGATGATCAGCACGTCGGGATAGTTGATCGAGCAGGCCTTGACATCGATCAGCACCTGGCCCTTGCCGGCCACCGGATCGGCGACTTCGAGCATCTCCAGCGTGTCCGGTCCGCCCACTTTGGTTGACATCAATGCCTTCATTTCATTCCCTTCCCTGGAATTTTTCGGATACTAGGCCGCCACCGGTTTCAACCAGGGCTGTGCAGAATCACTCAGTTTCTCGTGCCGCTCTATGGCATCGGATTTGGCCATTGTCAGGTCAATTTCGTCCAGCCCCTCGACCAGGCACTGGCGCCGGAACGGATCCATTTCGAAGGCGAACCGGTCCTGGAACGGCGTGGTTACGCTCATGCTTTCCATGTCGATGGTGACCGTATCGGTGCGCGCGACCTCCATCAGCCGATTGATCGCCTCCGGCGGCAGGGCGATCGCCAGCAGGCCATTCTTGAATGCATTCCCGGCGAAGATGTCGGAAAAACTCGGTGCGATCACTGCCTTGACGCCCATGTCATCCAGCGCCCAGGCCGCGTGCTCTCGGCTCGATCCGCAACCGAAATTATCGCCGGCGATCAGGATCGAGGCTCCGGCATATTCCGGATCGTCGAAAATATTGCCCTCCTGCGCCCGGATCGATTCAAAGGCCCCTGCACCGAGACCCTCCCGCGAGACCGTCTTCAGCCATTTGGCCGAAATGATCACGTCGGTATCGACATTTTTCTGACCAAAGGGAATGGCGCGGCCTTCAACCCGCTTGACCGGAACCATTTCTATTCGTCTTCGCTTTTGTCGATGAAATCACCATCTTCATCTTCATCATAGTCCGGCTCATTTTCATATTTCGGCAGCGGCTTGTCCCTCGCCAGCTTGAAATCATCATGCTTTTTCATCTGGTGCCGTCCGGCATATAACAGGGCGGCCGCAACCGCAGCCGATCCGATGGCCGCACCGACCTTGGCACCGGTCGACCAGGCCCCGGAAGCCTTGTCCTCCGGCTTTTCAGCCGACACTGTCGCCGCCGGCTTCGCTTGCTTCGGTTTTTTGGCGGCTGGCTGTGTGGTGCCGGTCTTTGCCGCAGCCGGCTTCGCGGGAGCGGGGTTGGCCGGAGCGGGCTGTTCGTTTTTCTTGTCATCTGTCATGGTCATAACCTCATCTTGTCAGTTCTCGCACGTCCGTAAGCCTGCCGGTCACGGCCGCAGCCGCGGCCATGGCGGGGGACATCAGATGCGTTCTGGCACCGGGGCCCTGCCGGCCAACGAAATTGCGATTGGAAGTGGATGCACAGCGTTCACCCGCTGGCACCTTGTCGGGATTCATCCCCAGGCAGGCGGAACAGCCCGGCTCGCGCCATTCAAATCCGGCATCGGTGAAAATCCGGTCCAGGCCCTCGGCTTCGGCCTGCGCCTTCACCAGCCCGGAACCCGGCACCACGATCGCCCATTTGACATTGTCCGCTTTCTTGCGCCCGTCGAGAATGGTGGCGGCAGCCCGCAGATCCTCGATCCGGCTGTTGGTGCAGCTGCCAATGAAGATATTCTCCACCATCACGTCGCGCAGCGCCTGGCCCGCGTGCAGTCCCATATAGTCCAGCGACTTGCGCGCGGCATCCTGTTTTGATGGATCGGCAAAGCTTTCCGGAGCCGGCACCACGCCATTCACCGGAACAACATCCTCCGGACTGGTGCCCCAGGTCACGGTCGGCGACACGTCGGCGGCATTGATCGTCACGCTCCTGTCGAAGGCAGCGCCCTCGTCGGTCGGCAGCGTCCGCCAATAGGCCACGGCTGCCTCCCAGTCCGCGCCCTTGGGCGCCATCGGGCGGCCCTTCAGATAGGCATAGGTCTTGTCGTCGGGCGCGATCAGGCCGGCGCGCGCGCCCGCCTCGATCGACATGTTGGACACCGTCAGCCGCCCCTCAATCGACATCTGCTCGAACACCGCGCCGCGATATTCGATGACATGGCCGGTGCCGCCAGCCGTGCCAATTACGCCGATGATATGCAGGATCAGGTCCTTCGGGCTGATCCCGGGACCGAGCAGGCCGACGACCCGGATTTCCATCGATTTCGAGCGGGTCAGTTGCAGCGTCTGCGTCGCCAGCACATGCTCGACTTCGCTGGTGCCGATACCAAAGGCCAGCGCACCCAGCGCACCGTGCGCCGCCGTATGGCTGTCGCCGCAGACCATCGTCGTGCCCGGCAGGGTAAAGCCCTGCTCCGGCCCGATCACATGAACAATGCCCTGGTTGATGTCGCTGGCACCGATATATTTGATGCCGAAGGCGGGCGCATTGGCCTCCAGCGCTTCCAACTGCGCCGCGCTGGCCGGGTCGGCGATCGGTATCTTGTTGCCCTGCGCATCCAGCCGCGCCGTTGTCGGCAGATTGTGATCGGGCACCGCCAGCGTCAGATCGGGCCGGCGCACCTTGCGCCCCGCCATGCGCAGCCCCTCGAACGCCTGCGGGCTGGTCACCTCGTGCACCAGATGCCGGTCGATATAGATCAGCGCCGTGCCGTCATCCCGCTGGTCGACGACATGGGCGTCCCAGATTTTCTCGTAAAGGGTCTTTGCTTTGCTCATAAGGTCCTGTTTTTCGATATGGGGTTTCGTTTAGCCAGATCAATTGCCGGCGCAAGTCAGAACTCGCTTCAAATTCCCGGCGAGAGCGCCTATCTTTGCACTATGAGCATTTTCGCCATCATTGCTACAATAGTGGCCGCGGTCATCGCGATGGAGTTTGTCGCCTGGGCGAGCCACAAATATATCATGCACGGCTTCGGCTGGGGCTGGCACCGCGACCATCACGAGCCGCACGACAAGCGCCTCGAGAAAAATGACCTCTACGGCATCGTCGGCGCGGCGATGAGCATCTCGATGTTCGCCATCGGTAGCCCGCTGGTCATGGGCACGCGCGCATGGGAGCCGGGCACATGGGTCGGGCTGGGCATCCTGTTCTACGGCATTATCTACACGCTGATCCACGACGGCCTGGTCCATCAGCGCTATTTCAAATATGTGCCGAGAGGCGGTTACGCGAAACGACTGGTGCAGGCGCACAAGCTGCACCATGCGACCGTCGGCAAGGAAGGCGGAGTCAGTTTCGGCTTCGTCTTCGCCCGCGATCCGGCAAAGCTGAAGGCGGAACTCAGGCAGCAGCGCGAGGCCGGCATCGCGGTCGTGCGCGAAGCAGTCGGCTAAGTCGCTATCTTGCCAAAAATCTGCATATTGACGGCTGCCCCCGACTATTTCGAGGACCTCGGCCCGGCGCGCGCCAAATATCAGCGGCTGCTCGGCGACGATATCGCCTTCCGCCACTGGACCGATCCCGGCGACTTGGCGGGTTTCGACCTGGTCCTGCCGCTGCTGGTCTGGGGCTATCAAAGGGACTGCCCGCGCTGGTTTGCCTTGCTCGACCAACTGGAACAGCAGCAGATCAATCTCGCCAACCCGGTATCGGTGCTGCGCTGGAACAGCGACAAATCCTATCTGCTGCAACTGGAACGGGCTGGTGTCGCGATCGTGCCGACGCGGATCAGCGCAAATCTAGCGCCGGCTGATCTGCAAGAGGCCGCACAAAAATTCGCGACTGATCAACTGGTGATCAAGCCGCCCATTTCCGGCGGCGCAGACGGCACTTTTCGCCTCATGGCCGGCGAACCCCTGCCCGAATCCATCGCCGGCAAGAAAATGCTGATCCAGCCCTTCCAGCCCGCCATCGCCGAGGAAGGCGAATATTCGCTCTTCTATTTCGCCGGCACGTTCAGCCACGCCATCCTCAAGCGCCCCGCCAAAGGCGATTTTCGCGTCCAGGAATTTCTCGGCGGCTCGGAAAGCGGCACCGATTGCCCCGCCGGCGCGCAGGACCTGGCGGTGCAGGCGCGCCAGGCGGCAGAACAGATTCTCGGAACCGGAACCTTGCTCTACGCCCGCGTCGACATGCTGCGCGATACAGACGGCCAGTTCCGCCTGATGGAACTGGAACTGATCGAACCATCGCTGTTTCTGGAACACGCGGCCGATGGCGGGGCCTTGTTCGTGAGCGCGGTCAATGCTGCGTTACCCGATTAGACATTCGTCATTGCGACGGGCGAAGCGACGCGGCAATCCAGAGCGGCAATCCCAGACGCTCTGGATTGCCACGCTTCGCTCGCAATGACGATCAGTTCGGCCGAGGCAACAGCACCGGCCCGCCCAGTTTCACCGTCTTCTGATAACCAGGCCGCGCCACCAGCGCGTCGAAATAGCGCTGGCAATTGGGATAGCTGTCCAGCTGCCCCATCGCCGAGCGCCCTTCCAGCAGATAATGCAGGTTGATATCCGCGCCGGTAAACTTGTCCGCGACCAGGAAATCCTTGCCCTCCAGCTCGATCTCGAGATGGTCGAGCAGCTTGGTGACCTCCGCCTGCAAAAAGCCGTTCAGCACCTCGGGCAGCCCGCCCAGCATCGGCGCGATGCCGGTGATGATGAAGCTCATCCCCATCGTTCCCTCGGCAAAATGCAGCCATTCAAGATATTTCGCCCGATCCGGATCGCCCGGCGCCACGCCGAGCGCGCCGTCGCTGTGCTGCTCCACCAGATATTCGATGATCGCACCGGATTCGACCATGGTCACGCCATCAACCTCAACCGTCGGCGCCTTGGCCAGCCGATGCGCGTCGGCCAGTGCCGGCGGCGACCGACGCGTCACCGGATCACGCAGATAGGTCACCATTTCATATTTGATTCCCGCCTCCTCGCAGAGCCAGATGATCCGGGAGGAACGGGAATAGTCGAGATGGTGCAGCTTGATCATGGGTTGTCTCCTGTAAACTTAGCACCAGATGTGCGGCAAAGGCGCCGAGCGGTCAACAGGACAATGTGCTCCGCGCTTGACGCGGAGCCCTGCCGTCGCGACGCCTCCTTGAGCCTCCAGAGCTCCGCATCGAGTGCGGAGCACGGCTCTCAGGCTCGCCCCCGCCGTTCCCTGCCGAAGGGCAGGGCCCAGAATGATCCCTGACAATCGTCTGGACTCCGTCCTGCGCCGGAGCACCTAAACGCCCGGCAACATGTTCCCCCGCGAAGGGTCAAGCGAGGCGCGTGACTCGCTTGACGACCCATCTCTGTACTTCCGCCTCCAGGGCAAGAGAGGATCGAGAGCAAAGCTTGCGTCCAGCCGCAAACCAACCCTTCCGTCGGCCGCACCTTCTGGAGATGGCCCCCGCCTCCGCCGGCGCACTAACTCACCCGATAATCCGCGGTAACCGCCGCCGCCGCCGCAATCTCCTCTTCATGCCCGACCTCGCGTTGCGTCTCGGCCAGCGCCTGCCGCTCCCACTCGAGCATCGCCGGATGGGCAAGCAGCCGGTCGGCCCATGCCTTACCCGCTGCGCCGATATTCAGATCGAAAGACCGCACCCGAAAGGCCACCGGCGCGTAAAAGGCGTCAACAATGGTGAACCGCTCCCCGGCCAGCCACGGCCCGCCAAAGCGCGCCAGCCCCTCGGCGAACAGCTCACCGATCCGGTCGATATTGCGCTGCAAAGGCAGGTTTATTTCATCCAGCTTCGCCCGAATGCCGACATTCATCGGACAGATATTCCTGAGCGGCGCAAACCCGCCATGCATCTCCGCCGCCGCACAGCGCGCCCATGCCCGTGCATCGCCATCGTCCGGCCAGCAGCCCGGATGCCGTTCCGCCAGATATTCCGCGATGGCCAGCGAATCCCAGATCGTGCGAGTGCTGCCATCTTCGCCATGGTCCTTCAGGCAAGGCACCTGCCCGTTCGGCGCAAATTCCCGGAACCGTTCGTAATTTTCCTCCTCGAAATAGACAATCTCGTCGGCAAACGGGATATCCAGTGCTTTCATCAATAGCCACGGGCGCAGCGACCAGCTGGAATAGTTGCGATTGGCGGTGATCAGGGTGTAGGTCATATTTCTGTTTTCTTTCGCTGCTAGGCGCTGCCATCATTCGAACCGGACATAAGACCGGTAACAGGAAATTTGAACCATGACATTATCCCGCAGAGATTTCATGCGCTCCGCCCAGGCCGTTGGCTTG
>Ga0209346_1001752_pt1 | contig 10632 bp, 13 predicted proteins | sample AutmiccommunBRH9_FD_187381 | JGI IMG/M metagenome (GOLD analysis project Ga0209346, IMG submission 187381) | Deep subsurface microbial communities from Mt. Terri, Switzerland - Autotrophic microbial communities BRH/9 (SPAdes) (version 2) | ecosystem: Environmental > Aquatic > Deep subsurface >...
GCGGCGCTTGCCACCGTCCCCGCCAGTGCCGGCGCGAAGGCGGCGTCGCGCAATTCCTGCCAGATTCGCTCGAACCAGTGTTCGAGGGCGTACACCCGCGGGCGCTCCCAGACCCGGGTTCCCGCTGCGGCGAGTTCCTGCCCCCAGGTCTGCTCGATCCCCCGCGCCAGACGCTGGTTGGGGGTCAGCACCAGTTCGCCGGCGGCGAGCGCGGCGCGAATCGGGGCGAGATCGACGAGCGGCGCCGGCATCGTTCAGCGCGGGCCGTGGGCCGCAGACAGCAGACGGGGGGCGGACACTGGGGCCATGATCGATCCTTGAACGCGGGACTCGCGGGAGGGTCGGGCTACAATCGGGCCTGACTATAACAGCTTGCCCCGGCGGTCTGGACCGGGTTGCCGAGCTGATCGAGGAACAGCGCATGACGACGACCCAAGCCCCGGTAACCGCCCGTCCTTCCGCCAGTCTGGTCATCGGCCGCGACCGCGCGGCGGGCTGGGAAATCCTCATGGCGCTGCGCAATCAGGCCACCGCCTTCGCCGGCGGCGCCCTGGTGTTTCCGGGCGGCGCGCTGGAACCGGCCGATGGCGCGACGCCCGACGACCCGCTGCACGGCTATCGCATGGCGGCGATTCGCGAAACCTTCGAGGAGGTGGGAATTCTCTACGCGAAGACGCCGGACGGCGACTGGCCGACCCCGGGCCTGCTCGCGGAGCTCGCGCCCGAGCGCGCGCGGCTGGTGCGGGGCGAGCTCGATTTCCCGACCCTGCTCGCGCGCCACGGTCTGCGGGCGGCGGTCGAGGAGCTGACCTATTTCGCGCACTGGATCACGCCGCCCGAACGCCCCAAGCGTTTCGACACGCGATTCTTCCTCGCCGAACTTCCGCCCGGCCAGGACGGCGTCCACGACGGCAGCGAGCTGGTCGATTCCTTCTGGACCACACCCGCGCAGGTGGTGGCGCAGGGCGAGTCCGGAGAACATCGGGTGATGCGCGCGACCGAAGTCAACTGCCGGCGGCTGGCGACCTACGCCCGTTGCGCGGAAGCCAGGGCGGATTTTGAGCGCCATCCCGAGTCGGTGGTGACGCCCAGCTATATCCAGATCGACGGTGTGCGTTATCTCAGCGTGCCGACGCGCGGCAACGAGGGCACGCTGGTGTTGCCGGCGAAGGTTCCGGCCGGAAATTCGTGACGCCTAACAGCTTGTTGAAAAACGTCGCGAGGCGGCTAGATGCGAGGCGCACGGCGCGCAGCGACCGAGACATATCAGATAGATAGGCGAGGAAGCGAGCACCGCGCAACGAAGCACGCGAAAGACTGGGGTCAGGTCCAAATTCTAGACCGGACGCCCTGCAACCTTTGACATGACCGACAGCCTGTGTTTAATCTGCGACCGTCAAACATTCGGCACCCACGAGGTGTAATGCAAGGGGCTTCGAAGAGTTCGGGGCGAACAAACCGTGGGTTGTTCCCTCTTTAAAGCGAACATTTTGGAATATGATGACGAAAGACCTGACCCCTGATTTTCCTGTGCTAACTGAAATCCAGCGTAACTGAGCAACAAAGATTATGCGTGGCCATCTGTATATTCTCAGTAATCGAGCGATGCCGAATTTGCTGAAGGTGGGCTACACAACGCGTACTCTCGAAGAGAGAATTCGTGAGCTTTCCACAACTGGCGTTCCAGGTATTTTTGTTGCAGAATTTTACTGTGAAGTAGATAACGCGCCTGTATTAGAGAAGGCTGTTCACTCAAGACTTTCAAGTCATCGTTACGGTAAGGAATTTTTCCGTTGCAATGTTGAATTGGCTGTCCGCGTATCTAAAGAAATATTGCTTGAGAATGGATATTCCGTTTTTCGCAGCGGTGGTCGTTCAAGCCATGCCTACATTACAGATCAAGAAAAAACGGAAATTAAAGCCGCTGAGAATGCTCTTCGTCAAAAAGAAGAAGAGCGGAGCAAACAAGAAATAGCAGAAAGGAATGAAGAAGAGAAAAAGAAAAAGAAGGCGCAGGATCTTGAGCAGCTCTTCATGCATCTTGCTTCTTTAGCAAACGATATATTAAAAGACAACTGTACTAAGAGTTCAACAATAAAAGAAATTGCGGGATGGGTGTTGGCGTTAACAGTTGTCGGGATATTACTAGATGACAAAATAAATCCTACGCCTTACAACGATGGGATCAATATGGCGAAAAGGTTATCCTCTTCGGATATTTTAAAGCTAAGAAAATTCTTCGGTGTGATGCAGGAGCTTCAATCAAAAAAGCTCTGGTCGGAAACGGCAAGTAAATATGCTAAAAATACTAAACCTAAAGACAATTTTATAATTGGTCTTGGGTATGGGTGTTACGATCTGTCCAGCCTGGCTCAGGGGGTATTTCGTGGGCTGGGTATGAGATAAATGGAAATTAGATAAATAATTTTTAATGCACAAATATTCGACGTTGTTGAACGTGTGCCAAGACAAAGGCAGGGGTCAGGCCTAGAATTTAGGCTTTACCGCAGTCTTGTGGTTGCATCTCCTTTGTGCGCCCAACGTGAAGCTCAGCTGACAACAAAAGCGAAGCTTTTGGCGGTCCGCTGCAACGCAATGTTATGCTTTACCGCGAAATGCATGATCAACGCTTGCTCAAACAACTCTGCAAATTTTAGGAAGTTTAGATTGAAGAGATGAACTTTTCCGTTGAGGCGGCTCATAATCGGGCGTTCGCATAATTGAGTTAGCAACTCTGCTTCATGAGCAAATCGACTTCGCAAGCCGTAAAGCACCTTAACCGCACGCCTGATCGTTGATACAGGCTTACCGCGAATCTGGATTGCTTGCATTAGTTCTGCTTGTCCTTCGACTGGCAGGCGCTCAAAGAACGCCACGCAATGGTTTGTTGCTCCGTACGCGTGGTTGTAATTTGTGAAAAGAGATTCCAATACGCTTACTGATTCGATAGGAAATTTACCGCTGACTTTCCCTTGGGAGCAGAGCCATCTGTAGAAGTCTTGGTGATTTCGTTCCGCGAGCGACTCAATTAGGGCGAATACGCCAACGAGCTTGTATGAATTTGTTAAGTAGCCGATGACTGCATCTTGGTTATTTTCCTGGTTAACCCAATCGCCTTTCTGTACCAAAAGCAGATAGAACGAGGCGACGCGAAGAAAACTATTCTTTGAATCAGCGTCCGGAAGTGCCGAGTAGAAGCGGTCAAACTCCGACTGCGATATGAAACATCGTTCCAATGCGACCCTGGAATACTGCAAAAACGTCTGTTCGTCTTCAATGTATCGCTTATCATGCTTCATGACTGTTCAAGTGAAACATAACGGGCATGTAGAAAAATCCAACACCGGGAATCGGAGCGCCGCCGCTCCGCCAGAGGTCCGGTTTTTGTGTCGTTCATACGAGATTCCTTTGTCGTTCGATCATTCAACCCGATTATCCTCTATGGCGCGAAAACGCGTCTCTGTTGCTTGGCGCTACGCCCATTTTCAGCCATATCAGTGAATTTTGGGATGTCGTGTCGCATCATCATCAATTTCCATGGCCTGTCCAGTTTCTTTTGGTCTTGGAGCCACGCCTTTGTACGTATGGGCCGCACCAAACGGTATCACCCAGTGGGCGGATATCGAATCACTCGTTCGGCAATCGCGCGAGCAAATGTTGGTCACCCCCACTGTCAGGCTAGTTGGAACCTCACCGCTGTTAGAGTCTGAACCCACGATGGGGGCGAAAGTCGAGGTTCCATGAAGTATACCGATGAACGCCGAGAAGCAGTCCTCCGGAAGCTTCTGCCGCCGCACAATCGAACGATCACGTCCTTGGCCGAGGAGGAAGGCATCTGCGCAGCGACGCTGTACAACTGGCGCAAGCAGGCCCGGCGTGCGGGTCGGCTGCTCCCGGCAAACGGCAGTGAGCCGGAGGGCTGGAGCTCGCGAGACAAGTTCAACGCCGTGCTCGAGACGGCCGCGCTGAGCGAGCCCGAGCTGGCGGAGTACTGCCGGCGCAGGGGGTTGTACGTCGAGCAGCTCGAGCGTTGGCGTGCGAGCTGTGAACAGGCGAATGACCTGACTGCCGACGCGGCCAGGCGCGACAGCGAAGCCGTGAAGACCGAGCGGCGCCGTGCACGCGATCTGGAGCGCGAGCTGCGCCGCAAGGATGCAGCCCTGGCGGAGACAGCCGCCTTGCTGACCTTGCGAAAAAAGGCCCGAGCGATCTGGGGGGACGAGGACGAATGATCAGCGCCCTGGATCGCGAACACGCTGTCGAGCTGATCGATGAAGCCCGCGCTGGCGGTGCGCGCCTGCGGGCGGCCTGTGCCGAGCTTGGCATCGGCATGAACACCTATCGCCGCTGGGCCAAGGGAAGCACGGACCGTCGCCCGGAGGCGGAGCGGCCGACACCGAGTAACGCCCTGACGCCGGCGGAGCGAGACGTGGCACTGTCGTGGCTGCATACGGCGCAGTACGCCAGTCTCCCGCCCGGCCAGGTGGCGCCGCGCCTGCTCGATGACCACGGCTTGTACCTGGCCTCGGAATCGACCCTGTACCGGCTCCTGCACGCTGCCGGCGAGCAGCACCACCGTGGCCGCGCATCGCCACCAGGGCGCCTCGGTGCACCGCGCCGGCACTGCGCCCGCGGTCCGAACGAAGTGTGGTCGTGGGACGTCAGCTACCTGCCGACCCGGATCCGGGGTCAGCATCTCTACCTGTACCTGATCCTCGACATCTTCAGCCGCAAGATCGTTGGTGCCGATGTCTTCGATACGGAGAATATGGCCAACAGCGCGACGGTGATCGAGCGGGCCGTGCTGCGCGAGCGACTCATGCACGAACCGCTGGTGCTGCATGCCGACAACGGCAGTCCGATGAAGGGCTCGATGCTGCAAGTGACTCCCTCTGCGTCAAGATAGTTGTCCCCTCAATAGGTACGCTGCAGGGGGCAAGGAGTTGATGCATGGCAAGGTATTCACAGGCCTTCAAGGCCAAAGCGGTGGCGCGCTTGCTGCCGCCTGAGAGCGCAACGCTGGATGAGGTCTCTCGGGGACTCGGCGTGCGCACCGATACGCTGTCCCGCTGGCGGTCAGAAGCGCTGAGTGATTCACAAGATCGGCTGTGGACCGGGCCGGCGCGCAACTGGGAACCTGTTGGCGAGGTCTGGCTGAACCCGGATCAGGAAGCAACACCGTTGGAAGCCGCATGACTCAGGTTCCAACTACCTTGACAGCCACCGGTCATGCCCAGTCGTTGCTCGGGCGGCTCAAGGCAGTACGGCGACTTCCCGGCAGCCGCGCGCCGACAGCGCAATACAGGGGCCTAGAATTTAGACCTAACCCCCGTCTGTGCCCGTTCTCCTGGCAAGCCGCCAGTGGCTCGTCCGCAGCAACAAATGGCTGGGCGTCATCCTTGGGTTGCCCGCTGCTCGACGCGGCATTTAACCGCGAGCACATCCAATAATACATCACGGTCGAGAAAGTGAATCAGGCCGGACTCAGGCGTGCCACGTAGCGCCATTCCGCAGAGAAAAGGTACGGGCCGCTGCTCTGGCCGCTCAATCCACGCGAATACAGGTCCTCCGCTAAAGCCACTGAATGTCTGCAAGGCAAGTGAGTCGGAAACGCGAAAGAGATGCAAATGCGGCAGCGACGAGAGCCCCGCATAGCGCCCGAATAGAACCACACGGTCCGTGCGAAGTTCCTGAGTTTCTACGTTGATCCTTGACCGCTCTTCCGGATAGCCGAGGATGAAGAACTTCGCTTTATTTGCGCAACTCTTCCAGTCCCCGCAAACCAGCGCGAGGTCGATTAGTGTTGCCGCAGTGACTTCCGGGTGAGTTATGCTCATGGTGTCGATCGCAATTGCTGCGACGTCCACGAAGTCCTCGTCTACGTCAGCATGGGGAACGAAAAAGCCGTCCTTCAATGGAATGAAGCGATGCGAAGTGTCCGAAGGGAATACGCAGATCGGTACGGGGTGTTCAGGGTTGAGCGCATGGCGCGCAGTCAGCACATAGGGTTTTTCTTTATAGCTCACCAGAAACACAGTACCCCGTGTCCAGTACGGAAAGTCCATAATCTCCGTCTCGAGGACGAGTGGCTGCACAGAGAGTGCAAGACGATCGATTATTTGCTGTGGTACCGGCATGTGCACTATGAGCCCTAACAAGCCTGTAGAAAAACCCAACTCCGGGAATCGGAGCGCAGCCGCGCCGCCAGAGGGCCGGTTTTTGTGCCGTTCACACGAGAATCCTTTGCCGTTCGACCATTCAACCCGATTGTCCTCTATAGCGCGAAAACGCGTCTCTGTTTCTCGGTGCTACGCCCATTCACAGCCATATCTGTGAATCTCCAGGAGGTTGTGTAGCATCATCATCCATTTCCATTTCCATTTCCATTTCCATTTCCATTTCCATTTCCATTTCCATTTCCATTTCCATTGCCTGTCCACTTTCTTTTGGCTCCGGAGCCAACGCGTTTGTACCCTATGCGCCGCGCCAAACGGCATCACCAATTGGGCGGATATCGAATCACTCGTTCGGCAATCGCACCAAGACGGGGGCCTAGAATTTAGACCCCCGTCTGTGCTTGTGCCCCCGCTCTTGTCCTTTAGCCTGATTTAGGTACTAGTGCCACGGAAAACTTCGTCCCGACGGGATAGCCCTTTATGATTTTGGACTTGCGAGCTTCATCGGAGTTTCTGATATTTGCCCAGGGATCCATCCATCCTTTATGAGTGCGGAGAATGTAATGTCCGCCATCATATGGCTCAGGCCCTTCTACGAACAATATTGTCCCGACCGGAAAATCGTCGGCCTCTTGCCAGTCAGCGACGACATGTATGCCCATTTCTTGAAGGATCATGGCAATGTGGTGAAGTTCCATTCCTGGAGACCCGCCAGCTATTGAATCACCCTTCTCGCGGCGCGCTAGCCAATATGCGTCTTCGTACGAAATACCCAATAGGGATGCAATACAAGCAATACCGCAGCCCCACTCATCAAGTTGTACAACAGGGCGATACTGAGACACAAAAGGCCTCCTGTTACTTACATGTAAGCTAACGCCACGCCTGTGCCGCGTGTGGCTTTGCACGCGTCGGCACGAGGCGTTTGTTAGCGCACGAGCAATGCACGCGAACTCTCCCGCATTCGACAAAGCGCCGAGTAGGTACCATCGTTCACATCCCTATCCTCCGTCCCGAGCGATATCAGCTGAACGGGCACGTTGTTGTACATGCGCTGGACCATCAGACTTCCGATCAACGAAGCTACCTGCTCGTTGTCTTGAAATTGCCCTCTCAGACACCGACGCAAACCAGAAGCAAGAAGGTCAGAGACTTGAACACCAGCATCAGACTTCGAATCGACGAAGCGCACATCCTCTCTGACCAGCTGGCCTATGTTGAGCTTGCGGTCGTCTGCATCATCGATGTCTATACCGTATGCCTCACGGAGATAGGTTGGTTCATCGCCCTTCGGGAAATAGAATCGATCGAACGAACGGTAGTCGGCACCCGTCAGCATGGGGATTGGATCGCGGAGCGAAGCGCTCTGCAAGAATGCTGGCAAGACCTGCGAGTAGGCTTCCTCGTAGCTCGTCGGAGTAGAATTTTTCTGATCGATTCGCCATCGAAACCGGCCCAACGTCGCTGGGTACCTTTGTACGATGTAAATCACTGCGCTATGCAGGATTTGAATGACCAGCTGCACTTGGCAAATCATTTGCACATAAAGCTGATGCGGCAACTCACTAACTCGGCACGCCAGTGCCCGTAAGCTATCGCGTCCGCTCTCATAAAGCATCTTGTCCACGTGCTCCAGCATCATCCTGGTCTGGTCGTCTTGATGCCGGCTCACAACGTCTGGTGTGTTAACCATCGCATCCGTTGAGACTGCGTAGAGAACTCCATCCCATTTCCTCAGGCGAACAAGGAAGTCCACATATTGAGCTTCGCTCAGGTCCCTCAACTTGACCTCCTTACGCCCAGCCTTTCCGCGACGCCGAAGCAGCTGGCTCACTTCATTTTTGATTCGACGATTGTGTACCTCGGGATACACATAGGCTACCACGCAATTCCAGGAATTTTCAGCATTCGAATAGACGAACGTTCCCGACTCGTCAATCGCTATCTTCATTGCGCTGCCATTAGCTGCGCCAACGAGCCTGCAAAAAAACCCAACTCCGGGAATCGGAGCGCCGCCGCTCCGCCAGAGGTCCTGTGTTTGTGTCGTTCACACGAGAATCCCTTGTCGTTCGACCATTCAACCCGATTGTCCTCTATAGCGCGAAAACGCGTCTCCGTTTCCCGGCGCTAGCCGATTCCCAGCCATATCTGTGAATCTTCAGGATGCTGCGTAGCATCATCATCAATTTCCATTGCCTGTCCAGTTTCTTTTGGCCCCGGAGCCAATGCCTTTGTACCCCATGGTCCGTACCCAAGCGCCGCGCCAAGCGGCATCATCCATTGGGCGGATATCGAATCACGCGTTCGGCAATCGCGCGAGCGAATGTTGGTCATACCCCGTCGTTGCTCGGACGGCTCAAGGCAGTACGGTGATTTCCCGGCAGCCGTGCGCCGACAGCGCCGGATGCAGGATATCGCTGCCGGCGGCGCCGGTGAACAGAGCGCGAAAGCCCAGGTCGGGCCCATCCGTGGGGCTGGAGAGCAAAGTGAGCACGCGGCGGGCGATGGCATCGCCGGAATCCACCCAGTGCACCGGGCGCGGGGCGGCGATGGCGAGCGCCTCGGCGAGCAGCGGGAAATGGGTGCAGGCGAGGACCAGGGTGTCGAGCGCGGGGTTGGCGAACAGCGGTGCGAGGATGGTGCGCAGTTCGTCGATATCCGGCGCTGTACCCCGCAGCGCCTGTTCCGCGATATCGACCAGCCGCGAGCTGCCCACGCAGACCACTTCGCAGTCGGCGGCGAAGTCGGCGATCAGCTGCCGGGTGTAGGGCCGGCTGACGGTGCCGGGTGTGCCCAGCAGGCCGATCACCCTGGTGGCGGACAGCGCGGCGGCGGGCTTGATGGCGGGCACCACGCCGACCACGGGATTCGGGATGCGTTCGCGCAGGCGCGGCAGCGCCACGGTGCTCGCGGTGTTGCAGGCCACCACCAGAACGTCGGGTTGCTCCCGGCGGACGAGCTGCTGCAGAACCTTGTCCACCCGTTCGACCAGTTCGGCTTCCTCCTTGCTGCCGTAGGGGAAGGCGGCGTTGTCGCAGGCGAAGACGAAATCGCAGCCCGGCGCGCGGGCGCGCACGGCCGCGAGCACGCTGAGACCCCCGACGCCGGAATCGAATACCAGTATTTTCGGGGCATGCGCCATGGCGCGGAATTCTACCGCAGCGGCGGGATGCCGGCTGGTAGACTTGCGCCCGGAGACTTGGCGCCCTGTGCCGACGGCATTGTCTGCCTGCCGGTTTCCGATGTGCTCTGACTGAAGCTGGTTGCCGTTGCGCGCCGACCGGCCGCGGTCGCAGCCGATGGTCTTTCCACAGTTGCCCGTATTGGTTTCCACGTCGCGATGAATTATCTGGATATCGTCTGGTTCGCTTTGGGCACCGTCACGCCCATCTATCTGGTTACCGGATTGGGCGCGGTGCTGCGCCGCGCCGGGATGCTCAGCGATGTTTTTCTGCGCGATGCCTCCCGGCTGGTGTTCTATCTGGCTGCCCCGACCATGCTGTTCCTGGGGCTGGCGACCGCCGGGATCGATGTGACCCGGGCGCCCAGGTTCCTGCTGGTCAGCGCCGGTCTGGTGGTCGTGCTGTCGCTGCTCGCCTGGCCGCTGGCGGCGATCATGCTGCCGCGCAGGGAGCAGCGCGGCGTGTTCCTGCAGGGCGCGGCGCGCGGCAACCTGCTGATCGCCGGGCTGGCGATGGCGCAGAGTGTCTACGGCCGCGAGGGGGTGGTGCTGGCGTCGCTGCCGATGGCGATATTCATCGTGTTCGGCAATGTGTTTTCCATCCTGATGCTGCGTCGTTACGGCGAGCCCCTGGCCGCCAATGGGGCCGGCACGTCGGTGCTGCGCAACCCGATCATTATCGGCATTCTGCTCGGGGTGCTGGCCGGTGTGCTGGAGATACCCCTGCCGCAATTGCTGGTCGAGACCGGTAACATCGTCGGTCAGCTCACCGTACCTCTGGTGTTGTTCATGTTGGGCGCATCGCTGGATTTTCGCGAGCTGCGCAAGCCGGCTCTGGCGAGCTGGGGAGCGGCTTGCTACAAGTGCATATGGATGCCGGGTCTGGGCACGGCACTGGGCTACGGCGCCGGGTTGCGCGGCATGGAGCTCGGCATCCTGTTTCTGGTGCTGGCATCGCCGACTGCCTCGATCAGCGTGGTGTTCGCCGAAATGTTCGGCGGCGACCGGCGCTTGGCGGCGAATATCGTGCTGATCAGCGGCGTGCTTTCCTTTGTGGTGAACTGCGGCGGCCTGATCGCGCTGCGCTGGTGGGGATTGATCTGATGGCGCCGATCCATTGGCTGCTGATGGCCGCGGCGGTGATCCTGCCGCTGGCCGCCTATGCCGGCGTGCTCGGGCTGCGCCTGCGCCGCCAGCAGCGGCAGCGGCGCGAAGCTGAGGCGGCACGGAGCCGCGCCCGGGCGGAGCGCCATGCCCAGGCGCGGCTGGGCATCC
>Ga0209346_1001758_pt1 | contig 10580 bp, 10 predicted proteins | sample AutmiccommunBRH9_FD_187381 | JGI IMG/M metagenome (GOLD analysis project Ga0209346, IMG submission 187381) | Deep subsurface microbial communities from Mt. Terri, Switzerland - Autotrophic microbial communities BRH/9 (SPAdes) (version 2) | ecosystem: Environmental > Aquatic > Deep subsurface >...
ATCGTGTTCGGCTATCTCAACGCCAGCTGGACGCTGAAGGCGGATATCGTTTCCGAATATGTCTGCCGCGTCATCAATCACATGGACGCGACCGCGACGCGGATCGCCAATCCGGTGCTGGGCAAGGAACTGGAGCAGGAGGAATTGTTCGATTTCTCCTCCGGCTATCTGCGGCGCTCGATCAACGAACTGCCGCGCAACAGCACCGCGATGCCGTGGAAGCTCAACCAGGATTATCTGTTCGACAAGAATATCCTGCTCAACGAGCCGGTCGACGACGGGGTGATCCAGTTTTACGGGCCCAATTCGCAGCAGGCGGCCGGCGACAGCGAGCCGGCGCTGGAAGCGGCGGAATAGACTCTTTCGGCAGGCCGCTCCCGCGTTTGCGTGCTTAACGTTTTGTTGAGCAGAATTCGGTAGACCCCGTTCAGCAGGGGGCTAGCCATGGGATATATGAATTCGCGATATCGGGCGGTGAAGCCGGCGCTGATCGAACAGCGAAAGGTCTATCGCCATCCCGTCCAGATTCAGCGAGCGGCGGTGCGGGAGCATGGCAAGACGGCCAAGAAAGGCCATTTGATCGATGTTTCGATCTACGGCTGCCGGGTCCTGGTCAACAGTCGCTTCGCCGAGGGCAGTCGTATCTGGCTGCGGTTCGAGGGCAGCCCGCCGATCCCGGCCACCGCCATGTGGTGCCGCGATGGCCATGTCGGCTGCCGCTTTGACGACAGGCTGGACCCGGCGCTGTTCAGAGGACTGACGCTAATCAGCGAATAGCAGATTCGAAAGCTGCCTCTTGCCAACTGACACCAATGTCAATAATAAAGCGGCATGAAAAACGATATTCTAGACATATTGATCGTTGGTGCCGGCCTGTCCGGCATTGGCGCGGCGGTCCACCTGACCAAGAGATGCCCCGGCAAGAGCTTTGCCATTGTCGAGGCGCGAGAACGGCTGGGCGGAACCTGGGACCTGTTCCGCTATCCCGGCATCCGGTCGGACAGCGACATGTATACGCTGGGCTATAATTTCAAACCCTGGACGGCGCGGCGGGCAATTGCCGATGCGCCTTCGATCCTCAACTATCTGAATGAAACCGTCGACGAATATGGCCTGCACGACAAGATCCTGTTCAACCACAAGGTGGTCGATGCCGACTGGTCGAGCGAAGAGGCGCTGTGGACGGTGAGCCTGCAGCATGGCGACGGCTCGCTCAGCACGGTGAAGTGCAATTTCCTGCACATGTGCTCGGGCTATTACAGCTATGACGAGGGCCATGATCCCGATTTTCCCGGCAAGGCGGATTTTGCCGGACCGGTTGTCCATCCGCAATTCTGGCCGGAGGATCTGGACTATGCAGGTAAGAAGGTGGTGGTGATCGGCAGCGGCGCGACCGCGGTGACGCTGGTGCCTTCGATGGCGGAAACGGCCGAACATGTGACGATGCTGCAACGTTCGCCCACCTATATCGTGTCGCGGCCCGGCGAAGACAAATGGGCCTTGCGGCTGCGCCGGTTCCTGCCGGCCAAGCTCGCCTATCTGCTGACACGGTGGAAAAATGTGCTGCTGGGTCTGTTCATGTTCAATCTGGCGCGCAAGAAACCGGCCGAATTCAAGGGCCGGCTGCTGGAAATGGTGCGCGCGGAAATGGGGCCGGACGTGGACATGGCCGACTATACGCCGAGCTACAATCCCTGGGACCAGCGCCTGTGCCTGGTGCCCGACAGCGACCTGTTCGACGCGATCAAGTCGGGCAAGGCGTCGATCGTCACCGACCATGTCGAGCGGTTCACCAAGGATGGCATATTGCTGAAATCCGGCAGGACGCTGGAGGCCGATATCATCGTCACCGCGACGGGACTGAAAATGCAGACCGGCGGCAGCGCCGCGATCGCGGTAGACGGCCAGCCGGTGAATTTCGGCGAGAAGATCAACTACAAGGGCGTGATGTTCTCCGGCATTCCCAATTTCGGCATGACCATGGGCTATACCAATGCCAGCTGGACGCTGAAGGCCGACCTGACCAGCGAATATGTCTGCCGCCTGATCAACATGATGGACCGCAAGGGCACCCCGATCGCGACCCCGACCCTGCCGGCCGGCGAGACCATGGCCACCGAGCCGATGCTCGACTTCAGCTCCGGCTATGTCCAGCGGGCGATCAAGGATCTGCCGAAGCAGGGCGACCGCAAGCCGTGGCGGCTCAATCAGAATTTCCCCAAGGATATCATCAATCTGCGGCACAAGGCGGTGGATGATGGGGTGATCGTCTTTTCCAGGCCCGGTGCGGCGATCATCCGGCTTTCGGAGAAGCGGGCCGAGGCGGAAGCCGTCGCCGCCGAATAGAGTCTCGCGCTCGCGATATTCTGTAGCTATAGCGATCAAATGACTGATTTTAAGGCATTGATCGAGGCCGATAGCGGCCAGACCGCGCGTTCCATCCAGATATTGGATGCGGACCATTTCGAAGACTGGCTGAAAGCGCAACCGGAGTCGGTCCGCGCGATGGCCAAGGCCAGTCAGTTTTCCGGCAATGCCGACAGCTATCTGCTGCTGCCTGCTGCGGGAGGAAAGAGTGATGACAAGTCCGTCGCGAACGATTTTTACGTGGTCGCCGGGGTGCAGAGCCAGGAAAAGCTAGATTCCTGGTCGCTGGCCAGGCTGGGCAGCGCCTTGCCCGAGGGCCATTATCGCCTGCAGGACGTCAGTGCCAAGGGCGCGCTGTTCGGCTGGCTGATCGCGCAGCATGAATTCGACCGCTACAAGGCGCTGCCCGACCGGCAGGGGCCAAGCGTGCTGCTGGTCGGGGACGCGATCGCCCAGAAGGACGAGGCCGTGCGCCAGGCGGAAGCGACCGCGATGGTGCGGGACATGGTCAACACCCCGGCCGCCGACATGGGGCCGGACAGGCTGGAAGAAATCGTCGACCAATTGTCCGAGAAGCATGGCGCGGAACTGAAAGTGACGCGCGGCGACACGCTGGAAGAGCATTTCCCGATGATTCACGGTGTCGGCCAAGCGGCGATGCGCGCCCATGCGCCGCGGCTGATCGAGCTGAAATGGGGTCGGCCCGACCATCCGAAAATCGCGATTGTCGGCAAGGGCGTCTGTTTCGACAGCGGCGGCCTGTCGATCAAATCCGCCGCCGGCATGCTGCTGATGAAGAAGGACATGGGCGGGGCGGCCCATGCGATCGCGCTCGCCCGGATGGTGATGGAGGCGGGTCTGCCGGTGCGTCTGCACCTGCTGGTTCCTGCGGTCGAAAATGCGATCGACGGCAACGCGCTGCGTCCCGGCGACATATTGAACAGCCGCAAGGGGCTGACCGTCGAGGTGACCAATACCGATGCCGAGGGCCGGCTGGTGCTGGGCGACGCGCTGACCCTGGCCGGGGAGGAAGAGCCGGAACTGATCATCGATTTCGCGACCCTGACCGGCGCGGCGCGAGTGGCGCTGGGGCCGGATCTGCCGGCGATGTTCTGCGACGACCGGGAGATGGCCGACGGCCTGCTGCAGGCCGGCGAGGCGGAGAGCGATCCGCTGTGGCAGATGCCGCTGTGGTCGGGCTATGATTCGATGCTGAGCAGCCCGATCGCCGACTGCGTGAACAGCGCCTCGGGCGGATTTGCCGGCTGCATCACGGCAGCGCTGTTCCTGAAGAAATTTACCCCGGAAGCGGTGCCCTGGGCGCATTTCGACACCTTCGCCTGGCGACCGACGGCCAAGCCGGGGCGGCCGATGGGCGGCGAGGCGCTGGGGTTGCGGGCCAGCTGGCGGTATTTGCAGGGGCGGTTCGGGGCGTAGGTGAAGGGGCGGTCTTCGCACCAAAGACGTCATTGCGAGGCGCCGAAGGCGACGCGGCAATCCAGAGCGGCACAAGATGCCCTGGATTGCTTCGCTGTGCTCGCAATGACGTACGCTGATCCAGATTTTGCCTTGGCTGAATGGGATTAACCCCAAAGGGTTTGGCGGTTTTCGGGAAAGGCCGCTTACGTACCAGTTTCAGACATCGGAGCAAATGACGCCCCCCACCCGGCAAATCCGGGATGCGTCGAAGCGCATCCCGTTTCGTCTTTGACCTACAGCCCGTCGAGGCCCTTGCTGACCAGGATATTTACCGCAACCCGTCGATTCTGGGCCTTGCCCTGCGGGGTGTCGTTGCTGGCCAACGGGTCGGCCTTCGCCATGCCGGTCGGAGTCAACATGCGATAGGGCTTCCAGCCGCAGTTCTGCTGGATATAATTAACGACGCGGCCGGCGCGTTTTTCGCTCAGCTGCTGGTTGAGCTCGTCGCTTCCAGTCGAATCGGTATAGCCAACGACCAGCAGCAGCGCATTGTCCATGCTCTCGGCGGCCTGGGCGGTGGCGCACAGGTCGGCCTTGCCCTGTTCGGACAGGACCGCCTTGCCGGTGTCGAAATTCACGTTGGTCGTGCCCTTGACATTATATTGGTCGATATCGCCCATGCGGCCGCGCAGCGCCTCGGTCGCCGCGGTCTGCTCGGCAAAGCCCTGGGCGGTGCCGTTGTGGATCATGCTGGCGGTCTTCAGGTCGCTGTTGCGCAGGCTGATTTCACTCGCCACCAGTTCACCACCGGCCTGCACGGTCTCGACCGAGACCGGCAGGCCGTTGAGCAGGGAGTCGGCGGCCAGTGTATCCCGGCCCAGACCGAGGAAGCCCTTGCTGGCCTTGATCCGGGTGGAATCATTGAGGGCGACGACGGTGCGGGTGCCGTCGTCGGTCGTGACCTGCAGCCGGTTGTCGCTGCGCGCGGAGATGATGCCGTCGATCTCGGGCCCTTCGGGAGCCGGTGCATCGGCCATCGCCGCATCGGCTTGCTCATAGGCTGCTTGCTGCTGCCCGGAGACGATGATGTCCTCTCCTTCGGTCTGCTGTGCCGACAGGCTGGCGGGTGCCGATAGGGCAAGCGCGCCCAGCAGCAGGGCGATGGTCTTGGTGGGGGAAAAATCGTTCATTTTTAGGTTCCTTCCAATGAATTGATCCGGTGCCGCCATTTTCTGGAGTTGCGTCTGCGCGGACTGTTGGCAGGTGGGCTGCGAACAGCATCTTCCTTCCGCTCTCCAGAATGAGCCGCATCAACGGCCTGCGTGGTCAAGCCAGCCTTGCTGGCCGATGAACATTGTCATCGATAGGGCCGGTTGTGAGGCTGATCCGGGCATATCGCGCGGTGAACAGCGCGGACCGGTCCCGCTGATCGCCCGGTGGTCGTGGCCGCGGCCTGGTTCAGTTTGGCTCCAGCAACCGAAATCAGGGCCGTCAGCCTGTCCCGCCGCGACACTGCTTGATTAACCGCCCCTATGTCGTTTAAGGGCGGCCGATTGTCTCCGTTCTGTCATATGGCGCATGGGCCGCAGAATCGGGAGATTTTCGTTCGATATTGGGATTAGTTTACGCATGGACATGGAAACGGCAGATACAGGCGCGCACGCGAAATTCGTGCTGAATGGCCCGGAAGGGGATTTCGACCCCCGGACCACCGCGCATCGCGGCGATCTGGCCGACATCGCGCTGGCCGGCAAGCTGTTCGCGCCGCATTACGCCGAGCCGATGGCGATGCGCTGTTCCGCGCCCAAGGCGATGATCCGTCGGCAGAGCGGCAAGGAGCACGAGGCGATATCCGAACTGCTGCACGGCGAGGATTTCCATGTGCTGGACATAGCCGGTGACTGGGCCTGGGGCTATTGCGGCCATGACGGCTATGTCGGCTATGTTCCGGTCCATGCGCTGCAGCACCGCAAGAAGACGCCGGAGCCGACCCATCTGGTCTCGGCCCGGGCGGCGCTGATCTTCATCGAACCGGATTTCAAGTCGGGGGTGATGAAGCGACTGCCGATGGGCGCGCGCATTGCGTGCGGCGAGGCCAGCGAATGCGGCTCCTATCTGAAGACCGGCAAGGGATTTGTCCATGTCCGCCATGTCCAGCCGATCGGCACCAAGGTCGTGTTCGACGGCAGCAACGGCACCGCGGCGCTGGCCGAGCAATTGATCGGCGCGCCCTATCTATGGGGTGGCCGCAGCGGCGACGGGCTGGACTGTTCGGGCCTGGTGCAGATGATCCTGATGCTGACCGGCATCGCCGCTCCGCGCGACAGCGATCAGCAACTGGCGGCGCTGGGCGAGGAAATTGCGGATGCCGGAGAGCTGCGCCGCGGCGATCTGGTCTTTTTTCCCAATCATGTCGGCCTGATGGTCGACCAGGACCGGATCATCCACGCCAGTTCGCACAGCATGCAGGTTGCGATCGAGCCGCTGGCCGACGTGGTAGCGCGTTATGCCGCTGACAGCGACCACCCGGTGCTGGCGCGCAAGCGGCTGACCTGAGCAAGGCTATGACGCAGACGGTTTTCATTGATGGTGCTGTTGGCACGACTGGCCTGGAGATTGCCGAGCGGCTTTCCGGACGCAGCGAATTCGCCATCGTTCAGCTGCCCGAAGCGCAGCGCAAGGAGCCGGCGGCGCGGCGCAAAGCGATCAACGACAGTGATTTTGTAATCCTCTGCCTGCCCGACGAGGCGGCGATCGAGGCGGTGGCGCTGATCGACAATGATCGCACGCGGGTCATCGACGCCTCGACTGCGCATCGGGTCGCGGAGGGCTGGACCTATGGCTTTTCGGAATTTCGCGAAGGACAGCGCGATAGAATCGCGGCGGCGCGCTTCGTTTCCAATCCCGGCTGCTATCCGACCGGCTTTCTGGCGCTGGTGGCGCCGCTGATCGCCGGCGGGCTGCTGCCGGCCGACTGGCCCTTTGTGATGAACGCGGTGTCCGGCTATTCGGGCGGCGGCAAGGCCCTGATCGAGCGCTTTGCAGCGGAACCGGATCTGGGCTTTCGCGCCTATGGACTGAACCTCGACCACAAGCATATGCCGGAAATGAAGATCCATGGCGGGCTCAGTCATGACGTCATTTTCGCGCCATCGGTGATTCGCGCCTTTCGCGGCATGCTCGTTGACATACCGCTACATCTCGGGGCGATGGGGACGGCGAGCGCCGACGATCTGCTGGCCGAGCTGGGCCGCTTTTATGACGGCTCGCAAATTGTCTCGGTGCAGCGCGGGGGCGACCTGTCGGAATTGCTGATCAGCGAAAATGACGCGGCAACCGACCGGCTGGAGCTGTTCGTCTGCGGCAATGCCGGCGGCTATCACGCCCGGCTGATCGCGCGGCTCGACAATCTCGGCAAGGGCGCCTCGGGCGCGGCGGTGCAGAATCTCAATATCATGGCCGGGCTGGACGAAACCGCGGGGCTGCGGCTCTAGTCACTGATTCAGTCAAGCGGAAGAATCGACTCGGCCTAGCGCGATCACTGGAATTCTGATGGTGGACTTGAGAGCGAGCAAGCATCCTATGCCTGCCCGCCTCCAATCCTCCCCGGCACGGGGCGGGGGACCGCGCGAAGCGTGGTGGAGGGGGAGCGCGTCTGGGCGCAGCGCAGAGACCAGAGCCCCCTCCGTCAGCCCTTCGGGCTGCCACCTCCCCGCAAGCGGGGAGGATGTGCTGCTTCTTGAACCACGGCTCTCTGACGAGAGAAGCTACCCTGCACCTTATTTAGGCGGTGCTTGCCTGAGTTGATGATGACGTTTCCACATAACGGAAACAGGCTCCCGGTTTGCCTTATTCGGTCGCAAATGCCTTGTCGGGACGCAGGCTGGTGCCGGCTCGCCCGCTGCGGAAGGAGCTGATCCAGGTCAGCGGATTGAGCGAGGTCGTGCCGTCCAGCGAGAATGTAATGAACTCCGCCCGACCACCGATATTTTCCCAGGGAATGGAGCCGCCGAGACCCAGCGGGCTGGCGACCCTGCTGTCGGCGCTGAGATCTCGGTTGTCGCCGAGCAGAAAGACTTCGTCTTCGGGGATCGTGAACAGGGCCATGTCGTCGGTAAATTGCGGACCCAGATCGATGATATCATAGCTGACGCCATTGGGCAGGGTTTCGCGGAGGATCGGCAGGTTGCACACCGCATTGCCGTCCGCGTCCGTTCCGCGGGCACCGGGAAATTCATTGGTGCCGCAGGGGGAATTGGCATCGATCGGCACCTGCAGGTCGGGCTGCACGTCCTGCCGGACGGGGATCCCGTTGAGGAACACCTGACCGCCGCGCAATTCGATGGTGTCGCCGGGCAGGCCGATCACCCGCTTGATATAGTCGCTGCTCTGGTCCCGCGGCGTCAGGATCACGACGTCGCCGCGTTCCGGCAGGCTGCCGAACAGGCGGCCGGACACGCGCGGCACGATATGGAAGGTCGGCGACACCCAGGACCAGCCATAGGCATATTTGCTGACGATCAGCCGGTCGCCGACGAGCAGGCCGGGCATCATCGATACCGAGGGGATATAGAAAGGCTTGGCGACCAGGCTGTGGAAGGCGAGGACCGCCAGCAACAGCAGCGCGATGCTCTTGATCTCGCCGATCCAGTCGGTCTTTTCCTTGTCCGGTTTCCCGCTGGTCTTGCTGTCGGCGGTATTTTCTAGTGCCATATTCTTGTCTTTGGTTTCCTGGTCCATGCGGCGCGCGTTCCTAGAGCGGATGGGCTTCAATGATCACGAATGCCTGCGCCCATGGATGATCGTCGGTGAGTGTGAGATGAACAAATGCCTCATATCCTGCAGGAGTCAGCGCGTCGAGGCGTTTTTTGGCGCCGCCGGTCAGGGCGAGTGTGGGCGCGCCGCTCCGGGCGTTGATCACGCCGATGTCCTTCATGAAGACGCCGGAGCGAAAGCCGGTGCCGACCGCCTTGGAATAGGCTTCCTTGGCGGCAAAGCGCTTGGCATAGGTGCCCGCCCTGGTGTGCGGCCGCCGCGCCGCCTTGGCGCGTTCCAGCTCGGTGAAGACGCGCCGTTCGAACCGCTCGCCAAAGCGGTCGAGCGAATTCTGGATGCGCTCGATATTGCAGAGGTCGGAGCCGAGACCGATGATCATCTAAAATCCTCCCTGCAGCGAAGCTGTGGGGAGGTGGCCCCGAAGGCGGCGGAGGGGCCGAGGTCACGATTGGTGCTTGGGGTGAGAGGCCCCTCCACCACCCTGCGGGCGGTCCCCCTCCCCATCTGCGATGGGGAGGAAAGATGCGTCACCATCTTCACCGCGCATCATCCATCAATGCGCGCATCTGGCGGATACTGCCGTCGAGTCCGTTGAAGATGGCTTCACCGATCAGGAAATGGCCGATGTTGAGTTCCGCCAATTGCGGAATTGCAGCGATTGGTACGACATTGTCGAAGGTCAGGCCGTGGCCGGCGTGCGGTTCGATGCCGTTTTTCGCGGCGAGTGCGGCTGCGTCGGCGATCCGGCGCAATTCAGTTTCCCGTCCGGCACCGCTGATCTCGGCATAATGGCCGGTGTGGAACTCGACCACCGGCGCTCCGAGGCGGATAGCGGCCTCGATCTGGCGTGGGTCGGGCTCGATGAACAGGCTTACGCGGATATTCGCGTCTCTCAGCTGTCCGACAAAATCAGCCAGCTTGTCATGCATGCCGGCTGCGTCCAGCCCACCCTCGGTGGTGCGCTCTTCGCGATTTTCCGGCACAATGCAGGCGGCGTGCGGCTTGTGGCGCAGCGCAATCGCCAGCATCTCGTCGGTGGCCGCCATTTCCAGGTTGAGCGGGATGGTGAGCGTTTCCATCAGCTCGGTCAGATCATCATCGCGGATATGCCGCCGGTCCTCGCGCAGATGCGCCGTAATCCCGTCCGCTCCTGCTTCTGCAGCCATCCGTGCGGCGCGCACCGGCTCCGGGTGATCGCCGCCACGGGCGTTGCGGATGGTGGCGACATGGTCGATATTGACGCCGAGCCTGAGGAACTGTGCGCCGCTCACGCGGCAGGCAGTTCGGCGCGGCTGCCGGGCTTGATGGCGGGAATGGCGGCCAGTTCGGGGGGCAGTTCATCGGCGGCATAAGACGGCACATCCAGCGTCAGCAGCGGGAAAAAGGGCACGTCGAATTGCGCCGCGCCGTTCGACCGGTCGACCAGCGCACCGGCGGCGATGACCTCGCCGCCCGCATCGCGGATCGCCTGGATGGCTTCGCGCGAGGACAGGCCGGTTGTGACCACATCTTCCATCATCAGGACCTTCTGGCCCGGCTCCAGCCGGAAACCGCGGCGCAGCTCGAACGAGCCCTCGGGCCGTTCGAGGAACAGGGCATCGAGGCCGAGCGCCCGGCCCATCTCGTGACCGATAATCACGCCGCCCATGGCCGGCGAAACGACGATATCGATCGAACGGCGAATATTTCCGGGCAATTTGTCGGCCAGCGCCGAAGCAATGCGCGCCGCCCGCGCCGGGTTCATCAGCACGCGCGCGCATTGCAGATATTGCGCACCATGACGACCGGACGAGAGGATGAAATGGCCCTCCAGCAAGGCGTCGCTGGCGCGGAATTCAGCTAAAATCTCGTCTTCTGTCACTATTTCATCCTGCGCTGTTCTGCTTGCTTCTGCCCAAATGGGCATGTTGCCACCGCATTGCCAGATAAATTAAAGCCAAAAAACTGAAAAAATATCTATTCGGTAGCTTGAGGGTTACGGCAACCATGCCTATAAGCCGCCCCAATCGGACTATATC
>Ga0209346_1001763_pt1 | contig 10558 bp, 15 predicted proteins | sample AutmiccommunBRH9_FD_187381 | JGI IMG/M metagenome (GOLD analysis project Ga0209346, IMG submission 187381) | Deep subsurface microbial communities from Mt. Terri, Switzerland - Autotrophic microbial communities BRH/9 (SPAdes) (version 2) | ecosystem: Environmental > Aquatic > Deep subsurface >...
CGCGCAGGGCCGCTTTTTCTGCGCCCTGACAGTCGTTCCAAGGCCGCCCCTGCAATCCCATCACCAAGGCATAATAGCCGATGAAATGCGGCTGTGTGCCAGCGCGCAACAGCGCCTCATAGGCCACATCTGCGCCCATTGCCCGCAGGCTCTCGGCGTCATGGATGCCGGCACGCGCAAATCCTGCGTCAGAGGCAGGACCGAGGTTGCGGATGGAGGAAACGGGCAGAGGCATCGGTGGCATTCCGTTAATCTGGTAGGCCCGGAGGGCTAGATAAAGCGCAAGCGGTTCAATTGGTTGGCCCGGTGAACCCGGAAAACCCGACCATTGAAACCATTGCCAAAAATTCCGATTTGGTGAACCCCGAAAGCGATGTTTCCCAGCATTTCAGCTTTGCGTCAACTCACTATCGGCTGGCCTCTCAGTTACTGGCCTGCCTGACCATTTCCGGCGGCGATGCATGGTCGGAGTTTACCCAAGAGGTGCAGGCGCTCTTACTCGATTTTGAGCGATACGCCTTGGCCGAGGCCGCACTTCGCGCGCTTCCCATAAATGACGCCCTTGCGGTTTCCCTCGAGGTGATCGGCGCAGCCGGTCGTCCAATGCCCGCCTGCCTTGGCGGCATGTCAACGGCCCGTAACTGGGCACAGGCGGCAACCCGCGCCGAGCTGAAAGCCTATGCGCTGGCCAGTTTCGAGGCCATGCCGCCCGGCGATCAAGCGGCCTTTCTCGACCACATCAACCCCAAGCAAAAGGATCAGGCTGCATGAGCACGAGAATGATCGTCAATCGCGTTCCGATCAGCACAGGCCCCGCCTTTGTCCTCGAGGACGTCCAAGAGTTTGCGAGGGCCGAGGCCGGGGATTTCTCAGGCGAGATGCAAAGGATCGCCACGGCGGCGGCGCGTGAGGTTGAACACTTTGCGCAGATCGCCCTGCTAAGACAGACGATCCGCGTGATGATCTTTGACCCGGTTCTAGACTCGAGCCTGCGCTTGCCTATTGGACCTGTTGCACTCGACCACATGCCCACGATCACTTTCGATGGGGAAGCCTTCACAGACTTTCAGTTTGATGGCGGCACGCGCCCCTATATCCGATGGTCTGGCCCATACTTTGACCGCGTGCCAAGCCGAATTCTGATCGAATATGAAGCCGGGTTTGGTGATACGGCCAGCGACATTCCCGCCGATCTGGCACAAGCGGTTGCTGATCAGGCGGCGCTGATGTTTGACGGGCGGTCGCCCATGGATGGCCGGTCAATGACCAGCTCACCCCACATGGCTCGCATAGGCGCGCGGTATCGCGGGGTATCGCTATGACCCCGCAAGAGCTTGACGAAATCCTTACGGTGCATTGGCCGCGCGTCCTGCGGCGCGTGATGCACGATGGTAGCGACGACTGGGCCAAGGGCTTTGCCAAGAGCATTGCCCGCCACGGGAAGCGGCCCGCCTGGCGTCCAACATCTAAGCAAGTGTGGATCATGCGCCGGATGGTGGCCGAGCTGGGCACCGCACAGGACACAGAACTTGAACTGATCGAGAGGTGAGAAAGAAGAAGGCCCGCCGGGCAGGGCGGGCCGAATGGCGGCAGTTGGCTTTCACGGGTTAGCCGGGACTGCCGCTTAGCAAGTGTTACCGGGAATCGGGTCAAAGCACAAGGGCAGCTATTCCGCGTCTCGCGGTCTCTCCAAGCCCTAAGACCCCACTGGCACCCTCTAAGCCGGTGAACATGGGAGAGCGAACCAAGCCGAGGGAAAGGCAGGTTTGACCTAAGCGGCGGCCCGGCTCCGGTGAGCAGGCAAGATCGCGGCGGTCAGGGCGGGAGGCGGGGTTTTATCCCCTGTCGCAGTAACCCGCTTTCTGACCGTCACAGCAACCCTCACCAGTGAGCAGAGGGCAGAGAGACTGAGAACGACGACTGAAATGTAGTGATAGGCGCGACGATGAAACTGAAACACGATGCAGCTCTTGGCGACATGTTCGGATTTGGTCCCAATGCCGACGATTTCGCGACGGCTGGGGACCGGGGAGGGACTGTTGAATTCTCTCTCCTTAAAAAAATCCGGGGAAAATCTCCGAGCATCCGCGCAATTCAGTTTTTGGGGCTTTTGTCCGTTCCTGAGGGCAAAAAGGCCGGAAAACCGCTAAAATTGGCAGGTTTTCAGCGAAATTTCATCAAAGGCACCTTTTCCAAGAATGTGATGGTCGGCGTCCTCTCGATCGGTCGCGGCAACGCAAAGACCGCCCTTTCCGCTGGCCTTGCTCTGGCCGAGCTGGTCGGCGCACTCGAGGAAAAGCCGCAACCCAAGCGAGAGATCATATTCGCAGCCCGAAACCGAGATCAGGCAAAGACCGCATTCAATTTTCTGGTCGGCTACATCGACGGCCTGCCCGAGACTGACAAGGCTCAATTCATCATCCGGCGTGGGTCCAAGCTGGAAGTCGAATTCGCTGGCAACGGCGGCGGGCTGGCGCGCGTCATCGCAGCCGATGGCAAGTCCGTCCTGGGCGGCGCGCCTACGCTGGCGATCATGGATGAGCGGGCAGCATGGGAACGCGAGAAAGGCGACAACCTCGAGAACGCCATTCTGTCGGGCCTTGGCAAGCGGGACGGGCGGGCGCTTATCATTTCGACCTCTGCGCCTGACGACGCCAACACCTTTTCGCGCTGGCTGGATGAACCGCCCCCCGGCACCTATGTGCAGGAACACCGCCCGCCCATGGGCTTGCCCGCCGACGATCTGGATAGCCTTCTGATCGCCAATCCGGGCGCGGTTGAAGGCATCGGCGCAACCCCTGACTGGCTGGTCTCACAAGCCCGCCGCGCCATTGCGCGGGGCGGATCGGCCCTTTCATCCTTCCGCAACCTGAACCGAAACGAGCGGGTTTCATCCGAAGATCGCTCTGTTCTGGTCACGGTTGATGAATGGATGTCCGCCGAGGTTGCGCCCGATGATCTGCCCGCCCGCGATGGGCCCTGCATCCTTGGGATTGATCTTGGCGGATCGCGCAGCATGTCGGCGGCGGCGTTCTACTGGCCAGACACGGGCAGGCTCGAGGCGCTTGGCACCTTCCCGACTTCGCCTTCATTGGCAGATCGAGGCGCAGCCGATGGGGTTTCGGATCGCTATGTTCAGATGAATGAACGCGGCGAACTGTCCGTCATGGGCGAGAACACCGTTCCCCCAGGTCGCTGGCTGGCTGAAATTGTCCGGCAGCTCGACGGCATCCAGCCGGTTTGCATCGTGGGTGATCGGTTCCGACATGCCGAGTTTGTGGAAGCCATGCAGGGCGCGGGGCTGTCCCGCGTTCCCTTCATCTGGCGGGGCTTCGCATGGAAGGACGGTTCCGAGGATATCGAGCGATTCCGCCGCGCGCTGTTCGATGGCGAGGTGAAGGCCACACCCTCGATGCTGCTGCGCTTCGCCTTCGCGGACGCGATCACCCTTGTTGACCCGGCGGGCAATCACAAGCTGGCAAAGGCGCGGTCACTTGGCCGGATCGACGCGGCGGCGGCAACCGTTCTGGCGGTCGCACAGGGCGCGCGCATGAAGGCAAGCCCGCAGAAGAAGGCGCGCGCGCAATGGGCATGACCACTCAATATCATCGCCATTCCAAGCGCGTGACCTCGACGAAACGCTGGCAGCTTCTGCGCATGGAGATCCTCGAGCGCGACGGATTCAAATGCAGGAAATGCGGCGCGCGCGGTCGCCTCGAGGTGGATCACGTCAAGGCTGTTCGGAACAATCCCGAACTGTCCTACAGCCCCGACAACCTTCAGGCCCTTTGCCCGAGTTGTCACACCAAGAAAACCAGAGTCGAGTGCGGGCATCCCCCGCCCCGAGCGGACCGCCAAGGCTGGCAGGCCGCAGTTGAGGCGCTCGAGCGCCCCGACAAAAGAGGCATCAAGCAAAAGGAAATCAAAGATGCTTAATTCCGTTCAAATCCAGCGGCGGCAAAGTGAAATCCGCCAGAGGCTGGCCGAGCTGGCGGGCAAGGACAAGCCCACCGAGGATGAAACCCGTTCCATGGTGGACCTCGACACCGAGTATCGCACCAATGAAACCCGGTATCGCGCGGCGCTGATCGCCGAGGATCAAGAGCGCCGCGAGGCCGGGGCCGAGCTGGAAACCCGTTCCGATGCGGAATGGCAGACCATGCTGGGCGCATTCGAGGTGCGCCAAGTGGCCATGGCCCTCGATCACGGCCACCAGATCGACGGCCAGACCGCCGAGATCATTCAGGAACTGCGCAGCCAAGGGGCATATCAGGGCATTCCCGTGCCGTGGCAGGCCCTCGAGCGCCGCGCCGGTGAGACGGTGGCCAGCGGCACCCCGAACCCGGTCCAAACCCGCCCGATCATCGACCGCCTTTTCCCCGGCTCTGTCGCGGCGCGCATGGGCGGGCAGATGATCAACGTGGGCCAAGGCCAACTCGAGTATCCCGTCGCCACCTCTGGTGCAACGGTGGGCTGGCAGGCCACTGAGCTTGGCGCAGTTGGTGGACCGAGCGTTTACGCCACGACCGACAAGCCGCTTGCCCCCAATAACACCATGGGCATTCAAATGCGGATCACGCGCAAGGCGTTGAAACAGTCTGGCGATGCTCTCGAACAGGCGGTGCGCCGGGATATGAATGGCGCCATGGGGCAAGAGATGGATCGTGTCGCCTTTCTTGGCACCGGTGCAGATGGCCAGCCCTTGGGCGTGATCACAGGGGCGGCGACCTACGGTATCACCGCGACGGCGATCAACGCGGCCCCGAGCTGGTCGGCATTCCGCGCCGCCGTGGTTCGCTTCATCACCGGCAACGCGGCAACCGGGCCGGGCGATGTGCGCGCCCTGATCCGGCCCGAGGTTTGGGACACGCTCGACGGAATCCTTGTCGGCGATGGAGGTTTCAAATTCGAGTATGACCGGCTGACCGAAGCCCTTGCCAGCGTGTCCATGTCCAGCAACGCCCTTGCCGCCCCGGCGGGCGATCCGCTGGCGACAAGCGCGCTTCTGACCACCACGGCGGGCGGTGTTTCGCCCTTCTTCGTGGCCTCTTTTGGGGCGGTGGACGTCATACGCGATATTTACAGCGACGCTGCATCGGGCGGGCTGCGGCTGACCGCTCTGGCGACGATGGATATCACCGTCGCGCGGGCGGCTCAGCTTCAAGTGCTGACGGGGCTGCAATAATGCTCTGGGGCGCAGCACAAGGCGGCGCGCTGGAACTGCGCCAGGACGAAAACGGGGGCGCGCGCTTGCGCGGGCGCTTCCCCTACAATGCCGAGGCAATCTTGGGCGATGGCCCCGGCGGGCGGCGTATCGAGGTGATCGCGGCCCGCGCCTTTGCGGCCCGGATCGAGGCTGGCGAGGAAATCCACCTGTTGAGCGGGCACGATTACCAAAAGCCGCTGGCCTCGACCACGGCGGGCACCCTCACCCTGCGCGACGGGGAAACCGGGCTTGAACTCGAGGCCCGGATTGATCCGGGCACCACATGGGCGCGTGACTTTCTCGAGGCGCACCGCGCGGGGCTGATCCGGGGCCTTTCACCGGGCTTTCGCGTCACGCCAGACGGTGAGCGGATCGAGGCGCAGGGCGGCGATCTGCGCCGCACGATCACCGCGGCTAATCTGTTCGAGCTGAGTGCGGTCACGCGGCCGGCATACTCTGACGCGCAGATCGAGGCCCGCAACTGGACACCCGGCGAACACTCACCCGAAAGCGGGTTGATGCGCGCCCTGAACCGATGGAGGGCTTGACCATGTTCGGATGGTTCAAACGCAAGGACGCCGCACCAGAGGAAAGGCGATCTGTAGGATACACCGCCGATCTGATGGCCGCGCGCGAGGCCCATATCACCGGGCGGGCAGGCGTGGCCGAGCTTTCCGCCACGGTGCAAGCCTGCGCCGCGCTTTGGGAAGGCGGCTTGTGCATGGCAGACGTGATCGGGACCGAGCTTCTTGATCGGCCTACGCTGGCGATGATCGGCGGCAGTCTGGCCCTGCGCGGGGAATCGGTGCTGTTGATCACCGGCGATGGCCTCTTGCCGGTCTCTGACTGGGATTTAACCACACGCAACGGCCAGCCCCGCGCCTATCGCCTGTCATTGCCAGATGTGGGCGGGGGCAGGACACAGACCGCCCTTGCGTCCGAGGTGCTGCATATCCGCATTGGCACCCGGCCCACCATGCCTTGGGCGGGGCGGTCGCCACTTGCACGGGCGCAGCTCACCGCCGATCTGCTGGCGGCGGTTGAAAGCGCGCTGAAAGAGGTGTTTCAAGAGGCCCCGCTTGGCAGTCAGGTTGCCCACTTCCCCGATGGTGCGACCGAGGATACCGAGAACATGCGCCACCAGCTACGCGGGCGGCGTGGCGCGACCCTGATCATTGAAGGCGCAGCCCATGCGATGGCAGCGGGTATGCAGGCCAGTGACCGCGCGCCGGATCAACTGTCGCCCGATCTGAGTAAGAGCATGACCCGCGAGACACTGGCGGCGGCGCGCGATGCGATCTGCGCCGCCTACGGCGTCCTGCCCGGCCTGTTTAACCCGAGTGTGACCGGCCCGATGGTGCGAGAGGCGCAGCGCCACCTTGCACAATGGCAGCTTATGCCGGTGGCCGAGGTGATCGCGCATGAGGCATCCCGCAAGCTGGGCGGCGTGGTGCAGCTCGACGTAATGCGGCCCCTGCAAGCCTTTGACGCTGGGGGCAGGGCGCGCGCGCTTGGGGCGGTTGTCAAAGCCATGGCCGAGGCCGAGGCGGCGGGCATTGATCCGGGCGCGGCAATGCGGCTGGTGGATTGGCAGGACAAGGCCAAGGAATAAGGCAGGTTGCGCCGGGGCTTTTCATGGTGGCCCAAAGCAATCCCGTTACTGGTGAGTGGGTAAACCGCCAGATCACGCGGCCCTTTGTTCCGAGGGCGCGGCGTAGGGGCGGCAATCACGCCGGTTGCCGCCCCGTCTCCAATATCTGGAGTCGGCTATTTGCGCAGGATAGCAAGCGTACTAATCTCGAGTTAAACTGGGTATTTCTTTCTCACAACGGACCAAATTTGATCAACCTCGTCTAGGATTTTAGAACGAAGATGGCCCGATTTCTCTGTAGCCTCTTCGAGAGCTTTTGATTGATCATCAAATTTAAACGTGGAAACGGTTTTCCAATATTGCGAGTGCGTTCCGGTCCACGCGCCTAGCAAAGCACATAAGACGCTTGTATCTATGCCATGAGATTTCCCAAGCACCTCTAGTCGTAGTATCGCCAAGTCGAAGCTATCGGTTTGTGACTTAGATCGAAGGTCTTTTTGTTCGGGTGCCTGAGAGAGGGACAACCGGGCAACGTCTATAATCGTATCTTTCAACCATTCGGACCTGCGTTCAGCTTGAACAAACGCACAGTCAATTGCCTGCCTGAAGGAGTTTTGTATTTCTTCATTCCTTCTGCTCCTCGCATCGAAAGCCTTGCCCCATAAAGGGACGACGACGGCGGATATTGCGGTGATCGCTGTTGCAGAGGAAGTGATAATAAGAGCAATTTCTTGTGCGTTGAATGTCATTTTCTTAACCTTACACCCGCGCCGCCACCATTCGGTTCGATGAACTCGACCCCGGCAGACTCGAGGGCGGCGCGGATCGCAGCTTTAGCACTGTCCGAAGCATTCAGCGCCCCCGCACCCTCTGCCCTCTTCACAGTAGGAATCGACACTTTCGCGGCTTCCGCCACCTGACTTTGGGACCACCCAAGAAGAGATCGCGCCGCGCGCAGTTGATTGCCTGTCATTTTCCTGTTGATCCCTTTGGATCAAATGTGCATATTGATCTGTAAGGATCATAAACCCAAAAAGGAGACTCTGACAATGGGCAAGCGGAACTATGAAGAAGAATGCGGCCAGCTCGAGAATAAACTTGCCAGCATTCAAGAACTGGCGGCGGCTTTGGATATCGTAATCAGCGATATCGAGAGTTCACAAGACAATGGCTACCGGATCACCCTGCATGAAATCCGCGCTTTGCACGGCTGCACCAACGCAATTGCCGATCTGGCTCGCGCCTGAACCCGAGAAAGGAAGTCAGACCATGAGCTACGAACGCCCAAATCCGCCGCATGAGCAATCCCCGTATGAACACCTGCTGCACATATCCAAGCTGGTGATCGCCGCCGAAATGCTGGCCGATTCATGCCCTAATATGCATCTGACCGGCGCACCGCCGATCCATTACCTTTTGGAACAAGCGGTTATCGAGATCGACCATTTGGCCAGCCGGTTGAGTGATTAGGCGTGATAAAAGTATTATTCAATAACAGGCGCTTGCAAGGCGAAGTCTAAGTGATCAGAAAACACTTAGGGCAAAGGTTACTTTTAGCTTGACCGGAAGGCCGCTTAACGTGATCCTTGCCTAAAGGAATATCGGGCCGGGCACATGAAACAAGGCAATCTCATCGAAATCATGTCCAAGGCTCTTCTGACCGAAGAGGCCAAGATTGGCGTAACCATGCGGAATTTGCGCGAGAAAAAACTTCTGACGACTGGTGCGCGCGGCGTGAATGCACCGGATATGACCTATCTGGACGCTGCGCGCACATTGCTGGCGCATATCGTCGAAGGTAACCCGGGGCGGCGCGCGCCCCAGCATGTTCGCCAATTTGGTGCATTGCCTTGGGCAAATCCCGCTCTGGCTGATGAACCTGAGCCATTCTCCTTTGGACAACTCTTGCCCACTGTTAACACAGAAACGTTCGAGAACGCCTTGGCCGCACTTATTCAAGTGTTTGCCGAACAATCTGGAAATTCGAGCTTTAAAGAGGCAGGCCGGGCCATGCGAGACGGCACGTTTCAAAAGCCCATATGCCTTGTCGAAATATTCGAGGAAGAGCAACTCGCCCACGTCCACTTGTCAGGCATGATCTATCAATACTCCGCCCCGCCGATGCGCGCGATTGACTGGACACCTGAGCAGGACGAACGATTCAGGTTAGGGCGGCAAAACATCGCCTTTGTTAATCAAGAGGTGATCGCAGCTATCGCTGATGGTTTTCGGAGTGCCGCGACATGAACCGCCCCGCCACCGTGAAACAGATTGACATTACCCGCGCCGTCAAAGGTGCAGTGAATGCCGGGTTTGCGGTGGGCAAGATCGAGATTGACCAGATCACGGGCAAGGTGACGATCTATCCCGAAGGCTTAACTAGGCAGGGCGCGCCCAATGAATGGGATGAGGCAGTGAAATGAAGCGCACCGCCTTTCCCCATGCGAAACCCTACTCAGATCGCCATGGGCGCAAGCGTTGGCGCTATCGCCGCAAGAGCTTTTCTGGTGAACTTGGCACGGCCTATGGCTCTGACGAATTCAAGCGGCGCTATGCCGAGGCCGAGGCGGAATTCCTTGGCCGGTCCTTTCGCGGGGCAGGGGCCGAGCGCACGCGCCCCGGCTCTGTCTCTGATCTGGTGGCCAGCTTTTACAAGTCCCCGCAATGGCGCGGCCTGTCCGAAAGCACTCACCGAACCTACAAGGGGCCGATTGAGAAATTCCGGGCCGAGTTTGGCCATTTGCTCGTGGCCTCTTTGCACCGAAAGCACGTTGCACAGATACTTGCAAAGAAGGTCGAAACCCCGGCGGCGTCAAACAACCTGCGCAAGCGGCTGATGCAGCTCCTCGATCACGCCATAGAACTCGACTGGATCACGGTAAACCCGGCCAAGCTGGTGAAGCCATATAAGATCGGCGGTGACGGATTCCACGCATGGGACGAGGGCGAGATTGCCCGCTTTTTCGAGGTTCACAAGCCCGGCACCTTGGCCCACCGCGCCGTTACCCTGATGCTCTACACCGGCGCGGCCCGCGTTGATGTGGTCAAATTCGGTCCATGGAGTGTGAAGGAAGGGCGGATCGAATACCGGCGGCAAAAGACCATGCGCGCAAATGGAATGCTTGTGAGCATCCCCTTGCACCCCGATCTGGCCGAGGTGCTGGCCGATCTGCCCGATGATCGCCCATACCTTGCAACGGCTTACGGCAAGTCCAGATCGCCCGAGGGCCTTGGGAATTCCATGCGGGAATGGTGCGACGCGGCGGGCTTGCACAACTGCACGGCCCACGGCCTGCGCAAAGCATGCGCCCGGAGACTTGCCGAGGCGGGCGCGACCTCTCACGAAATCATGGCTGTGACCGGCCACAAGACATTGGCCGAAGTCCAGAGATACACCGAGTCAGCTATGCGCGAGGGGCTTGCAGATGCGGCCCACGCAAAGCTGATGGCGCGACCAAATGGCGAACAAAACGTGGTGAACCTGCCCCATAGGTTCACCGGAAATTCTGCCAAGTCGTTGAAAGAAAAGGGTAAATAGATGGGGTTTGGTAGGCCCGGAGGGACTCGAACCCCCAACCAAAGCGTTATGAGCGCTCTGCTCTAACCAATTGAGCTACAGGCCCCACCTGCGGCAGTTGGTAAGCCGGGGCCGGGGCAGGGTCAAGGCTTTCAGATTGCACGAGGCCTGCCAATCAGCTAACGGGTGGCGCATTCAAGCGATGGGGACAGGCCATGACCGAGCGACAGAACGGGATCACCTA
>Ga0209346_1001767_pt1 | contig 10501 bp, 7 predicted proteins | sample AutmiccommunBRH9_FD_187381 | JGI IMG/M metagenome (GOLD analysis project Ga0209346, IMG submission 187381) | Deep subsurface microbial communities from Mt. Terri, Switzerland - Autotrophic microbial communities BRH/9 (SPAdes) (version 2) | ecosystem: Environmental > Aquatic > Deep subsurface >...
GCACATAACCATCGATAATTGAATCGTCAAAATTGCAGATTGATGAAGGACAAGTCGGGTGAACTCCGGCGATTTCAAGAATCGTGAGTCCCACGCCGCCCCGGGCACGCTCGACATGATAATCTATCAGGGATGGCGAGAACCCGCCGTCCCCGAAGTGGGTTCCGTGAGCGGTACGAACTACCCTGTTCGGTATTTCTACGCTTCCTATCGAGATCGGCTCTAGCGCTTTCATTTTCTCTCCCTCAGTGCAGCATGAAGCCCGAATGCTTTAGTTGCCGTCCATCTAACAGCGGCAGAACCAGGTTGCAACACTAAATACACACCGTTATACTTTTGCCGCATGGCAAGGCACGGGATTCCCATATTTGTTAGAAATGAGGCACTCTTACGACTCAATAACGTTCGATGATTCGCCCCTTCGCCCCTTCGCCCCTTCGTGACAGCGTGATAAGCGCCCAAACTCGCTAAAGTTCTTGCCAACGCAGTCAAATCGCGCCATCAAAATTATACAGGAAGCTATTTTTTGGGATCATCATGCATTTCAAACCTACCGAAGAGCAGGAGATGTACCGCGAAACCATCGCGCGGTTTCTTGATGACCGGTATTCCGTTGCGCACAGGCAGCGGTTTCTGAAGCAACGTCGCGGATACGAGCCGAAAAACTGGTCAGCACTGGCGGATCTGGGCGTATTGGCCTTGCCAATCCCCGATGGTTTGGGCGGTCTTGGCGGAACAGCAGCGGAAATCACTATCATACAGGAAGAATTGGGTTACCGCCTAGCCGTTGAGCCATTTTCGGAAAACATTGTCATACCTGCGGTAGCCCTCCAGGAATTCGACGAGGTGAATCGGGCGCGAACCTTGGCTGCCGAGATGCAGGCAGGAACCAAGACCGTCGGCGTTGCGCTCTCAGAAGGTACCAGGCGTTTCGACGCTGCGGCAATCGACTGCAGAGCGCAGATCGCTGGCGAAAACATCACACTATCGGGCAGCAAGCACGTCGTTTCCTATCCAGAGGCAGACTTTCTCCTTGTTAGCGCCCTTCTGGCGAATGAGCACGCTGAGAATGGTTTGATACTATTGCTTGTGCCGGCAGGAACCGAGGGGATTTCAACCAGGACTTACAGGCTCATCGACGGGACCTTGGCGGCGGACATCGATTTCGCAAACACCAGATTAACATCCGCGGCGATGGTCGCCAGTGGCGCAGGTGCTGGCCGCGCTATTGAAGGTATGTATGACCGGGGTGCCCGCGCCGCTGTGGCCGAGAGTCTGGGGATTTTGAGACGGATGTTCGAACTGACGACCGAGTACGCGAACAGTCGCGTCCAGTTTGGGCGTACGCTCGCCGGAAATCAGGTAGTCCGCCACCGTCTCGCCGAAATGCTCATGCATTACGAATTGGCACGAAGTGTAGTCGCCGCGCTGGGCATCTTTCCGACGGGAAACCATCACGCTGCCAAGCTGGTCTCCGCCGCCAAGTTAACGGTCGCAAAAGCCTTTGACTTCATTGGCAAGCAGTCTATCCAACTTCACGGGGGCATCGGATTGACGGACGAATATGAACTCTCACACTACTACAAACGCGGACTCATTTTGCAAGAGATGTACGGCAACAAACGAGAGCACGCTCTGCGACTAGCCATCCTTTCAACGTCCTGAAATGGAGGGGTCGTCTAATTGTGGGTCAAATTGCAAGTGTCTTTCTTCATCTTGATGCCGTATGCCGGGTGCAGGGTCGTCTTTCCGGTCGGCAGAAGCCGGCGCTCCCGCAATCCTTCCGCTGGTCACAGAAACGGCAGCAGCGCTGCAGGGCATGGATTATCGCCGGGCTAACTCATCATCGCTTTCGCAGGCGAAGATCTTTCGGTCGATCTTGGCATATCGGCGCGGGACGAGGCAGGAATGAACCTGTTGCTTGCAGCAGCAAGGAGCCAAGCCGCAATTGCGGCCGCCGCAGCTGGCATCGCAGCGATCGACACACCGTTCCCTGGCCCTGGGGACGAGGAAGGTCTTATATGAGAAGCCGGCGAAGCTGCCCGACTGGGATTACCGGCAAGCTATGCATTCACCCCGCACAGCTCGATCCCGTCCACGACACCTTTTGCCGAACATGGCGAAGGTTGAATGGCCAGAAGCTGTGACCCGGGCCTTCGCCACCTCTCCCGGTGAAGACGTGGCGTTACTAAACATAGGGTAATCGCGGGGCTGTTATCAGCTGCACGATACCACTGATATTTGAAAGTTGGTTGCCCCCCGGATAGGATGAAAATACGGGCTCACGATTGTTGACCGGGCCCAAGCATCGAACGGAGAACAACCATGAATCAATATATCGGTCTTGACGTCTCATTACAAAAGACATTCATTGCAGTCCGCGGAGACGGCAAGCGGGCCTGGCGCGACAAATGCCCGTCTGACCCCGAGATCATAGCGCAGCGTGCATCACGACCAGTCTGGTTCACTCCACCTTGGGCACTGCCGGATTATCCTGCATTCTTGAGTGGCGAAGGGAAGCATGGCAATCTACTCAACCGCCGAGCGATAATCCTGCCGCCTTTATGAAGAAGTCGGTCCGGGCGCGCAGACTGTCGGGCCTGTGGGTGAAACCTGCTCCATGGCTAATTGCTTCGGTATGAAGATCGCCGACGAAGGGGCCCATGAACATTCCTGCGAGAAACTCGGGTGAACCATCCATCGCGATCCCGTTCGCTTGCCATTTCTCGAACAACCACTCCAGTGCATCGCGTGTCTTGGTTGCGGTACGCTCGAAAAACCGCCGCGCGAATTCCGGGTCGCTTATGCTGCGTGCCATCACGATCCGAACCAAGGCTACGACCTCCGGATCCAGAAACTGCGCGCTAAGCTCTTCTGCAAGATGATGTAATGTCCGACTGGGCGATATTTCGCTTCCGGCGGCACTGCGGATGAGCGCCTCCCCCGATGCGACATTTTCCGACACAACGGCCTCAAGTAAACCGTCCTTATTGCCGAAAAGCTTGTAGATCGTTGCCAGCGAACCGCCCGCAATCCGCACGATATGGCTGAGCGTCGTACGCTCGTACCCTTGATCAAAGAACAGGTTTCGGGCAGCCAAGATGATCGCCTGTCGACGACGGTCTAATCTGCACGTTTCATCTTCCAGCACCATAACTGCACAGCCTCCATCATTCCGGGTTGCTTTACAAGACTGTAATGACTATTACATTTTCGCACCTGCACAAAATGTTGATCGAAAGCATCCATTCTATGAAGCGCATTCTCGCTATCGTCACCGCCTGTTTCCTCTTTACCGCGTGCTCGGGTGCGGAAGCACCTGTCGTGCCGCAGCCGATTCCTGTTAAAACGGTTACCATCGCAAGCCGGGCGCTTCCCAATGTAATCGAGCTTCCGGGGCGGGTTGAGCCGGTTCGCGAGGCCGAAGTGCGCGCACGGGTCACGGGCATCGTTCAGGCGCGGCTTTACAAGGAAGGCACCGACGTTCGCTCCGGTCAGCCTCTATTCCGGATCGACCCGCGTGAATTGCGCGCCAGCTATGCCCAGACTCAGGCTGCGCTCGAGCGTGCCCAAGCGACGGCGTCCAACGCCCGTGCGGTGGTCGCGCGCTTTCGCCCGCTCGTAAAGGAGAACGCGATTAGCCGACAAGAATATGACGCTGCGCTGGCGGCCTCACGGGAGGCGGATGCCAGTGTCGCGCAAATCCGTGCCCAATTGGACTCCGCGTCGCTGCAACTCGGTTATACCACTGTACGGGCACCGATTGCCGGTCGTGCAGGCCGAGCGCAGATTACCGAAGGCGCGTTAGTCAGCCAAGAGGAAGGAACGCTGCTCACCCGGATCGAGCAGATCTCGCCAATCTACGTCAGTTTTGCCCAGTCCGCGAGTGAAGTGCTGGCGCTGCGCCGTGCCGTGGCGGCAGGCGAGATCGATCTCGGCAAGAACGACCGGGTCGAAGTACGACTGACGTTTAGCGACGGGACCGAATATCCCCTCCCGGGCTATATCAACTTTTATGCCTTCTCGGTCGACGAGCAGACAGGTACGGTTGAATTGCGCGCCGAGTTTCCCAACCCCTCGGGATTGTTGCTGCCGGGCGAGTTCGTGCGTGCTAAGATTTTTGCGGGCGAAGTCCAGCAGGGCATTGCTGTGCCGCAGCGGGCCGTGACGCTGACCAAGCAGGGGGGATCGGTGTTCGTGATCGGTGCCAAGGGGCTGGCCGCAGCGCGTCCGGTCAGACTTGGCGCAATGGTTGACGGCGTCTGGATCGTGGAGAGCGGCCTGAAGGTCGGCGAAGTCGTGATCGTTAGCAACTTGCAGAAGATCCGCCCAGGTGCGCCGGTCAAGCGGATGAATGGTCCAAGCGACCACAAGTCGGCAAACAAGCCGCAGCCCGCCACCCGGACGGAGGCGCGCTGAACCATGGCAAGATTTTTTATCGACAGGCCGATCTTCGCCTGGGTTATTGCGCTGGGCATCCTGCTCGCTGGCGTGATTGCGCTGCGAGCGCTACCAATCGAACAATATCCGGAAGTTGCGCCGCCTTCGCTGACGATTAGCGTCGTCTATCCCGGCGCCAACGCCGAGACGCTTGAGCAAAACGTTACGCAGGTGATCGAACAGCAGCTTAACGGTGTCGATGGCTTCCTCTACATGTCGTCCTCAAGTGCATCGAACGGCACTGCGAGTATCACGCTTACATTCGAGGCGGGAACCGACATCGACATTGCCCAGACTGAAGTCCAGAACCGGTTGAGCACGGTCGAAGCGCGGTTGCCGGAGGAAGTGCGCCGACAGGGCATCGTCGTGCGTCAGGCCAATGCAGGGTTCCTGCTGATCGTAGCGCTAACGTCCAAAAGCGGCGATCTAACAAGCACCGATCTGGGCAATATCGCCACGAACCAAGTGATAGACGAACTACGTCGTGTGCCAGGCGTGGGCGACGTGACGCTGTTCGGTTCGCAATATGCCATGCGTATCTGGCTCGATCCCGATGCGCTCGCATCCTACAATCTTTCTCCCAGTGCAGTTCTCGCTGCGATCCGCGAACAGAACGCCCAGACTGCGGGAGGTTCGATCGGTGCAAAGCCCCTGGCGGACGGTCAGCAGATCACCGCAACAATAACCACCGAAGGTCGCTTTACCACTGTCGAGGAATTCGAAGACATCATCCTGCGCGCTAATTCTGATGCCGCTGTGGTGCGCCTCGGCGAGGTCGCGCGGCTCGAGATCGGCGCGCAGACCTATGGCACTTCGACCACGCTCAACGGGCAGCCGATGGCGGGCTTGGCAGTGCAGCTTGCCACAGGGGCCAACGCCCTCGAGGCTGCCGAAGGCGTTAAGGCGCAGCTGGAAGAAATCGCATCCGGCCTGCCGGGCGATGTGGCGTGGTCTGTTCCCTATGACACCACTCCGTTCGTCAAGGCCTCTATCGAGGAAGTCGTCAAAACTCTCGCCGAGGCGATGGTCCTCGTCTTTCTCGTTATACTTCTATTCCTGCAGAACTTGCGCGCCACCCTGATACCGACGCTGGTGGTTCCGATCGCCCTCGCCGGCGCGTGTCTCGGCTTATGGCTGTTCGGCTTCTCAATCAACGTGCTGTCGCTGTTCGGCATGGTTCTCGCCATCGGCATCCTCGTCGACGATGCGATCGTCGTGATCGAGAACGTCGAGCGCATCATGCGGGAGGAAGGCCTGCCGCCGCTAGAGGCCACGCGCAAGGCGATGGGTCAGATCACCGGCGCGATCATCGGCATCACGCTAGTGCTTATCGCGGTGTTCGTGCCGATGGCCTTCTTCCCTGGTTCGACCGGCGGAATCTACCGCCAGTTCTCGGTCACGCTCGCGATTTCGATCTTCTTTTCCGCTTTCCTGGCGCTTTCGCTGACCCCGGCTCTTTGCGCAACCTTCCTCAAGCCGATCAGCCAAGAGCCTAGCGATGGACCGAAAATCGACCACGAGGCTGAGGCGCAGCTGGGCTGGCGCGGCCACCTAGCGCGCGGACGAAGCAAAGTAGCGAACTTCTTCGCTGGATTCAATCGCTGGTTCGCTCGAATGCAGGAAAAATATGGCCGTGCCAACGACCACATCCTCTCGCGTCCGTTCCGCGCATTCGCGGTGTTCCTCGCGCTGGTCGCGGTGACCATATTACTTTTCTTCCGCCTGCCATCTGCATTCCTGCCTACTGAGGACCAGGGCTATCTGATCACTGCGGTCCAGGCGCCCCCGGGTGCCACGCAGGAGCGCATGGACGAAGCGCTGAAGCCAATCACCGACTTCTGGCTGGCCCAAGAGGAGGTCGAGAACCTCGTCGTGATACGCGGCTTCAGCTTCTTCGGACAGGGGCAGAACAACGCGCTGATGTTCTCCCCGTTCCGGCCTTGGGACGAGCGAACCGCAGCGGAAAGCAGCGCCGAATCGATTCTGCAGCGCGCCTTGGGTGCCTTTATGAACAATGACGGGGCGACCGCCTTCGTGATCCAGCCGCCGGCGATCCAGTCGCTCGGGAGCGCGAGCGGCTTTACGCTCAAGCTTCAGGATCGGGCCGGTCTCGGACGTGAAGCACTGACGGCTGCGCGCGACCAGTTGCTCGGCATGGCGTCTCAAAGCCCGCTGATCACAAACCTGCGACCTGAGGATCAGGGGCCGAGCCCGGAGCTTGCGGTTGACATCGACCGCGTCCAGGCGCGCGCTCTCGGCCTGTCGCTGACCGATGTGAACGCGGCGCTCTCGATCACTTTCGGTTCGGCCTATGCCAACGATTTTAATCGTGACGGAAGAGTACTGCAGGTGCTGGTTCAGTCCGACGCACCCTATCGCATGAATCCTGACGACGTGCTAGCCCTGCGCATCCCGAACGAGCAGGGCGAACTGGTTCCGTTCGGTGCTTTCGCCGAGGTCCAATGGACCGCCGCGCCCGCCAGCATCTCGCGTTACAACGGCTATCCGGCGATGACATTAGCGGGCATGGCAGCGGCCGGTGAATCCTCGGGGGCCGCGCTCGCCGAAATGGAGCGCCTCGCTGAACAACTGCCGCAAGGCATAAGCTACGAATGGACCGGCATTTCCTTTGAGGAGAAGCAGGCCGGTGGACAGATTGGACTCCTGCTGGGCCTCTCGGTAGTGGTCGTGTTCTTGGTGCTCGCTGCGCTTTACGAAAGCTGGGCGGTCCCGCTCGCAGTGCTGCTGATCGTGCCGATGGGCGTCCTCGGTGCTGTGCTGTTCTCCATGCTGCGCGGCTTCTCGGCGGACGTCTATTTCAATGTCGGACTGATCACCATCATCGGTCTGGCAGCGAAAAATGCGATCCTGATCGTTGAATTCGCGATTGAGGAGGAAGAACGTGGCATGCGCCGGATAGATGCGGTCAAATCTGCGGCACGGCTGCGTCTGCGGCCAATCATCATGACGTCGCTCGCCTTTACGATGGGCATGGTGCCGCTGGTCCTCGCCAGCGGTGCCGGGGCTGCCAGTCGCGCGGCGGTGGGTACCGGGGTCATGGGAGGGATGATCGCGGCGGCTTCGCTCGGTATCTTCCTCATTCCGATGCTGTACCTGCTCGTGCGGCGGAACATTAGCCGTCAGCAGCCGGTCGCCGTTGGGCATATCGATGGAACGCTGCCGCAGACGGATCCCTCAACCCATGGAGAGCCAGTCTGATGAAACGCTTTGTTACCCTTGCTTTTTTCTCCAGTGCGTTGGCAGGTTGTGCGAATTTCGCGCCCGAAGATTCCCGGCCGGCACTTACGGTTGCACCGGCCTATGATGCCGAATTTCGGCCTGATGGAACGCTGGTGGCCTCGCAACTGTCCTATCGCGATTGGTTCGTCGATCCGCGGCTCGAAAGGCTGATCGCGAATGCGCTGGAGAACAATCGCGATCTGCTCGCCGCGACCGCACGCATCGAGCAGGCGCGCGCCCGATACCGAATCCAGGAAAGTCGCCGACTTCCAAACCTGGTTGGTGACGCAAATGCTCTTCGCACGCGTCAGCCTTTAGGCGTCAATCCGGCGCTCGATATCGGCGATGTCGAGGGGGCACCAGACGCTGTGACCTTCAACCGATTCGATGTCGGAGTTGGCGTCAGTTCTTTCGAACTGGACTTTTGGGGTCGGATTGCGAACTTGAGCGAAGCGGCCCGCGGCCAGTATCTCGCTACGGTCGCTGCGCAACGCGCGTTCTATCTCGCGCTCATTGCCGACACAGCGAACACCTATTTTGAGATTATCGAGACCGAAGAGCAGGTCGCGCTTGCCGAAGCGACCGCGCAAAGCCGCCGTGAGGCGCTGAGGATTGCTCGTCTCCGGCTCGACAATGGTGTCATCTCGGCGCTGCCTTACCGTCAGGCAGAAACGCTTCTCACACAGGCCGAACAACAACTCGCGATCGAGCGGCTGAATCTCGCGAGGCTGCGGAATCAGCTTGCCGTGCTTGTCGGTGGCACCGTCCCCCCCGGATTACCGCCAGGCTTGTCCCTCGCCGCTCAGATCGACAATCGCCGTCTCGCTGCTGGCCTTCCGTCCGAATTGCTGCTCGTTCGCCCCGACATAATCGCGGCAGAGGAACAGCTACGCGCCGCCCGAGCCAATATCGGTGCGGCCCGTGCCGCATTTTTCCCGACCATTTCGCTCACCGGCAACGCGGGCCTCAGTTCCAACAGCCTCGATGGCCTGTTCTCCTCGGATGGTCTGGGGTGGAGTTTCGGCCCCCGGATCACCTTGCCAATTTTCGACTGGGGTGCGCGCGAGGCTGATCTGGACCTCGCCAAGGCGCTCGAAATAGAGCAGGTGGCCAACTACGACCGCACCGTGCAGACGGCTTTTCGCGAGGTCTCGGATGCGCTGGCTGGTCGGCGCTACCTCGCCGAGCAGGTTGAGACGCTCGAACGTGCGCTCGCTACGCAGGAGGACATCGCGCACATCGCGCAGCTTCGCTACCGCGAAGGTGTTGCCGACTACCTCGAAGTTCTCGATGCCGAACGCAACCTGTTCAATGCACAGCAAGAGCTCCTGGTCACGCGCCGCGCCTGGTTGCAGAACCGCGCCACACTGTTTGTCGCCCTGGGGGGAGGGTCCGAACAAGTCGACACCTTTGGCGGCGGGTGAGGGGGCCCGACTACAACATGCCGTGCTCGCCATCGGTAACCGTCGAGATCAGGTCTGGCGAAACATCGGCACCGGTAGTCTCATACCGGTTACAAACGTGATTGAGGCGCTGTGGACTTGTAACGGTTTTGCGACGGTCACTGATCTCATTATGCCACCTTTGCTTCGAGCGTAAGCGGGCTGATGCTGTGATCGGATCGGCGCACGGAGGGGGCCTTGCATCACTGATCGACCTTACCGGGCTGTATACCTTGCTGGCGCAAGGGGCCTCAGCGAAAGTGACGGCCGATTTGCGCGTGGATTACCACCCTCCTGCAACCTCCGGCCCACTCACTGCTCACGGACAGGACGCATAGATCGGGCGGCAAATTTGGGTGGCCGAGACCCGCATCGTGAGACCCGACGGCAAGCCCGTCGCCAGCGTCAGGCGCGCGCACTTCTCGTGAACCGGACCAACTGACCAAGGCACCAGCTTGCCTACGCGGCGAGCTACTAATCCTGAGCGGGCTCTTGCCACCCTAGGCCCAGTGACTTCTGGAGCGCAATCCAGGCCAGGGTAAGGGCCCCTTTGGCCCGGACGAGGTCTGCCGAAGCCTGCTGCTGGTCGCGTAGTGCACGATTGAGGTCGGCTAAGGAGATCGCTCCGGCCGCAAAGCGCTGGCGATTTAGATTGGCAGCGCTATCGGCCTGCAGCTTGATCTGCGCGCGGGCTGCCAGTGCGACCCGCTGCTGGCCAAAACGTGCCAATGTTCGCTCGGCATCCTGAAGAGCCGAAAGTACGGTTTGTCGGTAGTTGGCCACAGCCTCATCGCGGACTGCCCCGGCCTGATCGAACGAAGCATCGACCCTTCCGAAATCGAGGAAGTTCCACTCCAGGCGTGGTATCGCCAAAGCCGAAAACTCGCCCACATCGAAAATGTCGTCTGGGGAGGATCCACCGAGGCCCAAAATGCCCATGAAGGACAGCTTCGGGAAACTTGCCGCTTTGGCTACGCCGATCCGGGCCGTTGCGGCGGCGAGATTGCGCTCAGCCGCTCGTATGTCGGGCCGACGCGCCAGGAGACTTGCCGGATCGCCGACAGTGAACTGTTCCGGTGGAAGGGGGATATTGCGCGGCGTGGTGAGTTCTTCGGCAGTCGATCCGGGGACCCTGAAGCGTCCCGGGTTTTCCGGAGGCGGTTTCATTTGAGTCAAGCGACCATATCGAGGTTCTCGCAGGCTGCATAGTAATTAGCTTCGGCTTCGGCGGGCGGGATATGCCCGATGGGACCGAACAGGCGGTGATTGTTAAACCAGTCGACCCATCGCAGGGTTGCCATTTCCACCGCTGAAGCGTTTGGCCATGAGCGCTGCCGCCAGATCACTTCGGCTTTGTAGAGGCCGTTGATGGTCTCGGC
>Ga0209346_1001777_pt1 | contig 10449 bp, 10 predicted proteins | sample AutmiccommunBRH9_FD_187381 | JGI IMG/M metagenome (GOLD analysis project Ga0209346, IMG submission 187381) | Deep subsurface microbial communities from Mt. Terri, Switzerland - Autotrophic microbial communities BRH/9 (SPAdes) (version 2) | ecosystem: Environmental > Aquatic > Deep subsurface >...
TCAAGGAAAACGTGAAGGGCAAGGTCAGCCGGGTTATTCACTTAGGTACCTGCGCCACGCCCCTCGGCCCGCAGGAACTGGATCCGGGGAAAAAGCGATGACCACGCCCCGGCCGCAGCCCGGCATCCTGAACATCGCCCCCTACAAGGGCGGTGAAAGCAAAATCGCGGGCGCCGACACCGTCATCAAGCTGTCGTCCAACGAGGGTGCGTTCGGTCCCAGCCCGGCCACCGTCAAGGCGCTACAGGAAGCGGCCTTGAACATCCATCGCTATCCCGACGGTCACGCGCCGGACCTGCGCGCCGCCATTGCCGACCGCTACGGCTTGGAACCGGAACGTCTGGTGTTCGGTGCCGGGTCGGACGAAATCATCGGCCTGCTGTGCCATGCCTACGTGGGGTCGGGCGATGAAGTGCTGCACACCGAGTATGGCTTTCTGATGTATGCCATCTATTGTCGTGCAGCGGGCGGCACGCCCGTGGCCGCCCCCGAAACGAACCTGACCGCGGACGTGGACAGCCTGCTCGCGGCCGTGACGGAAAACACGCGAATCGTGTTCATCGCCAACCCCAACAATCCGACGGGCACGTACCTGACGACAGACGACCTGGGGCGCCTGCGTGACGGCCTGCGCGATGATATCCTGCTCGTCATTGACGCGGCCTACGCGGAATACGTCGGCGCGCCCGACTATACGGACGGGCTGGAGATATGTCGGAAGGCGGACAACGTGATCATGACCCGGACCTTTTCCAAGATGTATGCCCTCGGCGGCGCCCGCCTGGGATGGGCCTATGTCCCGAAGGCCGTGGCGGAAGTGTTCGACCGCGTGCGCGGGCCGTTCAACGTCTCGGTCCCGGCCCAGGCCGCAGGCCTCGCCGCCTTCAACGACACGGCCTTCACCGACATGTGCCGGGCGCACAACGACGAATGGCTGAAACGCACGCAGGACGCGCTGCGCCAGCTGGGTCTGTTCGTGCCCGACGGGGTCGGCAATTTCGTGCTGGCCCGCTTCGCCGATAACGCCACCGCCGAGGCCGCCGACGACCACCTGAAATCGAAGGGCATCATCGCGCGGCGGGTCGCGGGTTATGGCCTGCCGGACTGCCTGCGCATCACCATCGGCAAGGCCGACGAGATGGAAGCGGTGATCGCGGCACTGCGCGACTTCATGGGGGCCGACACATGAGCACTCCGAAAAAGGATGGGCAGATGTTCAAGCGCATGGCCTTCATCGGGATCGGGCTGATCGGCTCGTCCCTGGCCCGGGTGGTGCGCCGCGACGGTCTGGCCGGCGAGATCGCCGTGGCCGCGCGGCGCCAGGAAACCCTGGATGCCGCCCTGCGGCTGGGCCTCGCCGATCAGGTCACGACCGACCCGGCCGAAGCCGCACGCGACGCCGACATCGTGGTAATCTGCACGCCCTTGGGCGCTTACGCCGCCGTGGCGGCGGCCATCGCCCCGGCCCTGAAACCGGGCGCCATCGTCACCGACGTGGGCTCCGTCAAACGCGCCGCCATCGAGGCCATCAAACCGCACCTGCCGGCCGGCGTGCATCTGGTGCCGGGCCATCCGCTCGCGGGGACCGAGCATTCCGGGCCGGAAGCGGGCTTCGCCGAACTGTTCGAAGGCCGCTGGCACCTGCTGACGCCCGAGGCCGGGACGGACGCCGCCGCCGTCGCCAAGGTCACCGATCTGTGGCAGCGCGCCGGCTCCAAGGTCGAGATCATGGACCCGGGCCATCACGACCAGGTTCTGGCCATCACCTCGCACCTGCCGCACCTGATCGCCTACACCATCGTCGATACGGCGACGCAGTTGTCCGCCGACCTACAGAAGGAAGTGATCGAATTCTCGGCCACGGGCTTCCGCGACTTCACGCGCATCGCGGCCTCGGACCCGGTGATGTGGCGCGACATCTTCCTGACCAACCGCGAGGCGGTGCTGGAAATCCTCGGCCGCTTCACCGAGGACCTGACCGCCATGCAGCGCATGATCCGCAAGGGCGACGGCGACGGGCTGGAAGAGGTCTTCACCCGAACCCGCGCCGTGCGCCGGGGCGTGATCGACGCCAAGCAGGCGTAATCACCGCACCCCGGCGGCGGCGTCCAGGCGTCAGTGCTTGTGCATGCCGTGGTCCATGTTGCCGTGATCCTGGGCCGCCTTCTTCATCACCATGACATCGACGGTCACGTCGCCGGCCGTCTCGAAGGTCAGGGTCAGGGGAAAGCTGTCGCCCTCGTTCAAGGGCCCCTTCAGGCCCATGATCATGACGTGATAGCCGCCCGGCTGGAACACCACGGGCGCGCCGGGGGCGATGGCGACGCTGTCGACCGGGCGCATTTTGGCGATGCCGTTCTCCATGATGTGCTGGTGCAGTTCGGCCTTGTCCGCATTGGGGGTCTTGGCGGCGATCAGCTTGTCTTCCCCGCCCGTGGTGGCGGCCTGGAAGTAGGCGGCGGAAATGCGCATCTTGGCGATGGTCGGGCGTGCCCAGGCGCCGGTCACGGTGATACCGTGTTGGGTCGCCGCCGCATGGCCTTTCGCGTTTTGCGCTCCGGCAAGGGCGGGCAGGGAAAAGATCAGAACGGCGGCGAACAGCGCCGCCATCGGGCGGCTGGTCATGGTCTTCATGGTGACAGGTCCTCGAAATCGGAGGGGGCGGAGGCCCCGGAATGGGTCGGATGGATCAGGCGAGGGCCTGGGCCGGCGGGGCGCGGGGATGCGCGGCGCGGTCAACGGCTTGTCCGGCGATCAGGGATGCGGGCGCGGGCAGGACAACTGCATGCGCCGCCGCGCGGACCGGGCAATCGCCCTGTACGAGAGGGACCCCATGAACCGGCGTGCAGCAGCAGCGCGTACAATCGAGCAGGTCCATGCCGGCCGGTTTCGGGTCGCCGCCGCCGTCGCCCCCGGATGATCCAAGAACCTTGACCCCGCCCGAGGTGCAGATGACGTGCAGGGCGGCCAGCAGGTCCCGTTCCGCCGCACCGGCCCCGTTCCGGGCGGCTTGCGCCGGCTGGGCCAGGCCCAGGGCGATGACGAAGATCTTCAGCCACAGACCCGCGAGCAGCAGGACGCCGGTGGCGCGCCGCCGGCGCTTGCGTGAGGTGAAGGTGTTCGTGCCTGCTGTCACCGGCGGGTTCCCGTTTGATCTGCGGGGACGCTAGTTCCCCGCCCACGGCGAGTCAACGCCGGGCGGCAGACTACATGGGAATGCCGGCGGATTTCCGCGCCCGGTCCCATTTTCCGGCGCCGTCGGTGGCGAACACGGTGTCTTCGTCATAGGGCGCGATCATCCAGTCGCCGCGGCGCATCTCGGCCTCCAGCTGCCCCGATGTCCAGCCCGCATAGCCCAGCAGGATCAGATATCGCCGCGGCCCCATGCCCAGGCCGATGTCCTTAACCGCCTTCAGGCTGGCCGTCACGGCGACCTTGCCGCGAAGCATGCCCGTGGTTTCGGTCTGGTACTCGTTGGTGTGCAGCACGAAACCCGCCCCCGGCTCCACCGGGCCGCCCGCGTGGATGCGCACGTCGCCGGTGATGTTTTCCGCCGGGTCCGGCGGCATCCCGAGACCGATCAGGAAATCGCGCACGGGCCCGGCACCCACGGGGCGGTTGACGATCAGGCCAAACGCCCCCTCGGCGTCGTGGTCGGCGAGATAGATCACCGCCCCCTGGAAGCGTGGGTCGGGCATGCTCGGACCGGCGACCAGCAACTGCCCCGAATAGTAGGGGCCATGCTGCGGCGCGGGCGGGCTGGCCTTGGCGGCGTCTCCGGCCGGGGCCGGGGCAGCCGCCGTCAGCAAAACCATGAGGATCAATGCGCGGATCATGGGCCCAAGCATAGCAGACCGGGCCGCCGATTTCGAACCGGCGGCGCTCACGACCCGGATGGCGTGAACCAGTCGACGGGCTTGAGGCGCAGCAGCGGCACCGCCCCCAGGCTGAGCGTGCGGTCCTGCAGGGTCATGGGCACGTCGAGGGTGCGGGGCCCGCCGACCGGGCCCCTGGACAGCAGGCCGAGGACGACCTGCACGGCGTCGGCGGCGCGGTTGTCGACGATGCCCGCCTTGCGCAGGGCCTCGACCGTTTCCGCGAAGCCCGTGACGCGGGCGGTGAACGCCCCCTCGGGCTGCCCGTTGCCGTCGATCGCCAGGGTGCCCTCCCCCGTCAGGTTCAGGGGTCCGTGGACGACGCCCAACTGTTTGATTTCCAGCACTCCGCCCGCATCGCGCCAAGCCAGCGCCGGTTCGGGCCAGGGCCCCCTGCCGACGGGGCCGTTGAGCGACATTTCCAGGGCCAGACGGTCGACCTCGTGCCCCAGCACCGTGCCCAAGCCGGGCGGCAGGGTCACCCCCTTGGCATCGAGCGAGACCGGCAGGCGCGGCGTGCCGTCGTCGCCGGCATCGGCGTCGCCGGGCCCGGGCGGCAGGATATGAACCAGCAGGCCCCGCGCCGTGACCGGGCCGCCGGGGGCGTCGTCGGGCAATTCCAGCACACCCCCGGTCATCCAAGCTTCGACGCGGGGCAGGCCGCCGCCCGCCGCCTCGCCCCAGCCTTCCAGATGGGAGGCCGTGAGTGTCGCCGTCCGCGCCTCACCGTCCCTGCCCGTCCAGGTAACGCGGTGGACGCCGTCGGCCCGCCAGTTCAGGCGCCGCCAGTCCCAGGGGGCGGCGGACAACGTCAGGCCCGGGCCGCGCCAGGTTCCGCCCGGCCATGTCGCGGCGGGGGCCGCGATGCGGACGTCGATGCGGAAAGGAAAGCCGCCGGTCGCCATGGCGCCATGGGTGATCGCGACCCCGTGCGCCGCCTGGGCCTGGGTCCAGGCGCGGACCTGCTTTTCCGCGACCCCCGCGACCGTGAACCAGAACACGGCGTACCCCAAAATCGCCACCAGCGGCAGGGCCACGGCGACGCGGCGCGCCAGCGGTGGTGCCGTGCGCAGGCGGTCCAGGGATCGGCGCGGGGTGAAAGCCATGGCCCGTTATAGGCGCAATGGGCCAGCGCATGAAAGAGGTCGCGCGCGTCTCCCCCCTCACCCCGGCCCTCTCCCCCACCAAGGCGGGGGAGAGGGAGAAAGATTGGGCGAACGTCCCCTCTCCCCCTTGGGGGAGAGGGTTAGGGTGAGGGGGGCCGGGATTCTCCCTGGCGGCAAGCAGCCTTGGCGGCTAACAATGGCGGCCATGTCACGCACCACCGACGATTTCTGGCTGTTCGCCTACGGCTCGCTCATGTGGGACGCGGATTTTCCGCATGCGGAAACGCGCCCGGCGCGGCTCTATGGCTATCACCGCGCCCTCTGTCTTTATTCCTTCGATTACCGGGGCACCCGCCAAGTGCCGGGCCTGGTGCTCGGCCTCGACCGGGGCGGCTCGTGCCGGGGGCTCGCCTTCCGCATCCGCGGCCGCGAACGCGACGCCGTGCTCGCCCATCTGCACGCACGGGAAACGTCGGAGGGCGAATACCACTTGAAGTGGCTTCAGCTTTTCTTGGGCGGCGAGCCCGTGAACGGCGCGGCCTTCGTGGTCAACCACGCAAGCGACTATTACGCGGGAACCCGGCCCCTGGACGAGGCCGCCCGCATGGTCGCCCAGGGCCAGGGCAAACGCGGCGCCTGCGTGGACTACCTGAAAAACACGGTCGCCCACCTGCAGGAGATGGGCATCAGCGATCGAGTGTTGGAGCGGGTGCTGCGCGAAGTGAAACGCCTAGATTAGCCGCACTTCGAATACCCACAGGACGTGCAGGTGTCGCAGCCTTCCTGGCGCACCAGGGAGGCCTGGGCGCATTTCGGGCATTGCCGGAAGGGGGCGGCGCCGGACAGCAGCGGGCCGTCGTGCCCCACCGCCTTGGGCAGTTCCTGGGCGTCGCGGTCGCGCTTGTCCTTGTCCGGGTTGGGCAGGAAGCCGGACTGGATCATGTGCTGTTCGATGACCCCGCCGATGGCCGCCAGCAAGGATGGCACGTAGCGTCCGCCCATCCATTGCCCGCCCCTGGGGTCGAACACGGCCTTCAGTTCCTCGACCACGAAGGAGACGTCGCCGCCGCGCCGGAACACGGCGGAGATCATGCGCGTCAGCGCCACGGTCCAGGCGTAATGTTCCGTGTTCTTGGAATTGATGAAAATCTCGAACGGGCGGATGCGGCCCTGGTCGTCCATCACGTCGTTGATGGTGATGTAAAGCGCATGGTCGCTTTCCGGCCATTTGACCTTGTAGGTCCGCCCCGGCAGTTCGCCCGGCCGGTCCAAGGGCTGGAACATGCGCACGACGGAGCCGGAATCGCCTTCGTCCACGGGCAGCACCTTGCGCGTCGCGGGTTCCAGCGGCAGTTCGGGCTCGTCGGCCTTGGCTTCCTTCTTGACCTCCAGCACCGCACCCGTGACGTCGTTGGGCCGGTAGGTGGTGCAGCCCTTGCAGCCCAGGTCGTAGGCCTGCATGTAGATGTCCTTGAAGTCGTCGAAGGCGATGCTTTCCGGCACGTTGATGGTCTTGGAGATGGAGGAATCGATGTATTTCTGCACCGCCGCCTGCATGACCAGATGGTCGTTGGGGCTGAGGCTTTGCGCATCGACGAAGGCGTCGGTCAGGACCGCGTCCTCGCCCCGCATGCGCTTGTAGAGGCGGTAGGCGTAATCGGTGACCTCTTCCTCGCGGCGGGTGCCGTCGGGCATCAGCACACGGCGGGTGTATTTGAAGGAGAACACGGGCTCCAGCCCCGACGACACGTTGTCGGCGAACAGCGAGATCGTGCCCGTGGGGGCGACGGAGGTCAGCAGCGCGTTGCGGATGCCGTGTTCACGGATGGCGTCCTTCACGTCCTGATCCAGGGTCTGAATGTGTTCGCCGGCGAGATAGGCGTCCCGGTCATAGAGCGGGAAGGCGCCCTTTTCACGGGCGAGATCGACGGAGGCGAGATAGGCCGAACGCTGGATCGCGCGCAGCCATTGTTCGGTCAGGCGCACGGCCTTGCTGCCGCCGTAGCGGGCACCGCACATGATCAGCGCGTCGGCCAGCCCCGTGACGCCGAGCCCGATGCGGCGCTTGGCCTGGGCCTCGTGGCGCTGGGCTTCGAGCGGGAAGTTCGACGCATCGACCACGTTGTCCATCATGCGCACGGCCGTGCGCACCAGGGTGTCGAGGGCCTGGGCGTCGACACCGGCGCCGTCTTCGAACGGCCGGTCGACCAGCCGCGCCAGGTTGACCGAGCCCAACAGGCAGGCGCCGTAAGGCGGCAGCGGCTGTTCGCCGCAGGGATTGGTCGCGTGGATGGTTTCGCAATAGGCCAGGTTGTTGCGCGCGTTGATGCGGTCGATGAAGATCACGCCCGGTTCGGCATAGGCGTAGGTGCCGCGCATGATCTTGTCCCACAGCTCGCGCGCCGGCAGGGTGCGGTAGGTTGTGCCGCCGAAGGTCAGTTCCCACGGCGCGTCTTCCTTGACCGCGCGCATGAAGGCGTCGGTCACCAGAACCGACAGATTGAACATGCGCAGCCGCCCCGGTTCGCGCTTGGCGGCGATGAAATCCTCGATGTCCGGGTGGTCGCAGCGCATGGTCGCCATCATCGCCCCCCGGCGCGAGCCGGCGGACATGATGGTGCGGCACATGCTGTCCCATACGTCCATGAACGACAGCGGTCCGGAGGCGTCGGCGCCGACCCGTTTGACCGGGGATCCCTTGGGACGCAGCGTCGAGAAGTCGTAACCGATGCCGCCGCCCTGCTGCATGGTCAGGGCCGCTTCCTTCAGGTTGTCGAAGATGCCCGACATGTCGTCGGGGATTTCGCCCATGACGAAGCAGTTGAACAGGGTCACCATGCGGTCCGTGCCGGCGCCGGAGATGATGCGCCCGGCGGGCAGGAACTTGAACCCGGTGAGGGCGTCCTTGAAGTGCTGCGCCCAGATTTCCGGGTCGGCTTCCCTGGCCGCCAGGGCATTCGCCACCCGGGCCCAGGTGTCGTCGATGGTCTTGTCCACGGGCCGGCCGTCCGGCGATTTCAACCGGTACTTCATGTCCCAGATCTGCTGGGAAATGGCGGCGATCGGCGCGCTCGGCGTGGCAGGCGGTTGAGACACGGGCCCGTAATCCTTTGTGCTGGGAAAATTTCAATAAGTGTAGGCGGTTAACCCCAGGGGGTCAAATTTTTGTTCTCTTTATGTTTCCCACAGGAGGTGGCAAAAAGCCCCCAGAACGGCCCACAGGAAGGGCGTCCGGAACACGGTGCTGAGTGGGCGGTCGGGAAGTTTTACCCGTTATCCACAGCGGGCGGCAGGGTTGACCGGGGGGCGGGCAGCCAGGGATAACGCGCACGCTTTTCCGCCATCAGCTTGGCACTCTCGCCCTCGACCCGGCCCTGCAGCAGGGCCAGGAATTCGCGCCGGTCGCCGCCCGGTGGGATCGGTTCCATGAACCGGATGGTGATCTCGCCCGGGTACTTGAGCGCCGCCATGCGGCCCCAGAACAGGCCGGAATCAAGCGCCACGGGCACCACGGGCACGTTGGCGTCGCGGTAGATCGCGGCGATGCCCGGGTGGTAGTCGACCTTCTGATCCGGGGCCGTGCGCGTGCCCTCGGGGAAGATCACGACCTGACTGCCGCGCGCCAATGCGACCTGCACGCCGGCGACCAGATGTTTGAGCGCCTTGGCCCCCGCCTTGCGATCGACCACGACGCAGCCGGCCTTGTAGAAGCCCCAGCCCCAGAACGGGATGCGCGTCAGTTCCTTCTTCACCACATAGACCGGATCGGGCAGCAGGACATGAAACACCATGGTGTCCCAGGCACTCTGGTGCTTGGACGCGATCACGCAGGGGCCCGGCGGAATGTTGTCCAGGCCCTCGGCCCGCCAGGTCAGCCCGACCACCCATTTCAACAGGAAGCGCACACCGATGCCCCAGACCTTGACGATGGTCTGCATGAACTTGCGCGGAAAGATCAACGAGATCGGCACGAAGATGGAGCACAGCGTGCTCCACGGAAAGAACAGCGCCCCGAACAGGATCGAGCGGAAGACGATCATGGCGGGCCCCCTCATTTGAGAGCCGGGCGGGGCGGCGCGAACAGGCTGGACACCCAGTGCCGGGCACGGGCGAACAGCCACTTGTTGTATTCCGAGACGATCAGGCTGGCCGTGCCGGGCCAGGCCCACCAGTATTTCTGCTTCACATGCTCGGGAAACACGGGGTTGGGAATGATCTCGACCCCCGGCATGAAGAAATGGAATTCGGCCAGCGAGCGCGGCATGTGGTAGGCCCCTGTCACCAGACGCAGCGACGTAAACCCGCGCTTCAGCATCCAGACCCGCGTTTCCGCCGCGTTGCCCACGGTGTTGACGGCGTTGCCGATGCCGATGCGGGGCTCCAGGCCCTCGGGCTCGCGCTTGGAAATCTGCACCAGACGTTCCACGTCGAGTCCGTGATAGACGCCCGACACGAACAGCTGCCCGGCAAGGTCGCGGGCCAGCAGGTCCAAGCCCTCGTCCAACCGTCCGCTGCCGCCGGTCAAGACCACGATGGCGTCCGTGCGCGTGCCCGGGTCCGCGACCTTCGTCGGAATGGTGTCGGCGAACTGGAACAGGCCGATGCCCCAGATGACGGCGACGATGACCACCATGGCCAGCAGCCGGCCCGCCCCCACCGGGGTGCCGCGGCGTGGACGCCGGCTCATCAGGACATCCGCTTCAGGTTGCGCATGACGGTCGAACGCGCGGTCATCATGGCAAGCAGCGCCACGGCGACGGGAAGAGTGAGAAACCCCAGGACCTTGAAGAACCCCAGATCTGGCTTGGGCACCATGGTCGCCCCCGTTTCCATTGCAAGGTAGCCGATCCCGGCCAGGGTCGGCACGGCGAGCGCCAGGCCGAGGAACCCGCCCTTGAGCCCCAGGCCGAGGGCGCGGGACGCGAATTGGCGCGCGATATAGGCATCCTGGGCGCCGATCAGGTGCAGCACCTCGATGGCCTCGCGGTGGATGGCCAGGCCCGTGCGGGTGGTGAACACGACGGTGCCGATGGTCGCCAGACCGATGAGGCCGAGCACGGCCCAGGCCAACACCTGGATCACCGTGACCAGACGCACGAGCTGGCTGAGCCACACCCGGTGGTCGTCGACGGAAACCCCCGGCACGCGGGCCTGGAGTTCCTTGGCCAGGCTTTGCGCGTCGAGCACGACACCCCGGTCCACGGTCACGTCGATCAACATGGGGATCGGCAGGTCCTGGGCCTGTCCGGCCTCGCCGATCCAGGGTTTCAACAGCTCGAGCAGGCGGTCCTTGGACAGGGTCTCGTAGCGTTCCACCCCCGGCTTGGCGGCCAGCACGGCCAGCACCTGGCTCAGGCGCTGTTCATCCTCGCGCGCGTTCGCACCCGGCGGCACCTGGACCGAGACGGTGGCGTTGAGCCCCGTATCCCAGCGCTTGACCGCGTCGTTGAGGATCAGCATCCCCGCCA
>Ga0209346_1001778_pt1 | contig 10448 bp, 10 predicted proteins | sample AutmiccommunBRH9_FD_187381 | JGI IMG/M metagenome (GOLD analysis project Ga0209346, IMG submission 187381) | Deep subsurface microbial communities from Mt. Terri, Switzerland - Autotrophic microbial communities BRH/9 (SPAdes) (version 2) | ecosystem: Environmental > Aquatic > Deep subsurface >...
CTAATGCCGTGCCAATATTCGCTGTTGTAGTAGTTTTACCCACTCCACCTTTTCCGGAAGTAATAACGATAGCCTCTCCCATCTAAAAAATCCCTCCTACTAAATATTCCTTCTACGTCGGTTCAGCTTCTTGCTGGAATATGATCGTTGTGCCCTGTGGGTGCTCCCACTATATATTCCTTCTACGTCGGTTCAGCTTCTTGCTGGAATATGATCGTTGTGCCCTAAATCAATGGGCCAAAAGCTTTCTTTAATTTATTAAAATGTTGGAAATGTTCAATTATTATTTCGCCGTCTTTTAGGTAAGCAACCACTGGCGGATCGATTTTTGCTTTATTTTCAGTAAAACTATAGAAAAATTCTGCAATTCTAAGCTGCTGAGGCTGCAGATCTAGAGATATTACCTTCGCATCTTGATCCCCATACCTGCCGGCATGAGCAGCACCCTTTAAAGCTCCAAGTATATAGATATCTCCCGTAGCTAATAGATTACCACCGGGATTAACATCCCCCAATAAAAGCACGTTTCCCTCTACCTCGGCAACTTGTCCTGAGCGGATTATTCCATTTAACACTTTAACTTGACTTTTTAGTCGATCTTTCATTTCTTCAATTTCATTTTCGATAGCTTGTACTAAAAGATTACCCTTAGCTTTAAAAATATTTTTGATCAGCTCCAGCTGTTCGGCACTTATCTTCCGATATCCGGTTTTTACAATTACTCTCATTAGTGGTCCAGAAAGAATACTCTGATGGCTATTTTCTAATTTATCCTTTAGCTCCTCCAGCAGCTCTTCAAAGCTGCAATCATCATCTAGGAGAAATGTCAGGCCGTCTTTGGTCCCCTTAATTGCTACTTTTTGCTTGTTCACCATATACCAAAGTTCACCCCATCTTTACAATTCGCTTTTAGGCACGAATAATCCTTCTAAACAAGAATATTAAAAAAAAAATTTTTACTTGGAAGGATATAATCCCCCAACTGCTCGAAAGCTTCAATGCTGAGTCCCCTTAAGACTTATTAACTATTTATTAACATATATGTCCAAATATGCTTGAATAATATCCCTAGCAATCGGCCCGGCTGACGAGCCTCCCCCACCACCATAAGGTACTAACACCGCAAAGGCGATTTGTGGATTATCATATGGTGCATAGCCAACGAAGATTGCATGGTCATCCTTGTTTTTTTCCGCTGCTTGCGCCGTTCCTGTTTTGGCGGCGCTTTTTATTGGTAAACCTAACAGAGAATAGTAAGCGGTACCCCCCAATTGGGTTACTTGATGCATTCCTGCCTGTACAGCTTTGAGGTTTTCGGAGGAAATGTCCACCTTATTTAAAACCACCGGTTCCTTTTTATAGATAATTCTCCCGCTTGTTCCTAGAGCCGTCCCTTCTTCAATTGCCTGTACTAAATACGGTTCCATTCGATAACCGCCGTTAGCAATGGTGCTGACATATTGAGCAAGCTGCATCGCAGTAAAGGTATCGTTCTGCCCAATCGAGTGTTGAACATAGTTCTGAACTGGAGAGATATTTCCCGGCAGCTCTTCCGGAAGATCTACTCCTGTTTTGACACCTAAACCAAACATTTGATCATAATAGCGCATAGTATTCAGGGTTTCGTAGATACCCCGCTGCTCTTTCATCTGCAGAGCAATTGTTGCCATAAAAACATTGCTGGATTTTTGCAAAGCTTTTTGTAACGATATCTGTCCAAAAGATTGACTTCCATAATTTCGCATATATATCGGGTCGCCGTTAGCGTATTTGTCATATTGAATAGAACCACGATCATTTATAGTGGTGTTAGTCTTAATAATCCCTTCCTCTAAACCCATTAGAACAGTTAACGGCTTCACAGTAGACCCGGCTGGATAGCGTCCTCGGATTGCCAAATTAGCTTCATAAGGCTGAATAGAGTTCACATATAGCTCTTGAGAAATCGGGTAATTATACCAGTTAGGGTCAAAACGCGGATAATTAGCCATTGCTAGAATCGCCCCAGTGTTGGGATCAAGAACCACCGCAGTAGCTTCAGTTGCATCCTTCATTGGTTTCACTTCTCTTGTTTGCAATAAGTTGACGTACTTCTCTAAAGAATCCTCAATGGCCTTCTGAAAATCCTTGTTAACAGTTAGAATAATATTGTCGCCCGGTACCGGATCCATAAAATCCTTTTGGGCAACCGAAGCGTATGCACTATTTACCTCAACGATATTCTGACCATCGATCCCGTGGAGGACATCTTCATATTGCTTCTCTAAACCATATCTTCCAACACGGTCAGTTAGTTTGTAGCCAAGAGCCTGAAAATATTCCAACTGATCAATGGGAATACTGCGCATATAACCAAGCACCTGAGCCATGAAATCACCATAAATGTAATTCCTCATTTGATCGGGTATTACTTCAACTCCGGGCAGCTCAATCTTGTGTTCCTCGATATAGGCTCTTATTCTCTCATCGACATCAACCTGAATTATTCTCGGAATATATTTTGAAGCCCTGTAATATGGACCAACATCCATACTAACTAGGATATCATTAGTCAATTTTTCCAAATCGTCCGCTTGAACACTTAATAAGGATGCCAGATCGGCAGCGATTTTTGGAAAATCCTGTTTTATTTCTTCTTCTACTTGAAAGGTGATTGTCCAAACCGTCTTGTTGCTAACCAATACCTCATTATTAGCATCCTTGATCAACCCTCTTGGAGCAGTGAATGGGATAGTTTTTGTTCGATTAGTAGCAGCCAGCTCCTTATATTTTGCGCCTTCCACAAGCTGAACAGTGGACAAACGAAAAATAATTCCTGCGAACATTAAAAAAACAACAAAAAATAAGATATTAATCCTACCAATGGCAATCGGTTTTTTTTCCTTGTTTTTCATGCTGATTATCGACCTTTCATTAGTAATTTATTCACTAGCGGTCTGCTGAATTTTTTCCGAAAAAGTATAAAGAAGTGCAGCAAACAGCAGATTAATTATGATTGAAGGAATTAGCACATAAATTACTTCCCATTCCAGCTGAAAATTAATCATTTTAAACAAACTCAGCATTCCTGTTAGGAAGCTTTCAAATGCTACGAAACCCAACAGCTGCATGAACAGATAAATTAAAAAAGTCGGGTGTAGAAATTGAGTAGACCAGCCGCTAAAATAGCCAATCCCCGCTAAACCGACTGTATAAAGACCGATAAAATCTCCATAAACAACATCATAAAGCAAGCCAAAGACTATTCCTAGAGCAAAGGCGTACTTCCGATCTTTAAAAATGGAAACAAGAATTATTGCCGTAAGGACAAAACGGGGAACAATTGCAACGTTGGATCCGTGGTAGCTGGGATTAATAAATTGAAAAATCGACCCTTCAAAAAGGAACAACAGAAAAATAGTTAAATTAATCCATCTATTACGCAACTATTTTCCCTCCCCTATTGCCGATAAATCCTCCATCACAATAAATACTTCGTCTAAATGGTAGAGATCAGATGCCGGTCGAATATAGGCTCTTTTGGTTAATCCACCGTTTTCCCCTTCTTCTATTTGAACAATCTCACCAATAATCAACCCCGTCGGGAACATTCCTCCAAGGTTGGAGGTAGTTACAAGTTGCCCGGGCTCAATCTTGGCATTAAGGTCAATATCTTTAAGAATTAATAAGTTGGTCTCTTTATTGTAGCCCTCGATTACTCCATAAGCTAAAGGCTCACTTTGAATAGCAGCAAACACAAAGCCGTTTTGCTCAGTATCAGATATTAGTTGTACTGAAGAGGAAAAATTAGAAACACTGTAAACTTTACCAATAAACCCTTTAGTGGAAACGACAGCCAGATCTCTGGTGATGCCATCCATACTTCCCTTATCAATTACAATAGTGTTATTCCAGTTATCGGGAGATCTTGCGATTACCTTGGCAACAGTTAGAAGATATTGGTCTACTGTCTGTTCCTTATAATCTAGCATTTCTTTTAATCTCTTATTCTCTTCTTTAAATTGGTTCAGCTCAGCAACCACTTGCGAATATTGATTCAGGCTAGATTTTAAACTTTTATTTTCTTGAAAAATTATTGTAAAGTCACGAACATCTTCAAAGAAGCCCGCTATAGCTTTAGCGGGAGTACTTACGATATTCTGCCCCCAGGATACGGCATCCTTCACCAATTTTTCCGGCCAAGTCAACTCGCGATTACCAATTGATATCCCCATAACTATTACGAGTAGAATCAGACTCAGCAAAATGATTATCAGATGTTTATTACTAAAAAGCTTAGAAAACAATCTGAACACCTACTCTAAATTCATATTAACCCGATAGCTAACCGCCGCTAAGACTCCCGCTTCTACAAGCACTCTTCGAGCACAACGATTTTCATTTGCTTCGTTGTTTACTCGACGATGTTGCATTCATTTTTAGTGTTGCGGGGGATAAGCGGCGCTAAGCTCCTGGATAAGTGCAACTAACATTCAGTTGGAGTTTGTCGACTAAACCCGCAACGTCCTGTTGCAACGTCGACATTTGCACGTCCTGTGCTTCAAAAGCTCCATCTGAATGAAGTTTTCTTTACTAACCCACTAGATAAATTCTAACATAATTACGAACAGAAATCGGGAAAAAATAAAAATTTTTAGCCGATTTCTGTTGTTTATCTTCAAAAATATTATCTTACTTTTACTTTTACTTTTTTGGCATTGCCCCTTAATAGGTGCATATGTTGTAAGGATTGTCCGGTTCCAATTGCAACACAATCTAAGGGATTATCTGCAACAATTACCGGCATACCAGTCTCTTTGGTTAATCGCTTGTCCAAGTTGCGCAGCAGAGCGCCACCGCCTGTTAAAACAATTCCGCGGTCAATGATGTCTGAAGCTAATTCCGGAGGAGTTTTTTCTAAAGTGAATTTAACTGCGTCAACAATACTGCTGACAGTATCAGCTAAAGCACTGGCAATTTCCGTTGTCGTAATAGTTAAGGTTTTTGGTAAGCCGGAAACTAAATCACGACCTCTAATATCCATTTCCTCTTCCTTCTCAGGGGCGATCGCTGAGCCGATTTCGATTTTTATCTGCTCTGAGGTTCGTTCACCGATCATGAGGTTATACTTTTTCTTAATATACTGAACGATTGCTTCATCCATTTCATCCCCGGCTATTCTGATTGACCGACTGCTAACAATCCCGCCCAGAGAAATAACGGCAACCTCGGTCGTACCACCACCGATATCAACCACCATGCTGCCAGTCGGCTCCCAAACGGGAAGGTTCGCGCCAATTGCTGCTGCTAATGGCTCCTCAATAACCTCGGCCTCTTTCGCTCCAGCTGCTTTAGCAGCATCAATTACTGCTCTTTTTTCGACCTCAGTAATTCCTGATGGGACACAAACCATAATAAAAGGCTTCCTAGGAATTATCCCTCTGGTTTTTACTGTCTTATTTATAAAATAACGAATCATCGTCGCTGTTGTTTCAAAATCAGCAATGACTCCATCTTTCATTGGACGTTCAGCAACAATACTTCCCGGAGTTCTTCCCAACATTTGCTTGGCCTCGTTGCCTACTGCCTTTATCTCTCCTGTTTCTTTATTAATTGCCACTACCGATGGTTCTCTTAATAAAATTCCCTTTCCTTTAATGTAAACTAAAGTATTCGCCGTCCCTAAATCAATTCCTATATCACGAGTAAATCCACCAATCATTTTAAGTATCTCCCTTTCTGCGGTTTGGTGAAATTATTAAATACTAACCAATACATCATTATACAACATATTCAAGCAAAGCCATAGCCTTTATTAGTATCCAAATAATCCCTTATCTTTTAATGAAGTATAATTAGCCCCACCGATGATTAAATGGTCTAAAAGCTCTATTCCTAATATTTCTCCAGCTTTAATCAGTCTCTTCGTAACCTCAGTATCTTCCCGACTAGGAGTTGGATCACCACTAGGGTGATTATGCGCAACGATTAACGCTGAGCCGCTTCTTTTAATTGCTGGCTGGAAAACCTCTCTCGGGTGAACTATTGAGGAGTTTAGATTGCCAATGCTTACTGTTTCTTTGCCGACAACCTTATTTTTGGTGTCCAAAATTATCGCAATAAAGTGCTCTTTTTTTAAATACCTAAGCTCTTCTATCAGATAATTAGCGACGTCCTTAGGTGAACGGATAGTTATTTTTTCCAGTTCATTGTCCCTGTAGGTTCGTCTTCCGAGTTCAATTGCCGCTTTAATCTGAATAGCTTTAGCTGGACCAATTCCCCGAATCTTTATCAATTCTTCAATAGTGATATCCCGAAGTGTATGTACTGACTCCAGCTCTGACAAGATCTTTTGAGCCAGATGAAATACCGACTCATTCGCACTTCCTGTCCGCAAAAGGATTGCCAGTAATTCTGCGTTGCTTAAGCTTTCTTGTCCAAATTTTAACATTCGTTCCCGCGGACGGTCGGATTCAGGAATATCCCTTACCATAATTTGTTTCAATTGTTCCATTTATATACCTTCCTTCACGGAAACAAAATCATCTTCGAACTTTTTATGGCTATTTGACTGCTGTGCGTGCATAATCTCGCATAATCTTTATGTCAAAATAGTTGAGTAACGTCTTAAGCAAGGCTAGAGGCAAACCAACAACATTAAAAAAATCACCCTCGATTTTTTCAATATTAATAGCTCCCAAACCCTGAATACCATATGAACCGGCTTTATCCATCGGCTCTTTTGTGGCTATATAATCAGCAATCTCTTCATCAGTTAATTCGCACATATAAACCTTCGTCACTTGATGGGATACTTTTTTCCTCCCGGTTTCTGCCTCAATTACTGCAACTCCACTAAAAACATAGTGTGCTCTTCCTTGAAGTTTTTGGAGAGTTTTAAAGGCATCGTCCTCATTTAGGGGTTTTCCAAGTATCTCGCCATCTAGAACAACTATGGTATCTGAGCCAATCACTAGACCATCTTGCAGATTATCTGATACTGATTGTGCTTTCATCAGGCTTAAGCTTTCGACGATTTCCGCCGGTGTAAGACCTTCCTTTATGACCTCCTCAGCAGTGCTCGGCACAACCGAAAAGGGAATTCCAATTAACTCTAACAGTTCTTTTCGTCTAGGAGAGGCGGAAGCTAGTATGATTTTTTTCATATTCATCACCTATATTTTTTTGTAGATCCAGAATGCAATAATTAAGCCGATTACACTGGCTAAGTTTATTTTAACCTGAATAAAGAAATCATACTTCAAAATATTCAAATCAGCCTTAGGTTCCCAAATTATTTGTTGAGATTTACTTAGAAAAGGCAAGGAATTGGCGAATAATTCACCAAGAAGACTCCCGAACAGTAGACCAATAACTAGGAGGATAATTAAGACAGCAAGATTTTTATTTTTCATTTCCCTCTCCCCTAAATCTAAAGGTATAAAAAATTACACTTTTTTCTAATAGGACATTTATAGTTTATCAAAAAAACCTTAGTAGTGACAAGCATTAAATGTTTTTTAGCTGTAAAAAAAATCAGAACTGGAGGCTAGAAAAAACATAGGGAAACCTCCCTTCAGATTTCCCCATAAAACTATATTTATCCTATTCAGATAATAATAGGTGATAAATTTTAACTTTTTCTAAGCATCAAACTTTCACCGGAAATACCCGGTTCAGTCATCTCCATCGTATCAAGAATTATATCCAATTCTTCAACCGTCAAGAGCCCGCGCTCTAGACATATTTCCCGAACTGATCTGTTAGTAGTTATGGCCTCTTTTGCCACTTGGGTTGCCACTTCATAACCAACATGCGGGTTAATTGCCGTAACAATGCCAATGCTGTTTTCTACCAATTCTTTACAACGTTCGATATTAACGGTTATTCCATCAATCAAATATTTGGTGAAAACTTTTATCCCGTTTTGCAGAATGGTTAGGGACTGCAAAAGATTAAATACCAGTACCGGCTCCATAACGTTCAATTCAAGTTGTCCGGCTTCGGAGGCTAAAGAGATTGTATGGTCATTGCCAATTACTTGAAAAGAAATTTGGTTGATTACCTCTGCCATTACCGGATTAACTTTACCGGGCATAATTGAGGATCCGGGCTGGCGAGCCGGCAAATTGATTTCATTAATTCCCGTTTTCGGTCCGGAGGCCATTAGGCGAAGGTCGTTAGCAATTTTGGATAGATTGATTGCTAAGATTTTTAAGGATGAGGAGACCTCGGTATAGGCATCAGTATTTTGCGTAGCATCAACCAAATTCTCGGCATTAGATAATGGATGTCCGGTAAGCTCGGCTAATAGTTCCACTACTCTGGCAATATATTTAGGCTTGGCGTTCAAACCTGTTCCTACAGCAGTTGCCCCCATGTTTACTTCTCCTAAATGCTGAACAGATTGTTTGATTCGTGTTATATCTCGGTTAATTACTCTGGCATATGCTCCAAATTCCTGCCCTAACCGGATGGGAACCGCATCCTGCAAATGTGTTCTTCCCATCTTAATTATATTGTCAAACTCGGCTTCTTTTCGCTCAAGCGAGCTCTTAAGGTCAATCAGGGTGTTAATTAATCCTTCGGCTAAATTAAAAATCGCAATATGAATTGCGGTGGGAAAACTATCGTTGGTTGATTGCGCCATATTTACATGAGTGTTCGGGCTGACAATTTTATAATCGCCCTTTTCACCGCCGAGTATCTCGATTGCCCGGTTGGCTATTACCTCATTAGCGTTCATGTTAAAGGAAGTTCCGGCTCCTCCCTGGATTGAGTCAACGATAAAGTACTCGTGCAGTTTACCTGCTATTACATCATCTGCTGCTGATTGAATCGCCTCGGCAATTTTGGGATTTAGTCCCCCTACCTCTTTATTAGCGATGGCAGCCGCCTTTTTTACAAAACCAAATGCCCGAATTAGCTCCTCGTGCGGCGGATAACCGGTAATAGGAAAATTCTCAACCGCCCTTAGAGTTTGAATACCGTAATAAGCTTCCTTCGGTACCTCTTTTGTTCCTAACAAATCTTTTTCTAGGCGAAAATCATTCATTTAGAACTGACCTCCACAAAAATTATTAAATACCTAGTATATTATCCCACTCTTAACTCTTAAGATTCAAGATATTTTTTTGCTATTATTGGAGTTTTCTTCAGTCTTTTTAGGGTGCATATTAAGGTCACCTCTGTTCTATATCCACTTCTAGTAATTAGCTAATCCCGCATAATTAAGCTTGTAGGCGATAAGCTGCTCTTGAATCAACCATAAATATTGCTTGTTAGGGTTTTTTTGAAATTCCGAAAGTGCTGTTACAGCATAATTTAGCTGCTCGGCCATCAGCTGAGTTTGGGCTAAAAAGTTTGCTTTTCCTTCCGTATTAAGTTTATTCTTCAGCTCTTGATTAAAGAGCAAGAACTGTTGATGCAGTTTTTGCACCGTTGAATTGTCTAATGTTTTCGCTGAGCCGGTCAAAAGATTAACAGAACCTGTTGAAAGTACTTCAACAAGCTTCTCCCCCTCCTGTGCCCAATTGGCGAATGTTTCTTGAGCACTGGAACTGAGATTTGGCTGACTTGCCGGAATAGTATACTGTTTGACAAAAATATCACTGCCATCTTGAATTAACAGCCCTTTTAAAGCGTCAGCCTCAGTCTTGGTTGTTGCCATTCCCACAAAAACATAATATGGTCCACTGCCAGAGATTACAGCTGTCTTCCCGGAATTTTTTTGACCTTGCAGGATTGTCTGCGCACCTGATTGCTCAGAAAAAACACCGGCTTGCAATAAGTAGATGGTCTGATCGACGGCAATACTCTGCTGATTATCTATTACGCCGTTACCTAAATTATTATTGTCAACGTTAATCTGCTGATTCGTTGTACTTGTCTGCTGCTCAAGGGGTTGATCTGCCAAATTTAATATTATCAGACCGAAGATTAACCCCATTCCGATTGCTCCAACACTTGCCAAGATAAACTTCAACAATTGAGGGTTTAATTTAATCAAAAAGTTATTATTGCTTTTATATCTTGATTTTTTTCTAGTTTCCTCAATATAGATGTCATACCTGGGATTGTTTAGGCTATTCGCATGGATCTTTTCACGAAGCGAGTCATTTTTTTTGTTTTCCAACTCATCCAAATAAACACCGATGGGGTCTGATCGAAATTCTTTAAAAATAATCGGTTGCTTGGCAGTGTTCTTATTTTTATCTGAAATACTTGGTTTATTAGCTTGTCCTTTTCTTTTTTCGATAGGCTCCCAAGCTCGCATATTAATCTTCGGTTTATCCATGTCCATTTCACTTCAACTCCTTGTCCCATCTTTTATAGTCCATATATATTGCTTGCTTCGGAAAATAGAACATAAATTATTTTTTTTTTTAAAAAATCTTAGTTTTGAACTCATTGTCGAAAAAGGTAGAAAATTATAAAATTTTGTCGAAATATTTCAAAGATTTGATATA
>Ga0209346_1001787_pt1 | contig 10392 bp, 11 predicted proteins | sample AutmiccommunBRH9_FD_187381 | JGI IMG/M metagenome (GOLD analysis project Ga0209346, IMG submission 187381) | Deep subsurface microbial communities from Mt. Terri, Switzerland - Autotrophic microbial communities BRH/9 (SPAdes) (version 2) | ecosystem: Environmental > Aquatic > Deep subsurface >...
CTGAACAAAGTTTAGCTTTATGGTATACTTTTAATGTGAATTGAATCAACTTATTGATAATATATATTAATTAAGCTTAGGGAAAATAGGAAAAGGAGATATAATTACAATGGAATTACGGATTATTATTTATACTATCATTGCCGCTTTTTTAATAGCTACCTTACTAGGACCTCTATTCATTCCAATCCTCCGAAAGCTCAAATTCGGTCAAGCTATTCGGCGTGATGGACCAGAATTGCATCACAAAAAGGCCGGTACGCCGACGATGGGTGGAATAATCATCTATTTAGCACTTTTTTTTACGGTTATAAAATTCTCTCCTATTACACCTAATCTTTATCTTTTACTGTTTGTAACCTTCGGTTTTGGTTTTTTGGGGTTTCTCGATGATTTTATTAAGATCATTAAGAAACGGAATTTGGGGCTAACGGCGAAGCAGAAACTGTTTGGTCAATTATTTATTTCGATCGTTTTATATTATCTATTGCAGAAACTTGGATTTAGTACCGTTTTATATATTCCCGGACAGTCGTTTGGGATCGAGCTAGGTTGGCTGTATTTCCCATTAGTACTAATAATGGTTATCGGAGCCTCGAATGCTGTTAATCTAACTGATGGAGTTGATGGTCTCTTAGCGGGGAGCAGTGCTATTTCTTTTGGTGCTTTCTCGATAATTGCTTTGAGTGCAACCCAATTTGAGGTGGCGATTTTTGGTGCGGCCTTTGTTGGGGCAGTTCTTGGCTTTCTAGTTTTTAACGCTCATCCCGCCAAGGTTTTCATGGGTGATACCGGTTCGTTAGGGATTGGCGGGGCACTGGCGACAATGGCGATTCTCACGAAAACAGAATTATTGCTGGTAATTATCGGCGGTGTTTATGTAATTGAAGTTTTATCGGTTTTTATTCAGGTTATTTCCTTTCAAACCCGTGGGGTAAGGGTTTTTAGAATGAGCCCCCTTCATCATCATTTTGAGTTGTCCGGATGGTCAGAATGGAAGGTTGTAATGGTCTTCTGGCTTGTTGGCTTTATTTTTGCCGGTCTCGGGATTTACTTGGAGGTCTTGTCCTAATTACTACCCTGCAGAATATCTCAAGCTAAAGTTGTGAGTTGAGTTGGCATATTTGAGTTGGAGGCATGAAAAATGATGGTCGATTATTTTGGTAAAGAAGTAGTAGTTCTAGGACTGGCAAAAAGCGGAACGGCTATAGCGAAGGTACTTCATCTTCTTGGAGCCCATGTCATTGTCAACGAGGCTAAGCCTGAGGATCAATGTCCGGAGAAAGCGGAGTTGGAAGCTCTAGGTATTCAAGTCATCTGCGGCGGGCATCCGGAGGATTTGATCAATGAAAAAATCGAACTGGTTGTTAAGAATCCCGGAATACCCTATACAATAAAACCGCTATTACAGGCGCAAAGTTTAAATATCCCTATAATTACTGAGGTGGAGATAGCTTATCAATTGACGAAGGCGCCAATTATTGCTGTTACGGGATCTAACGGGAAAACTACTACGACTACATTGATTGGCGAGATTCTGGAGAAAGCGGTGAAGTCCCCGATAGTTGCCGGGAATATTGGGACGGTGCTGAGCGAGAAGGCGCTGACTGCCAAGGAGCAGGAGGTTTTGGTTGTCGAATTAAGTTCTTTTCAGCTCAAGGGGACGATTGATTTTCGACCCTTTATCGCTATTCTGCTAAATATTTATCCGGCTCATTTGGACTATCATCAAACCTTAGAAGATTATATTGCCTCAAAGCAAAAGATTTTTACTAATCAAGCTGCTTCCGATTATGCTGTTATTAATGCCGATTCTATCTCCGAGGAGATAATCAAGACGATCCCCAGTCAAGTCTATCTTTTTTCTACCAAGAACAAAGTTGCGAAAGGAGCCTATATTGAGGATCAGGTAATCTATTTTTGCGATAAAGAAGTAAGAGAAGAAATAGTCTCGTTAAGCGAAATATTTCTTAAAGGCGCTCATTTAGAAAATGTCTTGGCTGCTGTAATTACTGCTAAGCTGTATGGTGTAGAGCGTGAGGTAATCTCTGAGGTATTGCGTAGTTTTAAGGGAGTGGAGCATCGGTTGGAGCACGTTCTAATAGCTCCTAATTCTATTACCTTTTACAATGATTCCAAGGCAACAAATCCTACAGCAACAATAACCGCCTTACAATCGTTCAGCAAACCGGTTATTTTGATCGCCGGCGGTTTAGATCGGGGAATAGATTTTTTGGAGCTTCTTGAGCCTTTGCAAAAAAGTGTCAAGGGGCTGATTACATATGGACAAACCTCAGAAAAATTGCAAAAAATCGGTAAATTAGCAGGGTTACAATTTGTTTATCCCGTCGATAATATAGTTGAAGCTGTTCAGCTTGCCTATTCTCAAGCAGAATTTGGCGATACTATTCTTCTTTCACCAGCTTGTGCGAGCTGGGATATGTTTAGTTCTTTTGAGGAACGAGGAAGAATTTTTAAAGAGGCTGTACATAGACTTATATAGGGGGGCTATTTTTAATTAATCTTGTAGCCTCTAATCTTGGACGGTGAAGAGGTGCAACAATATATGACACAAACAAAGTCTACTCCTGATTGGCTGATTATCATCGCTACAGTATTCTTGTTAGGCATCGGGGTTGTAATGGTCTATAGCTCAAGTGCAGTTTTAGCCTATCGGGAGCTGGGAGATTGGTATTTTTATGCGAAGCGGCAATTATTATTTGCTCTTTTAGGACTTGCGGCGATGTATGTTATGGTTAATATAGATTACTGGCTTTGGAAAAAGTGGGCCAAGGTTGGTCTAATTGTGGCCTTTGTTCTCTTAATATTAGTTTTGATTCCCGGAATCGGGGTAGTCCGAGGAGGGGCGAGAAGCTGGATAGGGATCGGTGCTTTTAGTTTGCAGCCATCGGAGTTTATCAAGCTAGCAATGATTATTTTTTTCGCAAAATTATTCTCTGAACGCCAGAGAGAACTGACCTCTTTTAGGAAGGGACTTCTTCCGGCTTTATTAATAATGGGTTTAGGCTTTGGCTTAATTATGCTTCAACCGGATCTGGGTACCGGTACGGTGCTGGCTGCTACGGTCATTCTGATGATTTACACTGCCGGTGCTAGAATAGCCCATTTATTTGGTTTAATGCTAGTGGCTGTTGGTGGGTTTGCTGCTCTGGTCTTAGCAGCACCTTATCGAATTAATCGGATTTTAGGGTTTTTAGACCCTTGGCAGGATCCGCTGGGAACAGGTTATCAATTAATCCAATCACTATATGCCATTGGACCTGGTAGGTTAATGGGGCTTGGACTAGGGATGAGCAGGCAGAAGCATTTATATGTTCCCGAGCCACATACGGATTTTATTTTTTCGATTCTTGCCGAGGAGCTAGGATTTATTGGCGGCTCAACGGTTTTGCTGTTATTTTTGATTTTACTTTGGCGGGGCTTAAGAACGGCGATTACCGCACCAGATTTGTTTGGCAGCTTCTTGGCAGTGGGTATTGTCGGGATGATTGCTATTCAAGTTATTATTAATATTGGTGTGGTTACCGGAATGTTTCCTGTCACGGGGATAACATTACCATTATTAAGCTCAGGCGGCTCTTCATTAACGCTGACCTTGACGGCGATTGGAATTTTACTAAATATTTCTCGCTATGCACGGTAAGATTAAGCAAAATAGAAACTGGGCGATAGTCACATTATCAACGATTAGGCATAAAATATTCTAGAGTATTGAGATTCAGTCTAAGTTTGGAGGGTTAGGCTTGGAAGAGTGGATTCAGCAGCTATATGATGAAAAAGTTGGCATAATAAAATTAAATGAACCCTTAGCAAACCATACCTCGTGGAAACTGGGAGGGCCAGCCGATCTTTATATAATTCCCGAAGATTATCAAGGGTTAAGTAAAACCATTGAGATACTAAATAATTGGCAGATTGCTTGGAAGATACTTGGTAAGGGCTCTAATCTACTGGTCTTAGACAAGGGGTTTCGAGGCGCTATTATTTCTTTGAACAATAAATCATTTCAAAAAATCATCATTAATGACTCGTGTATATCTGTTGGTGCTAGTGTATCTTTAATTCGCTTAGCAAATTTAGCTGCTAAAGAGGGACTTACTGGCCTGGAGTTTGCTGGTGGAATTCCTGGGACGGTTGGTGGAGCAATCTATATGAACGCCGGCGCTCATGGTTCGGACATCTTTCAGGTACTTGTCGAAGCAGAGGTTTTAACTGAAAACGGCGAAATAGTTACTATCTCCAAGGATGATCTTCAATTTAGTTATCGAACATCAATTTTCCAACAAAAAGAGTGGATAATTTTATCGGCTGTATTCCAGTTGAAATTCGGTGATCGTAAAGAAATAGCTTCGAAGATGGCTCAATTTAAGCTAAAAAGAAAGAATTCTCAGCCATACAATCTGCCATGCTCGGGCAGCGTCTTTAGAAATCCAGAGGGGGATTTTGCAGGTAGATTGATTGAACAAATAGGGCTAAAGAGCTTTCAAATTGGTGGGGCACAGGTATCTGACTTACATGCTAATTTTATTGTGAATGTAAACGAGGCTACAGCTAAGGATGTTCTAGAACTAATTGAACATATCCAAAGGCAAGTTTATGAGATTTATGGGATAAACTTAAACTCGGAGGTAGAGTTATTGGGTGAGGGCTAAAACGGCAGTGGGGTTTCTTATGCCGCATTGGATTGATTCAACAAGAATAATGGCAATAATAGTTGAATTCATTCCACGTTTTGGTATTGAAATAGAGACGAACAGTGATATAATGAAAGTGAAGAGAACCGCGAAAATCTTAGTGTACACAGGGTATTTAGAAATGTTTAGAGGCGGCATTTAATGCCGCTTTTACATATCTCATAAATACTTGGTTTTGAAGAATGTAAGGTTATTTTGCTGCAAGGGATGAGAATACCATGGAACAGATCATAACCCCACGCTCCCAGCGGAGGTCGGTTACCTCTAAGAAAAGTAAGCAGCTGTTATTTTTACTCCTGTTATTTTTTTTGTTGCTTGCCGTTATTATTTATTTTAATTCACCTATTAGTAGAATTAACGAGATTGAGATTTTTGGTCTGGAGCTATTATCTGAAGAGAAGCTTTATGGACAAGCAGATCTCCAGAAGAATATGCAATATCTATTCACCAGCACAGCAAAAATTACGGAGAAATTACTTGAGCTAAAAGAGCTAAAAGAAGTGACCGTCGAGAAGCATTTTCCCGGGCAATTATCTATTAAAGTTGTTGAACAAAAACCAGTTGCTATATTGGCGATTAATGATGCCATGTGGCAGCCACTACTGGAAAACGGCTATTTGTTCCAAGCGCCTCAGGGGAAGCGTCAATTCTTGAATTACCCGATAATTACTACATGGCGGGATCAAGAATTACTAAATCGTTTAGCTTCTGAGTTGGCGATGGTTAGGCCATCAACACTAACTGAAATATCGGAAATTCAACAAAATTATCAAGATACTGATTCTCAGCTGCTTTTGATGTATACTATAGATGGATATACTCTGCATATGTTATTAGAGGATATAAGTAATAAGTTAGAATTATATCCGGCGATAATCACCGAGCTGGCTGCTAAGGGAGCAGGACCTGGAAATATTTATTTACTAGAGTCAATCAGATATGAGGAGTATTAGATTTACGAAAACACCTTTTTTTAAGAAAAAAAACGCAGAAAAAAAGGGTAATCTAAATATTTGTTGAATTACATAGCTGAAGAATAAAAATTTTTTACAGCTTCTGTTATCTTTAGGCTTGGCATAAGTGAAGTTTTCTATTATAGTTTATTATGAAGTAGTATTAGTATTAGTATTTTTGAGGGGGTGCCAAGGGTTGAGCAACAATGTCATCGTTAGTTTAGACATCGGTACGTCCAAGGTTCGCGTAATCATTGGAGAAATGAATAACGGGGTTTTTAATGTTATTGGTGTTGGGTCAGAAGACTCAGAAGGTTTAAAGAACGGAGCAATTGTTGATATAGATCAAACAGTTGAGGCTATTAGTAGAGCCGTAGAACATGCTGAGAGAATGGTGGGAATTTCTATAAATGAAGTATTTGTTGGGATTTCCGGCAACCATGTTGATTTGCAGACTAGTCACGGTGTGGTAGCTGTATCTAGCGAGGATCGGGAAATTAGTAATATTGACATAGATAGAGTGCTTCAGGCTGCTAAAGTAATCGCCTTACCTCCGGAACGAGAAATAATAGATGTAGTTCCTAAGGAATTTATTGTAGATGGTTTAAGTGGAATCAGGGATCCTAGGGGAATGATTGGTGTAAGGCTGGAGGTCTATGCTTCGATTATTACCGGTTCAAAAACCATTATTCATAACCTGATTAGGACTATTGAAAAGGCTGAGCTGCAAATAAAGGGTTTCGTCTTAACACCTCTAGCTGCCAGTAAAATTGCACTTTCCAAAGATGAAATGAATCTCGGCGTAGTATTAGTGGATATTGGTAAAGGAACAACAACAATTTCTGTATTCGAACAAGGTGGGCTGGTTAAATCATCAGTCATTCCACTTGGCGGTGAATATATTACCAACGATTTAGCTATCGGTCTAAGGACCCAAAAGGATATAGCTGAGAAGGTAAAGCTTAAATATGGAATTGCCAGCTTGTTTGAAGCAGATGAAGATGTCAAGTTCAAAGTTCCTAGGATTGGTAGTAATGTAGAAAAAGAGTTTACACAATTGGATTTGGCTCATATTATCGAACCAAGAATTAGAGAGATCTTTCAATTAATTAATAATGAGGTATATCGTTTAGGCTTTACCAAAGAGATTCCTAGCGGCTATGTATTAACTGGGGGAGTCGCCTCAATGGAGGGTATTCTGGAAGTAGCTCAAGAGGAGCTAAAGCCAGCAGCCAGAATTGCAGTCCCCAATTTCATCGGGGTTAAGGACTCGACGTATACTAATGGGGTAGGGACGATAGTCTATGCCTCCAAAAAACTAACAAATAATAGTGGACATCTTAAATCATCGACAGGTAAAGCCAAAAAGAAGTCTAAGGGTTTTAATTCTTTAGAACGAATCAAGAATTGGTTTAGTGAATTTATTTAGTTTTCATCTATGAAGCTTTAGAGATTAGTGAGGGGGATTTTGATGTTAGAGTTTGATCTTGATATGGAACAGATTGCTCAGATTAAAGTTATTGGTGTTGGCGGCGGCGGAAGCAATGCTGTTAACCGGATGATTGATGCAGGTATAAAAGGCGTAGAATTTATTGCTGTAAACACAGATGCTCAAGCCCTTCACGGTTCCTTAGCGGAAACTAAAGCGCAAATTGGTGAGAAACTAACCAGAGGGTTAGGTGCAGGAGCAAATCCGGATATCGGTAAAAAAGCTGCCGAAGAGAGCAGAGAGGTCTTGGAGAACAAGCTAAAAGGCTCTGATATGGTTTTTGTTACTGCCGGCATGGGTGGCGGTACCGGTACAGGTGCGGCGCCGGTTATAGCAGAATTAGCTAAAAGTCTAGGTGCCTTAACAGTTGGAGTTGTAACCCGACCATTTTCTTTTGAAGGCAGAAAAAGGGCTTTACAAGCCGATAAGGGTATTGCTGAGCTTAAGGAAAAGGTTGATACTTTAATAATAATTCCTAATGATCGTTTATTAGAAATAGCTGATAAAAACACCCCGATGCTCGAAGCATTTAGACAAGCAGATAATGTCCTTCGACAAGGAGTTCAGGGAATCTCAGATTTAATCGCTGTTCCCGGCTTGATCAATTTAGACTTCGCAGACGTTAAAACAATTATGACCGAGAAAGGCTCGGCATTAATGGGCATTGGAGTAGCAACCGGTGAGAACCGCGCCGCCGAGGCAGCTAAGAAAGCAATCTTTAGCCCATTATTAGAGACCTCAATAAATGGCGCCAAGGGTGTATTGATGAATATTACCGGTGGGGCCAACCTAAGCCTATATGAGGTTAACGAAGCAGCCGAGATCGTTTCTTCAGCCTCCGATCCCGATGTTAATATGATTTTCGGTGCGGTAATTAACGAGAATCTTAAGGACGAAATCCTAGTAACTGTTATAGCAACCGGCTTTGAAGAGGCAAAAAAAGCAGCTAACAACAAGCTTAGCAAGGACAACAATGTTGGCAAACTAAACATTAAACCCTTCAACTCCAGTTCGCACGAAAATCTAGATATCCCAACCTTTTTACGAAACAAGAATAAAGACTCAAATGAATAATTAACATCATTGAAACCCCCACCTACGAAATACTTCGGTAGTGGGGGTTTTTTGTAATGGGGAGCTCAATGGAATTATTTTTCTAACATTTGTTCTGTGGTATAATACAATTAAGCGATGATATGAATGGAGAGATTTATATGGGGTTAGTTTCTAAACTTAATGATAATTCAACTATTAGAGTTCCAGAAGAGATTATTAAGAAAGCGGGTTTAAAGCCAGGTGATGATATGATTTGGTACTTTGATGAAAATTCAAAACAAATACTGATTAGTGAAAAACCTAAAAGTTTTGCGAAAGAGCTAAAGGGGTTAGGTAAAGATGTATGGAAAGATGTAGACCCAGTTAAATATGTTCAGGAGGAAAGAAGTTCATGGTAGTTAAAGAAGGCTCTTTAATAACCATAGACACAAACTGTTTAATATATTACTTTGAAGTTTATCCAGAATATGCTGAATTATTAGAAAAACTATTTACTGATATTCAAGATGGACGAATAGGTGCAAATATATCTATTTTATCCTTACTTGAGATACTTGTTAAGCCAAAAAAGCAAAATGATATTTTTTTACAGAATAGATATAAACTTCTTTTATTTAACTATCCCAATTTGAGTATCAAAGAGATTGATTTAAGGGTAATTGATATGGCTGCTACATTAAGAGCAAAATATAATGTAAAAACACCTGATTCTATTATTATTGCTACAGCTATAGTATCAGATTCACAATATTTACTGTCAAATGATATAAAGTTAAAGAGTATTTGTGAAGGTGAAGGTATAATAATGTTACAGATAAGTGATTTAGGAGTTTAAGGTAGAGATATTTTTCTTACGAATAAGACGAAACAAAATATAAAGACGTTGGGGACAGGTGACTCGTCTGTTTCCTCGTCCATGTAAGATATTGGGGACAGGTGATTTGTCTGTCTCCTCACCCAAGGAAATTTTTTCTGGAGAGATTAACGTTACAGTCCCTAATCAGGGACAAATGAAGGAAACAAAATGAGCAAACTTTAGGTCAAGTACTGAAAAGCTCAGCTTGGTTGACATATCAAGCTTCGTACGGATGATGTATTAGGTAAGATATAACGAAGTAGATGAAGTAAAGGTATTTATAATAATCTATGCCTATAAAATAGTTCAAAATAAGGATTGTAACTGTCAGTTGCGAAAGTTCAAGGTCTGGTTGGCAGAATGCAACCAAACAAATTGCTAAACTTAAAGCAACAAAACAGAAGGTGGTCTTTATGACTTTTGGAGAAAAACTACAAGCACTAAGAAAATCAAAAGGTATGTCTCAGGAGCAATTAGCGGCACAAGCTATCGTATCAAGACAAGCTATTTCAAAGTGGGAGCTTGGTGAATCATTGCCAGATACAGATAATATCATTCAGTTAAGGTGGGTAAGTTCCTATTATGAGCACAATCTTTTTGCTTAAGGAGTTGACCGTTTGAAAACAATTGTAGCAATTGGTGGCATAGATGAAAACTCAACATTAGAAGGTATTGAGAAGGAATTAATTAGATTAACTAAAAAGAAAAATCCTAAGATGCTTTTTCTTCCTACAGCAGGGGGAGATGACACAAGGAACTATAAACTAGTAAAAAATATATTTGAAAATAGTTATAACTGTCATGTTGATGTTTTGTTTTTAGTCAACGAAGAACCTTCACAAGAAAAAATTAAGCAAAAAGTTTATTCATCAGATATTATCTATGTTGGTGGAGGGTCAGTAGCTAGGCTAATGAGTTATTTTAACAAATTTAATATGAAAAAGATTTTTCAAGAGGCTTCTGAAAGAGGAATAATTATAGCTGGAATGAGTGCAGGAGCAATTTGTTGGGGTAGAGATTATTTAGATATATACTCATCTAATAATCATACTGTAATTGAGTGCATAAATTTATTAGATTTAATTTTCTGTCCTCATTATAACAAGGATAGTTTCCAAAACTATGTCAGAGAATTTGACAATAGAATAAAAGAATATGAAATAGTAGGAATTGCTCTTGATAACAACTGTGCAATAGAATTTGTTGGTAATAAGTATCGTGTAATAACAACAAAAGATAATGCAAATGCTTATAAACTATATATAAGAAATTCAGAATTAACAAGAGAAGTGATAAATAAAGAATCTCAATATAGGGATATTA
>Ga0209346_1001795_pt1 | contig 10353 bp, 10 predicted proteins | sample AutmiccommunBRH9_FD_187381 | JGI IMG/M metagenome (GOLD analysis project Ga0209346, IMG submission 187381) | Deep subsurface microbial communities from Mt. Terri, Switzerland - Autotrophic microbial communities BRH/9 (SPAdes) (version 2) | ecosystem: Environmental > Aquatic > Deep subsurface >...
TCTAAGCTTTTTTCCAGAATTATTGACTTTAGAAGCAGATTTACTTTTACCCATTCTAGTGGAGTAGCTGCAGTAAGTGAAGCAATTGCAAAAATAACGGGCTTTACTCCTAAGGACGTAAAAATGATTAAAGTTGCTGGTTATCTACATGATTTGGGCAAATTGGCTGTTCCCAATAGTATTCTTGAGAAGCCTGGGAAGTTAACTCCAGAGGAATATAATATAGTTAAAGGCCATACCTATTATACTCGAACAATTCTAGCCAATATTAATGGTTTTGAAGTTATTAATGATTGGGCTTCGCTTCATCACGAAAAGCTTGACGGAACAGGTTATCCTTTTCATTATCAGGCTAAAGACATTTCTATAGGGTCAAGAATCCTTGCTGTAGCTGATATTTTTACTGCCCTTAGCGAAAATCGTCCATATAGACAAGGCTTGGGGAAAAATGAGATTTTACAAATTCTTAATAAATATGTGAAAAGTAATAGTCTCTGTGCGAGCATCGTCAAGATTACTGAGGACAATTATGACGAAATCTATGCTGCCAGAATCCAAGCTGAATCAGTAATGGAGCCGGAGATTGAAAGCTTTCAGGAAAGTTTGCATTTTGCAAAGCAGATATGAGAAATTAGTGATTGCTTTTTGACAACTGCAAGTTCATTGCCATTTCGCCGGACAGCTAACCCGTCCCCGAGTCTAGTGATCGCTTGTTGACAACTGCAAGTTAACTGACTTTCGCCAGACGCTTAACCTGTCCCCTTAGTCTTGGTATTAATTGTGCATTTCTGGAGAATATATAAAAAGGCTGTTTACTGCTTACTACATAGAACAAGGAGGCAATGAAATATATGAGTGAAATTATTAATAATCGGGCGCACAGGCAAAAAGTTTTAAAGGGCTTGATCAAGGATCTGCATGCTGGAAGGAGTTTTGATGAGGTAAAGGCAGAATTTGATGAGAATTTTGGAGGAGTTGCCGCTTCAGAAATCGCCGAGATGGAGCAAAACCTAATAATGGAGGGCATGCCAGCTGAGGAGATTCAACGTCTATGTGACGTTCATTCAGCTGTATTTCGTGGTTCCATCCAGGAGATCCATCATCCGGAAGAGGTACCGGGTCATCCGATATATACATTTAAACTAGAAAATCAAGAGATCAAAAAGCTTTCACAAGAAATCAGCGAGGAATTAGCCAGACATCAAGTCAAGGATGATCAAGAGCAAATATATAAGCTTCTAGAAAAAATTAATTTATTGTGGGATATTGATAAGCATTACAGTCGAAAAGAAAATCTGCTATTTCCCTATTTAGAAAAACATGGCATCTCCGGACCTACCAAAGTAATGTGGGGCGTGGATGATGAAATTAGAAGGAGCATAAAAGATTTAAAAAAAATGTTAAGCGACAATAATGCTGAAAGTCAGGAGACGGTTCAAAACGGTAATGAAGTAATTACCAGAATTGAAGAAATGATATTTAAAGAGGAAAACATCTTATTTCCGATGGCTTTAGATAATTTGACAGAGGATGAATGGTTGAATATTCTTGATGAAAGTGCTGATATTGGCTACTGCTTGATAGATCCGGAAGAGCGATGGAGACCGCTTCGATCAGTGGTTGCTGATGATGATGCCCAAACAAATCTTCAAGACGGGCACCTAAAATTTCCTTCAGGGTCGCTTACTTCCCGAGAAATATCAGCTATTTTTAATAACCTTCCTGTTGACGTAACTTTTATTGATAAGGATGATGTAGTCAGATACTTTTCCCAACCGAAGGAAAGAATTTTTGTTCGTACCAAAGCCGTTATCGGTAGAAATGTCCAAAACTGTCATCCGCCAAACAGTGTGCATATAGTTGAAAAAATGCTTGAGGACTTCAAATCCGGTAAGAAGGATAGTGAGGATTTTTGGATTAGAATGGGTAATCAATATATTCTCATCAGATATTTTGCGATCAGGGATACAGATGGTTCGTATATCGGGACAATTGAGGTAACGCAAAACATTCAACCGCTTCAGGAACTCCAAGGTGAAAAACGCCTAATGTCAGATTAACGATCATGGGTGGCTCTGTGAAATATTTTCAAGAGAAAGCAGGGTGAAAATGTACTTTAACGTTATTGTAGGCTTGATCATCCCCTGGATATTAGCGATGCCTTTAATATTCCGACATCAAAAAATTCTCGTATTAATCGCGCCGATAGCAGCTGTTTTAGCTTTTTCCATTGATGTATTAGGTTTTCAGTTTGATTATTGGCATATCAAACCTATTCACGATAACCAAACATTTTCCGCCTTACCCTTTCATTTAGGCTTATATGCTATTTTAACCTGCTATATGGTTGTCTTAATTGCCAAGCAAAAAGTAAATCCCTATCTGCTGATAGTGGTTTTTGCTTTAATAACTACCATATTAGAGTTAATAGCTGTAATATTAGGAAGAGTGGTCTATTCTAATGGGTGGAGTATTATTTTGACCTACTTTTCTTATCTGCTCCCTTATTTTTTGGCTTATATGTACTACCTCTTGTTAAAGAGACTCGCAATCTTATAAGCTATTCTAGAGGTGAGAAGTATTCTCATGGCACCTCTCACCTCTAGTTTATGGATCAGGTATTGCAGATGAAGTGGGGAATATCTCGAATTTGACCGAGTCATAGTCTGACAGTGTCTAGGGCAATTTCTACCGCTTTTTCTGAGTGAAGATAAGTAGTATCAAAGATTGGGCAAGGTACTGCACCCTCTTTGATTAACAAGCCGATTTCCGTACAGCCAAGAATGATTCCTTCTGCTCCTTGTTTAAGTAATTTATTAATAATCTTGACATACGCTTTTTGAGATTCTGAATTGATCTTCCCTAAAACCAATTCAGAAAAAATTACTTCGTTAATTATGGCGATATCAGCTGAATTGGGAACGATTACTTCCAGAGCGTATTTGTCCCTTAAGCGATCCTTGTAAAAGTCTTGCTCCATAGTATATTTGGTGCCGAGCAAACCAACTTTTTTAATTCCGCTGGCTATTATTTTCTCTGCTGTCGCGTCAGCGATATGCACTAGGGGTATCTTAGTTGCTTGCTCAATATAGTTAGCTACTTTATGCATAGTGTTAGTACATAGGACGATAAGATCTGCTCCGCCATTTTCAATTTTTCTACCAGCTTGTGCTAATAGTTCACCGGCACTCTCCCAGTTTCCGGTATTCTGATGTTCGTGAATTTCCGCAAAATCTACACTATACATAATAATTTTTGCTGAGTGCCAGCCACCTAATCGTTCTTTCATCAATTGATTAATTGTTCGATAGTATTCAATTGTCGATTCAAAGCTCATGCCGCCAATCAGTCCAATAGTTTTCATTCAATGGCCTCCTTTATTAAAACTATTATACATCAAGAAATGTTGATCTGTTATTAAAATTATTCTTAGAAAAGAGTATCTTTTAGCGTTTGAATTAAGCGGTTTATTTCGGATAGCGAAATTTTAAAATATTTTGAATTATTAAGCAGGATTTTTGATTTTGGAGTAGAATATTTATTAGGTGATATATTATAATTATAAAAGGTGCTAAATTATAATTGTAATGCACCATCAAATTCGCTATAAGTTGATTTATGCAGAAGCGCCTTAGGTACAAAAGTGTTCTCCTTTGTAAATGAACTTAATAGTTCAAAACGCCATAAAGTATAGAAAGAACTCCACTTATTAAAAGGTGGAGTTCTTTCTATACTGCTGCTGAAGTAGGGTTAGCTACTTCAAATAGGCTATACCAGCTTCGTTGTCCAAGTCTCCAGGTTCCAGATATCAGTAACAATCTCTCGATAAAACTCTGGTTCGTGGCTTATCAATAAGATGCTTCCTTTATACTCTTTTAATGCCCGTTTAAGCTCACTTTTGGCTTCTACATCTAAATGATTGGTAGGTTCATCAAGCACTAACAGATTTGTCTCTTTGTTAATCAGCTTGCTTAGTCGGACCTTAGCTTTTTCTCCCCCGCTTAAAACGACAATTTTGCTCTCGATATGTTTGGTTGTCAAGCCACACCTAGCTAGAGCGGCACGCACTTCATACTGAGTATAAGCCGGGAACTCCTCCCAAAATTCTTCGATGCAGGTTTTATTATCAGACCCCCGCATTTCTTGTTCAAAATAGCCGATATATAGATAGTCGCCCAACTCTACGGAGCCGGATAGCGGACGGATTTCTCCTAAGATACTTCGTAGTAAGCTGGTTTTACCGATTCCGTTGGCGCCAACTAAAGCAATCTTTTGACCGCGCTCCATCTGGAGATTAAGCGGTTTGGATAATGGCTCATTGTAACCAATAACTAAATCGGTCACCTGAAAAATTAGTCTGCCTGAAGCTCTGGATTCCTTAAAATTAAAATGTGGCTTCGGCTTTTCCTTAGCCAGTTCAATAACCTCCATGTTATCTAGCTTTTTTTGTCTGGACATAGCCATATTCCTTGTGGAGACCCGTGCTTTATTTCGGGCAACAAAATCCTTTAAATCGGCTATTTCTTGTTGTTGCTTCTTATAGGCGGACTCCAGCTGCAGTTTCTTAGCCTCGTAGGACTGCATGAAGCTATTATAATCACCGACGTAGCGGCTCAGTTCTTGGTTTTCTACATGGTAGATTAGATTAATTACACTATTTACAAATGAAATATCGTGGGATATCAGAACAAAGGCATTTTCATATTCTTGTAAATAGCGCTTTAACCATTCAATATGCTGTTCATCAAGGTAATTTGTCGGTTCATCGAGCAGTAAAATATCCGGTTTTTCCAGCAACAGCTTAGCAAGCAGCACTTTAGTTCTTTGACCTCCACTTAAATCTTGGACATCCTTATCTAGACCAACCTCGTCTAATCCTAAACCTCGACCGATCTCTTCAACCTTGGCATCAATCACGTAAAAATCATTATTTGTTAAAAGGTCTTGAATGGTTCCCACTTCTTCAAGCATTTGCTCCAGCTGGTCAGGTGCAGCATCACCCATTTTTTCATACAGCAGGTTCATGTTGGACTCTAAGTCAAAGAGATATTTAAAGGCGGTTTTTAGCACATCACGTATGGTTTGTCCTTTCTCAAGACTGGCGTGCTGATCTAAATAGCCGACTCGAACATTCTTTGCCCATTCAATTTGCCCCTCATCGGGCTCCAACTTTCTTGTGACTATGCTCATAAATGTTGATTTGCCTTCACCATTAGCGCCTATTAATCCAACGTGCTCACCCTTTAAAAGACGGAACGAAACGTTATTAAATATTGCTCGGTCACCAAACCCATGGCTTAAATTTTTTACAGTTAAGATACTCATTTTTGACACCCTTCGTTGTATAGATCAATTATCGCTCTATTATAGCTGAATTTATGAATATTTGAAAGTAGGAGAAAAAAGATGTAAGATAATTTCTAGCTGGCTTATTGCAATAAGACTTAGCAATGGATTTTAGAAAGGAATTAACAATTATGTATAAATACAAAGTAAATATTGAATACGACGGCTCAAAGTATAAGGGGTGGCAGCGGCTTGCAGGCACGGAAAAAACGGTGCAGCAAAAAATCGAGACACTATTAAGTAGGCTGCTGGAAAGAAAGATCGAGATACATGGATCGGGAAGAACAGACGCCGGTGTTCATGCCTATCAGCAGGTCGCTCATTTTGCGATAAACCAGCAGCTCGATACAGATCGTTTTTTATCGACAATCAACGAAATGCTTCCTCAGGACATTGTTTTTACCAGTATTCAAGAGGTACCCGAGGACTTCCATGCTCGATTGTCAGTTAAGTCTAAGCAATATGTTTATAAAATCTGGAGTAGTCCTATTCCTTCAGCTTTGAGGAGAAAATATTTTTTTCATGTTTCTATGCCTTTAAATATTCCAGAAATGAAAAGGGCTGCTGATTATTTAATCGGAACTCACGATTTTCAATCATTCACCGCGGTTAAAGCAAAGAACAAATCAACTGTTAGGACAATTTTTGCTATTGATATTAAGTCAAATAACGAAGAATTGGAAATTTACTATCACGGTGACGGGTTTTTATATAAGATGGTTAGGATTATTACAGGCACTCTTTTAGAAGTCGGTCTCGGACAAATGACCCCGGAAGAGGTATTAGCAATTCTCAAAAAAAAGGAGAGAAGATTTGCGGGAGAGACTGTTCCAGGTTATGGGTTGTACTTATACAAAGTTAAGTATGAATAAAGCGAGACTTATTCAGATTAAGTCTTGTTGAAACCGAAGATAGAATTAGGGGTGATAATTATCACCCCTAATAAAAAGTTTGCACTGATATTTGTAACTGTAATTTAACCTGTTACTAAACCAACCTTGAATCAGCCTTGAAATTGGGATTTAACCTGTTGCACATCAGTGTCAGTGGCTTGCATTGCTGGTTGGTAATATCCCTTTTGAATAGCCGTATTAGCCAATTGAAATTGGAATTGCTCATCAGCATTGCGGATTTGTTGTAGTTTTTGTCGAAGCTGCGGATTTGAGCACTCGCTGATTGCCCGAGTATAATCAGTGAGACTGCTTTTAACCATTGAAAGAACATCATTAACAATTTGTTTTTCCTGCATGATTTTACCCCCTATAATATTTTTTCTTCTACGTCGAAAACACATCCAAGCAGAAAAAAGATCGTTGTGCTCGGAGAGTGCCCCCTATAATATTTTTTCTTCTACGTCGAAAACACATCCAAGCAGAAAAAAGATCGTTGTGCTCGGAGAGTGCCCCCTTTAATGTAGAAATGTCATTAATGCTTGTTTTGTTGTTTGGGCAGATTGTGTAGATTGCTGCAACATCTGTTTTAGCTGCTGATCGGTGCATTGACTTGCATATTCCTGTAATTTTTGGATTGCAGTATCGTGATGGCCAATCAAGTGTCTAAGATTTTGCAGCTCGATTTGGTTTAATTCTGACATGTTCGGTGCTCCCTTCATAGATATTTTCCTCCTACGTCGAATAACTTCCAGCTGGGAAATAATCGTTGTGCCCGGAGGGTGCTTCATAATATTTATAGAATTTTAACCTCAAACGCTAACACAGTTGTATTTTTCCAAAAAAACTAAATTTGATTCACTAAATTAATAATTTTATTTACTAAAGTGCTAAAAAAACTGATTAATCAAATTTCTTATTTCGAAGAACGAATAAAAAATGTATACTGTGGTTATAGCGAAATTTGTCGAAGGAGTTGTAGCCATGGAATTTATTATAACTTTTATTTTTTCTACACTACCGGAATTTTTTCTAATCATCATTTGGGGAGCAGCTTTATTTGGTTTTTCTTTGAGAAAAAACTGGGTTAGGCTATTAATTATGGCTGCTTTAATCGCTTTAATAAGTGAGATGAATTGGGGCTTTGAAGTATCTGCTGATTTACGGATTGCAACTACTTTCCTATTAATGGTCGTTTTTTATAAGCTATTTCTTAAGGATAAGTGGAGCATCTCATTATTTATGTCCTTAGTTGTCTTTATTTCGCTGCTTATAATGGAGATTATCGTTATGGTTGTGTTCCTGCAAATATTCAGCTATGAACAAATTTTGAACAACATAGGGGTAAAATCTTTAGTTATTGCTTCCTATTCTTTGCCGCTTATACCGCTAATATATCGAATAAAGAAAAAGAACTGGTCGATTCAAGTTTTTTTTAAAAAGCGGTTCAGCAGCCCAACAGCGACCTATCTTTGGATAGCAATCCTTTTTTTAATTATTTTTCAGGTCTATATGTTAATCTATTTGAATTATTCCTTTTACATAAACAGTCTAGCACTTGTTAAGAAGATTATCTTTAATATTAATGGTTTACCTATTTACAGCTTAGCAATTTTAGTGCTAAACATCTTGTTAATCGTTGTGATAATTAAGTTAAAAAACCATTATGCAAAAATCGAGATACATAAAACAGAGGTTAGTTATATTGAAAATTTAGAAAAACTCCTATCTAAATTGAAGATGGAAAGGCATGATTTTATTAATGAAATCCAGACCATCCATGGATTTACGCAAGCTAAAATGTACAGCCATTTAGAGGAGTATATGTCTGAGCTTGTTCAGCATATCCGGACAGTAAATAAAGCCATAAAGATCAAGAATGTTCCGGTAAGTGCTTTGATCCACACCAAAATTGGCCAAATTGAAAAGGATGGTATTGAACTGAAGATTACTAAAGGAACCGACGATACCTTTCCACAAATAAAAGGTTATGATTTGGTAAAGATCGTCAGTAATCTTCTGGATAATGCCCAGCGGGCAATTTTGGAGCAGCCAAAGAACAATCCATACATCGAGATTTACTGGGGAAAAACCGCTTCAACAGCAGTATTAAAAATTTCTAATAATGGGCCAAAAATAACAGAAAAACCTATTGACAGAATATTCAAAGAGGGATATACTACTAAGCAAGATACGGAAAATAATGGATTAGGATTAGCGATAGTCCGATCGATTATTCAGAAGTACAAAGGATTAATAGAGGTAGAATCAACTGAAGATAGGACTAGCTTTATTGTAAAATTGCCTCTTTAAAGGAGGGAATATGATAACCAAGTTCTCCTACTGGTTGGCTCGAAGGTTGGCCGAAAAGGCTGAACGTGATGATGAGGATTATATTCGCTACGGAATTGAAGTGGTTTTAAGTACACTTTCCAAGATAACAATTTTCCTCATCATATCCCTAGTTTTTAATGTATTTCTCGAAATGTTTTCCATAATTCTCTCATTTGTTGCTCTCAGAGTAATTACTGGGGGAGTCCACATGTCAACTTACTCCAGATGTTTAACTACTTCACTGCTGATGTTTGTTTTACCAACATTTTTGTTCAGGCAAATAGCAGTAGACCACTCTTCAATTTATTTTACTTCCGTTGTTTTTCTACTTGCAGTGATCTTCGTTTTTATCTATGTACCGGTTTCTGCTGCTAATCGACCTATACCTCAAGAAAAGCACCAATTCTTCAAGTGGACAAGCCTAATCTTTTTGATTTCTTGGTTTGTTCTAATGACCTCATTGTTTTACTACAGCTTCCCCCGCTATGGCTACATTGCTTTCTACTCAACTGTGGGAATACTTCTGCAGACATTCACCTTAACTCCATTTGGTTATGCACTCCTAGAAAATATTGATAGATATCTATCGAAAAAGGAAAGACAGTTAGGAGGTGTTAAGAATGAAAAAGGTATTTAAGATGGCAGCAACTTTATTTGCTGGTATCGCAGCTATGGAAGTAGGAGCAGCAAGCATTTTCCTTGTTTACCAACCAGAGCAGCCCAAAAAATAACTTTTATTTCGAGAGATAAATAGAGCAGTTTTATTTGGATGGGCTATGACCCATCCTTTTTCTTTTCCAGTCTCACCTCTTACCTCTCACTTCTTGTAATGGATAAATGCCTTGGAAAAATGCCAGACTAAGTTTGATTCCGGTGAGAATACCATTGTCGTAGAAGGAGGTTTAATTAATGAACAAGAGGAAGATTGTAATTGTCGGAAGTGGCGCAGTTGGCTCAACCTTTGCTTATACAGTGCTGATAAAAGGCTTGGCTAATGAGCTGGTAATAATTGATATTAACCGCGATAAGGCTGAGGGAGACGCTTTGGATCTTAATCATGGAATTTTACTGGCTCAGCCGATGGAAATCTATGCCGGCAGCTATGCGGATTGTGTCGGTGCCGACATCATAGTAATAACTGCTGGTGCTGCGCAAAAACCTGGTGAGACCAGAACTGATTTAATACAGAGGAATATCGCAATTTTTCGGCAGATATTAACGGGTATCCGGGAATATAATAGTACAGCTATACTGCTTATTGCCACGAACCCGGTAGATATTCTTACGTATATCGCCATTAAGCTAACAAGCCTGCCTAAGCATCAGGTAATTGGATCAGGCACTCTACTAGACAGTGCCCGCTTTCGTTACTTAATCTCCGAAAAAATTAAGATTGATCCCCGAAGTATTCATGGATTAATAGTTGGTGAACATGGCGATACTGAACAACCAATTTGGAGCTTATTAAATATCGCTGGGATTAATCAGACCCAGATTAGTCAAGAGTCGAGACTATATCTAACAGATGACGAAAAAGAAGAGATTTATTATAAAACAAAAAATGCCGCCTACCAGATAATTGAGAAAAAAGGCGCAACCTATTATGCAATCGGCTTAGCCCTAGCCAGAATTACAGAAGCAATTCTAGGGGATCAAAAAAGCGTTCTACCGGTCTCAGTTTACTTGGACAACTATAAAGGAATAAGTGATGTTTGTTTAGGAATTCCTTGTGTGATTGGCAGGAAAGGAGTTGAAGAGATCTTAGATTTACCGCTTGTCAGGG
>Ga0209346_1001801_pt1 | contig 10323 bp, 10 predicted proteins | sample AutmiccommunBRH9_FD_187381 | JGI IMG/M metagenome (GOLD analysis project Ga0209346, IMG submission 187381) | Deep subsurface microbial communities from Mt. Terri, Switzerland - Autotrophic microbial communities BRH/9 (SPAdes) (version 2) | ecosystem: Environmental > Aquatic > Deep subsurface >...
CGTCCTGCGGCATCCGTTGTCGTGATCGACAGCAGCACATTTTCGCGCTTGGTCGTGGTCACTTCAAAGGGAAGCACCGGCAATTCGAGCTTCACGGTCTGGATAACGACAGGAACCGCGATCAAGAAAATGATCAGCAGGACCAGCATAACGTCCACGAGTGGGGTGGTATTAATGTCGGATAGAGGAGTTTCCTCTCCGCCACCGCCCCCAACATTCATCGCCATAGGATTTTATCCTCTCAAAACTAAATCATCTGAAGGGAACGAAGGCTCCCTCGTCGTGCGTTGGCCAGGCTGCCAGCCCCAATAATGGCTGGCAACCCGGCCCCCGGCTTATTTCTTTGCGGCAGGTGCAGCAGGAGGCGTCTTCACACCACCGGCAGTCGTGGCAACAGGTGCCGCAGCTGTCTTCGCGCCACCGGCAGTCGTGACCACCGGCTTGACGCCCCCGTCCGAAGCCATATAGCCGAGAACGTCATTGGAGAAGGCCGCAAGCTGTTCAGCGATGCGCTTGTTGCGTCCCTGCAGCCAGTTATAGGCGAGAACCGCCGGAACAGCCACACCCAGGCCGAGAGCGGTCATGATCAGTGCCTCACCAACCGGGCCGGCAACGGCGTCAATCGATGCCTGACCGGCGATGCCGATTTTGATCAGCGCGCGGTAAATACCGATAACCGTACCGAACAGTCCGATAAACGGCGAGGTCGCACCAACGGTTGCCAACCATGGCAGACCCGTCGCGAGCTTGGACTTGATCAGATCCTGAGACCGTTCGATCGAGCCGTGCAGCCAGTCATGTGCTTCAACCGGGTCGGTCAGCTTGGCGTGATCGGCATCGGCCTTGATCGCATCGTCGACGATCTGACGGTAGGCGGAATTCTTGTCGAGCTTGGCAGCGCCTTCCTTGAGGCTGCCAGCGCGCCAGAAGGTCGAACGCATCGCCTGGCCCTGCTTCATGATCTTGTTCTGTTCGAACAGCTTCGAAAACAGGATGTAGAAAGACGAAACGGACATGATCGTCAAAATTGCCAGAACAGACCAGGCGATGACGCCGCCCTGTTGCATGGCTTCCCAAAAACCAAAAGCATTTTGCGGTGCTTCAGCACCAACGGCCAAAATTTCAATCAACATTTTAACATTCCCCTCAGGATAAACTAATTGCAAAAAAACTGTTGCGGGGAGGGCATCTCGCAATGCCCGTCCCCATTCACATCATTATTTGGGTATCTGCCAACGAACGGCGTTGGAATAGCTACCGGTTGTCGGATTGCCGTTGGCATCCAGAGCAGGCCGGAATCGTGCCCGGCGGGTCAGGTTCTTGCAGGCAGCGTCATCCAGATCAGCGTGGCCGCTAGAACCGGTGATCTGGCAATCGGATACCCGGCCGTCAGCATTTACGGTCAGCCGGAAACGTGTCGTCCCTTCCCGTTCTTCGCGCAATGCCCGCGACGGATAGTCATTCGCATTGGCCCAGCTTCCGGGGTTGCCGCGCGGCTCCGGAGTGGCCCGTTGTGGCGGCGGAGGCGGTGCGGGCGGCGGTGGTGGTGGAGCCACAACCACTGGCCTTGGGGGCGGCGGCGCCGTTGGCACCGACTGGATTACCGGCCTTGGCGCTACCACAGGGGCAACGATAGGCGGCGGCGATACCACTGGCGGCGGCTCAATCGGCTGGTCTGGCGGAGGTGGTGGTGGCTCCTCCGGTTCTTCCGGCGGCTCTTCATCAATATCGATCATGTCCAGCTGCGATGCAACTTTCTTCACCGCGGTGTAGGCCAGTCCCGTGACCAGCGCATAGCCAAGTAGTAAGTGAATGATGATGACAAGAACGACCGATATGATCTTACTCGAACTCATCTCTTGGTCAGCATAAGCCATTCAGAAATGTAACTCCTTTTTCCCCATCACGAGGCAGTATACTCCATTGCTGAAGTTCCCAACAAAGAGCGAGAGGTTTGGAAACCTTTGCGACCCTTTATCCCCGTGACCACTTTTCATTTGCTTGAAAGCTGTCTTAAATTTGTTTTAACGTGCTAGTTCGAAGCAGGCAATCGCTTTGTTGGTTCAGTACCGATTAAGCTGTCAAAGACCCATAATAAGGGCTAAAAGCCGCTAGGCCCAACCCCTGTTTCAGAGAAAATCATGCGCTCCTTGTTGATGTTAACCCTTGGTCTGTTTTTCACCCAGATTGCTGTAATTCCAGCTTTCTCACAGGCAATGGAAGCGAGTGATCCACTGCAATATGCCGACATAGCGGACCTTAGCGCGAATGCGCCTATCATTATTCATATCACGGTCAAAGAGGCGATCAAAGTCGACCCGGAACGCGCTCCCAATGCGCCCGCGGGAACGCAGCGCTTTTATATTATTGCATCGACCAACGCGCTGATTCGTGGCCAGGGAGGGGTCGGTGAAACGATTCGCTATGTCATCGATCTGCCTGTTGATCCGCGGGGACGGGCTCCCAAAATCAAGAAACAGCCATTCATAATTTTTGCCCGTCGCGCGTCCGGCGGAGGCAGCGACAATATCCAGCTCGTCGCCAGGGATGCACAGATTGCATGGACGCCGGAGCGCGAGCAGCGCGTCCGTTCGATCGTCCGCGAACTGGTCGACCGGAACGCCGCGCCCACAATTTCCGGGATCGCCAGCGCATTTCACGTGCCGGGGACGGTGATCGGCGAAGGGGAAACCCAGATATTCATGGAAACAGAGAGCGGAACGCCGATCTCGATCACGGTGCTGAAACGGGAGGGCCAGCGCAAATTCTGGGCTGTCTCGCTGGGCGAAATTGTCGATGAGGCCGCCCGGGCACCGGCCAGAAACAGCCTGCTGTGGTATCGGCTGGCCTGCTTTCTGCCCCGTCAGCTGCCGGCCCGGGCACTGGCCAGCGACACGCCAGCCAATGCGCAACAGGCGCGCGACGACTATCAGCTGGTGCTGCGCGATCTTGGTGCATGTCCGAGATCGCGTCAGCCCTGACCTGACTGGCGGAACTAGTACTGGCTTTCGTCAAACGCGTCGCTAATAAGGCGCCTGCAATCTCACCAAAAACGCAAAGAGGCAATTGACCATGATCGCTCCGCTTCGCATCGCGCTCGCTGGACTGGGCACCGTCGGGACCGGCGTAATCCGGCTTATCGAAGAAAATGGCGCCATGATCGAACAGCGGGCGGGCCGACCGATTGTCGTCTCGGCGGTATCCGCTCGCGAGCGCAATCGTGACCGCGGCATCGACCTGTCCGCCTATCGCTGGTTCGACCAGCCCCAAGCACTGGCCGAACAGGAAAATGTCGATTGCATTGTCGAAATGATCGGCGGCGCGGACGGCACCGCACTGGAACTGGCGCGCAGGAGCCTGGCGGCCGGCAAGTCGTTTGTGACCGCCAACAAGGCCATGATCGCCCACCACGGGATGGAGCTGGCCAAGTCCGCAGAAACCGGAAATCTCTCGCTGCGCTATGAAGCAGCTGTGGCCGGGGGGATTCCCGTGATCAAGGGATTGCGCGACGGCGCATCGGCAAACCGGATCGAACGGGTCTACGGAATTCTCAACGGTACCTGCAATTATATCCTCACCGAAATGGAAAAACACGGGCACGCCTTTGCCGACGTACTGAAGGAAGCGCAGGACATCGGGTATGCCGAGGCTGATCCCGGGTTCGACATCGATGGCGTCGATGCCGCGCACAAGCTCGCCATTCTGGCCGCGCTCTCCTTTGGCAAGGCGCTTGATTTCGAAGGCGTGGAGATTGACGGGATTCGCAATATCATGGCGGCGGACATCGGCCAGGCCAAGGCGCTTGGATATCGCATCCGTCTGCTCGGCATGGCGCGAATTGACGACGGAAAGCTGTTCCAGCGGGTCAACCCCTATCTGGTACCGGAAAACCATCCGCTGGCGCATATTGACGGCGCAACCAATGCGGTGGTCGCCGAAGGCAATTTTTCCGGACGCCTGATGTTTCAGGGTGCTGGCGCGGGCGAAGGGCCTACGGCGTCGGCGGTGGTCGCCGATCTGATCGATATCGCCAGAGGCGATGCCGGCACTGTATTCGCAACACCCGCCAGCCAGATGGAATGCTGCGAGAGGGCCGAGAGCGGGAACCGGATCGGGAAAAGCTATGTTCGTTTCATTGTTGCGGACAGACCCGGTGTTCTTGCCGAGATTACTGCCGCCATGCGCGACGCCGATGTCTCGATCGAAAGTCTTATCCAGACCGAGAAAACCGAGGAAGGATCGGTACTGCTCTCGATGGTCACGCATGACAGTCGCGAACGCAATGTCTCCAGAAGCCTCGCAGCCCTGTCCAGTTCAACCAGTTTGCAGGCCGCTCCCGTGGTGATGCACTTGCTCAGCGATCAGGACTGATCATTCGCCGGTTGCCGGGGACAGCGGCCTGATCATCGCCTGCTTGACATAATCCCGGTCGGGAACCTCCGGGTCAATGGCCTGCCAGACACGGCCAGCGGCACCGCCGACTCCGCCTCCCCTGCCGCCCACGCCGATGCTCACCAACGACAGGCCCTTGAAGCAATTGCGCTCGTTCAAGGTTACATAACAGCGGCCCTGCTGGACAATTTCCGGATTGGCCCTCGGCATTGGTTCGCGGATTCTCTCCCCCGCTTCCGCTGCCAGTTCGGGAAAGGGGAGTCTCTGCTGACGGTCAATTTCCGGAATGCCGCATACCACAATCTCTTCGTTCGACCGGTAGAGAAGGCAGCCATCGGCGTCGACAGCAGCGAGCAGCCGCGCATTTTCCATAAGTTCGCCGGTCCGGTCATCCCCCTGCAGCGATTGCCCCGACGCCGCAGAGGACATCAGGAAAAGGATCAGAAAAACCTGTCTCGACATTGCAATATTGCTCCCCTATCGAGAGTTCAAATTTACACCCTACAGAAGGACTAATCGATAATATGCCCAAAGCAAGCGACATATTGGACCGGGTATTGGTAATGGAAATGGTCCGCGTCACCGAAGCAGCGGCGATATCGGCAGCCAATCTGATCGGTCGCGGTGATGAAAAGGCAGCGGACGCCGCTGCCGTGGAAGCTATGCGCGCTGCGCTGAACCAACTGGACATATGCGGCACCGTGGTGATCGGCGAGGGCGAACGCGACGAGGCACCGATGCTTTTCATCGGCGAGAAAGTCGGACGCGGCTGTGATGGCGAAGCACCGGCAATCGATATTGCCCTTGATCCGCTGGAAGGCACGACCATCACCGCCAAGGCCGGTGCCAATGCGCTGGCGGTTCTGGCCATCGCGGAAAAGGGCAATCTGCTGAACGCGCCCGATGTCTACATGGACAAGCTTGCTGTCGGACCTGGCTATTCTCCCGGCATCATCGATCTCGACAAGTCGGTAACCGAAAATGTCACGGCAGTGGCGAAGGAAAAGGGCGTCGAGCCTTCCGAAATCATCGTCTGCGTGCTGGATCGGCCGCGGCACGACAAGATTATTGCCGAATTGCGTGGCATCGGCTGCGGGATCATGCTGATCCCCGACGGCGATGTGGCCGGCGTGATCGCGACGACCGACGAAGAAACGACGGTCGATATGTATATGGGCAGTGGCGGCGCTCCGGAAGGCGTGCTGGCGGCAGCCGCGCTTCGCTGTGTCGGGGGCCAGTTCAAGGGTCGTCTGCTGTTCCGCAACGATGACGAACGGCAACGCGCCTATAAATGGGGCATCGAGGATCTGGACAAGGTCTATGATCTGAAGGAACTGGCCAAGGGCGACGTGATTTTTGCCGCGACCGGGGTGACCCATGGTTCGCTTCTCGAAGGCGTAAAGAAACTGCGCGGCGGCAAGATGACGACCGAGAGCGTGGTCATGCGCGCGTCGTCCGGCACCGTGCGCTGGGTGAAGAGCGAACATCGCAAGAACTGATGCAAGAAACCTTGCCCGAGAGGCTTGCTGGTCAGGTCTGGAAGCTGCGCTTCGGCCTGTGCCTGTTACCATTGTTGGTGTCAGCCTGCATCTCGCCGGTACAATATGGTTCCATACCCCATAGCGAATATGTCGCCGACGACCGGTGCCGGCCAGACGTGCAACCGGAGGAACAGTTTGCGGACAAGCCCCATTTTGCCGTGATCAGCCGCTTGCCCGATTGTCGGACAGAACCGGTAACGTTGCTGAGCCAGCGGAGCGACACCATTCGCTATGGTCGTTTTGGTGACCCGGCCGACATTGAAATCGCTGATGCCAAGGGCAAGGTGAAGACCCAGGCGCGCATTCCCCTTGCCCTGAACAACGATCAGCAATGGTGGGATGATCTGGCGGCGGCAACGCAAAAGCGCGATGGTCGTATCCTGCTCTATGTCCACGGCTTCCGTGAAACCTTCTTTACCAGCGCCCGCGACAGCGCGCAGATTGCCCGGCTTTCGGGGCTGGACATACCGATGGTGCATTACAGCTGGCCCTCGCAAGGCGCGTTTCTGAAATATGCCGCCGACGAAACCAACATGTATTACAACGAACGCCAGTTCCGCAGCTTCCTGACCAAACTGGCGCAACAGCCCTGGACCAAGGAAATCATCCTCGTCGCCCATTCCCTGGGTGTGCGGCTGGCAATTCCGGCAATCGAATTCGTCGATCGCAACAGCAGCAACGCCGATTCGAGCAATATTTCCAATATCATCCTCACGGCCCCGGACATTGATCGCCAGGATTTCGAGCGCGATATTGCCGAAACCGTGCTTACCATGCGCCGGGTCAACAATGACCGCAGGATCACCGTCTATGTATCCGCGAAGGACCGGGCGCTTGGCCTATCCTACAATTTCCATGGCTTTCCAAGGCTCGGTCGCCCGGATTGTTTCAATCCGTTCGAGGCATCCACCTTGCGGGAGCAGGGCCATCCGGAACGCTGCTATGCGGCAAAAACCCGATATGACACCGAGCCCGACAAAAGCGGGCTGACCATAATCGACACCACCGCCATCAGCCGCGGACGGACCGGCCACAGCGATTATCTGCGCAGCGCCCTTGCCTGCACCGATTTTGCGGCGGTCGTCAACGGCACTGCCAAAGACACATCCGCACGCAAGCCCACCCGGTTGCTGCACGTGTTCACGCTGGAAGCGGATTCCGATCGCCCCCAACCCGATGATATCGCGGCCTGTCGCCGCACACCGAATTCCTAATGTCCCTGATCGCCAGAATCGATGTCGCGCCATTCCAATCCACTGGATGAGTTGCTGGCGCGTGTCCGGGCCTGCACCATCTGCTCCGGCCTGCCGCTCGGCCCCCGCCCGATTCTGCAGGCCTCTGCCAGCGCGCGGATCCTGATTGTCGGGCAGGCGCCAGGCAGCAAGACCCATGCAAAAGGCCGACCGTTTGATGATGCAAGCGGCAAGCGGCTGCGCCAATGGCTGGGTGTGACCGAAGCACAATTTTATGATCCCGACCTGTTTGCCATCCTGCCCATGGGTTTCTGCTATCCCGGCACCGGCACCGGTGGCGATCTGCCACCCCGGGCGGAGTGTGCGCCAGCATGGCGCGGGCCGCTGCTGGACGCGATGCCGGCGATCGAACTGACCCTGGTGCTTGGTCAATATGCGCTCGACTGGCATGTGGGTGACGCCCGCTCTAAAACGCTGACTGAAACGGTCAGGCGCTGGCAGGAATTCTGGCCGGAGCTGCTGCCCCTGCCCCACCCCAGTCCCCGCAACAACCGATGGTTGAGGGCCAATCCCTGGTTCGAGGCGGAGGTCATTCCGATTCTCCGGGAGCGCGTGCAGAATCTGATCTAGAACACGCCCATCGCCAGCCCTGCCGCCAGCGTCGCGCCGATCTCCCGGCATGGCTCGAGATCCTTTTCGTCGATAGTCTTGGGCGCCAGAATCGCTTCTTCGGTCTGCGCGTGGGTGCAGACGATCAGCGAATCGATCACCTTCTTCAGCCGCCAGCCAGTTGCAATCCGCTCCAGCTGGGTCTTTGCATTTTCGCCATCCGACCCGGCACAGATCATCGCGGCATAGGGGCGCCCCTCGATCCTGCCGAGCACGGGATAATAGCAGCGGTCGAAAAAGGCCTTCATGACTCCGGCGATCGCCGCCAGATTCTCGGGCGTTGCGAAAATATAGCCGTCGGCGGCGAGCAGGTCATCGGGCTGGCCATCCTCGGCCCGCATCACCCGGACATCCGTACCTTCTTCGCTCCGCCCCGCCTCGGCCGCGGCCCGGGCCATCTGTTCGGTGCCACCGGTATAGCTGTAATAGACGATCAAAAGTCTTTTCATCCCGCTCTCCTAGCAGCCAATAGACCGATTGTCAGCGGCGCCGGATTCCCGCATAGCGCCGCTCATGGATACAGTATTGAACGTCGAGAATTCCCTGTCCGGCCAGCGCTGGCGCTGGCGCAGTACCAGCGCCGACGCGCGCGATCCGGGATTCCAGCCGGATGACCTGGTCACACAGCTGCTGCTTGCGCGCGGGGCCAGCCGCGAGACGCTGGCGGTCTATCGTGAGCCGACGATACGCGGCTTCATGCCCGATCCCTCCGTCTTCCGGGACATGGATGCGGCAGCGGACCGGCTGAGCCACGCGATCCGCAACCAGGAAAAGGTAACCATCTTCGGCGACTATGATGTCGATGGCGCAACCAGCGCGGCGCTGCTGATCCGGCTGCTGCGTGATCTCGGGCTGGAGGCCGGCTATTATATTCCCGATCGGCTGATGGAGGGCTATGGTCCGTCCGGCGAGGCGCTGGTCCGGCTTGGCCAGCAGGGCAGCAATCTTGTCGTCACCGTCGATTGCGGGGCAATGGCCTTCGAAGCGCTGGCCATGGCCCACCAGGCCGGGGTCGAGGTGATCGTGGTCGATCATCACAAATGCGCGGCCGAGCTGCCCCAGGCCGTCGCGCTGGTCAATCCCAATCGGCTCGACGAGAGCGATGCTGGCGCGGAACATGGCCATCTGGCCGCGGTCGGCATGGCCTTCCTGCTCGGTGCTGCGCTGGTCCGGACGCTGCGCACCCAGGGCTATTTCGCCAATCGCGCCGAACCAAAATTGCTCGAGCTGCTCGACATCGTCGCGCTTGGCACGGTCGCCGATGTCGCTCAGCTGCGCGGCCTCAACCGCGCCTTTGTCGCGCAGGGCCTCAAGGTACTGGCCGGGCGCCAGAATATCGGCCTGGCAGCGCTGATCGACGCCAGCCGGCTGAAGCGGGCGCCGATCTGCTCCGATCTCGGCTTCGCCCTCGGGCCGCGGATCAATGCGGGCGGACGGGTCGGCAAGTCCGATCTTGGCGTGCGCCTGCTGATCTCTCGGGACCCGGAGGAAGCGGCCGCCATCGCCGCCGAGCTCGACCATCTCAACCAGGAACGCCGCGCGATCGAGGCGCATGTGCTGGAGGCAGCGGATGCCATGTGTTCCGGGCAGCAGAACCAGGCGGTCGCGGTGCTGTCGGGCCAGGGCTGGCACCCCGGGGTGATCGGCATTGTCGCTGGCCGGATCAAGGAGAAGCTGAACCGCCCGGCAATCATCATCGCGCTCGACGAAGCGGGCATCGGCAAGGGATCGGGTCGCTCGATTGCCGGCATCGATCTGGGCGCCGCCATCATCGCCGCCAAGGACAGCGGCCTGCTGATCGCCGGAGGCGGCCACGCGATGGCAGCGGGTATCACCATCGAGGCGGGCAAGGTCGATGCCTTTTCCGAATTTCTCAACGACCGTCTCGCCGACAGCGTCGGCCAGGCGCAGGATGGCAAGGCGCTGCTGCTCGACGCGGTGCTCTCGCCCAGGGGGGTCAATCCGCTGATGGTCGAGGCGATGGACGGGGCCGGTCCCTATGGCATGGGCTGGCCGGCGCCGCGCATCGCCACCGGGCCGGTGCGAATCGTCAAATGCGATATTGTCGGCACCGACCATGTCCGGATGATCGTCGGCGGCGATGATGGCGCGTCGATCAAGACCATCGCCTTTCGCGCGGCGGAAAGCGACCTCGGCCAGGCCCTGCTCGGCGCGCCGCGCGGGCGCAAATTGTGGATCGCCGGTCGCGCCAAGATCGACGACTGGGGCAGCCGCCCGGCCGCCGAAATACACCTCGAGGATGCCGCCTGGGCCGATTGACGGCCCGGCACCGCCGCGGCCGGGCACGCCGCTGCGGTCGTACCGGCGAACAGGTCGCCGCGAGCATTTGCCGCGCCCGCCAGCCGCAGCTCGCAAAGCCGCGTCCCGTCTGGCCCGGCGCAGGGTAGCAAGCCCGAAATTCCGGCGAAAAGAGGGTTGACCAAAGCCAGCCACCCCCCTAATGGCCGTGGCTCGCTGACCAGCAATTGGTATGGCCCCTTCGTCTAAGGGTTAGGACGCGGCCCTTT
>Ga0209346_1001802_pt1 | contig 10312 bp, 8 predicted proteins | sample AutmiccommunBRH9_FD_187381 | JGI IMG/M metagenome (GOLD analysis project Ga0209346, IMG submission 187381) | Deep subsurface microbial communities from Mt. Terri, Switzerland - Autotrophic microbial communities BRH/9 (SPAdes) (version 2) | ecosystem: Environmental > Aquatic > Deep subsurface >...
CGCTCGGCCGCCTTGGCCCCACCCGGCACGCTGATGGTTACGGTACAGCCGTAGTTTTCCGGCAGTACTTCGGCCAGCGCGGTCCTAATCATCTTTTCGGGCACCGGGTTAATGGCGGGGCTTCCCACCGGCACCTGCAAACCCGGGCGGGTCACCGTGCCCACTCCTTCCCCGCCCCGGATGGTTACCGAACCATGTGCTGCCGTGCAGACAGATACAGTTATGGCCAGGCCATGTGTAACGTCAGGGTCATCGCCGCCGTCTTTAAGCACCACTGCCCCTTTACCGTCGGGTAAATCATAATAATGGTCAATCGGTATTTCTATTTGGTCACCGGCGGGATTGCTAACCGTCAGGTTGTCGGGATACACGCCTGTAAAAAGGGCGCTGGCTGCTGCTTTGGCGGCAGCTGCCGCCGAAGCCCCGGTGGTGATGCCGGTGCGTAGTTTTTTCTTATCGGGCATAGTTGGCTCCTTGACAAAAAACCCGCTCCGGGGACAGAACGGGCCGTTATATTTAGACCTGCCTACCGCCTGGCTTCCTGCATGCGGATATCTACATCCACCAGCAGGCGGTAAGGACGGCACATTTGGAAAATGCGGGACGTTGTCCTTTCCCCCAGGTATTCATCCAGATCCTCCAGGTTAATGTTGCTGGTAATGATCGTGGGCAGCAGATAGTTTAAGCGGTGATTAATGATGGAATAGATCTTATTTCTAGTCCAATCGGTGTAGTTATGTGCCCCCAGGTCATCCAGTATTAACAGCGGGACTTCCCGGGCGGTATCAAGCAATTGGGTTTCGGTGACTGTATTTAATCGATTGGTATCATAAGTAGCCTTAATTTGGTCTAACAGATCGGGTACCACGGCAAAAAGCAGGTTTTTGTTTTTGGCCAGCAGGGTGTTGGCAATGCAACAGGCCAGAAAAGTTTTACCGCTGCCCACCGGGCCGGTAAACAGTAACCCCGGGGTGTGCGGATCGTCCAGGTAGCTACGAACAAAATTCTTGGCCGCCTGCAACGTAGTGGATGCCGAGCCCCGATAAGAAGTTTTTTTAACCGGGTCAATTTTATGATCGGAATAATACGTAAGCTGGAAGCCCTCAAAAGTATGCTTGCTCATCTTCGGTGGAATTTGCGAAGCTTTAAATCTATTGTCAACCAAGCGTTGTTTAACGCATGGGCATTGTTCCGCTTCGTTGTCACGGATGATCAACCCGCGGCCTGCGCAAAGATTACACTGTTCGGACAACACCGGACAACCCCTTGTATTTAGTGTTTAAGTAGGATAAAAATCTATATTCATGACACTATTATGTAATTCTGAACGAAGTGAAGAATTTTGCAATATAAGATCCTTCACTACGCTCAGGATGACAATCACCAAAGCTATTTTTCTGGTTAGACGCCCACGCTGCAATGCGGCATCATAGTGCAAAACCAGCCTTCGCGGTGATCTGGTGATATCCGGAGCGAACGGTGCACCTGGGAGCGTTGATTAGCCCGTCATAGCCCCGAATTCATGGCTATTAAGGGCGTAGCCAAACGGTTAAGCAGTTTGTGCCATGCGGTAGCAATAACCCGCTCCGATCACAACAATAAGAATTGCAAGAGAGAGCGGAGCGATATCACCGGAGCGCCGCGCCCACTACAACCAACTTTTAAAGTGTTTTAAGGGTAGACCCCCAGCCGCTGTCGCGACACTATCAGTAGGAAAAAATATATTTTAGGCATAATTATGTCGTTCTTAACAAAGTGATTAAAAAAGATAAGATCCTTCGCTAACGCTCAGGATGACAATCCCTAAAGCTTAGGATGTGACAATCTCTAAAGCTCAGGATGACAATCCCTAAAGCTTAGGATGTGACAATCCCTAAAGCTCAGGATGACAATCCCTAAAGTCTAATTATTTTCCCGGTAGACCTAACTCATATACAGCGACTGGATCATACTCTTCTTATTATCTTTACCCCGGCCTCCCTGCTTTACGTTGCTGTGCCGGTTTTTGAACCGCTTGTCGTATTCTTCCACATCGCCCGGGTTGCGCAAATTATTTTTTTCCCATTCCAGCAAGATGCTATCAATGTACTTAAAATTGTGTTTCCCCATCATCACCGCTTTGCGCAGCGCCTCAAGAACCATATTGGAACTAAGTTTGGTAGACCAAAGGTTAATTTGTTCTACTTCCATGGGCGATAAAGGCCGCCCAAATTCATTTTCAAAAATACTATATAGATTCACAGCAGTGCCGTGTTCCTTTTCGAGCATCTTCCTAATCCGTTCGTTTTCCCTGACCCTCACACAGGCCCAAATTTCGGATAGTTTTTCAAATAACGGTTCAAAGTCATAGCCCTTAATCACCAGATCACTCTCGTCGTCGTAATAATCGGTAATTCTAAGCATTTCTTTTTGCAACAAACTTTCCAGATCATTAGTAATTTGTTCTTCGTTTTTTGGCATTACCATACACAGCTCTTTAAGTGATGGTAAAAACTTTTTTTCTTCGGTACGCAGCCTTAATAATTGGATAACCAATATCATTTCGGTATCCGAAATACCCATATGTTTGTATAGCTTAAGTAACAAATTTGGAATGGATGTAAAACCCTGAATAAAAAGGTCCGTTCCAAAGGCGGCGGTAATGTTACCTTTTTTGTACTTCTTAACTGTCCTTGCCTGCCCGGTGTTTTCCATTCCTAACCTCTCCTTTAATTGAGGACGTTCATAATAAGTTGGGGAGATTCCTCTGACCATATTTCCTATTTCCTTAACATATTTTATGGTACCCTGGTAGGTTTGTCCACCCCCATTGTCCGGTCATTCTTTCAAGTATTCTACAAAGGGCGTGGTGGTTAATACCATGGAACATACCTCCAAAGTCAACGTCTATATACTTACGTCAATGAGCATTACAATCCTGCTTGACTCTCAATTTGGAATCAATAAATTATTGTTAGCATTTATTGTCAAAGCAGTACTTTATGTGTTATTATTTTCACTAACTCCTAAAACTTCTTATAAAATCAGTGATTAGTTATCTCGTTAACGTATTTTAAGACAAGGAGTGAAATAATTCATGATTAAGCGCATTGGAATTAACGGCTTTGGCCGCATCGGGAGAAATATTTTTCGGATTGCCCAGCAGGTGCCAACTATTGAAGTAGTGGCAATTAACGACCTTGCTGATGCCCAAACCATTGCCCACCTGCTTAAATATGACTCTGTGCACGGGCAGGATCCCGGGGATATTCAGGTTGTGGAGGATGGCATCCTGTACAATGGCAAAAAAACTATTATTACGGCTATGAACAAGCCTGAACTCATTCCTTGGAGCGAAATGGGCGTGGATTATGTAACCGAATCCACGGGCAAGTTTAATAATAAAACTGAAGCGGCGAAACACTTGTCAGCCGGAGCAAAAAAAGTGCTGATTTCGGCACCGGCCAAAGAGCCGGATATAACCATTGTCATAGGCGTTAACGAGCACCAATACAAACCAGATGAACACCATGTCATTTCAGGAGCATCATGCACCACCAACTGCCTGGCGCCCTTGGTAAAGGTGCTTAACCGGGAGTTTGGCATTGCCCGGGGTATGATTACCACAGTACATTCATATACCAATGACCAGCGCCTGCTTGACTTGCCCCATAAGGACCTCCGGCGGGCCAGAGCTGCGGCTCTTTCCATTATCCCGACTACCACCGGTGCAGCCAGGGCCGTGTCTCTGGTGCTGCCCGAAATGGCCGGCAAACTTAACGGCATGTCGCTGCGTGTGCCAACCCCCAACGTTTCGGTGGTGGATCTGGTAGCTCAGATGGAGCGGCCTGTCAATGTAGAGGATGTCAACAGAGTCTTCCGGGAGGCAGCGGCCGGGGAACTGCAGGGGATTATGGATTATTGTGCCGAGCCGCTGGTATCTAAAGATTTTAACGGTTCGTCGTATTCAGCAATTGTAGATGCTTCCTGCACTATGGTTACCGACGGATCACTGGTCAAGTTAATAGCCTGGTATGATAACGAGTGGGGTTATTCCTGCCGGATGGTGGATACAATTCTTTTTATGTAAATTATAGTAAAGTAAAAAAAAAGCAAAATTAACTGGGGCCAGGCTTTTATAGTCTGACCCCAGTTGGCGTTCTATCTGCACAATTATCTGAAAAAACCGTCCACGTACCGGTTTATTTGATTGTCACTGTAATACTGTAGTGTGATGGCCTTGTTGGGACATTCGGCGGCGCAGGTACCGCAGCCCTGACAAATCACCGACTCGATTTCTGCTTTGTGATTTTTTATGGTTGGCGCTTTAAATGGGCACAGGCGTACGCAGGTCAGGCAGGCAGCGCATTTATCCGTCTGTACAACTGCTACCACACCGCCCGACTCCAGGGTATCCCGGCTGAGTATAACCGACGCGCGACCCGCTGCAGCTTTGGCCTGGGTAATCGTCTCCTCAATATTTTTAGGCCCGTGGGCCAGTCCGCACATAAACACGCCTTCCGAGGCAAAATCTACCGGCCGCAGCTTCATGTGTGCTTCCTGGAAAAAGCCGTCCTGATTCAAAGGAACCTTTAGCAATTGAGATAGCTGCCGGTTGGATTCCGGTGGTGTCACCGGCGCCGCCAGAATCACCAGATCCGGGTTGACCTGGAAAGGTGTATCGAATACGTGGTCAGTAGCTGTTACCTGCAGTACATCCTCCTCCCCCGGCCGGGAAACTGCTTCCACCACCGGCTTATTATCTTGCTCGTAGCGGAAAAAGAGTACTCCCTTTTCTCGGGCTGCCCGGTAATGATCCTCTAAAAAGCCATAAGTCCTGATATCGCGGTACAACACAATAATTGCACAATCAGGGTTAATTTCTTTTAGCTGCAGGGCCAACTGCATTGTTTTACTACAGCAGATCCGGCTGCAATAAGGACGCTGCTCCTCGCGCGAACCGACGCACTGGATCATGACAATACTGCGCGCGTTTTTGGCCCGCGGTTCGCCGGCGGCGATGGCCTGATCCAATTCCAGTTGCGTCATTACCCGGGGATCCTGGCCGTAAAGATATTCAACCGGCTTTGACTCCTTGGCACCGGTGGCAACAATGGTGACTCCGTGCTTGACCTGCCGGCCGTCCGACAATAAAGTGGTGAAATTACCCTTGTAGCCAGATACCTCACGGATGCTGCAGTCGTTATAGATATCTATGCATGGGCTATTAATCACTCGGGCTGATAGGTCGGCAACCAGTGCGCTGATATCTTCGTTGTTAAACCCGCGGTTAATCAATCTGGCGTTGCCGCCCAGGTTTTCATTTTGTTCCAGTAAATGTACCCGGTAACCTTGCTCAGCCAAGTTCAGGGCGCTGGTCATGCCGGCCACCCCGCCGCCGATAATCAGGGCGGCTTGGGTCACGTTTACTTTAATATTTTTAATGGGGGCCAACAGGGCTGCTTTGGATATTGCAGCGCTGCTGAGATCCTTGGCCTTCTCCGTGGCTTTGGCGGGTTCGTGCATATGCACCCAGGAACACTGATCTCTGATGTTGGCCATTTCAAATAGGTACGGATTTAAACCTGCTTCCCGTAATGTCTCCTGGAAAAGCGGTTTATGTGTCCTGGGACTGCAGGATGAGACAACGATTCTATTTAACTTATATTCTTCAATCAGTTCCCGCATGGCGGCCTGGCTGTCCTGGGAGCAGGCATAAATGTTATTGGTAGCGTAAACCACATGGGGTAATTTTTTAACATGTTCCACCACCGCGGGGACGTCCACCACTCCGGCGATATTTTTGCCGCAATGACAAATAAACACCCCGATGCGCGGTTCCTGACCGCTAACGTCAATTTCTTGAGGAAATTCCCTTTCCGTCACCAGTGAATTGCGGGCGGGTGACAGAAAAGCGGCGCAGTCACCCGCTGCAGCGCTAGCCTGCATCACTGTTTCGGGAATATCTTTGGGCCCGCTAAATACCCCGGCCACATAGATGCCTTTCCGTGAAGATGACACGCCGGTCAGGGCACTGGTGCGGCAGTAATCATACTGGTTTAGGTCAATACCCAGAATCCCGGCCAATTCGGTTGATTCCTTTGATGGTTTAAGTCCCACCGATAATACCACCAGGTCGAAATCTTCTTCCACCATAGCGTCTGCGGTACGGTATCTAATACGCAGTTCCTTGGATTGTTGTTGCTCTTTCACCGAGCTGACCATACACTTTACGTATTTGACTCCGTAATCATAGCGGGCCCGGTTATAATATTTTTCGTAATCTTTGCCATAAGCCCGTACGTCAATGCAAAAAATAGTTACATCAAGATCGGGCTGATGTTCCTTGGCAATAACGGCTTCCTTGGTGGCATACATGCAGCATACCGATGAGCAGTAACCCCGGTTAAGCGATACGTCCCGAGAACCAACACACTGGATAAAAGCAATCTTTTTGGGCTCGGCACCGTCCGCCTTTTGCAGGTGTCCTTCATACGGCCCGGAGGCGCTAAGCATTCTTTCAAACTGTAAGCTGGTTAATACGTTATCATAAACTCCAAAACCGAACTCGCCGCGCAGTTCAGAATCAAATAGTTCATAACCCGTGCCAAGAATAATTGACCCGACCTGAACCTGAACTGCTTCGGCCTGCATTTCATGGTTAATGGCGTCTACCGGGCAAACTTCCAGGCATTTACCACAGGCCCGTGGTTTTTTTATGCGCAGACACCTGGTGGCGTCTATAGCGAAAGAATTCGGGTAAGCCTGCGGGTATAACTTGTATATCGCTTTGCGTTCACTTAAATACTGGTTGAATTCATTGGCCACACCAATGGGGCATTCCTCGGCACAGGCGCCGCAGCCCAGGCACTTGTCCGGATCTACATATCGGGGCCGTTTATTTATTTTAACGCTGAAATTGCCGGCCTCCCCTGTCAATCCAATCACGTCGGAACTGGTAAAAATCTCAATATTGCGGTGTCGGCCGCATTCAACCAGTTTGGGTGATAGAATACACATGGCACAATCGTTGGTGGGGAAGGTTTTATCCAACATGGGCATATGCCCGCCGATGGCCGGCGATTTTTCAACTATATATACTTTATAACCGGATTCCGCCAGGTCAAGAGCTGACTGCATACCGCTGATGCCGGCACCGATAATCAGTACGGAGCCCACTATCTGGTCACTGTTATTATCCTTTTTCAATATAAATCAGACCCCCAATTACATTGGTTGTTTACCGCACTAGCGAAAGTGATTTAAGGAGCGGTCTAGGATCAACAAGATGTAGTTTAAACCATTGCTCAGTATCCGGTAAATCCATGGCTAGGCCAATTAATTCGGTAAAGTAAAATGCCGGCATACTGATGTCCCCTTTGGCGCGGCGCATTTCCAGGTTGGATTGGCAAAGGGGGCAGGCTGTAACGATAGCTTCGGCGCCGGCCTCCCTGGCCGCATCCAGGAGACGCCCCACCATTTTGTGCACAATGTTGGCTGATGTCAAGCTTAAACTGGCTCCACAACAATCTGTTTTATAGGACCAGGGAATGGTTTGGGCGCCCAGTGAGTTGATAATGTTGTCCAGTGATTCGGGATTTTCACGGCTGTCAAACTGGGTGACCTCCGGAGGACGTACCAGTAAACAACCGTAATAGCAAACAACGTTCAGTCCTTGCAGTGGTTTTTTTACGCTTTTGGCAATGGAGTTAACTCCTATGCTAGTGGTAAAGGCTTCCAGTAATGAAAGAACGTTAACCAATCCGTTGTACTTGAAGTCGGTAATCTTTTCAGTTTTAAGTCGCATGGTTTCGTCATTACGCATGGTGTAATCGGTCTTCTTGAGTACGTTAAAGCAGGCCGAACACGGGATAGCCAAGTCTGCCCCCTGCTCCTGGGCCAGGGCAATATTTCTGGCGGGCAGGGCTAACGAAAGGGTGTGATTGGTGCTGTGCGCGGAAGTAGCGCCGCAGCAAACCCAGTCTTTTAACTCTACAAGCTCGATACCCAGAGCATGACAAACTGAACGAGTGGACAAGTCGTATTCCTTGGCAGTGGATTCAAGAGAACAGCCCGGAAAATATGATAATTTCAATTGGCCGTGACCCCTTTCCCTATTAGGTTTAACAAAAATCCAGCCCGGCTGTATGTAGCGGGTATAAAAGGATATTGGCTTATTGGCAATATGATTAAACAACATACCCCGTCTGGTAGTACTTCAGGGAAAATTCAATACACCTGTTATGTATCGCTTTGTTTTTCATGTCATTGCTATGATTGCAGCAAATCTGTCATTCTGAGCGTAGCGAAGAATCTTAAAGATTAGATCCTTCGCTGCGCTCAGGATGACATTCTTAAATCTTTTTTCTGGGAAGGTATCTAACTACTGTAGCTTTGCTTAAATATTTGTTTTAAAGTCTGCCTGTTTTTCACCCGGCTGGGCAGTAAAGGCATCTTGCCCTTAATAAACATGTTAAATCCATGATCAAGGTCCGACCACAGATCCTTACTTTTTAATTTGTACATGGCCATCATCACCGGTTCGTGCACTCTGCCGTTTGCCCGAACCGAGTTCAAGAATACGGTATGAAAAAGGTGAATTTTCTTTTCTTTAACCAAGCCTTCAGCAATGGCCTTCTCTTTTAATGCATCAATTACCGCCCGGGTATTAATCCCGTTCGGACACCGGGCACCGCATGTTTCGCAACTAGAGCAGATCCAGATGCTTGAACAGTTCAGTGCTTTTTGCTTCTGCCCTAATTGAACTAGTCGAAGTATTTCATTGGGGTAAAAATCTGCGTACTCTGTGGCAATACAGCCTGAAGCACACTTCTGGCACTGGTAACAAAGTTCAATAGGCTGGCCGCTCTTTTCCCTTATTTCGCGATAAAATTCTAATCCCTCTTGGTTAATAATGCTCATCATACTTCATCCTCTCCGTGAAACCTTTGCCATTTAATTGAATCTAATATGCCTAAGTTTCACCTAGACTTTATGAACATTACGCTAATAATAATTTTAGTTTATTTACGTATAGCGTAAATATTATATATTACTTGCGTATAAAAATAAAGCAGATAGGCGATAAACTATACAATTTTTATTGTATATATTTAACAGATAGTGACTTTTATAGCTTTGGGGGGGGGAAATTAAAAAACGAGGTAGGTTAAACCTACCTCGTAAAAAACAAGCTAAAGCGAATACAACTTTATGGTTGGGCTTTGGTGCCAGGTGTTGCAAGTTGAAAGCTGCAAAATACGCAACTTTCAACTTGCAACACCTGGCACCTTGTTAAGAGGAAGATGTTTCGCTATGCACATACTCTTTATAATTTCCTTTAAGTAAACCCATAAATTGTGCGTATTTTGCGGTCATGTTGTCGCCGGTAAACAGCATGTGCACATCAAGGCCATTATAATCTACCGTTATAACAAGAACTTTTTTTGACCTTCTTTCATTATCAGGAGTAAAACCTGTACGGGAAGTTGCCATAGGGGTGCCCGGACCAAAGTTACTTAAGATTATTTTTTTTATGGATTGAACCGCTAATACAGGCCGGATTACTTCCTTAAATTGAATAAAGTTGTCATTTCTAAAAGCGGTTAGTGTTCTTTGTTTCGGCAGTTCCGGGTGCCCGCCCAGGTATTTTAGGGATATGGAGACTTGTTTTTTGTCAAAGGAAAACATTAAATGCACCCCCTTTTCCAATATTATACCAGCTTGTGACTTATGAGCATATGTCAATGACGGGTCATAAGAGCCATTTACGATTAAATTACGACAAGTTAAGAACTCAGGTTCATTATTGCTTATAAATGCACAGCGTAAAATAAATAAAGGCTTTGCGTAAAAGGAAAGGGGACACACCTCTGCTTATGGGTTGCTTATGGGTCAGAATAATGGGTAGAGGAATGTCCCCAACTAATAAAGAAGGGCTATCCCTCCGGCAGGAGGCATAGCCCTTAAATTATGCTGAGTTTATTTGGTTATGGTATTAGTTTATTTTGGGTCTGGGGTACAGACCACATCTTTCTACTATTTCAGGTACTACTTCTTCCCAGGCGATGGCCATGATGTGCACGCCGTGTACACCTTTGATGTTTTCCTTGATGTACTTAATTTGTTCAACACAAATATTGACGCCTTCTTTTTTGGGGTCTTCGGCGCTCTTCAGGCGTTGAACCAATTCTTCCGGTACAATCATGCCACTGACGTTGTTCTGGATATATTTAGCTGCCCGCCAGCCTTTTAGGGGCGTGACGCCGGCTAGAATGTGGACCCGCTCATCAATACCGCGCGCCCGGACCATCTCCATGAAGCGCTCGAAGCG
>Ga0209346_1001804_pt1 | contig 10308 bp, 12 predicted proteins | sample AutmiccommunBRH9_FD_187381 | JGI IMG/M metagenome (GOLD analysis project Ga0209346, IMG submission 187381) | Deep subsurface microbial communities from Mt. Terri, Switzerland - Autotrophic microbial communities BRH/9 (SPAdes) (version 2) | ecosystem: Environmental > Aquatic > Deep subsurface >...
ACTTGGCCGGGTGGGCCAGCCGCTCGATATCGCGAACGGGGTTCTATACCTTGCATCTGACCTGTCTGTCTGGGTGACCGGTCTTGAACTTGTGATCGACGGAGGTTCCACCCTGTGATGCGCGGTACGTCGGATCCTTCTGGCTGGCGTATCTGGCGAAACCAGGACGAGATCGACGATCTCGTCCAACTCGGCGCTTGGGCGAACCGCACGACCTGGCAGGATGCGGTGGTAAAGGCGGAAGCCAATCCTGATGGGGTAGCGATCTGGTTTGATGACGGCTCGGAACTGAAATATTGCGAAGCTGAGGCGCGACGGCTGGCGGTTTCGCTTGCCGAACTTGGCCTGTGCAAAGGCGATGTCATCAGCGCCAACCTGCCGAACTGGCGGGAAATGGCGATCATCAACCTGGCTTGCTGCGCCCTCGGTCTCGTAATTAATCCGATCCCAAAAGATGCCGGATCGCGCGTACTGTTCACACCGGGCGATATGAGCAATTTCGACTATCCCGCGATGGCCCGGCGGCTCACCAAACGCACGCCGCCGCTGGCATGGTTCGTAACCGTGCGGCCGAGTGAAGGCGACACGGTCGCTACGAGCTATTCCGCGTTGGTCCAACGCGGTGATCCGGGCCGGTTCGAGGCAGAGCAGGTCGACCCGAGTCATATTAAGCTGCTGATGTACACGTCCGGCACAACCGGTGTACCGAAAGGCGTTCTGCACAGCCACAACACGCTGAGGCGTTCTTCGGCCAATTCCGCCGAAACGCGCGAGTTGGGTGAGGGCGATATCACCCTAATGGCTTCGCCGGACACACATATTACCGGTTATTCCTCTCTAGAACAGGCGTTCAATTCACCGATCAAGACCGCACTGATGTCTCGGTGGGACAAGGTTGAGCCAATCGATTTCATCGAACGGACCGGGGCGTCTCTGACGGTCGGGGCCACGCCCTTCCTGCGGAAGCTTGTCGGCGAAGCGCAGTCACGCGGCGCCGGCCTGCCCAGTTTGCGACAATTTGTTTGCGGCTGGGCAGAGGTGCCCCCGCAACTGATCGCGAGTGGGCACGATGTCTTGGAGAATTGCCGGTGCTTGCGGGTCTATGGAAGCACGGAAGTGCCGTTGGTCACCCAAGAGTTCCAGCAAGTTGAACATACGCAGCTGGCTGCCGAAACCGATCGTCGCATACATAACTACTATGTGCGGATCGTCGATGCCGAGAGCCGCGACGTGATCCTGGGCGACGAGGGTGAGAACCCAGCCCGGGGTCCGTCCATGTTCCTCGGATACACCGACTGGGAGGAAACCGCGAAAGCCATCGATGACGACGGCTATTTCCACAACGACGATCTGGTCCGGGCGGGTCCGCCCGGAAGCAATCTGGTCAGTGGAAGGCTGAAGGATCTCATTATTCGCGGCGGCGAGAACCTGAGCGCGAAGGAGAACGAGGATGTGCTTCACCGTCATCCCATCATTCACGAAGCCGCGGTTGTCGCTATGCCCCATCTCTGGCTTGGGGAAGGCGTCTGCGCATGGTTGATCCTTCATGACAACCAAACGGCGCCGGGAGTCGAAGAACTGAGGCGGTTTGTCTGTGAACCGGGCTTGGCTCCGAAAAAGGCTCCGGAAAACATCCAAATAGTGGGTGATTTTCCCCGCACCGCGTCAGGTAAAATCCAGAAGAACATTTTGCGTGAGAAAATTAGCGAGAATGTAACAATGCCAAAGGAGGCCATGAAATGCTGAATCAACATCTGTTCCTATCCAGCTGCGCGATTGGAGTTTTATCGTGGAGCGCACTGATTACGCCGGCGAGCGCGCAAGATGCGGTCGAGCCGATATCCGAAGTGGCTGCAGACGTGGATGACGCCGTCATCGTGGTCACCGCACGTCGGCGCGACGAGGCGTTGCAGGATGTTCCGATCTCGATCACGTCAATCGGCGGCGAGTCGCTCGAAAAGTCACAGATCACAAAGCCCGAAGCCTTAGCGGCGCGGGTTCCGACGCTGAACATCGCGGTCGGCGGATCGGGATCGGGTGGGCAACTAAGCCTGCGCGGAGTTGGCTCTTCCAACGTGTCGGCGGCCTTCGACAGCGCGGTTGCGCTCGACTTCGACGGTATCGTGCTCAGTTCCATGCGCCTGGTCCAGGCTGGGTTCTTCGATGTCGCGCAAATCGATGTCCTTAAGGGTCCACAGTCCCTGTATTTCGGAAAAAGCGCAACCGCCGGGGTTGTTTCCATCCGATCCGCAGATCCGACGCCGACATTCGAGGCAGGACTGCGCGGGTCTTACGAGTTCGAAGAGAAGGGCTACACCGTCGAAGGCTTTGTCTCGGGGCCCATCAGCGATACGCTCGGCTACCGGATCGCGGGTCGCTATAACAAGATCGACGAGCTCTATTTCAACGCTGCGCCGAATGTCGCCAATCCTTATCGCGGAGAGGAAAACGTCAATTTCCGGGGCACGCTGGAATGGGAGCCCAGCGACGATTTCCAGTTCAATATCAAAGCCAACTACGTCGGCCATCAGAATGACGGCGAAATCCGCCACCTTCAGGTGTTCTGCGGTGCCAACGGCCAGCCTGACCCGCTGGTTCTGCTCGGCGGGGCGATTGTCGTTCCGCCAGGCTACGACTGCGATGCTTTCGATGACACTTTCTGGCTGCCCGATTCCGCGGTGCCGCTTGGGCTCATGGCGCCTCCGGGCATGGACAACAATGGCGGTGTGCCGTTCAACGACACGGACATGTACCTGGTTCGCGCCCGCGCGGATATCGCGTTGCGGGACAACCTGTCGCTTGCCTTGGTGACCGGCTATTTCAATTTTGAGTCACGCGGGCAGGATTTCTACGGCTACGGCGGCATATTCGGCGTCGGTACGGATCTCAACCGCAACCGTACAGAACAGTTCAGCCAAGAAATACGTCTTTCCAGCGACAACGCAGGGCCGTTCAACTGGCTCGTGGGTGGTTTTTATGAACGCCGAGACATACTCTTCGAAGCGGCTCAGAACGCGGTTAACATTTCTTTCCTGACCCCCGACCCGGTAACCGGGGCCACATTCGACTGGCGCCGCCAGCACTATACGACCACCGATGCCTATTCGGTATTCGGCAATTTGTTGGTAGAGCCCACCGACCGGCTCGAACTGTCCGCCGGCCTGCGCTTCACCAAGGAGGAAAAGGTCAACCGGATTGAGGTGCCCTACGTCCATGCAGTGTTGCAAGGCCCCCCGTTCAACTTCCTGAGGAGCGGTTTTCAATCGCCTCAGATTCGCTTTGAAGACGATAATCTGTCACCCGAAGTTTCGGTAAAATATAAAATATCCGACACTGCACAAGTCTATGCGGCATACAAGAAGGGCTTCAAGTCCGGCGGGATCGACAACAGCGCTCTACCGTCCAGCGGGTTGAGCGATATCGTGGCGTCGGGCGACTATTCGCAGCTGATCTTCCAGTCCGAAACCGCCGAAGGCTTCGAGGTCGGACTGAAGAGCATGCTGGCCCAGGACCGTCTCCGCCTCAATGTTTCGCTTTTCAACTATGTCTTTTCCGATCTGCAGATTCAGAGCTTCGACCCGGTCGCGATTCAGTATAGCACCAGCAACGCTGGCGAATTGCGCTCACGCGGGGGCGACATCGACCTGAGTTGGCGTACCCCGGTTGAAGGGTTAACCTTGGCGGCGGCGATCGCCTATACCGACGCCGAGTTCACCAAGACCTACATCTCGAATGCCGGCGTGGATCTGAACGGTAGGGTGGCGCCCCGGGCACCTGAATGGGCCGGCAACGTCTCATTCGACTGGACCATTCCGATGTCGGATAATCTCGAACTCAGCCTGTTCGGTCTGGCTAATTACTCCGGTTCATATTTCGCGGATGCGACGACGTTCAACGACTACGTTCAGGATGAATATGTCACGCTGGATGCGAATATCTCGATAGGATCGCCGAATGAACGCTGGCGCTTATCGCTGATTGGCAACAACCTCACGGACAAGATCTACGTTAACACATCCGGTGGGCGGCCGTTCCGGCCAGCCGTTGTGGGTGATGACCTCGCTCTGACGCAAAATCGGGGACGACAGCTCTTCGTTGAGCTATCGTTCAAGTACTGAGAAGGAAATGCGGTCCATGGCGTGGAAGGAGTGGAACAATGGTTGAGACACTAACAGGTACGAACCGATCTCGCGGTCTGTCTTACCAGGAGCTTTTAAAGTCCGATTCCAAATATGTGCCGGCCTCGCTCAAGAAGGAGTCCCCGGTCGATCATGCTCCGATCTCAGTCGGCGTGGACCGCTATTTCACCCGTGAGTTCCATGATCTAGAGGTCGAAAAACTCTGGAGCCGGGTCTGGCAGCTTGCCTGTCACGAAGACGATATCCCAGGGGTGGGCGACGCACTGAGTTACGATATCGCGTCGCGTTCGTACGTAATCGTCAGGACCGGCGAAGATGAATTCTCGGCCTATCCTAATGCCTGCCGCCATCGCGGACGCAGGTTGATTGAAGGCTGCAAGAAGGGGCTGGGGGCGTTGCGCTGCCCGTTCCATGGCTGGTCGTGGCACCTCGATGGCCAGCTAAGGGAAGTTCCGTGCCACTGGGACTTCCCGAGCGTCAGCGAAGCGTCTCACTCATTGCCAAAGGTGAAGACCGGGCGCTGGGGCGGATTCGTGTTCATCAACCCTGATCCCGACGCAGAGCCACTCGAGGCATTCCTGGGGAATATCGACGAGCACTGGACCACGCTTCCCTTCGAACGTCGCTACAAGGCCGTGCACGTCGCCAAAAAGCTGCCCTGCAATTGGAAAATTGCACAGGAAGCCTTCATGGAGTCCTATCACGTGGTCGCGACCCACCCGACACTCCTTATGGAGATGGGCGATGCCAATTCGCAGTATGACAGCTTCGGTACCTTGTCGCGGGCGATCTCCCCTCAGGGCATAGCCAGCCCGCATGTCGAGGCTCAACTCGCCGGCGAGCCACATAGCGACACCACGCCATTCACCGCCTTCCGTCACCCGATCACCGGCGACTATTATGAGCGGTTGGAAGAAGACCGCATCCGCTTGACCAAAAAGGATGGGCGGAGCGGCATTTTCAATTCGAAGGCAGAACCGCTTGAAGGCGAACTGCCGAACGCCGATCTTCATGTTTGCAACTGGTTCGGAGGTAGGCTGACGTCCGAGATGGAAGCGGCCAAGCATGTTTTCGGCGCGCTCCCGGTCGCCGATGCAAGGACGAGGCGCGCTGCGGCACGGCGTGAACAATTGCGACCGCTGATGGGCGATGAGATCGACAAGGTGTGCGATGCCGAACTGGTGGATTCTATCTATTATAGCATCTTTCCTAACATAAGTCCGTGGGGTTGTTTCAACCCGATCTTCTACCGGTTCCGGCCCGATGGCGATAACCCCGAACAATGCATTCACGAAGTGATGTTCATGCTGCCGGTGCCTGCGGGGCAGGATCGTCCACCTGCCGCGCCGATCCGCTGGTTGGGCGTTGATGACGATTATTTGGAAGCCCCGGAACTCGGTAGTCTAGCCAAGGTGTTCAATCAGGATCAACTGAACCTGCGCGCCGTGCAGCAGGGCTTGCGAAGCGTTCCCGAAGGTAGTATCACGTTAGCGGAATATCAGGAAACCAAGATCCGTCATTTTCACGCCACTTTGGGCGATTGGCTTGATCGATAGGCCTGTGCGATCTTACCCACCCAGGACACCAAGCGATTTGCTGCAAATCCAAAAAACTTACGAGAGTCCCGGGATGGCTGAGAGACGCCGCCGGATCCTTCACGAAGCCCGCAGGCTCATCAATGAAGGGGGGCTGGAAGGTTTCAGTATGCGCGAACTTAGCAAACGGGCGAATGTCGCGCCCAAAACGCTTTACAACGCCTTCGGAGACCGCGACCGGTTGGTCGGCTTCGCCATTCGCGAAATGTATGATGCGCTTCGTCAAAACGTAAAGTTCAAGACCCACGACAGGACGCTACCAGGCCTGCTCGACCGCGCCATTGTTCTCAACCGGGGAAATCTCAAGGCGCGTAATTACGCCAAGGCGGTGGCGACAATCTACTTCGCGCCTGGGACAAGTCCGGACTTGCGCGAGATCTTGCAGGAAATGGCTGTCGGTAAGACAAGCGAATGGCTGACAGATCTTCGCACAAAGGGGCAGCTTCACGAATGGGTCGACATCGAACATCTGACACGCCACATGGCAAACATGGAATATGGCCTGATCCTGGACTGGGCTACTGGCAGGGTGGAACATTCGGAATATCTGTTCAGGTTTGCGGAGATCGTGCTGTTCAGTGCGATTGCGGCAACGAGCGGGGAAGTCCATGAGATGGCGGAAGCAATGATGGCCCGGATGGCCGAGACTCGAGAGCTTCCGGCATTCGATAACCCAGTTATCCGGAATTTCGCCCGCCCTCACTTTTCTGACGGCTCAAGTTTTGACTGGGAGTCACCGTAAGCAGTCAGAGGAACATAATCTCCCGGACCCAAAGCCTCCCGAGGGCAATTCGAGTTGCGATCGGCGGCAGCGGTGTTCCGTCAGGACGATAACGCACCTTTCCGCCGATCTTGAGCGTCCAGCGCGCATCGACATCCTTCTGGTGAGCCTTGGCTGGCTCGTCCGGCCAGATCTCATCGGCTGACTTGCCGTCCTTGCCGGTCAAACGTAAGCGGTGTTTTGCCTCCACCTTGCACCGCTCGCTGAGTAGTGCAGATGCTATGTGCCATGGAAGATGACATCGTTACGAGCGGACTGGACACTGGAACTGGAGTGGGTTTGAAGCCTCTTCTGCGACCTGAAGTACTGCGGGGCATGGCTGGTCGACGACGATCCTGGACGCTGGAGCAGAAGCTGGCGATGGTTTCCCAGATGGAGTGTTGCGGCAACATCGCGGCATTTGCCCGGCAGTACGATATCCGGACCTCGTTGCTTTACACGTGGCGGCGTGAGCTGCGCTATGCGCTCGAGGCAAGACAGTCGGCGGGGCACCATGCCGAGCCGGCGTTCGTGCCAGTTGTGGCCGATAGCCCCAAGCCACCATCGCCGGATGTGGCGATAGAGGTTGAGGTCGCAGGCGCGGTGGTTCGGATCGGACGCACGGCGAGAACCGATGTCGTGAAGGCTGTGCTGCAGGCCCTGCAGGAGCCGCGATGATCGGCCCCGCTCCAGGTGCACGGGTGATGGTGGCGACCCGCCCGGTGGATTTCCGCAAAGGGGCGGACTCGCTCGCAGCGCTGGTGGCAGCTGAGTATGGCGGCAAGCCCTATTCCGGCGTGATCTATGTGTTCCGCGCCAAACGCGCGAATTACACGACATTCAGCATACAGATTGCGTCACGCAGAAATCGTTTACCCTTGGCATCCGTTCTTCGGGGTGACGGTGCAGGTCTCGCACTTTCGGCGGGGCAAGAAGCTCAAGACGATCCATACCGATATGCACCCTGGCTATTCGCGCGAAGTGCCAAACTGGATGTTCGATCCAACCTTGTGCTCCGGTATGATCCAGGGGCCGCCGGAGGTCAGTATTGAAGGCTTGAACGAACTCACCAAGCTTCTGGCGTCGCTGGGCGGGACTCGGACAAGGCGTGTATCTTCGTCTTCTTCAAACTCGAAGGAGAACTGGACTTGTAACGGTTTTGCGCCGGTCACTTGAGAGTTAAACACTCATACAAGGAGACCGAAGAGATGAAGAAGCATACAGAAGAGTTCAAGCACGAGGCGGTTCGCATTGCGCTGAGCAGCGGGTTGTCGCGGCGTCGGGTTGCGTCAGATTTGGGGGTTGGCCTTTCGACGCTGGGCAAGTGGGTACGCGAGTATCGGCCCGCTGATCTGGTTGCAGCACCGCAGGCGGATCTTGCCCGCGAGAATGAACGGCTTCGCCTGGAGAACCGCGTTCTGAAGGTGGAGAGGGATATCCTAAAAAAGGCTACCCAGTTCTTCGCGAGCCAGCGGTCGTGAGGTTCGCATTCGTCGATAGCTGGCGGCACCAGTGGCGTGTGGAGACGATCTGCCGGGTAATGCGGGTCAGTGCCCGTGGATACCGGTCCTGGCGTGCACGCCCGGCGAGCGGACGGTCGCGCGGGGACATGAAAGTGCTGGCCCATATCCGGGAGCAGTATAGCCTGAGCCTGGGAAGCTATGGCCGTCCTCGCATGACGATGGAGCTCAAAGAGGCGGGCCTCGATGTTGGCGAGCGCCGGGTTGGCCGACTGATGCGGATTAACGGGATCAAGCCCGTTCGCACCCGCAAACACAAGGTGACCACCAACAGTAATCACAGCCTTGGGATCGCGCCGAACATTCTCGACGGCAATTTTGCGGCTGATATGCCGAACCGGAAGTGGGCCGGCGACATCAGCTATATCTGGACACACGAGGGCTGGCTCTACCTAGCGGTCATTCTCGACCTTCACAGCCGCCGGGTCGTTGGCTGGGCGGTCAGCGACCGGATGAAGAAGGATCTGGCGATCCGGGCGTTGGACATGGCCGCAAATCTCCGGAATCCGCCGAAGGACTGCATCTTCCATAGTGATCGCGGCAGCCAATATGCTGCCTACGATTACCAGAAGAGGCTCCAGAAATACGAACTCAAGCCATCGATGAGCGGCAAAGGTAATTGTTATGACAACGCAGCCGTCGAGACGTTCTTCAAATCGCTGAAGGCTGAGCTGATCTGGCGGCAGACTTGGCCAACACGGCGACAAACCGAGGCCGCCATCTTCCAGTACATCAACGGGTTCTACAACACCCGCAGACGCCATTCATATCTGGGCGGCATCAGCCCCCTCGCATTCGAAGCCAAGGTGGCATAATGAGATGGGTGACCGGCGCAAAACCGTTACAAGTCCAGGCACTGCCTGAGTCCCGTTATTGCCGGCCGTCGTATCACCTTGGCTGACGATGGTGATGGTCTGAATGATGAATGGTCGGGCAGGACGGCGTTCGTCAATCCTCCCTTCTCGCAATTGCTGAAATGGTTGCGCCGGGCCCACGACCAGTGGAGCATTGGTAATGTCGAGACCGTTGTCTGTCTGGTGCCCGTCCGGACGGATTCCCCGTGGTTTCATGAGACGCTGAGCGATGATGCCGACATCTACCTTCTGCAAGGCCGTGTCAGGTTTCTGGACCCGTCAGGCAAGGGGCAGCATACGCCGTTCTCGCTTATGCTTCTGACCTTGGGCGCGGCAAGTGACCAGAAGAGGCGATACGCGTCGCTGGTCTCGGGGTTCTGGATGACACGAGGGTAGCAGGCTTCAGAAGAATGGTTATCAGCTATTGGGCCTATTGTGTTGAAAAACTCCGGCGCCGTTTTCTGTCAGCAAAATTCGGTTTTGGATGCGGTTCTGAGCGCAACTATAATACGCAAGATTGGGCTATTATGAATTATTATTACCAACGATAGGCGTTAGTTCCGCCGACTTTGAGTTTTTCAACACAATAGGGCCGTTTGCTGACGGTCAGGTTTGGAGCACCGGGGGTGGTTAAGTTGACATTCGGGCGAACCAATGACTGTGACCCTCGACAAATCGGGCATTCGAAGAGAATTCAAAAGTCTCTGGAATCTGCCGTCTATCCATTCACTGTGCCAGACCCCGCCATCCCTTTGACAAGACCCGATAACGAGTCCAACTTGGATTAGTCGGCAAGGTTGCCAGACATTTTCCCAAGCAGGGTCTTGACCGTGTCAAACTCCGTTGCGGAAATTCCTGCCAGTAGTTGCGCGTATATCGCGTCGGCCTCCGACCGAAGTGATGGAAGTATCTCGATAGCCTTGGGAAGCAGGTGTAGGCTCCAGACGCGCCGATTCCCTTCCATCGAACGCCGCTCGACAAAATGTGCCTTTTCCAACTGATCGATCACATGACCCACACTCGCGCGTTCAAGATCGAGGTGTTTTGCAAGTTCGGTCTGGGTGAGTCCCGGTGAGCGGAATATATAGGCAAGGGCGCGCCACTGGGTGCGAGACAGGCCAAATTTTCCCACGGACGCATCAAACAGCTTACGCAGTTTGTGCGGAACTTCCTCAACGAGAGAAACGATCTCGTCGGCCTCGGTCACATAGCTGTCTTGGTTGATTTCGTCGCGCATCGGGCAGGACCTTACCCGATGGACCAAAAATTGAAAAGTCTTTACTGTAAGACTTATTACAGTAAGATGTCTTCATGACTGAATGACTAACCGGCTGATGCCGGTAGGTTCATGGCTTGGGGCTGAAGCCAGCGTTGTTTGGCTTGGTATGCTTGTCGAGATAATTCAGGATCACGTCGTCGGTGATATTGCCGCTGGTGGTG
>Ga0209346_1001805_pt1 | contig 10307 bp, 5 predicted proteins | sample AutmiccommunBRH9_FD_187381 | JGI IMG/M metagenome (GOLD analysis project Ga0209346, IMG submission 187381) | Deep subsurface microbial communities from Mt. Terri, Switzerland - Autotrophic microbial communities BRH/9 (SPAdes) (version 2) | ecosystem: Environmental > Aquatic > Deep subsurface >...
TCTTTTTTAATTTCTAGTAGTGATTTAATTTCAATATATTTAAGTATTGAATTACAATCTTTTGCAGTTTATATTTTAGCTTCATTATACCGACAATCAGAATCTGCAACTGCTGCAGGTCTTAAATATTTCTTATTAGGTGGACTATCCTCTGGTCTTATTTTATTAGGTTCAGGGTTAGTTTATGCCTATACAGGATTAACTAATTTTGAAGGTATTTTCTCCTTATTGTCAGTAGGAAATATTGATAATTTAACAGATGGGTTAGGTCCATGTATTATTGGATTTACTATTACTGTTATTGGTTTCTTATTCAAAATTGCAGCTGCACCATTCCATAATTGGGCCCCTGATGTATATGATGGTACACCAACTATTGTTACAGCATGGTTAGCAATTATGCCAAAAATTTCAATTTTAGTTTTCTTATTATCATTACAAAGAGGACTAGAATTTAGTGGTTCATCATTAAGATTAGTATTTAATGGTGTATCATTTGATGTATGGAAAAATTTATTATTAATCTCTTCACTATTATCCTTAATTGTTGGAACTGTTGTAGGATTAGCACAATACCGAATTAAACGGTTATTTACATATAGTACAATTTCACATGTTGGATTCTTATTATTAGCTTTAGCTATTAATAGTGAAGAATCTATTGAGTCATTTGTTTTCTATTTAGTACAATATACTATGACTAATTTAAATGCTTTCTTAGTTCTATTAGCGTTTGGATATATCATCAATTTATCAAAAAAATCTTCAGACATTCAATTTATTGATGACCTTAAAGGGCAATTTAAATCTAACCCATTATTAGGGTTAGCTCTAACTATTAGCTTATTCTCAATGGCAGGTGTACCACCATTAATTGGTTTCTTCGGAAAACAAATGATTTTATACTCAGCTACACACAGAGGATATTATTTCTTATCATTAGTTGCTATTATTGTATCAGTTATTAGTGCCTCATATTATTTAAAAATTATTCGAGTAATTCACTTTGAATCAGCTAATAAAGAAAATAATGATACTACAAATTCCTCAGAATTAAAATTAAGTAATGTACATAGTTTCACTATTGCTACATTAACAATGGTTATTGCATTATATGTATTTAAACCATCTTTAATCTTAAATAGCGCAACACTTCTAGCTTTAACTTTATTTAACTTCTAATGAATTCATTAAAAATGATGTTTATTGTTGTACCTATTTTAGTAGGTGTTTTATTAGTATTAAATGTCTTATTAGCAGCACATCGACCAGATTCAGAAAAAGTTACAGCATATGAATGTGGTTTTTCACCTATTTATGGACAAACTCGAACACCTTTTAGTATTCAATATTATTTAGTAGGTATCCTTTTCCTAGTTTTTGATTTAGAGATTTTACTTATGTATCCACTATCAGTAACCTTATATAATGTTTCAACTTATGGTTTCTGGGTAGCAATTATTTTCTTCACAGTACTAACATTAGGTTTTGTATATGAAATCGGATCAGGTGCGTTATACTTTACAGATCAACGATCAGCAATTAATAAACGAACAATTCAATTACCTAAAAACTAAAATCCCCGATTATTATTTAATTAACTTATTATACGAAATATAATTGAAATTATGTATGCCTATCATATCATATTATATAAAATATAACTATCCGGCGATATTTATAAATATAGTAAAGTTAATTAAATATCTTTATTTTTAAAAACATGAAAATACCTTATTTATTATTATTTCAAACTGTGATAGTTGTAAAATATAGAATAATTTAAAACAATTTTAAGTTAAAGATTTTATAATAGAATTAATTTTATGTTTAGTGAAGCATATTAATCTTATATATTATTGTCTCGTAATGAGTAATAGTTATTAAAAGAAAGAAGGATCATATATTTTATATATTATTAAAAATAGCAGTACTTAAATTTAAATAAGGGAATATAAGGATTAATAGCCAAGTCTGGTTTAAGGCGTTGTATTTGAACTACAATAATGTTTAAAAGCATTCAGGGGTTCGAATCCCTTTTAATCCGTGAACATAGTTAAAAGAGAATAAAATAGAACAATGTTAATATAATTAACATAAAATAAGACAAAAGTTGAAGCTTTTAAAACTAATATAAATATTAGAAATAGGAAAAGTTAATAGAAGTATTTGGTTATGGTACTTCCGATTGGGTATCTAGGTGTATAACACATGCGAGTCTTATGATTAAATAGTTAATCATGGCGTACAGGTCAGTATTTTCAAGAAAAGGATCAAAGAGATCATATAAATAATGAATGAAGAAAAGGAACAAATTCCGCTCTTAGTTTTGCTTGATTCTTATTAGGTAGTTGGAGAGGTAAAGCTTAACAAGCCAATGATGGGAAAAATTAGATGGAAGTCTTAAATTTGACATTGGAAATGAAAAAGTCCAAAGTATCATTACGATGCGCAGCAGTGAAGAATCTTGGTCAATGCACAAAAGTGTGAACCAGTGACCTAGGTTCGATTACCTACTTGAAACGGGGTAGGTATCGATAATATTTTTAAATTATGATTAAAAATTATATAAGTCCTGTCCAATATCCGTGCCAGCAGAAGCGGCTATACGGAAGGGGCAACCCATGGGAGCATATAGACGGTGTAAAGGGTACGTAGCCAGTTCACATTTAGTTGGACTAGAATTTGATGGAAGTAACAAAAATACCTAGAGTAGAGATGATATGTGTTTATACTAGGGGGAATGCATGAAGCGAAGGCATGTTACTATGTAAAATTGACAGTAAGGTACGAAAGTTAGGGTATAGACAGAGATTCGAGACCTCATTATTCCTAACCGTAAACGATGCAAATTAAAGATTAGTTTTTTTAAATTAGTCTTGTATTTAACAACTTAATTTTGCCACCTGTAAAGTACGGCCGCATGGCTAAAATATTAATAACTAGACGGCTTTAAAGCAAACGGAGTGGAACATGTTATTTAATTCGTAAACACGCGAAAAATCTTACCACATATTGCATTTTTAATTATACTGAAATAGTATTAAAAAACAGGTATTGCATGGTTGTCCTCAGTTAGTGCTGGTAAAGCGTAAGGTTAATTCCATATAATTATGTGGTTAAATACTAAACTAACGTGATCCTCACTGTTAATTAAATCTTAACAGTATTATTTTGATTAAAAAATAATTTTAGAGGGGGCTATGACAAATCATTATGATCCTTAGACTGTGGGCTATCGACGTGTTACAAGAATATTAACAGAGTGATGCAATATTGAAAAATGGAGCTAAACATCAAATAATATTAATGTGCTAATTGTAAGCTGGAACTCGCATACATGAAGCTGGAATTTCGAGTAATCGCGAATCACTACGTCGCGGTGAAGTCAAATCTTTAAAGTGTACTAACTGCTCATCACGGGCTGAGAGAATCGCTGGGGGGTTGTAATGTTGACATATATTACTAAAATTTTAAGCATTATGCATCTCAAAAATTTTAAGTATTGAAAATTATGAAATGTAATATATATAAATTTGACATGCGAACCTTGGGAATTTATCGTCTCGAAGTTGAAACAGGGTAGTCCTAGGGGAACCTGGGGCTGATAATTACTAAAAATTAATCCCCGAAAATTGACTATAGTACTATATCAACTATCGTAACAACATGGAATTTTTAAAGTAAATCTAGAGATAACTCGCAACATGTAGTTGAGATAGTAAATTAACTAAAAATATGTCGCAGTATTTAACAGAAAATAAATTTAAATAAAGGAAACCGGGCCGGCCAAGCCTGCCTAAGGCAAAAAATAGGAAGGGAAAAAATATATTTTATATACTAATGATAAGAAAAAACGGCGTGAGTCGGATATCCAGAAAAATTTGATTATTTATTATAATTGACAAAATTATGTATACATACTTTCAGGATAAGTTAGTCAATATACTTTATAATATTAAAAATATGATGAAATTTTATGTACAATCTCCTTTAGAACAATTCGAAGTTCTACCTTTTATTAGTGTTAAAGCACCTATTTTAGGTGATTTTAACTTATCTTTAACAAACTTAGGTTTTTACTGTATTATTGTAGTATTCTTAACTCTTGGATTACATATTGTGGCTAACAACTCGTTTAAACTAATTCCTAGCAAGTGGTCTGTGGCTTTAGAAAGTGCTTATGCTTCAGTACAAGGTATGGTGCGAGATCAAATTGGAGCTAATAATGAAATTTATACACCTTTTATTTATTCATTATTCTTTTTTGTAATTATCGCAAACTTAAATGGTAATATTCCTTATGGATTTACTGTAACAACATCAGTTATTGTTGCACTAGGGTTATCTGTTATGATTTTCATTGGAGTTACAACATTAGGTCTACAAATTCATGGTGTTCACTTCTTTGCTTACTTCATTCCTTCTGGTACACCTTTAGCCTTAGTACCTATGTTAGTACTAATTGAACTAATTTCATATATGGCTCGAGCAGTTTCTTTAGGAGTACGGTTATTCAGAAATATGGTTGCTGGGCACACATTACTAAAAATTCTATCAACATTCCTATACAAATTATTTACAAGTAGTATTCTAGTTAGAGTATTAACTCTAATTCCATTCGCTATTTTCGTAGCTCTAATTGGTTTAGAATTAGCAGTTTCAGTAATTCAAGCTTATGTTTTCTGTGTATTAACTTGTTCATACATTAAAGACGCTATTAACTTACATTAATGTATTTAACTTTAGTTTTATAGTACAATCAGTAATAGGTATTAATGTTCTTGCCTTTGTTTTTTGAATCCCCGCCACCATCACCAATTATCTTAAACAAGAAACGACTACCTGTGAAAATAGATATACTTATTAATATCTAAATAGTTCAATATATGGTTAACTATATATGTTTGAATAACCTGGCACTTAAAAAATGTATAGGAGAATTTAATGTTTATTATAAATTCATTATATATTTTTTAGTAAATATACATATATCATATTGAATTCAGGTATTAATATATTTATTTTTAAAAGAAACTAACTATATTTAATTTATTTAAGGGGACCATCCCGATGAAAGTAGTTGCCGTTTTACAATATAATCTAGATAGAGGAGTATTATAAAATGAGAATATTAAAGAATAGATTTTTCGTACGCGTCTTTATAAATATATTAATACCTTCTTAAGAAATACATTAATTTTCATTTTATATATTATTTAATAGTTATATTACAGGAAGGTGTTAAATAATATAAATAACAAATATGTCGGAATTGGTAGACGAGGCTCACTTAGGATGAGTTGCTATTTAATAGCTTAAGGGTTCAAGTCCCTTTATTTGTATATAAAATTTAATCGCCCTCGGCCGAGCCCGATCTGAAGTACGCCAAAAGTACTTAATATGGACTAAACAAAGTTCCTATTGCCCTAAGGCAGTAAAAGTAGTAAAAAGCTTAAACACAATATCGGGGATTATTTTGTTTCTGATTTGTTAATTGAAGGTAATAATACTAGAGCACAGAAGAAAACTAAGATTAATCCAATGTCACCCCCTAATACAGATTCTAATGAACTTCCTAATAAAATAGGAGCAAATAATAGGAATAGGAATGTAATTAACCCTAGAATAATATAAAGTGCATAACTTGTAATAATACCTGTATCATAGCTGGCAATATTTCGTCCTGTATTACTTAACACATTACTTAGTCCAAAAGGACCGACTAGTTCTAAGATACCTCGATCAATTACTTTAGAGATAGTATGCCCTAATCGTAATCCACCAGTAATAATAAATACATTATATACATTATCAACTAACCATTTACCGTTAAGGAATTTATAAATCGCTTTACCTAAAGTATTGTTAGTTAAATTAATAGTAAATAATGGTGTCACATGGTATAAATATACAGCTAATGCTGCACCAAAGAAACTACCAATAGCAGGTAATAATTTTAATGCTAACGGAATACCAAATTCTGCTTCAATTAAAGAAATATGGTTAGGGTGTTGGAATAATGCTGTTGATAAGAAATCTGTACCTACACCAACAAAAGCATCTTTAGCTACATAACCAAAAGCGATTGACAGGATCGATAAGATAACTAATGGGATTACAATAATCATTGGTGCTTCATGTGCATGTAGATAGTCACCTTTAGGTGCATTTCTTGTTCCGAAGAATGTTAATGAAATTAATCGGAATGAATAGAATCTTGTAAATACTGCAGAAATTGTTCCTAACCAATAAGCCAGGTTACCAGATACTTCATATTGTCCTAATGCTACTTCTAGAATTAAATCTTTACTATAGAATCCTGTTAAGAATGGGAATGCCATTAATGATAAAGATCCAATTAAGATTGCTGTATATGTAAATGGTAAGAAGTTAACTAATCCACCTAATCGTCGCAGATCTTGTTGGTCAGCCATACCATGAATTACTGCACCAGCAGCTAAGAATAGCAGAGCTTTGAAGAAAGCGTGGTTCACTAAGTGGAATAGTGCTACGTTGTATTGTGATAGACCTACTGCCATAAATAAATATCCCATTTGAGACATTGTAGAATAGGCAATTACTCGTTTTAAGTCATTTTGTAATAGCCCTGTTGTTGCGGCTACAAATGCTGTTAGAGCACCTACCCAAGTAATTACAACTAATACAGTTGGTCCATATTCAATAATAGGTGAAGATCGTAACATTAAGTATACTCCAGCTGTAACTAGTGTTGCAGCATGAATTAGAGCAGATACAGGTGTAGGACCTTCCATCGCATCAGGTAACCAGGTATGTAGCCCAAATTGAGCAGATTTAGCCATAGCACCTACTAATAATAATAGACCAATGATTGTAATAGCTGTTTCATTAATATATGGAGCAATTCTGAATACTGTGGCATAATCAACATTACCAAATACCCATAAAATAGCAAAGAAACCAATGGATAAGAACATATCACCAACTCGGTTAACTGTCATAGCTTTAATACCTGATTTATTTGCTTGAATTCGAGTATACCAGAAATTAATTAGTAAATAAGAAGATACTCCAATACCCTCCCAACCTACGAATAAGATCAGGTAGTTATCTCCAGCAACTAATACAAGCATAAAGAAAGTGAACATTGATAGATATGAGAAGAATCGTTGGTTGTGCGGGTCTTCTGCCATATATGAAACAGAGTATAAGTGAACTAATGAAGATACAACTAGTACTGGGAGAAGCATTGATACAGTTAATGAGTCAAATAAGAATCCCCAATTTACTAATAAGAATTCTGAGTCAATCCAGCTAAATAGTTCAATAGAAACAGGAGAACCACACAGACCTACTTCATAAAAAGCAACTAATGCTAATAAAGCACTAGTCATTAAAGCTCCTGTTGTAACAATATGTGCCCCAGTTACTCCAATTTTACGTCCTAATAACCCAGCAACCGCTGAACCAAATAAAGGTAGAGCTAGAATAGATAAATACATTATGTTCGTAATGAAATATTTCCTCGTAATCGGTAATAAGCTACCAGAATACCTAAACCAATAGCACTTTCAGCACCAGCAATTGCAATAATGTAAACAGAGTAAGTTTGTCCTAAAATATCATCAAATTGATATGAGCTAATTAGAACTAATAAAGTTACAGCTAATAACATCATTTCAATAGAAATAATCATTAGAATAATGTTTTTTCGATTAAGAATAAAGCCTAAAATTCCAATGAGAAATAAAACTAGTGATAATGTCATATTTTAAAAATTATCCTTATGGTACTAGAATATTCTTTATTAACTTAGGTTAATATTAATTATATAATTAGATTCCTTTATTACTATAGCATACTATATATTTAGCTTTATAATTAGGAACTTCTCCGTTTACGAGGATGAAACTATTTAATTTATTTTTCAAAAAATTTTTTTATACTTTTCATGTCTAGATATTATTAAATTATATATCACTTATAATACCTAGAAAAAGTTAACAGGAGTACTAGAATTGAACTAGTTAAGGTAAACCAATCTCCTTTATATTTATATCTCACTAAAAAACTGCCTAACATTATCTATTCATATAAAAAATCCTAAGAATTGTCGGGGAGATCTTTTTTTTATTATTACTAAATAAAGTAGTTATAATACTATATTTATTTAACTGAAAATATTATGTTCGCTTACCATAATTAAAGATCCTTTCGACTATCTCTTTTTCATCTAAAAAAAGATAGAAAAGTCTATTTTCTATTATATCTATCAACTTTGTTTAAAACTATTTTTCGAGAAGAAGGGGACTCGAACCCCCATAGCCCATCTTGACAAGATGGTGTCTTAACCAATTAGACTATCATCCCTTTTTACTTAGTTGCTTTTAATATATCCTTAATTTCGGTATATCCTGTCAACTTATCACAATAAAGTAAACCTAAATAATATCTTATTATATTAATAAGATATTATTTTATGTTTTTTAATAAACCTTTCTATTAAGTTAAACCAAGATTAATAATTATATTAATAATGAAACAAATGTATGTTACTTAATCTATCAAAAGACATAGCGTTAAAAGAAGTGAATAAGCGGCTACCATATTGCTTTTAATGTTTACACTCATTTATATATAACTACTTTTAATATATACACTCATTTTATATATAACTACTGTTATACATATTTTCATATTTTATATATAACTACTTTTAATGTATTTTTTTGTGAAAAAAAGGATATAATAATAGCTCTCTCTACTCTAAAAAGGTAGCGTTTTATTTTGAGGGCTCAAAATAATCGTCATTTACATAATACGTTTAAGGAAGGGGGTATGGCATATTGGTTGTGCGTCAGATTTCTAATCCGATTAAATCAGTTCGATTCTGATTGCTTCCAAAATTTTACTAAGAAGTATTTTATTTAAACATATAAGATTGTATCAACCTTAATAAATAATGGTGTTATGCTTCATCTGAGACTAAATGAATAGTTAATAATATAATTCCATATTTTATAATTATAATACATAATCTTTTTCTACTTTTTGTTTTGTTAATTATAAATGTGATTTTACGTCTAATTTTATTAGCTACCACTATTTCTTATATACTTTTACCTGTTATCTATCAATATTTTCCAATGGCTTTTAACTATGTTTATTATTGAAAAAATTTTTCCCTAAGGCTTTTAGTATTGTATTATGATTTTTTATAATAAATAAACCCCTAATATGTTTGTTTCATTTAATTATAACTGAAATACATTTTCATTTATACCTGGAAGACCTGAGAGTACTAAGACACTCTTTACACCTAATTAAAAAGATATTTTTCGGATGATATTTGACATTTAAACCTTATACTAAAATATGAGGTTTGTAGTACTTTACTTTATCGATGACCCTTTTTATGACATCTTTCTACATATTTCCCATGAAATTATTGCCAAAATATGCTTTAATTTATCTAAAATTATCTACACTACTGTCTTAAGTTTTCATTTTATATGCAAATCAACTATTCCCATAGTTTTTTATACCGTCTTAAAAATAGGCTAAACATATTATTATCTAGCCTTAATATCTAAGGAGTAATATTTTTTATTCCCATAAAAATGCTAACTATCGAATTGTGTTTAAAGAATCTGTAAAATAATGTATACCCTAGAGTGACAACAATATACTGAATATCTAAAATTACACTTGTTTCATCTCTCACAAAAAGAGTCATTATCACAGTGTATGTAATAATACCAATTTAATATAATAATAAATTCCACTATTTACAGCTAAGTCTCCTATAAAAATATTAGTGCTATCACTCTAAATGCGGGGATTTATACTTGGTATAATAAGCTTGTAACTCCTACATGTAGGTCATTTAGAATAATATTAGGGAAAATACCTAATACAAAAGTTAGACCAATTAAAGTAATTAAGATTACAAATTCTCGTCGAGAAACGTCTTTAGCTTTACCTAAATATTGTGAATATCTACCGAAAGCAATTCGATTGAAAAGGAAGATACTGTAACATCCAGATAATACAATAGCTGATGCAGCTAGTAATCCAATAACTGGAGATTTTTGGAATGTACCTGCAAGACTCATAAATTCAGCTGCCCAATTAAGCGATAATGGAATTCCCATGTTAGCAATTGTTGCTAAGAAGAATAGTAAAGCAAATAATGGCATATATACAGCCATTCCTCGATAGTATCGAATTACTCGTGTATGGTATTGGTCATATAACACTCCACCTACGAGAATGAACATAGCAGGTGAAATAAAACCATGTGCTACAGATAATAAAATAGCACC
>Ga0209346_1001819_pt1 | contig 10244 bp, 8 predicted proteins | sample AutmiccommunBRH9_FD_187381 | JGI IMG/M metagenome (GOLD analysis project Ga0209346, IMG submission 187381) | Deep subsurface microbial communities from Mt. Terri, Switzerland - Autotrophic microbial communities BRH/9 (SPAdes) (version 2) | ecosystem: Environmental > Aquatic > Deep subsurface >...
AATCGATTCGACTTCGTCGCCGCCCAGTTCTTCGGCAGCTTCCTCGTCATTCTCGACGATCCGGACGCCCATTTCGGAAATCGCCGACATGACGTCCTCGATCTGCTCGTTCTGGTCTTGGGGCAGGGCTTCGTTCAGTTCGTCAATCGTCAGATAGCCGCGCTTTTTTCCCTGGGCGATCAGTTTCTTGATGGCGCTATCGTTCAGGTCGATCAACGGTTCGTCTTCGGCTTTGGAATTTTTTACTTTGCTTGCCAATGGCTCAGGCCCCTAATTTAAAACTACATCGTGTCGTCGATCTGGGTCAGGTCGACCAACCGCTCGTGAAACAACTGCTTTGCTTTGCGAAGGCGCTGCTGCTCGGCATAACTTTCTTCCGTAAGATCGTCCTGCACCCGCCGTGTTGCCTCCGCCAGGGCCGCTTCCAGTCCGGGCCGCGCCGTCACCACCATGATCGCTTCCGCCAAATCCCGATGCGCCCGTTCGATCAATAGCGACGGGGCATCGTCTGGCAGCTTGCGGTTGAAAGTGAAATTCAGCGCGTCGGCCCGTAACAGCCCTTTTGCGACATTATAACAATCTGTCTTTTCCAATATGGTAAGAAGGCCCTGCATATCAAGCGTTTCTTTGCCCATCGCTGCATTGATCAATTGTCCGAGCAACGCCTGCAATTGCGAATCGGCCAGCCTGATGGCGCTTAGCTCTTCAAAATGCCGGGAAATCCGGCACGGATGGCGGATGAGACCGCCCAATATTCCCTTGGCAATCTGCAGGTCATAGCCTTCGATCAGGAAGGTTCTGGTGTCGTTCATCGGTGTGTAGGAGACGAATTTCGAGGGGAATTTGCGGTTATAGGACTGCGGGCGCCTGCCGTCAGACCGACTGGTGCGCTGAGCAAAAAAGGCGGCCTGATAGCGGTCCTGAAATTCCTGGCTGTAGTGCCGGGCGATATCCTGATCGCATATCTCGCGGACATGGTCCGCCAGCCGTTTCTTGAGACCGGCCTTGGCCTCCGGCGTACCAAGGGATTGCGCGTCATATTCGACCTGCCAGATCTTGTCGTCGAGCGTCTGCGGCTTCGCGATCAGGGCGGCGAAGGCATGGGCACCTTCGGATCGGATCAGGTCGTCTGGATCCTGACCGGCGGGCAGGGAAATGAAGTTCAGGCTGTGCGCCGGCCGCAGGATTGGCAGCGCGCGCAGGGCGGCGCGCATCGCAGCCTTCTGACCCGCGCTGTCGCCGTCGAAACAGAGGATCGGCGCCTCGACCATTTTCCAGATCCGTTCGATCTGGTGCTCGGTCAGCGCCGTGCCGAGCGGCGCGACAACATCGGCGAAGCCGGCCTGGGCCAGCGCGATGGCGTCCATATAGCCCTCGACCACGAGAACCCGGCCGGTCTGGCGGGAGGCGGGCGAGGCCTTGTCGAGATTGTAGAGCGTGCGGCCCTTGTCGAACAGGGGCGTGTCGGGGGAATTGAGATATTTGGGCTCGCCGTCGCCCAGGATCCGGCCGCCAAAGGCGATCACCCGGCCGCGTGGATCGCGGATCGGAATCATCAGCCGGCCGCGGAACCGGTCATAGGGCTCCTTGTCGTCGACCTTGATCAGCAGGCCGGCCTCGATCAGCTGGTCGAGGCCATGGACAGAGAGCGCTTCCTTGAGCCGTCCGCGCGAATCGGGAGCGAAGCCGAAGCCGAATTCGCGGATGGTTTTCTCCGATATGCCGCGGTTTTTCAGATAGTCGCGCGCCGCAGTGCCCTCGATTCCGTTGAACTGCGTCACGAACCAGTCCTGGGCCGCCGCCATGACGTCATGAAGGGTGGCACGGGTTTCCTGCCGCTGCGCCGCGCGCGGATCGGGGGCCGGGACTTCCATCTGCGCCTCGGCGGCCAGATCCTTCACCGCATCCATGAAGCCAAGACCGCGCTGTTCGGTCATCCAGCTGATCGCGTCGCCATGCGCGCCGCAGCCGAAACAATGGTAGAAGCCTTTTTCGTCGTTGATCGTGAAGCTTGGCGTTTTCTCGTTATGAAACGGGCAGCAGGCCTTGTATTCGCGGCCTGCTTTCTGCACCTTGACGGTGCGCCCGATCAGGGTCGACAGCGTGACACGCGATCGCAGTTGTTCAAGCCATTGGGGAGAGAGAGTCACAGATCAAATGTCATCATTTGGCGCAGGCTTGTGCCTCGCCAGCCGTTGCGTTGCCGGGAACGGGGCCGGTTCCGACCGCCATTTTACCGTCTGCACCGAGGGTATAGCCTTCACCTGGCCCCTTGGGCGGAACGGTTGATTTCCAGTAAAAAGTGATCGTTTCACCTGTTGACCAAGCTTCACCCGATGTCTTTTCAAACACCAGCTGACTGCCTTCGCATTTCACGGAAAACGAAGCGCTGGGACCAGCTGCGGCACGCGCTTGACCCAGTGAATAGCCGGCTTCTCCTGAAAATCCGGTCGATGGTAGACTCATCCTGAACATATCGGCAGCTGCGACGGTCATCGCTTCCTTGTTCGGCAAGAAAGGCTCGTCATTGCCCTTATCGACACCTGGGGTCACCACGTGGACATAGGTATAAATCGTTCCGGCGGGCAGGTTCTTCGGATTGCAATCGCTGATATTGGCCGGACAAGCCACGTAGCTTTCGATATCACCATAGGAATTCCCGTCGAGCAAGAAGGAGGCATTGACCTCCGGTCCTACGGGTCCTTTAATTTTCGCTCCAAGCTGCTCATTATCGAAATCCATCGCGGGGATAGCGGGGTTGCTGGTTGGTTCCACCAGCGGAGTGTTTTCGCCGGTCGCTTCATCAGCCGCGTTATCCGGGCTATCGCCGGGATCATTGTCTGCACAGGCGACAATCGAGGCACTGGCCAGAACCAGCGCTGCACAGCTGATAAAATTTGAAATTCTCATGATAAACTCTCCTTCACCAGGGCGCTGGCTTTGCTCATGTCGATTTCGGTGCCGTGGCGTTGTTTCAGTTCGCCCATCACCCGGCCCATGTCCTTCATGCCGTCGGCGCCGAGTTCGGTCTTGATGCCGTCGATCAGCGCGGCGGTTTCGGCCTCGCTCAGTTGGGCGGGGAGGAATTCCTCGATCACTGCCAGTTCTTTCTGCTCCGCGGCGGCCAGTTCGGTGCGGCCGCCGGATTCGAACATCTCGATCGATTCGCGGCGCTGCTTGGCCATTTTCTGAAGGACGTCGATCAGGATCGCGTCATCGTCCCGCGAGTCATCCTTCGTGCGCAGTTCGATGTCCTTGTCCTTGAACTTCGCCAGAATGCTGCGCGTGGCGGCGGTGCGTTCCTTGTCGCCGGCCTTCATGGCGGCAATTTGCGCGGCTTTCACGGTGTCGCGAATCATGGCGTTCCTCATATTTTTGGAGTAAGCGACCACTATAGCGGGAAGATAATTTTTTTCATAGATTGTGACGCCAGAAATCTCGCTCTAGGCCCCATGAAATTTTGCGCCTACCACAGACCCGAAGGAACAGCCCATGACCCATGCCCATAATCCCGACGCTCCCAAGGGTGCAACAGGGATATTGGTGTTGGCCGATGGGACGATCGTGTGGGGAAGGGGCTTTGGCGCGACCGGCTCGGCAGTCGGCGAAGTCTGCTTCAACACCGCGATGACCGGCTATCAGGAAGTGATGACCGACCCCAGCTATGCCGGGCAGATCGTCACCTTCACCTTTCCCCACATCGGCAACGTCGGCACCAATGACGAGGATGTCGAGGCCGACAGCCCGCACGCGCTGGGCTGCATCGTCCGCGAGGACATTACCGCGCCGAGTAATTTCCGCGACCAGAAGCCGTTTGACCAGTGGATGGCGGACAATGGTCGGATCGGCATTTCCGGGGTTGATACCAGGGCGCTGACCCGGCGGATCCGCGAAGCCGGAGCGCCCAATGCGGTGATTGCTTATGATCCGGACGGCAAGTTTGATATCGACGAACTGCTTGCCCAGGCACGGGCCTGGGCCGGGCTGGAAGGCATGGATCTGGCCAAGGAAGTGACCGGACAGCAGACCCAATTGTGGGCGCTGGGCGGCACCTGGCAGCTGGGTCATGGCTATGCGCCGCTGGAAGAACTGGAAGCATCTTTTGCCGCTGGCGGGGACCGGACGCAGGATGGGAAGAGTCAGGGTCTTTCGACTGCGCTCGAGACGAACGGGGAGCGGCCCCACGTGGTCGCCATCGACTATGGCGCGAAGCGCAATATCTTCAGAAACCTTGTTAAGGCTGGCGCAAAAGTTACTGTGGTTCCTGCCAAAAGTTCATTCGATGAAATCATGGCGCTGAACCCGGCCGGCGTATTTCTCTCCAACGGTCCCGGCGATCCGGCGGCGACCGGCGAATATGCGGTGCCGGTGATCCGGCAGTTGCTGGAGGCTGATGTGCCGTTGTTCGGCATCTGTCTTGGCCACCAGATGCTGGCGCTGGCAGCGGGCGCGAAAACGGTCAAGATGCACCAGGGCCATCGCGGTGCCAATCATCCGGTGCAGCGGATCGGCGGCGGCTGGGACACAACCGAGGGACTGGTCGAGATTACCAGCATGAACCACGGCTTTGCGGTCGACAGTGACACGCTGCCCGACACGGTGCGCGAAACCCACAAGAGCCTGTTCGACGGCAGCAACTGCGGCATCGAAATCATCGGCAAGCGCGCCTTTGGCGTGCAATATCACCCCGAAGCCAGCCCGGGCCCGCAGGACAGTTTCTATCTGTTCGAGAAATTTGTCGGGGGACTGGGCCAATGAGCGGCGCGATCGACCCCGCACATCTGGCCGAAGAATGGGCAATTGATGACGAAATCCTGCAGAATATGGCAGATGGTGGCGATTTGTCGCATGTTGTGCGCGAAATTAACGTGCAATTTGTCGGCGCGGTTGCCGATCTCAACAAGCTGAAGAATGATGCGGCCAAATGGGGCTTTCGGTCGGCGCTGGTGTCCAACGAGGATGACGGCTGGGTGATCGAGCTGCAGATCGATCTCGACACCAGGCGCGACACGATCCGCGAGCTGACCCGCAAGTGCCTCGAAATCGAGACCGAATATGATATCGACCATGATGGCTGGGGCTGTTTTGCCTGCAACGAGAATGGCGAGATTTCCGACGAGAACCCGGCGTGATGGGAAAGTTGTCTCAGTCCGACGTCACCTGCGAATTGAAGGTCAGCCCATTTCTGTCGGTGAAATTTGTTTGGGGGTTGAGGTGAAAATCTCGGAAATGCAGGAAGTGGATGTTGATCGGTTTCAAGAACATTGGAAAGACGACGAAGTGGTGCTGTCAGTTTTGGCGAATCAAGGTGACGACCCCCAGATAGAAAGAGAAATCGACTTCGCGTTCGAAGGAGTTCGTTCAAAGCTTGATGAACTCGCTGCAAATGCCAAAACTTTAGGGTTTGACCGGCTTGAACGGGAAGATGGAGAGGATGGGAAGCCCCGACTTGTGTTGTATCGCAACATGAAGGCAGATCGCAAGTCGTTGGAACCTTTGATTAAAATATGCCTTCAGCTGGAAAGTCAACTTGACGTCGAGTTTGATGGCTGGGGTTGCGAAGCTCAACGATGAAAGAAATTAATGCCCAAAAGAACTGACATATCCTCCATCCTGATCATCGGCGCTGGTCCGATCATTATCGGCCAAGCCTGCGAATTTGACTATTCGGGGACGCAGGCGTGCAAGGCGCTGAAGGAGGAGGGGTACCGGATCATCCTGGTCAACTCCAACCCGGCGACGATCATGACCGATCCGGAGATGGCGGATGCGACCTATATCGAGCCGATCACGCCCGAAATTGTCGAAAAGATCATCGAGAAGGAACGGCCCGACGCGATCCTGCCGACGATGGGCGGGCAGACGGCGCTGAACACGGCGCTGACGCTGAACAAGCGCGGCGTGCTGGCGAAATATGGCGTGCAGATGATCGGCGCCGATGCCGAGGCGATCGACAAGGCCGAGGATCGCGAGAAGTTCAAGCAGGCGATGGACCGGATCGGCCTGGAAAGCCCGCGCAGCGCGGTGGCGCACAGCGAGGAGCAGGCGCTGGAGATTCTCGAGGACATCGGGCTGCCGGCGATCATGCGGCCAAGCTTCACAATGGGCGGGACCGGCGGCGGCGTCGCCTATAATCGCGAGGAATTCGTCCATTATGTCCGGACCTCGCTGGAGGCCTCGCCGACCAACGAGGTGCTGATCGACGAAAGCCTGATCGGCTGGAAGGAATATGAGATGGAGGTCGTCCGTGACAAGGCGGACAATTGCATCATCATCTGCTCGATCGAGAATGTCGACCCGATGGGGGTGCATACCGGCGACAGCATCACGGTTGCGCCGGCGCTGACCCTGACCGACAAGGAATATCAGGTCATGCGCAACGCCAGCATCGCGGTGCTGCGCGAAATTGGCGTGGAGACAGGCGGTTCCAACGTGCAGTTCGCGGTCAATCCGAAGGATGGCCGGCTCGTGGTCATCGAGATGAACCCGCGCGTGTCGCGCTCCTCGGCGCTGGCGTCCAAGGCGACCGGCTTCCCGATTGCCAGCGTCGCGGCGAAACTGGCAGTCGGCTATACGCTCGACGAGATCGAGAATGACATCACCGGCGCCACCCCGGCGTCGTTCGAGCCGACCATCGACTATATCGTCACCAAGATTCCGCGCTTTGCCTTCGAGAAGTTCAAGGGCGCCGAGCCATTGCTCTCCACCGCCATGAAGTCGGTCGGCGAGGTCATGGCGATCGGCCGCAATATCCACGAATCGATGCAGAAGGCCTTGCGTGGCCTGGAAACCGGTCTGGACGGCTTCAACCGGGTGCAGGAGCTGATTGGCGCGTCGCGGGACGATATTGCCGCGGAGCTGGCCCGGGCGACACCGGACCGGCTGCTGGTCGCGGCGCAGGCGATGCGCGAGGGTTTCAGCGACGCGGAGATCCATGGCATTGCCGGCTTTGACCCGTGGTTTCTGGCGCGGATCCGCGAAATCATCGATGCCGAGCAATCCATTCTCGACAACGGCCTGCCGAATGACGCGCAGGCGTTGCGCAAGCTGAAATCGATGGGCTTTTCCGACCAGCGTCTGGCCAAGCTGGCGATCGATTCGGTGCATGTCGCGGGCGGGACGGGGCGTACCCTCGCGGAAGGCCACGGGCTGGTGCATGACGCGCTGGCCGCGATCGCCGGAGCGACGACCGAAGCCGAGGTCAGAGCGCTGCGCCACAAGCTGGGCGTGCGGCCGGTGTTCAAGCGGATCGACACCTGCGCGGCGGAATTCGAAGCCAAGACGCCCTATATGTATTCGACCTATGAAGCGCCGATTTTCGGCGCGCCGGAATGCGAGGCGCAGCCATCGGATCGCAAGAAGATCGTCATTCTCGGCGGCGGCCCGAACCGGATCGGGCAGGGGATCGAGTTCGACTATTGCTGCTGCCACGCCTGTTTCGCCCTGTCGGATGCGGGCTACGAGACGATCATGGTCAACTGCAACCCTGAAACCGTGTCGACCGACTATGACACGTCGGACCGGCTCTATTTCGAGCCGCTGACCGCGGAAGATGTGCTGGAAATCCTGCACGTCGAGCAGCAGTCGGGCGAACTGGTCGGGGTGGTCGTGCAATTCGGCGGGCAGACGCCGCTGAAACTGGCGCAGGCGCTGGAAGATGCGGGCATTCCGATCCTCGGCACCTCGCCGGACGCGATCGACCTCGCCGAGGACCGGGAGCGCTTTGCCAAGCTGGTCCACAAGCTCAAACTGAAGCAGCCGGAAAACGGCATGGCCCGGACCCGCGACGAAGCGGTCAAGATCGCCGAACGGATCGGCTATCCGGTGCTGCTGCGGCCAAGCTTCGTGCTGGGTGGCCGGGCGATGGAGATTGTCGACGGGCCGGCGCAGCTGGAAGATTATATCAACACCGCGGTGAAGGTGTCGGGCGACAGTCCAGTGCTGGTCGACCAATATCTGCGCGACGCGGTCGAGGTCGATGTCGATGCGATCTGCGATGGCGACGAGGTCGTGGTCTGCGGCGTGCTGCAGCATATCGAGGAAGCCGGCGTCCATTCCGGCGACAGCGCCTGCTCGATCCCGCCCCATAGCCTGAGCGACGAGATCATCGCCGAAATGGAGCGGCAGACCGAAGCGCTGGCTTTCGGGCTGAAGGTCAAGGGGCTGATGAATATCCAGTTCGCGGTCAAGGATGGCGAGGTCTATCTGATCGAGGTCAATCCGCGGGCCAGCCGGACGGTGCCCTTTGTCGCCAAGGCGATCGGCGTGCCGGTTGCCAAGATCGCCTCGCGGGTAATGGCGGGCGAGAAGCTCAAGGACCTGCCGGTGATCAACCGCCATATCGACTATATCGCGGTCAAGGAGGCGATGTTCCCGTTCAACCGCTTCCCCGGTGTCGATCCGATCCTGTCGCCGGAAATGAAATCGACCGGCGAAGTCATGGGCATCGACCGGAGCTTTCCGATCGCCTTCGCCAAGGCGCAACTGGGCGCCGGCAACATATTGCCCGATGGCGGAACGATCTTCATCTCGGTCAAGGAAACCGACAAGAAGGTCATCGAACCAGCCGCACGTCTGGCCGAGAAGCTGGGTTTCCGGCTGATCGCGACGTCCGGGACCGCGGACTATCTGTCGGAGAAGGGGATCAGCGTCGAGAAGGTCAACAAGGTCGCCGAGGGGCGTCCGCATATCGTCGACCGGATCAAGGATGGCGAAGTCAATCTGATCTTCAACACGACCGAAGGCTGGCAGTCGCTCAAGGACTCCAAATCGATCCGGGCGGCGGCGCTGGTGGGCAAGATTCCGATCTTTACAACCGCTACGGCCAGCAATGCCGCGATGCAGGCGATTGAGGCGATGCGCGATGAGACGCTTGAAGTTCGCGCGTTACAGTCCTATTATAGGGCTTCGCAGAGTTAATTTTCCGACATTTTGTCAAACTGCGGGCGGCCTTTGCAGAAAGGGGCCGCCGGGAAACTGTTTTTGACGCCGCACGGCTGAAATCGGCGGCGAATCAGCAAGGAAAGGCCAAGAATATGGCTGTTGAAAAAGTACCAATGCTCGCCGAAGGCCATGTGAAGATGGAAGCCGAACTGAAGGCGCTGAAGGCGGAGCGGCCGATCATTGTCGACGCGATCGAAACCGCGCGCGCCCATGGGGACCTTTCGGAAAATGCCGAATATCATGCGGCCAAGGAACGGCAGGGCCAAGTCGAGGCCACGATCGGGGATCTGGAGGACAAGCTGTCCCGCGCGCAGGTCATCGATCCGAAGACCCTGTCGGGCGACAAGGCGGTGTTCGGTGCAACGCTGACCCTGCTCGACGAAAATGACAAGCCGGTGAAATATCAGCTGGTCGGGCAGGCGGAAGCCGATGCCAAGGCCGGCAAGATCAGCTACAATTCGCCGATTGGCCGGGCCCTGATCGGCCGCAGCGTCGGCGACGAGATCGAAGTGACCGTGCCGTCGGGGGACAAATATTTCGTGCTCGACAAGATCGAGTTCATCTAGCGTCGATGAACCTGCCGGCCGGAAAACTCACCAACGGGCTGATTATCGCCAATGTCGTGATTTTCCTGGTGATCTGGCTGTTCGGCTGGGAGCAGCAGGCGATATTGCGCGGCGGCATGTTTCCGATCCGGCTGAGCGGTGAGGCGCTGGACCTGTCTGGCTATGGCTGGCTGGTGCCGGCCTGGCTGACGCCGCTTTCCTCGGCTTTCCTGCACAGCGGCTTGCTCCACCTCGCTTTCAACATGCTGATGCTGCTGTTTTGCGGCCGCTTTGTCGAGCAGGCGATGGGGCCGGGATTGATGGCGTTGCTTTACCTGGTGGGTGCCTATGCCGCCGCCCTGGCGCAATATGCCACCGACAGCGTTTCGATGATTCCGATGGTCGGAGCCAGCGGGGCGATTTCCGCGGTACTCGGGTCCTATGCGCTGCTCTTCGCGCGCAACCGGGTCGATGCCGTGGGCCCGATTCCCAGCCATATCGTGCGGATCATCTGGCTGACGATGGCGTGGATCGCAATCCAGCTGATGATCGGGGTCGCGACCAGCGGCAGCCTTCAGGGCATCGCGATCTTCGCGCATATTGGCGGATTCGTGGCGGGACTGTTGTTGACCCGGCCGCTGCTGGAGTGGCGTTTTCGCGGCGCCTAGAGCTCTTCGGGCAGGTCCGGTTCGAGCAGCTTGTGCAAATGGACGACGACATATTTCATCTCGGCATCGTCGACCGTCATCTGCGCCT
>Ga0209346_1001821_pt1 | contig 10228 bp, 7 predicted proteins | sample AutmiccommunBRH9_FD_187381 | JGI IMG/M metagenome (GOLD analysis project Ga0209346, IMG submission 187381) | Deep subsurface microbial communities from Mt. Terri, Switzerland - Autotrophic microbial communities BRH/9 (SPAdes) (version 2) | ecosystem: Environmental > Aquatic > Deep subsurface >...
AGCCGACAGTGTTATTTAGATTGTCTGATGCAGCAGAGTTGACTCTCTATACGCAGTATCAACGGTATGATGACGGTGGCGGGGCTCCCCGGGCCTATGTCCCCGAAAACTCGACCCATCCGGGTGCTGCGCGGCTTCTGAATTTTTTCGGGTTTACGCCCCCTAAAGATCCTTTCGAGGTAAACATCGCGGAACTCGGACACACGCGTATCCGAGCTGGCCATGCAATCGCCAATCTGGATTGGGAAATTGGCGATGGAACTCTAACGGCTATAGCTGCGTATCGAAAGGTGAAATACAATGCCACTATTAGCCTGGACGGGACTCCTTTCCGGTTGTTCGTTATTCCAGACAATCCGGAGCAGCATCAGCAAGGAAGTCTTGAAGTTCGGTATACTGGCAGTATCGGGTCCAACCTAAAATATTTGGTAGGCACCTACTTATATTCCGACAAGATGCACCTCGAAGAGAAGAGAGAATTGAACGGCCCCTTGAATGGCAGGCCATCTGGCACGACAATAAACTTTCGCAGTGAGACTTTTCAGAAATTGAAGACGGCAGCCATTTTTGCGAATGTCGATTATGAGGTATCCCCGGAATTGACCGTTACCGTCGGCGCACGAGGGTCGACTGAAACGAAGGATTTTAGAATGATCCCATTAGCGGCATGCACTGCCCTAGGCCCAGGCTTCAACGGATGCGGAACGATTTTTACTGCCGGTAAGGATAATTGGAAAAATTTTTCGCCAAGAGCGATAATTAGCTATAAACCAAATGATGCTATGATGGCATTTGCTAGTTTTTCTAGAGGTTTTCGAAGCGGAAATTTCAACGCTCGTGCAACGAAACCGGTTGAAATCGGTCCAGCTGAGCCAGAAACTGTAACCACATACGAACTTGGGTTAAAGACTCAGCCTATTCGCCGCTTGGTGAGATTTAATGTTACAGGCTTCTACTCGAAGTACAACAACATTCAGAGGGTCGTTCAGCAGGGGCTTCCGGACGGACAGATCTTTCAAAGTCTTACCAACGCAGCAACGGCTACCATCAAGGGGTTCGAAGTGGAGACATATGTGTCCCCGCTGGCAGGGCTCAGTTTTAATGGGAGCGTCGGGTATACAGACGCCAAATACGACACGTTCATCACTGGATTACCAGCTGGTGTTGTCGGAACCGAATTAAAATTTGAACGGGTTCCGAAGTGGACAGCTCATATCGATGGCGTGTACACAACCAACGTGCCGTCCCTATCGGGGAGTCTGTCAGCGAGGGCAAGTTACACGTATCGCTCCCACGTGTTCACAGATTTGCTCAACACTCGTGAGCTCGAACAAGAGGCTTATGGTCTCTTGGATGCGAGTATTACTTATGACCGAGACGCTTGGAGCCTGTCGGTATTTGGCCGCAATCTCACAGACAAGCACTATGCGGAAATTAATTCGATATCATTCACGTTTGCTCATCTCGGTGGAATCCCGAGAACATATGGGGTGGAACTTGGATATAAGTTTTAGCAGTCAGCATCAGAATCCTTTCTTACAATTGAGCTAGGTTTGTTGGAAGGCGGGCTGGTGCGCTTCCCCGTTTGAGAATGCGAAAGAGCGCATTCTCAAACGGTCTCTGGGGGCCCTGAAATAAGCAAAGCGATGTCCAACGAAGCCAAGTTTGAGACGGCCCAAGGAGGAATAAAATAATATGTCTGAGCAATATGAGCAGGAGGTTCCGGTTCTGATTGTTGGAGCGGGCGCTTGTGGTCTTTCCTGCTCCCTTTTTCTCGATAATATTGGTGTTGAATCCTTAATCGTGGAGCGCCATCCGACTTGGGCGCCAAACCCAAAGGCGAGATACCTTAATCAACGCACTATGGAGGTATTTCGGCACCACGGGCTGGCTGAAATGATCTACGCTGATGCCATCCCTCTTGAGAACTTTTCGAAGATTGTTTGGCGCACGTCCCTCGCGGGCGACGGTCCGTTGGACAGGCGGACAATTCATGAAATGGATGGCTTTGGAGGGGGAGGGCTTACTCAGTACGCCGAGGATAGTGCGTGTGAAAGCAGCATGTTCCCTCAGGTTCGGCTTGAGCCGATGTTTCAGGCTGAGATCCTAAAACGGAATCCTCAGGGGATTCGGAGAAACTGCGAACTTCTCGCCATTGAGCAAAGTGCGGATGGGGTCGTTTCGACGGTCTTGGATCGGGCTACAGGAGTTACGTCTAAAATTCGCTCTCAATATCTAATTGGAGCGGACGGGGGCAGGACGGTTGGAAACCTCGTCGGCGCGAAAATCGATGGCGAGCGCGACATGGCGGTTCTGGTTTCCGTCTACTTTCGTGCAGACATGTCGGCGTGGTGGGACGATGACCGGGCAATGACTATGTGGTTTTGCGATCCGGTTGGTGGATCGTTCAGGAGCGGCGTCTTAGGTAAGTTGGGTCCAAAAAGATTCGATCGGCACTCAGAAGAATGGGTGATGCACTTTAGCTTCAGCATGGATGATCCAGGGCGCTTAGAGGAAGATTTTCTACCACATATCCGTACACTACTGAAAATTCCTGATTTCAATCCCGAAATCCTGGCTCAATCGCACTGGACCTTTCAAAGTGTAATTGCCGATCACTATAGGTGGGGTAGGGTATTTCTTGCAGGGGATGCGGCGCATAGCCACCCGCCGACAGGCGGTCTTGGCATGAATACAGCAGTGCAAGATGCCGATAATCTGACCTGGAAACTGCAGATGGTTCTTTCAGGGCGCTCCAACACGGCGCTGTTAGATAGCTACGAAAACGAGCGGCACCCCGTAGCCGAGCGTACTCGGCGTTGGGCCATGACTGGCGTTGAAAACCACGCCCTTTCAGACGTTGTTATGGGGCTTGTCAAAGGCGATCCCGTACGTAGCGCCGCTAATATGCAAGCGCTACTTTCTGACACTGAGGAAGGCCGCACTAGGCGTGCTCGTATGGTTGAGGTTATGGCGCTTCATAGGATGGAATTCCAGCATCATGACACGGAAATGGGAAACGCGTACGATCGGGGTGCGCTCATACCTGATGGAACGCTCCCACCTCCGCGCGATCCATTCGGTTCGATCTATACTCCTGTCGCGCGTCCAGGACACCGGCTTCCGCATGCTTGGCTGGAGAGAGCGAGTCAACGGATCTCAACGCACGACCTTGTGGAACGCGATCGGCTTTTGCTAATTACGGGCAGTCGTGGCGATGCATGGGTCGATGCTGCAGGAAAAGTTGCCGAACGCTTAGGCATACCGCTCGCGATTGCTGTCATCGGTTCGAGCCAGGGTTGGCGCGACGTTGATGGGAGCTGGGCGAAATTGAATGGGATGGGTTTGGATGGGGCCATACTAGTTCGACCCGATCAGTATGTCGCGTGGCGGTCTTTGTCAGCCGACCCTAATCCTGAAGAGTGCCTCCAGTCTGCCATCATGGAGATTTTGTGCCTGGCCACGTGAATAAAAAATGAAGTGGGAGATCGGAGCCGTATTTTGGCATAGCTGTTGAAATATAATCCTAATGTTCTCGATCAAATTATAGAGTAAAAACTATATCGATTCAGTTTAACTATCTAATAAATACAGCAGGAGCCGTGCAAATGGAATGTCCAGTAAAAAACATAGATCTGCTGACACCCACTTCGTTGGAGAATCCATTTTCTATATTTAAGAAACTTCGGCGTGAGACTCCTGTTTTATATTCTCCAAATATCAATATGTATTTGATTAGCAAGTATGAAGATATCGACTGCATACTTTCCGATCCAGAGCTTTTTTCCGCTGCGAATGTGAGCCAACCTATCCAGCCCATGTGCCCAGAGGCAGCAGGGTTACTAGGCCCCCGGTTCAATCCGCAACCCATGTTGGCGGGATGCGATCCTCCGCGCCACACAATTCAACGGCGCTCTGTCCGCAAGGCTCTGAACCCAAAGCTACTTCGCGAGATCGGAGTGAGAATCCGAGGCCAGGCAGAGCAGTTGATTGACGATATGATCAAGAAGACCGAATTTGACCTTGTGGCCGACTTGGCATCGCCTCTAACGGCGAGCATCGGTCTCGACGCGGCTGGCTATCCTCTTGAAGATATGGAAAGTTTTTTACGGTGGAATGCAAATCGAGTCGTATACATATGGGGACACACAACTCTCGAGGAGCAGAAGCAGATAGCCCAGAACATAAGGACTCATTGGGAGTATGCCGAAGATCGCGTAAAATTCCTGTGGGATCAACTTGATGATAGCATAATCAGTGAATTAATTCGCGCGCACAAGGAGCAGCCCGAAGAACTTTCGGTCGATGAAGTTGTGAGCGCTGCTTTTGCGCTGGTTACTGCGTCTCATGAGACGACAACCAATGCAATAACAAATGGAATTTATAATCTTATGCGGTATCGGGAACAGTGGCATAAGCTCTGTGACGATCCTTCATTAGTAGCCAATGCCGTCGAGGAGGCACTTCGTTTCGAAGGAAGCGTAACGTCTTGGAGACGACGCGCGAAGAAAGCTACTGTAATTTCTGGTGTTCCTATACCAGAGGGTGCAGACTTGCTGCTTTTGTTTGGTTCCGCCAACCGAGATCCAGATAAATTCGAAGATCCAGAATCATTCGACATCATGCGGAATAACGCAAAAGAGCATTTAACTTTCGGCAAAGGAATTCATATGTGTTCCGGCATGCAGTTGGCTCGAACGCAAATGCAGGCAGTGTTTGAAATTCTATCCCAGAAGGCGCCAGATTTGATGCTAGTGAAGCCGCAAGACGTTGAATATTCTCCAAACATTGCACTTCATGGCCCACTCCGGCTAATGATGCGTCTTGGAGGCTGAACATTAGCAGATTGCAAGAAGCGTCTTGAGCATGACCTATGTTTAGACAATTTACAGCAAGCTTTTAAGTGGCTTGTGCGCCGGGCGATCATAGGAGAGAGGCGTTTAGCCTAACATCAAATAACAGTTGGAATATGGAGAGATGATCAAATCAAAGGCGTTGTACCAGAAGATTCGGGCCGAGTATAATGTGGAAGCTCAGGCCAATGGTACGTGCTGGCACCCATCAAATCCTTCAGCGCGAGACTTCATAATTATGGCGAAGACCCTGACGACTCAGACCATTGCAAATGAGCTTGCGTCCGAAATCGTGGCCGCCGCTGCCGCAAAGGCGACGGAGATGGGCTGCAACATGTGCATCGCAATCACAGACCTCTCGGGGGTGCTAATGCAGTTCCTGCGGATGGACGGCGCAGCGCTGCTGAGCATCGAGATATCTCAGAACAAGGCCTACACCGCCGCGTCGTTCGGCATGGCAACGCACGAATGGTTCGAGTTCATCAAAGACGATGCGCCGCTGTTGCACGGAATAACCCACACGCCTCGTCTTGTAGTATTCGGCGGCGGTTACCCCATCAAGTTGAATGGCGCGGTGATCGGCGCGATCGGAGTCAGCGGCGGTCACTACAACCAAGACATGCAGGTCGCGGAAGCGGGGCTCGCCGTCCTTTGACGGATGGCTTTGCGTGCGGACCTTCGTGGTGGGCTTTAGAAGGATCGATCACCGGTACCGTGTGACACGCGTAATCAGTCTGTATTTTAGCGCCCGCCTTATCGAAGGTCGTATCGCAGCCATTCAAATGACGGACTGAACAGCAGACTCAGAGGAGGAACAATGTCCGATCGATACGCCAAATATAACAAGCTGAAATTCGATTATCCAGCCAACCGCATTCTGCGCATCACCTTCGATCGGCCCGAGACCTATAACTCAGTCGATGCGGAGACGCATACCCAGATGACTGATATCTGGATCGACATTGATCGCGATCCAGACATCAACACTGTGATCGTGACCGGCGCGGGCAACGCGTTTTCTGCGGGTGGTGATTTCAGCCTGATTGAAGGGATGACTGGCAATTTTGATACGGTAATGCGCACTTGGAAGGAAGCCAAAAACCTCGTCTACAACATCATTAACTGCAATAAGCCAATCATTTCCGCAATCAACGGCCCGGCGGCCGGCGCTGGGCTTGTGGTGGCTATCTTGGCCGATGTCTCGATTGCTGGCAAGCGCGCTACAATCATTGATGGCCATCCACGTCTTGGCGTGGCCGCGGGTGACTGCGCGGCTATTATCTGGCCGCTGCTTTGCGGCATGGCCAAGGCAAAATACTATCTGATGACCTGCAAGCCGATCACCGGCGAGGAGGCTGATCGGATCGGCATGGTGTCAATGTGCGTCGAGGATGATACGCTCCAACAAACCGCCCTGGATATCGCTACCGAACTGGCCAATGGTTCGCAAAGCGCGCTCCGCTGGACGAAGTACTCACTCAACAACTGGCTGCGTCAGGCGGGACCTATCTTTGACACCTCGACAGCTCTGGAAATGCTTGGCTTCATGGGCGAGGACGTGAAAGAGGGTGTTCTTTCGCATCGCGAGAAGCGCGCTCCGAATTTCCGCAAAGATTGCCCGCTGTGAGGCGGGTTGAGTTCAATCGAAGAGGACATGTCGTGTTAGGGTACACGGTCGTCGTACGCCAATCATCCAGCACAAAGTGGCCAACGGTCTCTGCGTGTTGGTGAACCGCCGCGTCTCCGAATTCAAGTAATAGCTAAGTAAAGCCGCATGGAGGAGCCAGCGATGGATTTTACCCTAAACAGCGAACAGCGTCAGATATCTGAATATGGCGGCCAGTTGGCGCGAAGCTTTGACCACGCCTATTGGCTGGATCATGCTCGCCGCCACGCATTTCCATTGGAGATGTTCCAGCAGATCGCCAAGGACGGCTTTTTGGGCATGATGGCACCGGAGGATTATGGCGGCGAAGGCCTTGGGATGACGGAAATGGCATTTGCTTCTGAGCGCAACCTCTTTGGCCAGCCGATCGGGGCACATCAAGGTGTTCAGAATCCGATGGCCAAGGCTTACACCAACATTAAAATGGCCAGTCTGATGGCCCGTCGCGCCGCATGGGAATTCGACAGCAGCCTGCCTACCGGTGCCTCGACCAATATGGCCAAATACGCCGTCGCCGAGGCTGGGATCGAAGCGGTGGATGACGCTCTTCAGGCGCATGGCGGCTCGGGTTTCACAGAGGAGACCGGGCCCTACGAGCAGCTTTATCCGCTGGTTCGCCTGCTGCGCACCGCGCCTGTTAACCGCGAACTGTGCCTCAGTTTCGTCGGTGAAAAGGTTATGGGCCTGCCCCGGTCCTATTAAGGAGAGAATGATGCGTTTCGGAATGCGCTTCCGCCGGGCGGATGCCTTTGAAAAGGCCGACGCCGAGTGCTGGCACCAAATCGAGGTGACGCCAATGGCGGAGGTGCTCCACTTGCAGTCGGTAAAGCTGCGCCGCCAGATGGTTTACCTGAAGTACCGCTCGCACTTCTATCAGAAGAAATTCTCTGATGCGGGCGTCAGTTTCGACGAGATTCGCTCGATCGAGGACCTTCAAAAACTGCCCTACACCGTCAAGACGGAAATACGTGAAAGTCTGTCTGCCAAGCCGCCGTTCGGGCTGCATCTGGCCGCCGACCAAAAGGATTTGGTCCAGATGCAAGCCTCGTCTGGCACCACCGGTAGCCCGTCCTATGTCGCGCTGACCGAAACGGACGCCGAGATGTGGCACGAAATGTCAGCGCGTTGTTTGTTTGCGAATGGCGTCCGGCCTGGCGACTTGGTGCTGCATGCCTTTTCGCTGGCCAAGGGCTTTGTAGGTGGTATCCCGTTGATGCAGGCGATCCAGTACTTGGGCGCCATCGACGTTCCCATCGGCGCCGACGGCGGAGTTGACCGGCTGTTGCGCGCGTGCACCGATACCCACCCGCGCTGCATCATCGGCGCACCTAACTTCGTGCTGCATGTGGCAGAGAGGGCTCCCGAGATCGTCGGCATGAGGGCTTGCGAACTAGGGGTTGAACGGATCATCGTCGGTGGCGAGCCCGGCGGCAGTATCCCTGCGGTCCGTGCGCGGATTGAGGAACTGTGGGGCGCCAAGTGCTGTGAAATGATGGGGGGCACCGACCTTGGTGTGACCTACTGGGCTGAGTGTGATGAACAGACCGGGATGCATATGGTCAATATGGATTACATCATCTGCGAACTTTTGGACGTGGAGACTGGACAGGTCACACCTTTCGAGGAAGGCTCGCGAGGCGAATTAGTCTATACCGCCATCGAGCGGCAGGCGAGCCCATTGGTGCGTTTCCGTTCGGGCGACCATATCGAGGTGTTGGGCACTGCCTGTTCGTGTGGTCGAACGGGGCCGAAAATCCGCTGCATTGGGCGTACAGACGACATGCTGATCGTGCGCGGGGTAAATGTCTTCCCCTCGGCGATCCAAAGTATCATCAGCGAAATGTGCCCCGAAACCAACGCCGTGGTGCGTGTGGTCGCCGATTTCGAAGGGCACACCACCCAAGGCCCGCTGAACGTGATCGTGGAGCGTGGGCTCGATCGGCCGCCGCATGGTGACGAGACGCTGAAGAAGAAGATCGAATGCCGTCTGCGTGACGCCCTAGTGTTCAGGGCCAACGTCCGCATTGTTCCTGCCGACACATTCGAAAAACCGGGCGCGGCGAAAATTGCGATGGTCCTCAGGACATACCCGAAATTGCCATGGCCGTCCTGAAATCAATGCTCGAATCCGGGTCAGAAGATTTTCGGGCCAATGACACGCGGTATCGCGCAAGGATCGCCGATCTGTATGCCCTTCGCCTGTTGCAGCGCATCGGCGGCTCCGAAAGCGCTCGCGACCGCCACGTCAAAAAGGGCAAGCTGCTGCCACGTGAACGCGTGGAGCGGCTGATCGACTCGGGCACGCCCTTCCTCGAGGTGGGCGAACTAGCGGGGTTAGATAAATATGAGGACGTACCGCCCGGCGCGGGCATCATAACCGGGATCGGGGTTGTGGAAGGTCGTCACTGCATGATCATCGCAAATGATGCCACAGTGAAGGGCGGCACCTATTTTGGCATGACCTGCAAAAAGCATGTCCGCGCGCAGCGAATCGCTTGGAACAACCGTCTCCCGGTCATCACACTCGTGGACAGCGGCGGTGCCTTCCTGCCGGAACAGGCCAATATCTTTCCCGATGAGGGGCAGTTCGGCTCGATTTTTCACAATCAGGTGGGTATGTCGGGCGACTGCATCCCGCAGATCGCCGTGGTCATGGGGCCCTGCACAGCGGGCGGCGCCTATATTCCGGCCCTTTGCGACGAGGTGGTAATCGTGCGCGGTCAGGGTTTTATGTATTTGGGTGGGCCGGAACTGACCTTCGCCGCCACCGGCGAAAAAGTCGATGCAGAAAACCTAGGCGGCGGTAGGTTGCACTGCTCGGTCTCTGGCGTGGCCGACCATCTGGCCGAAGATGACCTACACGCGCTGGCGATCACCCGCGAGATCGTCGCACATCTGGGCGATCCCGTGACCCCGCGCAAAACCCCTACAACCCCCAAGGCCCCAGCCTACCCGATTGAACAGATCTACGGTATTGTTAGCCGAGACGTGAAGGTGCCGACCGAGAACCGCGAAGTGGTGGCTAGACTGGTCGATGGCAGCGAGTTCCACGAATTCAAACCGCTTTACGGCGACACGCTGATGACCGGATGGGGACGCATCCACGGATATGAGGTTGGAATTCTGGCCAACACCGGCATACTGTTCGTCGAGGCCGCGCTGAAGGCCGCACATTTTGTCAACCTCTGCGTCCAGCGAGACATTCCACTGCTGTTTCTTGTCGATGTGAACGGCTTCATGGTCGGGCGTGAGGTCGAACAGGCCGGGATCGCCAAGGCGGGCGCCAAGATGATCACCGCTATGTCCTCGGCGCGGGTGCCCAAGTTCACAGTCATCACAGGCGGGGCCTATGGCGCTGGTTATCTGGCTATGCTGGGTCGCCCGTTCCAGCCCGACGCTATATTCGCCTGGCCCACTGGCCGCTCCGCCATCATGGGGCCTGAACAGGCAGCCAGCGTGCTGGCACAGGTCCGCGCGCAGATCAACGCGCGCGAAGGTAAGGCGTGGACGCCCGAGGAGGAGGAGGCCTTCAAATCTCCCGTCCGCAAGGAATATGAGGATTTTCAGGGGGCCTACAACTTTGCATCGAACCTATGGGTTGATAGCATCATAACACCTTCTGAGACACGCGATGTGATGGCGCTATTACTCGACTTGGCATCACGGCGCCCAAAAGTGGAAACCAATTTCGGTGTATTCCGGTTCTGAG
>Ga0209346_1001829_pt1 | contig 10179 bp, 13 predicted proteins | sample AutmiccommunBRH9_FD_187381 | JGI IMG/M metagenome (GOLD analysis project Ga0209346, IMG submission 187381) | Deep subsurface microbial communities from Mt. Terri, Switzerland - Autotrophic microbial communities BRH/9 (SPAdes) (version 2) | ecosystem: Environmental > Aquatic > Deep subsurface >...
AGTCTTGTCAACTTCAATCATAAAGGAATAGGCTCTCGGGGTGGTCAATTTTCTTGTTATCACAAGTGCTAAAACTGGTCAACTTTTATGTTATCACTACTACCGAAGTGTATATTTCAATTAACTAACCTCCATAGACATTCTTAAAATCCGTACACGATGTGCGGTAATCTGCCTCATCTTTCCGATAACGTTCTTTAACACCGAAGTGGTTCGTAGTTATTGCTAATGTGACATTGTATGCGAATTAGTTCGTGTTAAATTCTTAATAGGTGTTGTATACGAACTATTTCACTGTTATTTATTATGGCTGTTTAATTAATTATAGCATTTTCTGGGGTGAATACCATTATTTTTATCCACAATGGTGTCCTTTTGAATAACATCTGTTAATTTTTTATAAAAAAAGCCATTGAAATTAAATCGTGATATGATTCACTATCAAACTTTATAGCTTTTGACTTACGACCTTCCTCAATAAATCCAAGCTTTTTATATAAATAGATTGCATTGGTATTTGCAGCAAATACTTCAAGGCAAACTTTTTCAATTAAAGGGGTATCTTTTGCCCAATCTAACAATACAGTTAACAACGCTTTACCAATTCCTTGATTTCTGTGTTTATTGGCAACACTCATACCAAATTCTCCTTGATGTTGAATTCTCCTTTTATGTCCATTATGAAAATCCAAAAAACCTATGATTTCTCCTTGATATTCAGCTATAATCGCTAACTTTCCTATTCCATCTTCCATTTGCCTCAAAAAATTATTTTGTTGATCATAGGTTAATTTGAATTCTTCCTCAGTCGTGAGTAAATAAGGCGCTTCTCTAATAATAGTTTTATTAAAACTAAGTAATCTTTCTGCATCTTCAGGTAAAGCTGTTCTTACATTAAAAATTTCCCCGTTCTTTTTTTGAAAAAGTTTTGGTTCAACGTATCCCATTTTAAATAACACCTCTAACCTTCCAACTATTATCTACCTTCTCAAGTAATATTCTTTTACGCTCTATCTCTAAACCCATTTCATCATAGAAATACATATCGACTACTACTTGTGTTCGATTCGCATTTAATATTTTGTATTTTAGTGAATAAATCTCTTTATATGTGTATGAATAATAATTAAATTCCCTTTTATTTATTATACCTTTGAAATAATCCCAAATATATTCATTCTGATCATTATTGGAAAGTATAAATGAACTAAACTCTTTATCCTTTTCTGCATCTACAATTAAATGCTCTACGATTTCATAGGGTTTGTTAAATTTGTTTATTTGAAAATAAATAAATAAACTTAATATTAACGTTGAAATGAATAAAATAGATAAGAAGAGTTTAAGTTTACAATTCATAGTACCTCCAGAACTCCCACCATTTTATCTTTTTAACCTTTTTATTTGGCTCTACCATCATTGATGATTTTTGTTCTTCTGAATTTCTATAATCTATGAATTCCCAATGATCGAGGTTGTTTTTCTTTCCAGTTAAAATGATCTTCTTATCTTCAAACCATTTAAGCACCTTTTCAATATGTCCTATAATCTGAGGGTAGAAACTATTCACCAGTTCAATTCTACCTTCATCATCTAGTTCTTCCCATGAATTAGCTCCAGGATTTAGTGGAACCTCACATGCTAAGCCAAACCCAAGACCAATGTCTTGAAGAAAATAATATCCGTCACAATACATGTAATAAAATGATCTTAATATTTCTCCTGTAGATTCATCATTTTCTTTTGCTCTATATAGTAGGTCTATCATCTTTGCAGTTTCAAACTTCCCAAAGTCAATATACCTACTTATTATTTCTTCTATCTGATTCAATATAAATTTATTTTGGTAATTGAGAGATATCAGTTCTAAGTAGTCATCAGGTGTAAGGAACGCTTCGAGTTCATGTGTTTCATAAACCCAATTCTCAAAATCAGAGATTTTTAAGCCCCTATAATGTAATTGGAATACCTTATCTTCGATAGCATTCAAAATAATTTTCTCCAACGATACTCTTCCTTTTGACTTCTTGAACATAACGTTTAAGAGGTAAGAAATGAGAATCTCAATTCTCACTTATAGAAAACTCCATCTGAATAAGTCTCGCTTTACGAAATCACTACTTTATTATTTTACATTCTGCAAATCTTCAATAAATTCCTGCATGTATCATGACCACCCGCTCAGAGGGTGGTTTGCTTGCCATAAAAGCTAGATACTTAGCTGATCCTCACGTCTCACTAGAAGTTCTTCCAATCGCACACCTTTTCAAACTACCTTTAAAAGATATCTCCCCTATCAACTGGTCTAAAGATGTTTTATCGGGAAAAAAAGTAAATATAGATAAAGAATAACGTCTTTAGAAGCTGTTCTTTTTATATTTTAGTTATCAAGGTATTATATAATATGGAATCCGGCTATTTCGCCGATTCCTACTTAATTGTCTATTTCACACCGAATGCTTTTGTATTCATTTTATCAGTTTTTCCGCATTCCTTCCTTTATACATTACTCTTCTAACTTCTATTACGTCTTCAATAACTACATAGAAAACAACAAAATTATCTATATAAATTCGATAATAAGAATTTTTCCTCATTCTATTCGACTGAAATGGCTCAAAAGATAATGGACAATTTAATCTTTCTAATATTGCATTTTTCAATTTTATCAACCAATTTCATTGCACTCTCAGGACTATGGAGTCTGTATACAATATAGTCAACTATTTCATTGAGATCTTCTTCATAGATAGGAAGATATCTTAGAGTACACTTACTTTCTAGCATTAATTTTTGACCTCACTCTTGAAAAAACTTCTTCATGCGAATATCTAATTCGGTGCTAAGCTGCTTCAAAATCGGCTCTTGCGCAAGCAAAGCTTTACGATATTCAACATGAGCGTCTGGCGAGCATTTCGTCATACGGGAGTTAAAGTTTTCCCATAATAGATCCATCGTATAACCGGTTCAAATCAGCTATAATACTGTCCTCCATACATAACCTCATGAACAAAATATAAGGTCATAGAAATATCTATAAATGAATGTACGTCTATCTCCTTTCTAAAATGGTTCATCTATGCTATCATGAATGGAAAGTTAGGATTTTTTAGTTTAAGTACGTCACATAATTGGGGGAACTAAAAGATGCCCAAATGCATAATTATTTACTACTCTCAAAATCATACGACTACTCGAGTGGCTGAAAACATCGCAGTAGGTTTACGTCGAGCTGGTTATACCATACATATGTGTAATATTAAGAATGAAAGCTGCCAAGACCTTAGTGAGTATGACTTGGTTGGAATAGGAACACCTGTTTATTACTTTCGTCCACCGTTCAACATTCAGCAGTTTGTTAAAGGGTTGCCGAATTTGAATAAACAACGGTTTTTTGTGTTTATGCTACAAGGCAGTTATGCATGGGATGCTTATGATTTCATAAAAGTGGCTCTAGCAAAAAAAGGTGCAGAAGTAATAGGCTATTTTCAATGTCTTGGAGCCGGTTATTATTCAGGTTATTTGAAACTGGGCTATCTATTCTCGCCCAATCATCCAACTCTTGAAGAACTTGCTCGAGCGGAAGACTTTGGTTTTAAGATAGGCAATAATCAACCAGTTTTTGATAACTATGAACAACCTCCAATAATCTACAGAATTGAAAGGCTGTTTACGAGTAAGTGGCTGGTGAACAATATCTACTCTAGATTGTTCAATGTAGATAAAGAAAAATGTAAAAAATGTGGTCTGTGTATGAAGGTTTGTCCTACGAAAAATATAGTTGAAGACAAAAATGGATTCCCAGTCTGGCATCGCAACTGTTTGCTTTGCGCAATGTGCGAAATGAAATGTCCAAATGGCGCAATCAAGTCTCCTATTACTGGGTTCCTATTCCGTCCTTTCCAATTGTACAATGTGAAAAGCGCATCTAAGGATCCGACTCTCAAGCATGTCAAGGTAATACATAAAAATGGACAAACCAAAACGGTTGGGGAATAATTTTTGATTTTTACTAACAAGCGCAGACTGAGCCTAGAAACCTTTTTTTGGCAAAGTCAAGCCGTCTTGGTTAACGAACGGTTGAAGTCCAAGCATTTTTAGGTTATGACTTTATTCAAATTACCAATCTATCTCATCAGGAAAATCAATATCTAAGCGCAGGTCAGATATTGAGCAGCTATGTTTTTTAGCCTCTTCCTTGAGAAAATCCTCTAATTCCCTATACTCTTTTCCACGCTCAGCAATACGCTTTGAAAATATTGAGATATTTTTCAGACGTTTTTCCCTATCCATATTGATAAATTTATCATTTAGGACATCAATATACTGTGTTATATATCGGTCAGTATACACATAACTACCATTCATTACGTTAAGGAGTCTAGCATATGCAGCCTCTGTTAATGTCTGATTTAGGCATTCTGCGACTGTCCCTTGAAGTAATCGTACCTGAGCTATAGTGTTATCCCAGCTCACCTTTGCATTTGTAAACAGGTCATAACTATATTTTGTTTTTGCCTGTTTATTGGCATATAGCTGTAAAAAACTATTAAGAGCAATCATCACAAAGAGCATCTCTGGCCATAGTACATTTATTTTAAAATATAGATTTTTATCAGGTGCCAATACCTCCATACGTCTTTTTTTTTCTTCATCTAAGCCATTATCTACAAACTCATACTCTCTATCCCCCATAAGAGCATGGCGGATATCATAGCAAACTCCTAAAACTCTAATCCGTGCAGAAAAATAATGAGGATGTTCACCCTCATCTCCAACAACTTTATGTAGCGCTTCATATAGCATTTCAAAATCCTTAAAGTCTCCATATAAAGCCAACCCAGCTATATTTGGAGTGTTTTCGGCAAATAGCATTAATTATAGACTCCTTTTAAATAGAATATATGATTTTAATCTATTTTATACTATCCAATAATGCTTATGCAATAATTCACTGATTTTCATGTTTTTAGCTTTTTATACCTAATAATCCGATTATGTTCGTTGATATTAGAATGAAACAAAAAATCCGATCAGAATTGACCGGAGAAATAATTTTTACGGCTTATTTTTTCACCGTTATTTATCATAGGTTTTTATATGTACATTAACAGCAGGTACATTCAGACGATCACTAACCATTTTAATTACCTTTACTGCTTCGGAGTTGGACAGGGATTTGGCTTGAAGAATGACATCAACCTTATCATCATTAGTTAAAACGACCGCATCAGCATAACCCTCAGCTACTAAGAGCTTCTCAAGAACAAACTCTGATTCCTCTACAGCTTCAAGTTGCTCAATTTTGCCATGAATGCCAGCAATCGCTTCCTCAGACAGGTCATTGCCTAGCATCAGATAATAGGTATCCAGTTGCTTGCTTCTACTCTTATTGCGTTCCAATTTTAGGCTTACGAACAATTCATTACTATTAAGTCCGATTTGATCAATCAAATCTGCTGTCTGAAATATCTCATCCAGATTAATGTCCACCGCCACCGGGTTCTCAGATGTCAGATTTTCCTCTACCGGATTATCCACCATGTTGGAAGGTATTAACGGGTCGCTTACTAGATAATAGACTGATAATACGACCATTACTGTAAGCATTGTTAATACCCATACAGTTTGTTTCGATTTGTTTTCAACTACTTCCCTCATAAATTTAAGCCTCCTAATTATTTTTTTCTACGTCGAATCAGCTTCCTCGCAAAAAAAATCGTTGAGATTTTTACTTTGCCGGAAATACAGCGATATTGTAAGGTTGAACGTTTAGCAAGCTCTGGACAGCCTCGGTTATCATAGCTTTTATCTGAATATTTTCCGCTCCTTTAGCAACAACTACGACCCCCCTTACCTTAGGTTTTAGGGTTTTAATAATCAGCGGTTCTTCATTACTGTTATTGCGAATCGTCACAACCTGCTCATCCTTACTTACATCTTTAATACTCCTAGTACCACCTTGATTATCTTTTTCGTTTGTAACTCGTTCTGATGAATTTGTATTTCTTTCAACGACAAGCTCTTCAGTTGAATCCAAGTTTATTTTTACGGTAACTTGATCCACACCAAGCATTGAGGTCAACACATCAATTAGTTGATTCTCAAAGATTTTTTCATAATCCTGCATCGTCTTTGGATCTGAATCTTTATCAATAAAACCGGCTGTCTCTGTACTCGATGAAGGCGACTCATAAGGAATTACCTGATCTGTTATGTCAAAAAATGACGAGAGCAGCATTATCGCTATTCCGAACAAAACAAGGAGAACGAGCCAATAATATGACTTCTTCTTTTCAGTACCTTCTCCACCTAAAAATCTTGCCATCCAGCTTCCCTTATTTTTATTCTCCATGACTCCCCCCCCCTTATATTCCTACTACAATGAAATACTTCCTTGTTGGAATATGATCGTTGTGCCCATGGGTGCCTCCTCTCTATTTGCTCGAATCATATTTAATCACAATAAGTTCCTTAGCAATTCCCCACTCCGTAAAAATTAGCCGCTCTACCTCACTTACCAGTTTCTCATCAAGTTTTTCGGGAACTGCTTCTTCAACGGCAACTGAATTCGAATGTTCATTAAGATAGATTGAAACGGGTTGGATAGGTTCAATCGTCTCCTGTTCAGTAGTCACGACTTCATTTTCTGGAATGTTGTCAAGCAAATAGACAGTTAAATGTTCAATAACAAATGTACCAGCTTCTAAATGAGCATCCAGTGAAATAGCAGTCAGGAGAATGTCATAGCTACCTTCTATCATTTTCTTGAGCTGCGATGTCATTTGGGCTTCAACCTCAGAGATCAGCTTAGCTTGGTATTCCTTTTGACCACTCTCGACACTTCTTTTCAGTTGGTCTTCCGAAAGACTACTTGCATTAACCGGCTGCTGCTGCTCAAGTTGCTGAAATAACTCGGTTAGCGACAGCTCATTTGCAAAAATGTCGATAATCGGAGTTAATATCGCCAAAATAATTAATAAACCCATAACCATCCTTGCGTATTTTTGCATATTGGAGCTTGGTAGTAAAAGATCAACAAAGGTTGCCAGCAAAACAATTAAAATAATATTTTTTAACCAGCTGCTTATCCACTCAACCATACCTTCACTCCCCATTTCCACATCTAGCACTAACTCACCTAATCATCACCGAAATATTGCTTGCAGTAATAATGATCGAAAGTGCCAAGAAAAACATTAAACCCACAGATGCTAAGGCCGCAAAAACAAAAATAATATTTTTGCCAATCGTGGTTAGGGTTTCGATAATCGGATTATTGCCAAGAGGTTGCATTATTGCTGCTGCAAAATTATAAATAAATGCCAATGTTAAAATTTTGATTGCCGGAAAAATAACGATTAATAATAAAATAATAACTCCCGCCAAACCTACGGCGTTTTTCACCAGTAAGGAGGCTCCAATTACAGTATCTGCAGCTTCCGAAAACATACGACCTACTACCGGAATAAAGTTGCCCGTAATATATTTAGCTGTTTTCAGCGTGACCCCGTCAGCGACTGAGGCTGTAGCACCTTGTACAGAAATAACTCCAAGAAAAACCGTTAAGAGAACACCAAGCATTCCTACGCTGACATTCCTTAATAGCTTTGCCAACTGCGTAACCTTGTATTTATCAGAAATCGAGCTGACGATCGAGAGTACCGAAGAAAAAAAGATTAAAGGAAATACCACTTTATAGATTATCGTGCCAATCACGTTGATTAAGAAAATAATTAGCGGGTGAAAAGTAGCTGCCGAAACCACATTTCCCATCGATGCTAATAGTGTTAGGACGATCGGAATAATTGCGATCATAAAATTAATCATCTGGGTAATTGCTGCTTGCGCTGAACCGATTACTACACTAAAGCTATTAATTGCGATGATTATCACAACCATATAGGTTATCGAAAAGGCGATTTTGCTAACAGCATTTTGAGCAAAAGCCGATTGAATTTGCTGTAAAACAGCGCTAAAAACGGTTAATAAGATTATGGTACCGATCAATTTACTATTGTAAAAAATCTCGTAAAAAAAATATTTTAATAACCCACTGAACAAGGATTGCAGCTTAAAATTACTGTTCGGTAAAATGAGATCAACTAAGCTTCTTTGATTCTCCGGAAAAAATCCCCCATACTCATTCATTAAATTGTCCCAGTATTCCTCAAGCTGACCAGTATCTACGCTTTGTAGCTGCTTTTTAACTACTTCGTTTGCCGGTGAGGCAAATGCTGCAACCGGTAGAAAATTAAGAGTTAAAAATATTATAAGAAATGCAGCGAATAGTATTTTTTTCATTATCTACACCCTCTAACTGGGAAGCAATTGAATTACAGTCTCAATGATAGCTCCGATAATTGGGATTGCCAGAACCATAATTAATAGCTTTCCGGCTAATTCAATCTTTTCAGCAATCGCCCCTTGCCCCGCATCCTTCGTTATTTGCACGGCGAATTCCGCAACATAAGCTATTCCGATGATTTTTAGGATGGTTTCTAAATAAACCATATTTATATTTGCTTGGGTAGCTAGACTATCCAAAATCTCGATTACTCTAGATATTTTTCCAAGTAGGAACAGGAAAATCATCACGCCTGTAAATAAGACTATTAAAAATGAGAAGTGCGGATTTATATCCTTTAAGACAATGATGATAATTGTGGCGACTAAGCCCAATCCGACTATTTGAATTATCTCCATCCTTTCACCCTCTATTTCGTAAGAATCCTCCTATAAATCTTCACTAAGCTTCGGTACTAATCAGAGTTCAGCTACTGTTTTAATGAAACAAAAAAACTCGCTGGATTTCTTGAAACAGATCATTTACAAAATTAGCAACCATATACAAGATAACGACAAATCCAATGAGCGTAACCCAATCAGCAACCTCCTTTTTATCCATCTGTTTTAATATTGAGGAAATCATTGATAAGATGATCCCGATACCTGCTATCTGGAAAATCGCTTCAACGTCAAAATTCAAATCGCTCACCACCTAATACATCAGAATAACGACTAACAGACCTAAAAGAACTCCTAAATTCTTGCTTAATTTCTCATAGCTTTTCTGTTCTTCTCTGGCCAAGGTTTCTTCAGCAGCTAAACTTTGCATAGCCAAACTAATATGTCTCATTTGGTCTTCCTTATCAGAAATACCTAGTGTTTGACCGAATTGAATTAATATCTCCTTATCCTGATTCTTTAAAGAGGTCTTATAAAAATGTTTTGTTACTGCCCTTTCAAAGCATTCATAGGTAGAAGCTCCATCTAATTCAACTAGATTTTTACTCATTGAATAAAAGAATAATCTGGTAATGTTCGGTAGCCGATCGGCAACATTTTTCATCGCCAAATGCAGGGGAACTGCCCCATAGACAATTTCGGTTCTCAGCATCTGCAAGGCCTGTTGCAAGAATCTTAGCTGTTTAGGTCGATCGCTATAAGAACGGGCGATGTAAAATCCACCCGCTGTCGAAGCAGCAATAACCAGAACCGCGCCAAGAAGCTTAAGCATAAACTCTCTCCTTTACTTGAATGGAATTAAGCTGTTCGTTAAGAATTCGTTCAACTGTACCTACCCCTCTATTTCTGCTTAAGATAATATAGCGCGTAAAGATTTCTTGTTGAATTAACGAGGATATCGAGGGTCTCTTAACAACATCCGAAATGCTGCTTCCGTGAGCAGTCGCAATTACTTGTACACCAGCATTTCTCGCCTCCAAAATTGCCAAATTATCTTCCTGTCTGCCAATCTCATCAACGATTAAAACTTCCGGCGACATTGAGCGAATCATCATCATCATTCCTTCCGCCTTCGGGCAAGCGTCTAGAATATCCGTCCGAGCTCCCACCTGATTCTGTGGGACACCCAAAACACAACCGGCTATTTCCGAACGTTCATCAATTATGCCAACCTTTCGACCGCTGAATTGATATTTGCTAATACCTGAGCTTATTTGCCTGGCAATATCTCTTAACAAAGTAGTTTTTCCGCATTGCGGAGGGGAAATTATTAGGGTATTATGCACTCTTTGCTCTCTTTTCTCTAAAATATAAGGAATTACCGGATCGGCAGCACCGATTTTTTCTCTGGCAATTCGGATATTAAAGCTGGAAATATCTTTAATTGATTTTACTTCACCCTTTTCTAAAATAACCTTGCCGGCAATTCCA
>Ga0209346_1001832_pt1 | contig 10167 bp, 8 predicted proteins | sample AutmiccommunBRH9_FD_187381 | JGI IMG/M metagenome (GOLD analysis project Ga0209346, IMG submission 187381) | Deep subsurface microbial communities from Mt. Terri, Switzerland - Autotrophic microbial communities BRH/9 (SPAdes) (version 2) | ecosystem: Environmental > Aquatic > Deep subsurface >...
TTTACCACGTTTAAATTCTACCGGAAAAGGTTGCCAGAACGAGGTTTCAGCAGGATCGTCTCCTTGTCTGTGGTATTCCACGGCGTCTGCCCTGCCGGAAAGACCGAGCCGAAAGGAACGGAGCGACAAGCCAAACACCGTGCGTATTCGACCACGAGATTCCCTCCCAGCCTCGTCGACCCGCTCATGCATGATTCGGCCTTCGGCAGTGTACCTGTTTTCCGTCCATTGCTGTTCGACGTGGATCAACGCACACTGGCGGGGACAGAAGAGAAGGTGCTGCAGGGCTGAGATCATGAGAAGGTCGTCTTCGTCGTAAAGGCCGGGGGCGGTGATTGGTGGATCACTGTCGCCTGCCTTGCCGAGGGGTTTATCCATCGGAGACCTCCGTTGCTTCTTGAGCTGGATTATTGTTCAGGAGATTGACGATCAGCCGGATCATCAGTTCCTTGCGGGGCGGATCACTGGCGGCAATGAGCAATGCCAGGGCGACCAGGGCCTTGTCGTCGAAACGGACGACGGAGGCCAAACCGTTTGATTGGAGGTAGAACAGGAAAAGAAAGGAGCCGATCCGCTTGTTGCCGTCGCTGAAGGGATGATCCTTAATAGCGAAGTAGAGGAGATGGGCCGCTTTTTCCTCGATACTCGGGTAAAGGTCCTGTCCACCGAAGGTCTGGTGGATTGCACCGAGAATCGCCGCCAAGCTGTGACCCCGTTCTTGGCCAAACAAGTCGGTGCTTTCGTCCTTTGCCGCCAATTCATTCCGCAGGCAATCAATAGCCTGGCGGACGGCCGCAAGGTCGAACGGAACGCCGCTGCTCTTGTGTGTGGTCTCGGGCAGGGCAAGTCTGTCTTCATCGTACTGGAGCAGCAGCTTCCAGGTCTGCGAATAACGCCGGACCAGATCAAGAACCGCCAGGCCATCATCCTTCACCAGATGGTGCTGCTCCAGAGTGTCGGCGAGCAGTGTCAGCACCCCGCGCACTTCTTCGAGTCCTTTTTCCGCAAGCCTGCGTTGATTATAAGCATAACCCCGCACAAGATAATCCTTCAGTACAGAGGTTGCCCAGATCCGGAACTGCGTACCGCGCTGCGATTTCACCCGGTAGCCGACGGAGATTATGACATCGAGATTATATAAAGCAATCGGCTTGTCGGATAGAGCAATATGCATTTTTTGCATATTGCTCTGTTTCGGCAACTCACCTTCCTTGAAAACATTGTGCACATGGCGGGAGATAACCGATTGATCACGTTCAAAAAGCTCGGCCATTTGCGCCTGGGTCAGCCAGACGGTTTCATCCCGGAGCTGGACATCCAGGGTTGTCTGTCCATCTTTGGCTTGATAGAGGACTATTTTCCCGTGATCGATACTTGGAATTACATTCATCTTGGCATATAGGGCAATTCTGTACTTTACCTAAACTCAGTGAATCTAAGCAGTTGGAGTAGTAAATGTTGATTGGTCAAGCTTGTTCCTCTCCTTTGGTTCAAAGGCGGTTCAGCCGCTTCTTAAGTTAACTAATTGTAATTAAAATATCTTAGAAGGAATCCAATCTATGGTGAAAAGACGGCTTCTTTCGGCCATACCTGAACCTCAATTCCATTTGGGAGATTATTCTTGTCAACATCAATCGAGTAATCGTTTTTTTGCGAGGTAATTCCGCATTCTTAGTCACTTCAACCCGTGCGAACAATCTTCCTGAAAGCTCATTTCCCAAATGATTGGGTTGCTTGAGAATTACGAGCTTTCTTGGGTTCATTTCTCCCCTTGCAGCTCTATCATACTCAAAAGCATTCACCAGATTTCCATAGTATTTTTAGGTCTTCCTCTGCAAACTTGGTCTTTGCAGCACCAACGGCTGAAACAATTCCGTGCATTCTGTAGAGCGCATACCCCAATAATTATTTACAAAGCTTTTGCAAATCATCGCCCTCCAATGGGTCAAGTTTTTCTGGGATTAGACCAGTCAATTGGTCAAGTTCGTATGTTCCGTCTGATTGTACATGTAATGAGCGATGAACGTTTGCAGAGGAATACTGACCACTTGAGCTATTATGCTGCCACCAAATGACTTTCAGGATTTCCATGCTCCCCTCAGGACGAGCAGAAGAAACATCGTTGACAAATAGAGTCTGTAAAGCTTTTTTGATATGCTCAGCATCTGCATCGGAAAAGCCGGTTTTACTCGCAAGTTGCGTGTTTATAGCGCCATAAGATACATAAATACCTTTATCTACCCGGTGCTTCATCCCCATTGTATCAGCGCCTTTTTTGTCCGGGTTATTTTGGGTTTCGAGGTTGACACTTTTGGTAATTTGCAAACTGTCCGGCGTAATCGGCTCAATACTAAAGGCACTCTGAATGGTTACAGGGCCTCGAATACCAATAGAAACGCTGCCGCTGTCTTCTCCTTCATCTGTCTCATTATTTTTTTTCTTAGCCTTAAAGGGAAAGACTTGGCCAAAGGAGCGGACATCAAACCACTTTTCACACGCCTTTTCCCGTGTTGTTTTATCGATAGGTATTTTAGCTGTGTCAAAGCGAGCATTTAGTGAACGGCATTCATCAGCACGGTTATCATCCGATTGGACGAAAATACATTCCCCCATATCTTGCAAACGGTTTCGAATTTTCCGTTTGAGACAAACGTCAGATATTTCTCCATAGCCATCATAGGTTTGGCGAGGGCGGTTGCCGTTCAACGGGTCCCCGTTGGGGTTTGCTCTTCTTACGGAAATAATTACCGCAAAATCAATCTTGTTTATGAGTGCTTTACTATCTTTCATCGTTGCTCTCCTTTTCCGTGCTGTCGGTCGATTTTTTCTTATTGCCAGCAGCCTTAACAAGGCTATCGATATAGGCGCGTTCGTGGTAATACCCAATTAGAAAAGAGCCATTCAACTGCACATCCTTTTCGTAATCTCCAATTTCAAACTTTTCCATAACTGCTTCAATTTCAGCAAAGGCAAAGCTACCCTTGACTTTTTGGATATACGGGTTCAAGCAGCTATGAATAGTTTGCAACGTCCTGAACGGCCGTTGCGCAAAGGCTTGCATATGCCGAATGGCCGCAGTGACAACACGGTCATTATCCTTTTTATAGAGGGCGTACTCCTCCAGTTTGTCCGCGGCGCCAAGCAGCCTGCCATAAAGGTAATCGCGATCCGTCCTGTCAAGTTCAATGCTCAATTTGTAGTCCTCCTTATCATTTTGTAGATAATCTTTCCTTACCAACGCACATGCCGTTGATACGACTTGTTCAAAAGCATTACGGTCAAATTTACCGCCCTTTGTAATTCCCAATGGATTGGAGGCCCGGCGGACAGCCGCCATCATATAATCCTTAGGCAAAAACGCTCCGTCAAAAATACAACGAAGCAAACGCTCCCGAGCCGTTTTCTTAATTTTTGTATAACTCTCATCATTGCCGCCGCGAGGTTTGCCATGAACGGCTTCAACAATTTTGTCAACAGACGGTGCACCGACAAAGGGGACATACTTTTCTTTTTTCTTGTCCCAGAATTTTTGATGCCATTTACAGCCGCTATGCCATTCGGCAATTTTTTCCAAATACTCGTTTCTGTCCAGCTCACGATAAAATGTGATGGCTAATCGACCCGTTGTTGCAGCATCCAACGCAACCACCGCCGTTTTGGCATGTTGTTCCATCGTCTGGCCATATCCAGAACCCCCAAGCGATTTTCTCAACGAATCAGCATAATCAAAGCCTGTTTCAGCTCGAAGTTCGATCTGCATATCGCTCTGTGTTTTAGCTTGGGATTCTTGCAAAAACCCCCAGATGCTGTTGTCTTCAATCGGCGGTGGCAACAATTTTTCCATGGAACCAATCGTGAAGGAAAAGATCACCTGTTCACCACAAGAGTACCTGCGACCATTGTCATTGGTGAGATACCGTAAAAACTGATGGGCTTTCTGAGAAGACTCATAGCCAATGGATACAGCTTCCGAAGATTCGCTAAACTTCCCCCGAAAGGTGTAATTCTTTTTATCGTTATCGGAGACAAGTTTTGAATTTGCCGAAGCATTAGAAATTTTCTTGGGGTGAGATATGGCTATAAGTTGCTTCTTCCCTCCACTGATGTAATCAATTGAGAAACTATCTTTCAGCTTAGCTTGTTCTTTGAATTTCTTCTTGTCATCCGGCGATAAATCTCGCGGGTTCGCCAGCTTGTTTTCAGCTTCCCTCCGCTCATCATGCTTCTTTCCCTTCTCGCTCAGATAGTATTGATGCCATGCGTCGTAGAATGTCTTGTCTTCCCAAACTTTTGTTCGTAGATTGCCGGGTATTTCAACCTTAAATAGGATATTCGTTTTATCTTTCAGCTTCATTTTTGATACATCAGAAGCAATACTTCCTTCTTTGGCGTATTTATAAATCGCTTTGATATGTTCGGTTGCAAATTCTGATTCGGAATAGGTTTTCAGTTGAGCAATGTAGTCGACATATTTTTCCCCTTCCCCTTTCAAGTAACCATATTGGTCAAAAACCGGATGAGGAGATATATTGCTTGAACGCCCCTGGCTATCCTCTGTGACTGGGATTGGGATATTAACAAGTAAATTTGCTGGACTCTTTTTGGTTGCGTTGGACTTTTTTTCGAATTTATCAAAATTAAGAAATTTTCCGTCACCATCGATAACAATTATGGCAATCATATCGCTGTTATTGGAAATGGATGTCGTTGACAACGGGTATGTCTTTTTCAACGCATCAGCGTTTTTATCATAACTGTCGACCAAGTTTTGCCAGAATCCCATGATTATACCTCCGATAATAAGTCCGTCACGGTAGGATCGTTAACGAGGAAGGAGAAGTTCCGGTCTCTCTCAAAATTTTTCGCTGTCATCTTTCGGATAAAGCGTCGCAATGAAGAATCACAGTCCTTCGGCATTGGAAACTCAATGAGACCGTCTTTCATTTTTGCTCTCCATAAGCGGACAGCCAACTCATCTTTCCCTGTCTCATCTGGATAGTCGTATCCGTGAAATTGTACACCGAAATCCAGTTCGCCATATTTGTCATAAAAACCAACCTCTTCATTGAAAACACAAGGTTCGACATATCCCTGACATTCCCGCGTTCCAAGAAATATATCCCGCCGACCGCCTTTTACAATGCAGCGTTTGGTGATGTTATGATGCTTGTTTTCATCGCGGTCATCATCAAGGTCATTGCGGTGCTTATTCCACTCAAAATGCGCGAGAACCTGATATTCCACCTCCCGCAAATAGGTGTAAAATGCGAGATCGTTTCCGCCGCTCATTTTTATGGGTTTGATTCCTTTGGATTCAGTCTGAATTTTCTTCATCACCCGCACTGCGTCGATATACCAGATAAATGTCGGCTTCCAATAAACACTTTCGAGAATGCCTTTGAGTGCCTGATACGTCGGAATCTGATAAGAAAACTTCTCGCCGCCCACCCGTGTAACAGGATCGGCAAACATGGCGTATCGACCTGTGATTTTGAATTCCACAGAGTTGCGTTTTTTGTCCATCTGACACCTCTTCCTAAATTTACACATTCAATAAAGAAAACATTGCCTCCCGCTTCAGCCCTTGCTCGGATGCGTCGTAATAGTCTGGACTCAACAAGTAAAACGTGTCATCAACGACACTGGCCGCATGTTTGATTTCATCCCAAGTATTTGAATACACAGAGACAGTGTATTTCTGCAACTGTCTCAAAATTCGCATTTTTTCTTTCGGACTGTAAGAATGTTGGAATTCATCAACAAGCTTCAAGGCATCACCATAAGGAACAACGACGCCGATCTGGATGCCCTCAATCACTGAAAACTCCTCCGCCGCTGTCCGGAAAGCAATGGGCAAGCCAGTATAACCTATGTTGTTGCGATTTCTATATGCAACGCTCCCCAACGGATTATTGCTGAGCAAGCTGAAGATCGTTGTATTGCCATCTCTTGTGTCATAATCCATCAATTTTTTCTGTGCATAAAAATAGTATTCATAAAATTGAGTGATAACTTCATCGCGTAAAAGATTGGTGCCTTGCTTTTCACGAAACACCGTTGACGTAACACTTTTGCCCTCCTTAATTTCGGGTAGTCGCGAAAGTTTTTCATCTTGGACATCGACAACAAAGACCGGCTGTAATGCTGAATTTTCTTTGTTCCGGTTGCAACGCCCGGCTGCCTGGATGATGCTGTCCATACCGGCAGCCGCACGAATGACACAGTCAAACGATATATCGACACCGGCTTCAATGAGTTGCGTACTGACGCACAACGTTACCTGTTTTGTTTTAGGGTCCAGATTTTTTCGTAATCGGCCGAGGATGTCCATACGATGAGCGGGGCAAAGATCGGTCGTCAAAAAAGCCTTTTCACATGCAATCGCTTTGCATTGTTCATACACTTTGTGGGCATCGCCTTTAGTGTTCAGAATAACAAGCGTACTTTTCCCCTGTTCAATTTGTGCTTTGACTAACGCAGCAATTTGTTCGTGATCCATTGCTGGTTGAGTTTTATCTTCAATGTAGACTCGTTCAAAAATTTTCAACTCATCAGGAAAAATGCTGACAATATCCGGCTCGTCAGACAATAGTACAGGGCGCTCCGTTTTATGAAGATGGGGTTGCGTGGCCGTACAAAGCAGAATGGTAGATTTGCAAGAAGCCGATAAAAAGTTGGCTGCCGCATTGAACAAATGCACGCATTTGATTGGCAAGGCTTGAATTTCATCAAAAATCAGAACCGCCTCCGACATATTGTGAAACTTTCGGATTTTTGAGGCTCTATTGCTGTAAATCGTTTCTAAAAACTGAACCATTGTGGTTAAAACAATCGGGCTGTCCCAACGGGAAGCCAGCAAACGATACTCTTCTTCTTTATCGTCCACATCAGGCATTTCAATATTTGAATGATGTTCAAGAATCAACTCATCTGTTTTACGATATGCTTCACAACAATTCCGCTCTTCTTCACTTTTAGTACATCGACCGCTCTTGTCGCATTCCGCTACCATGCACCGAATTGTTTTTGCCGTTTGATCAAGAATCGACAAATAAGGAATAACGTAAATGATTCGTTGTAGATCATGCTCTTTGGCGTGTTCCAATGCGAATCGGAAGCTTGATATGGTCTTCCCTCCGCCAGTTGGGACGGACAACGTGTATATCCCTTGCTGTCGAGTTCCTCCCTTTTTACATTGCTCTGAGATGCTCTTGCGGACTTTATCAATACCGCCTTTATCTGGAAAGGAAGCCAGATGATTTTCTAAAAGTTGAATCAAACCGTTCCAGTCCGGTACCGTATCGTTGATCTCCAAGCCTGCGCTGTTGCATCTGTCAGCATCCACCACACAGGAATAAATCGCTTTCGTCAAAAGATGCAGCATGAAGTGCAGGTTTAATTTTTTCTCATTGCTTGTCCGACAAAAGTTAAGGATTTCCGCTTTAACCGCTTTAAGTTCCTTTTCGCTAATATCAGGGTTAAATGCGTTTACGGCTTCTGTATAATGGAGCTTATCCTCACCTTTGTTGGTTTTGATTGATAATGTTCTTTCACCATTGGAAATATTGTCGAACAGACCACCGTGATGTGTTGCAATGACATTGCCAATGATGTCCTTAATCACATCGTCTTTAATGTTTTTTTCAGTAAACTTCGCACCTTGCAAGGCGTGAATAACTTCGCCGCGTGTCGTATCCTCGCCAGCAAGACTACGTTTCAAATAATCCTGAAAAGTATGCGTGTATTTTCCAAAATCGTGCAGCAAACCAGCCAAAGAGGCAATACTTCCACAGCCAAAAACACTGGCAGATGCTTTTGCAAGATTAGCCGTTTCTGTAAGGTGATCGACCAGTTCCTGATTTTCACGAGCGTAATAAATCATGTTATTGCTCCAGTGATGGCTGTCAAAGTCAATTAGAAAATACAAATCATTTTCATTATCCGCCTCCTTGGTTGTGGCGCTGTTTTATGGTTTTTCACAACTCTTTTATAACTGAGATGTTCACGATTTTGGAAAGTTTTATTTCTCTTTTTTTTAAATAGCCTTTTCACCCTACCACACCCACCCTGTCATGGTTTGTCAGTGCGGCAATATATTTTCGCCATTTTGTCGATTTCTTGTCGAACAAGGTCTATCAGTTCCGGCGGTTCGATAACCTGAATTTGGGCGCCGTGACTGAGGACGGTTCCCACCAACTCCCGGAAATCGGCGACGGGGAATTCCAGGCGGAGGGCGCCGTCCGGGGCGGCGTCGGTTTTTTGCTCCGGGTGCCAGCTCTGTTCTTTGATCCATGGTGAAATCTGCGGGGAAAACTGCAGCACTACGCGGATGGTGGTGTCGCCCTGCATGATGCCGAAATGTTTGCGGGTGTATTCCTTGATATCGGGCAGGCTGGCGGGGACGGCGATTTTTTCATCGGCCGGCGCTATTTCAAGGATGCGGGCCAGGGCGAAGTCCCGCAGGTCATTGCGGGTTGCGCACCAGGCGATGAGGTGCCAGCTGCCCATATAATGCATGAGATGGAGGGGCTGGATGGTTCGGGCCGATGTTCCGTGGTTGTGCGGGGAATGGTAGGTGATGCGCAGGGCGCGGTCCTTGAACAGCGATTCCACGGTTTGCCGAAAGGTTGCGGTGTTGACCATGGCGTATTCGATATTTTTGACCGAGATTTTCCGGTCGACCTGCTGCAGGCAGGTGTTCCGGTCATCGCTGCCGGTCATGCTGGTTACCCGGTTGATCAGCCGGCAGAGATCGTCTTTCATCGCGGGGTCGGGGATGGTTGAAGCCAGGCGGACGGCAAGCGACAGGGCCAGCACGTTGGTTTCGCTGATCCAGTGGCCGGGGATTTCGTACGATTCCTCTGAGTACCGAAAGCCATTATGCGGACGATCGAATTCGAGCGGGGCATTGTGTCGCTCGCGCAGGAATTCGATATCGCGGTGGGCGGTTCGTCGGGAGATCTCGAATTCCTCGGCGAGGTGGCCGGAGTTCGGGAATTTTCCGGCCTTGATCCGGCCATGAAGCCAGTGGACACGTTCGCCCTGCTGCCGTTTCGACATGTTCAGCCCCCGTGATGTTGCGAGTGATGTTGCTGCTACCTGAATACTCCTGAAAATAAAAAGCACTGTATTATAGAGGGGCTCAGCCTTTTGAGGCTCCCTTGAACAGGCCTAATTGCTTAAACTTGCTGGGAATTTTTCGAACCTACCAGCTATTTTGGAGGAGTGCAACGGCTATTGTATCGATTGCATCACCACAAGGTTTTGCCGGTTTATCATTTGTACCGGGCAATCTCTTGTTTCGATTATCTGCTCGACTCGATGAATTGGTCGAGATTAATAGTAGTATATACTACCTATATACGCTCGTTTATCTCCCATTGTATCGTTGAGCAACCGTATTTACTTTAAAGCCATAGCAACAAAATGATCGGATAGATCAAAAAGTGACTGGATCATGGGTAAGAGGTTGTATGCGGTGGTTATTGCGATAGATGAAAAATCATTTAAAAAGGAGAACGCCATGAGTATGAGAGGTGAAATAATATCGGATGAGTATAGAAAAATGGTATGGGTACACGACAAAGAAGGAAGAGAGTATGCGTGTCAACTCCAAGATATAAAAGGAAAAATAAAAAACAAAGAGGACTTGACGGAAGCAGAGCTCAAGAACTGCGTTGATTTGAACACTGTTCTGGGCGATAGCTGGTAAAGAATATGCTGCCATGATTGGCGCTGAATAATAAGCCCTCGGTTCTCAACAGGACCGGGGGCTTTTATTGTTCCCACTTTTAAATCATCGTTCCCTTCTGTCTTCCTTTTTTGCCTCACAGGACACCCAGAATTGCGGCATAATCTCAGATCTCCAGCACATTGTAATAATGCTGCAATATTCAACAAATTGTGGAATACTTGTGTCAGGAATCAAGAGGAGGAGTTCTTTCTCTCCAAAAGCTGAAACAAGCGGTGTTGTTCGCGCAAAATCCTCACCAGGAGGAGTACATCATGACCAAGCCTATATACCTCGACTACAACGGAACCACCCCGCATGCCCCTGAAGTGATCGAGGCCATGCGGCCGTTTCTGGAAAGCGAATTCGGCAATCCGTCCAGCTCGCACTGGTACGGCATCCGGCCCAAGCAGGCGGTGGATGCAGCCCGCCGGCAG
>Ga0209346_1001834_pt1 | contig 10154 bp, 8 predicted proteins | sample AutmiccommunBRH9_FD_187381 | JGI IMG/M metagenome (GOLD analysis project Ga0209346, IMG submission 187381) | Deep subsurface microbial communities from Mt. Terri, Switzerland - Autotrophic microbial communities BRH/9 (SPAdes) (version 2) | ecosystem: Environmental > Aquatic > Deep subsurface >...
AGACGCCCGGAAGGCGGATCGAGAAAGATCAGCTCGACCTCGCCTTCCAGCACGCGCAGCAGGCCCCAGGTGCCGTCCTTGGTTGTGTGTTCGTTGCGCAGGGCATCCGGCAGGCTTTGTTCATCGAATATCGGGGACACGCCATAGGGAGCGCCAGACTTGGCAGCGCCGGCCATCAGACCAGGACCCGGATGATGGCAAAGGCGCAGGCAAAGACCGCCAGCAGGATCGGCACCACCAAGATCTGCGCAAAGGCCGCCCTGTTGTCCATCCAGCCGGTCTGCGTGGCGATTCCGCCGATGGCCTCGGCTGGCGGCAATGCCTTGCGTTCGGCTGCACCAACCCCGTTCAGGACCGCCGCTGTGCCAAAATACATCACGGTGTAGGCAATGCTGATCACCAGCGCGAGTATTGCTGCGATCCCGTGTCCGGTCGCAATGAAGAGCGCAGCGAAGAAAACCGCATAGGAAGCAAACATGGTGATCCAGACCGACGCGGGTAGCTCGAAAGTCCGTACTTCATGGGACGGCTCCAGATAGCGGACAGGCAGTTCGCGCATTTCTGCCGCGATTTCGGCAGCGACAGCCTGGCCGCCCTCGATCTGAAAATCCATCAACATGATTATTTCTCCTTCTGGTTGGAAACGAAGTCCAGGCCGTCGCGCTGGATCTGGATCCCGGTGAGCAGGCTGCCAGCGATCCGCTCGGCGGCCTCGCGGAAGACCTGCGCCGCTTCTTCGTTGGGGATGACTTCGTCCAGCGTCCGGTTCCAGAGCACAAGCCAGTGGTCAAAATGCAATCCCCCCAGGCCACCAATGGCGATATGCTTGAGCATGGGATTACCGCGGAACCGGCCGGACTCGAGCGTGATCGAGGCCCAGAAATCCTTCATCCGGGCAAGATGCGACGTCCAGTCCGCGACATGCGATTCGAATATCGGTCCGAGCAGGGCGTCGCTGCGGACGGTACCGTAGAAATTCTCCACAAGATTGGAAATGACGGCGTCATTGATGCCCAGCGCATGGGCCTGCGCGGTCTTTTTCGCCCTAGCCCGTTCGGCATAGCTGACTTGGGTCATGATTGCGATTCGCTTAAGATGTATTTCATATGCACTGTTTATGCCGCTTGGCAATTAAATGCAATATGTGATATGCATCTTTTATGAGATTTTCTGTCCAGACCGACTATGCGCTGCGCACCCTGATGTATCTGGCTGCCCACGAAGGCCAGCATTCGATTGCCGAAATTGCCCGTCAATATGGCATATCGAAAAACCATCTGATGAAAGTGGCCCAGCGGCTGGCCGCGGAGGGCTTTGTCCACAGTATCCGTGGACGTAGCGGCGGACTGATCCTCAACCAGCCCGCCGAAACGATCAACGTCGGCCACGTCGTCCGTACCTTCGAGGAACTGGGGGGCTTTGTGGAATGTTTCGATGCCGCCGGCAACGGCTGCATCGTCACGCCGGTCTGTGGCTTGCGGCATGTCCTGGCCGGCGGCATTGAAGCCTTCCTGCGCCATCTGGACGGATTCACGCTTGCCGACCTGGTCGGAAAAAAACAGCGGTTCCGGTCCGTCTGGGACCAGAGCAACGCCCTTCCGGCATAAGCGAAAAATATACAATATTCTGGGCCATTTACGACGAAATCCTGTAACAGGCTGGTCATGTCCAATTCAAATGCGCTTCTGGTCGCCTTACGCCAGATCAACCGGGCCATCGATTTGCAGTCGAAAAAGCTGGAGAAAGATACCGGTCAGACCACGCCGCAGCTGCTGCTGCTGAAGGAACTGGCCAAGCATGGCCGCTCGAAGCCGTCCGTGATTGCCAAGTCGGTGCATCTGTCCCATGCGACGGTCACATCGATTGTCGACCGGCTCGAAAAATCGGGCATGGTCACGCGCGAAAAAAGCGAGGCGGACGGGCGTTCGGTGGAAATCGTCCTGACCGAAAAGGGAAAGGACTGTGTCAGTAACGCGCCGGAATTGTTGCAGGAGGACTTTCTGCTGTCCTTTTCGAAACTGGAACCGTGGGAACAGAATCTGCTGGTGTCTTCCGTGCAGCGGATAGCGCTGATGATGGAGGCCAACCGGTTCGATTCCGCATCGATCCTGGAAGTCGGCGAGATCCGGACCTAGACCCTGTTTCGGTGAAACAGGGTCTAGGGGGCAACCTCGTTCATGCCGTCGCTTGCCGGCAGATCCCAGGGAAGATGCCGCTCGTCAAGAACCACCATATTCTTGTCGGTGATCAGCGTGCCGCCGGTTTTATAGCCCAGCAGCTGCATTGCGGTCATCGAGGGGTTCCGGGCCAAAGCCATCGTCTCGTCCGACGAGAAATTGGTCAGGCCGCGAGCGATCTCGCTACCTGACTCACCGTAGATATGGATGACATCGCCCTTGACATAGGGACCCTGGATCGAACGCACATCTTCCCGGCTGATATGGCGGGGTCCGGATTTCAGCGCTTCGGCGGCTTGTTCGTTGATCACGATGCTGCCGGCCATCTGCAAGCGGTCGGACAGCCAGTTCGCCCAGGCGGACTCGGGACGCTCATTGGCCAGTATCCTGGTATGACGCCGTCCGTTTTCCAGTAGCGACGTGACCGGGTGTTCATATTCGCCATGGGCGATCAGGGTTTCGCAGCCGGCATTCTGCGCCATGTGCGCCGCCTGAATCTTGGTCAGCATGCCGCCGCTGCCTAGGCTACTGACCCCTTCGGTCACTGCCAGATAGGGAGAGACATCGCTCAGTTCCTCGACCAGCGTCGCGCCCGGTTCGGAGGGATCCCGGTCGAACAGCCCGTCGACCTGGGTAAGGATCACCAGCACGTCGGCCTGCAGCATCTGGGCAATTTTAGCCGACAGCCGGTCATTGTCGCCGACGCGGATTTCCTCGGTCGTGATCGTGTCATTTTCATTGATGATCGGCATGATATTGGCATCGAGCAGACGGTCGACGGTATTCTTGGTGTTCAGAAAGCGCTTGCGATCCTCGAGATCGCGCAAGGTCACCAGCACCTGGGCGATTTCGAAACTATATTCGTGGGCAACCTGCTTGTAGCCGTTGAGCAGCAGCGGCATGCCGCAGGCAGCAGCGGCCTGCTTGTCGCGCAGGCCGGCTGTTTCCGGCCGTTCACCGATCATGTTCATGCCCAGCGCGACCGAGCCGGACGAGCATAAAATGACTTTCGCACCCGCTTCGCGCAGCTGGGCGATGTCCGACAGCAGATTGTGCATGAAGGCCCAGCGAGGCGTCAGCCGTTGCTGGTTTGCCAGCAGGCTGGAGCCCACTTTTACAACTATCGTTTTGCCTTTTACCATTTTATACGTCGTCCCTGTTAACTTGCCCTCGAGGTAGGGATTGAACCTGCCGCGTGCAATAATTTAGTGATCAAAACATACTATTTTGCGCAAAAGCTTTAAAAAGCAGCATTTGTTGACATGTCTGTTTTGTATTCTAAGGATATCAACAAGCCCTTCCTATCATGAAATGTAAGAGATAATCTTGAAAAAAATATTGCTCCTTGGCTGCGGAAACATGGGCGGCGCGCTCCTGAAAGCATGGGCGGAACATACCGATCACCAATTCACTGTGGCGGATCCCGCCAATCCCCAACTGCCCGCCAATGTGAAGCAGGTGGGCGCACCCGGGGAACTGGGCGAGGCCATGTTCGACTATCTGATCGTTGCGCTGAAACCGCAGCTGATCGACAGCGTGCTTCCCGATTATCTGCCATATCTGGCAACGGCCGGCGTGATCAGCTCGATCGCGGCGGGATATTCGGCCGAAAAGCTGGCCGCCCATGCACAGGGGCGGGCGGTGATCCGGATCATGCCCAATCTTCCCGCCATGATCAGCAAGGGCGTGAGCGGTCTCTATGCCCACGGCGATGTACCGGATAGCGCAACCGGCGAGATCGAGCAGCTCGCCCTGTGCTCGGGCGAGATTGTCTGGGTGGCCAGCGAAGACATGCTGGATCGCCTGACGGCGGTGGCCGGAAGCGGACCCGGCTATGTGTTCGAGATGCTGCGGGCCTATATCCAGGCCGCAGAAGAACTGGGATTCAGCGCGCAGGACGCAAGGACGCTGGTACTGGGAACCGTGCGGGGCACGCTGGAAATGGCCCAGCAGTCCGACCGGTCGCTGGAGGAGTTGCGCAACAGCGTCACCAGCAAGGGCGGGACCACCGCCGCCGGGCTCAACGCGCTGAACGGGGGCGGGGAATATTCCGACCTGATCGGCGCCACGCTCCAGGCCGCCTATGAGCGGGCTGTCGAACTCAGATAGGCGCTGTCTGCGCGGGGGAGGCTCGGAACCGCCTGATGCGACAGGCCTTGCTCTCGAACGTCCCCCGACCGATTTTAGGCGACTTCAGGTAAGCAGCGACACATTGCCGCCAGCTGCGGTCGTGTCGATGCAGACATGACGCTCCACCAGGCACTGGTGGGCGAAATCCTCGTCGGTGATCAGCGGGATCAGTGCCCCGTCGCGCCCTGCCAGCGCCAAGCGGATCGCCCGGATGTCCTCGATTTCGCTCCAGCAGATCACGCCGTCCAGTCCGGTCAGCGCGGACAATATAGCGCGCGGCACAAATCCGTCGAGAGACTGTTCCCCGCTGGCACCGGGAACGCAGGTCAGCGGCTCACAGCCTTGCTGCCGCACCGCTTCCGCCTGCCTTGCGGCGTCTTGCACCGTCGGGCCGAGGCAGAGCATTTTTCCCCGCGCATAGGTGAACAATTCGTTGGATTCGCCGGTTGGTCCAGGCATGGTCTCGCAGCTGCGCGGCCGGCTGTCGGCAGCGGGAAGATGGTCCAGCGCATCCTGAATCGCCTGCTGCGTCAGGTCCTGGCCGGGTTGGACCGGATTAATCGGCCCCGTGCTTTCATGGAAGCGCGGCAGATAATGCGGTCCGCCGGCCTTGGGGCCGGTGCCGGACAGGCCTTCGCCGCCAAAGGGCTGCGACCCGACAACCGCGCCGACCTGGTTGCGGTTGACGTAGATATTGCCGACCTTCAGCGCCCTGGTCAGCTTGTCGATGCGACGCTCGATCCGGGTCTGCAAGCCGAAGGTGAGGCCGTAGCCGCGATTGTTGATGTCGCTGATGACCTGGTCGAGCTGGTCATGCTCGAAAGTGGCTACATGCAGGACCGGCCCGAATATCTCTTCCTCTAGATCGTTGATGCCATTGACGCGGATCACCGCCGGTCCGACAAAATGGCCGTCATCCGGACAATCCAGCTGCATCAGCAACCGGCCGTCCTGCTTGGCGGCGGCAATATGCCCGCTGATCTTGTCATGGGCGGCCTGATCGATGACGGGACCGATATCGGTCGACAGCCACCAGGGATTGCCCATCTCGAGAGCGTCCATCGCCCCCTTCAGCATGTTCAGGAACGGCTCGGCAATATCCTTTTGCAGATAAAGCATCCTCAAGGCCGAACAACGTTGCCCGGCCGACTGAAAGGCCGAGGTGATGATATCGCGGACGGTCTGTTCCGGCAGCGCGGTGGAATCCGCGATCATGCAGTTCAGGCCGCCGGTCTCGGCGATCAGCAGCGAATCCGCCTGGCCGTTTTTGGCGATATTGCGGTGGATGGCCTGCGCGGTGGCGGTGGAGCCGGTAAAGCACACGCCGTTGATCCGGACGTCACCGCTTATCGCCGCCCCCACCGTGGCACCGGGCCCGGGCAGCAGTTGCAGCACCGGCAAGGGCACGCCGGCCTCGTGCAGCAAGTTGGTCGCCAGGGCCGCGATCAGCGGAGTCTGGTCGGCCGGTTTCGCCAGCACGCCATTACCCGCAGCCAGGGCGGCGGCCACCTGGCCGGTGAAGATGGCCAGCGGGAAGTTCCAGGGAGAGATGCAGGCGATGATGCCGCGCGGCTTGCCCTCGAGATTTTTTTCCGCTTCCTTGGCGTAGTAACGCAGGAAATCGACCGCTTCGCGCAATTCGGCGATGGTATCGAACTGGGTCTTGCCCGCTTCCCGCGCAAGCAGCGCAAAAATTTCGCCGTGATGCTGCTCGTAGAGATCGGCCGCCTTGCGCAGCACCGCAGCCCGCTCAGCGACGGGAGCGCTCCAGATCCGGGCCTCCGCTATTGCACCAATTGCCTGCTCCTCGTCGGCCTCGATAACTTCGCCCACCTGGCTGTCGGTGAGCGCGGGATTGAATATCCTGTGAGCGGTGCCGCTGGTCACCGGCCGCACGGTGATTGGCGACGAGCGCCACAGCTTTTCGGCAAAGGGCGCCCGTTCCGAGACATAGTCGTTCATGTCGGAGCGATTGGCCAGATCCCAGCCGCGCGAATTGACCCGCTCCGGCATGTACAGGTCCGCCGGCTTGACGATCCTCGACTCGCTCGCCTGCTGATCGGCCCTCAGCGTCTCGAACGGGTCGGTGGCGATCATTTCGGCGGCCACCGAATGATTGGCCAGCTGGTTGACGAAGGAGGAGTTCGCGCCATTTTCGAGCAGGCGGCGAACCAGATATGCCAGCAGTTCGCGATGCTTGCCGACCGGCGCATAGATCCGGGACCGGACCTTTTCATTGCGCAGCAGCGCTTCGTGCAGGGTTTCGCCCATGCCGTGCAGGCGCTGGAACTCGAAATCCTGCCTGTTGCCCGCCAGTTCCAATATCGCCGCCACGCTGTGCGCATTGTGGGTGGCAAATTGCGGATAGATGCGATCGGTCATGTTGAGCAGCTGCGAGGCGCAGCAGATATAGCTGATGTCGGTGGCCGATTTTGTCGTGAATACCGGAAAATCGGGGACACCATCCATTTGCGACCGCTTGATCTCGCTGTCCCAATAGGCGCCCTTGACCAGCCGGACCATGATCTTGCGGTCGAGCTGGATCGCCAGCGAATAAAGCCAGTCGAGAACGAAGCTCGCCCGTTTGCCAAAGGCCTGGACAACGACACCGAAACCGTCCCATCCCGCAAGCCGGGGATCGCTGAGCACCATCTCGATCATGTCGAGCGACAGGCCGAGCCGATGGGCTTCCTCGGCATCGATATTGAGACCGATATTGGCATCGCGGGCAGCGCGCGCCAGTTCGCCGACGCGTTCGGCCAGTTCGGGTACCGCCTTGGCCTGCTGGCTCATCTCGTAGCGCGGGTAGAGCGCCGACAGCTTGATCGAGAGGCCCGGATTCTCGCGCAGGTCGTCGGAAACGGCGACCTTGGCAATTTCGCGGATCGCGTCGGCATAGGCTGCGAAATATTCATCCGCGCCTTCCTGCGTTATCGCCGCCTCTCCCAGCATGTCATAGGAATAGGTCGCGCCCTTTTCCTTCCATTTTTCGGCGCGCTTCAGGGCCAGCTTCATATCCTCGCCGAGGACGAACTGGTTGCCCAGTTCCTTCATCGCCTGGCGCACGGCCAAGCGGATCACCGGCTCGCCCAGCCGCTTGATTGCGCCGCGCAGGGCATCCAGCGGACCGCGGCTTTCCGGCTTGTTGATCACGCTGCGCGTCATCTCCAGCGCGTAGGTGGAAGCGTTGACCAGCGAGCTTTCCGACTGTCCGATATGGTCGCGCCAGTTGGACGGGCCGATCTTGTCCTCGATCAGGTCGTCGATCGTCTGATTGTCGGGGACGCGCAACAGCGCTTCGGCCAGTGTCATCAGCGCCAGCCCTTCGTCGGTCGACAGGCCATATTCGCCCAGGAAACTCTCGGTCAGGGTGGGCCCGGAGGCGCTGCGCACTTCCCGGACGACCTGGATCGCCCGCTCCTGAATCCGCTTGCGCATATTCTCGTCCGGGCCGAAACTGGAAATCAGATATTCCAGAATCTCCGCCTCATCGGTGCGATGATGCGTTCGGACCTTTTCCCGGAAATCAATCAGACTACTCATTACTCAGGGGCTTTCTATATATTGGATGGCAGATTCAGATATCCAGGCGCAGCGGGATGATATTCGATTGCTGGGGGGAGTTGTTCAGCTGGCGGATGACCCGAGATTATCGCATTATCCGCTTCAAACGCAAGTCTTGTGACCGGTTCGGCGGAAAGACATGGAAACCGGCTGTCGGGCGCTATCGCACCGGTTCGAACTGGCCCTTCAGGCGATATCGGCTGCCCGGATGCCACAGCTTGGCCAGGGTCACGGGAGTCGCGCCGTTCCAGGTTCGGCGCTCGACCACCAGGCAGGAAGTGCCGACGTTGAGGTCGAGGGCGTCCGCCTCTTTGGCCGCCGCCGGTATCGCCGAGATCATATGCTCCGCCTGGCTCCAGGGCACATGGTCGACGAGCCAGGGTCCTGGCGGCGTCCGGTCCACCGCCAGGTCGAGGATTCCGGGAGCCGCATCCGCGTTAACCAAGCGCTCTTCCAGCTGGAAGGGGATATCGTCGGACAGGTGCAGGCAGCGCAACCAGAGCAGGACAGTTTTCGGGGAGAGGTTGAAAAGCGCGCGCCTCGAGTCCTCCGCGGGGACGATCATCCGCTCCAGCAGCTGATAGGAATAACGCTCGCCGCTGCGCTCGACAATTTCGCGGACGTCCCAGATCTCGAAGGCGGGACGCTCCTGCGCGCGGTGGGCGACGATCGTGCCGATCCGCCTGTGGCGTTCGAGATGTCCTTCCAGGGCCAGGCTCTGGATAGCCCGGTTGGTCGTCATCCGGGACACCCCAAAATGCGCGGTCAGTTCGATTTCGGAGGGAATACGCGTGCCGGGCGGCCAGGCGCCGCTGGTGATTCTGCCGGAAAGGGCGCGGCGAATCTGCAGCCAGACCGGACCCTCGCCTTCGCGGCGCAGGCCTTCCATCCCCGCCAGTTTTCCCGAACCGGACTTGCGGTTCACGCAATGATGCCGGGCAGATCAAGCCCCCTTTCGCGGGCGCAATCGAGCGCGTCCTCATAGCCGGCATCCGCGTGGCGCATCACGCCGGTGGCGGGGTCATTCCACAGCACCCGCTCCAGCCGCGCCGCCGCCTCGGGCGTTCCGTCGGCCACGATCACCATGCCCGCATGCTGCGAATAGCCCATGCCGACGCCACCGCCGTGGTGCAGCGAAACCCAGGTGGCGCCGCTTGCCGTGTTCAGCAGCGCGTTGAGCAACGGCCAGTCGGACACGGCATCGGAGCCGTCCTTCATCGCTTCGGTTTCGCGATTGGGGCTGGCGACCGACCCGGAATCGAGATGGTCGCGGCCAATCACCACCGGTGCCTTGAGTTCGCCGGACGCGACCATCTCGTTGAAGGCGAGACCAAGCCGGTGACGATCGCCGAGCCCAACCCAGCAGATTCGCGCCGGCAGACCCTGGAACCGGATGCGCTCTCTCGCCATGTCGAGCCAGCGATGGAGAGGCGCGTCGTCGGGCAGCAGTTCCTTCACTTTGGCATCGGTCCGGTAAATGTCTTCCGGATCGCCGGAAAGCGCCACCCAGCGGAACGGGCCGATGCCGCGGCAAAAGAGCGGGCGGATATAGGCCGGCACGAAGCCGGGGAAATCGAAGGCATTGCTGACGCCCTCGTCGAAGGCGACCTGGCGGATATTGTTGCCATAGTCGGTGGTCGGCACGCCCGCCGCGTGCATGTCGAGCATCGCCTGAACATGGACGGCCATCGATTTCCTGGCGGCAGCGGCCACCGTCTCTGGCTCGCGCTCGCGCCGCTCGACCCATTTGGCAACGCTCCAGCCGATCGGCAGATAGCCGTTGACCGGATCATGGGCGGAAGTCTGGTCGGTCAGCAGATCCGGGCGGATTCCGCGCTTCACCATGTCGGGGAGGATCTCGGCGGCATTGCCGAGCAGGCCGACCGAGACCGGCTCGCCCCGGGCCTTGGCGTCCTCCAGCATCGCCAGCGCTTCATCGAGCGAGGCCGCCGACTTGTCGAGATAGCCGGTGCGCAGACGCATCTCGATGCGGCTGGGCTGGCACTCGATCGCGAGGCACGAAGCGCCGGCCATCACCGCCGCCAGCGGCTGGGCACCGCCCATGCCGCCAAGCCCGGCGGTGAGCAGCCATTTGCCGGCCAGATCACCGCCATGATGCTGGCGGCCCATCTCGACAAATGTCTCGTAGGTACCCTGAACAATGCCCTGGGTGCCGATATAGATCCAGGAGCCAGCCGTCATCTGGCCGTACATCGCCAGCCCCTTGCGATCGAGCTCGTTGAAATGTTCCCAGTTCGCCCATTTGGGGACAAGATTGGAATT
>Ga0209346_1001838_pt1 | contig 10135 bp, 10 predicted proteins | sample AutmiccommunBRH9_FD_187381 | JGI IMG/M metagenome (GOLD analysis project Ga0209346, IMG submission 187381) | Deep subsurface microbial communities from Mt. Terri, Switzerland - Autotrophic microbial communities BRH/9 (SPAdes) (version 2) | ecosystem: Environmental > Aquatic > Deep subsurface >...
AAAGTATCAAGTCGGATAGCGGCGGAACAGTCAGCCTTGATAGGGTAACTGTCGATATTCCGCCCGATGCTCTGCCTGCTGAAGCCACAGTGAGTATTACTAAACTTACCACCAGCGAGGCAACTAAAGTGGTGCCTGCAGGACTGCGCGTAAAGATGGCCAGCGACGTATACGAGATTACCACCAGCGGGGAAAGGCAATTCGGCGATAATACCATCACCATAAAAATAGCCTATGACCCGGCTAAAGCAGCGGAAGGCGAATACCCGGCCATCCATTATTACGACGAAACACTGGGCCAGTGGGTAAAACTTAAAACTGAACACGTAGAGGAAAACGGCACATGGTATGCCGTAACCCGGGTCAACCACCTGACCAAGTTTACCGTGTTCAGCGTACCGGCAGAGGAGAGACGGGTTATTACCCTGACCATCGGGCAAATACAGGCATCGGTTAACAATAGCCCATACACCCTGGATGCCGCCCCCTATGTGGACCAAAAGGCCGGGCGCACACTGGTGCCACTGCGGTTTGTCAGTGAAGCATTGGGCGCGGATGTACAGTGGGACGCCGCTACCCAACAGGTGACTATATTAAATGGTGGCAGAACCATTACCATCACCTTAAATTCCAATCGTGTGTTGGTAGACGGCCAATCCCAAACAATTGATTGTGCTCCGGTAGTACTGCCGCCCGGCCGCACCTTTGTACCACTGCGGTTTGTCAGCGAAACCCTGGGCTCGCAGGTGGAATATAACGCACAAACCAAGTCAATTATATTAACAGGTGTCAGTGATAGATTTATGGAAGTGCCCACGGTTATATAGTAGAGTAGCAAGGGTATTGACACAAATAGAGGATTTTGTCAATTTACGATGAATTATTATAGTAATCAACTTGTGCCAGCATCTTTAGGGATGTTGGCTTTCATTTTTTAGGGAGAAAATTAAAATGGGAATTTATGATAGGGTATTGTATCGGGAATCAGTTTGAAAAGCGTGCCTTAATGTCTAGCAAATTATCCGAAGTTAGGGCGCAAAAAAGCTCAAACCCGAATCAGAGTTTGAGTAAATTAGAAGGCAGGTTTTGGTGGAGATGCTACTTACCTAACTTTGGATAATTACATTGCACGAAACCGCGGTAATGGGTGACTTTGCTATGGGGATTGAATATCTCATCTCCTGTCTTATTTATATGACCTAAAGGGAAACTCGACAACAAAATGTATCAGGGGCAACGTTAGACTTTGGTGAAATAGACATAGATTCCCCCTCCCCATGACAGGGCAATTTCTTAAATACATTCAATTTGGATACTGATAGGGGGAGATTTACCCAGGCTCATAAATCGTTTGAGTTTTTCCGAGCCGCAGATAGGGCATTTAGATAAATCTATTCCGGTAAGCTTCTGGATGAGTTGAAGCGTAGATGCTTTTTCTTGAGTTAAAAGAGGCGTATGGGTAAGTTGTTTGCAAATCTTCAGTTTGGTCGTCTTATTACGATTGCCCAGCAAGCCGTAGTGTCTGATTTTCATAAAGCCGCTCGGTAGGATATGAATAAGAAATCTACGGATAAACTCATCGGCGGAAAGCGTCATCACCTTATGCTTATTGTCATCCTTATAGTCCCGCCATTTGAGGGAAACAACATCCTTTTCAATACTAACGATGCGCTTATTGGATATAGCCACTCGGTGAGTATAACGACCCAGGTATTCAACAACACAAGCAGCATTTTTAAATGGTGGTTTGCAGTAAACAATCCACTCTTTGCAGTAGAGAGAGGAGAGCAACGTTTCAAATTCATTATTGTCGGCAAGATAGGTCTGACTGCCGTGGAATTCAAGCTTATTTTGGTTGTGGAGTTGTTTAAGGTAATACAAAAACTTACCTCTGAACTTGCGGGATAATACCTTAACCGGGATGAAAAATTTCTTTCTGCTATTCACCCATTTTCCGATGGAAGATAATCCACCGCCGGGTACAATGCAGTGAATATGCGGGTGGTGCATGAGGTTTTGTCCCCATGTATGCAGAACAGCTGAAAACCCAATCTTTGCACCGAGATATTTTTTGTCAGCAGCTAATTCGGTAAGAGTTTCAGCAGCGGCCTTAAACAAAAGGGTATAGACTACTTTTTGATTTTGATAGGCCAGTAAATTGAGCGTATCAGGGATAGTGAATACCACATGGAAGTATCCAACATTGAGTAGATTGCTTTTCTGGTTTTCAATCCAGCGTTCTTTGGCAAGAGCTTGGCATTTAGGGCAGTGCCTGTTGCGGCAAGAATTGTAGGAAATTCGGGTATGCCCACAACTGTCACAAACCTCCTTATGACCGCCTAACTGTGATGTTCTGCATTTTTGAATGGCCGACATCGCTTTATGCTGCATAAGAGTGAGTTTGTGTTTGGTTCGAAAACTATTGCCGTAATTTAGGAAGATATCTTGAACCTCAGCCATTGGCTTTTTCCGATTCAGTTATCTGATCAAGGGGACTGGTTACGTTAAGAGATTCAATCTTAACCAAATGCAAGTAAACGCAGGTCGTGTTGATATTTGAGTGACCGAGTAGTTGCTTGATGTGGTAAATACTTGTGCCGGATTCTAATAGATGAGTGGCGAAACTATGCCTCATAGTATGGACTGTCACTTTTTTAGTAATCTTAGCTTTCTTTACATATTTTTTAAAGAGATTCTCTATTGCTTTAGGAGTCATGTGTGTACCAGTATGATTCCTGCTGTAAAAAAGCCACTCTTTGGGGCGATAAGCCTTCCAGTAAGCTCTAAGCATCTCAAGATTGGCTTGAGAAAGTAGGGCATATCGATCTTTGCTGCCTTTGGCGTTTCGAATAAACAATTGCATTTTATCGCTATGGATATCTGCTACTTTAAGGGAAGCCACTTCGCTTAGGCGAAGTCCTGCACCATAGAGGGTCATAAGAATACATCTATCTCTCAAGTTGTCGCAGACGTTAAAAAGGGCTTGTATCTCTTCTTGGGTAAGGATGTCAGGGAGTTTGTGTGGTTTACGGTGGCGAGGGATTTGCCTGAGGTTTAAATTAACGTTCAAGGTTACGCCATACAAAAAACGGAGGCCGCTATTGTAGGTGTTTACCGATTCAGGTGCAAGCTTCTTAACTGTAGTGAGATAATGAAGAAACTGTCTAACATCTTCTACGCCTAGCTCAGTTGCAGGTTTATCAAAGTAATCTTGAAATATTTTAGCTTTAGTGAGGTATTCATCTTGTGTATTTTTGCTTAGCCCCCTGAGTTCTATATCGAATTTCAGCTTTTCTAAAACCTGTTCTTTTGTCATAATTTCGAACATCTCCTTTAAAATTAAAATTAGTTATATTTTAAAGGAGATTAATAAAAAAGGAACTGATTACAGTATCAGCTCGGTTAAACTAGTTTGGTAATATTACAGAAACTACCGCGAAGCGGTTTAGTGCTATGTCTATTAGGAGAAGTTGAAAAGATTAAAAAGCAAGCTCCAACTACAAGGTATACGAAACACGTCGTAAATACCTTACATATAGAAGTATTAACGAATTTCGCTAGCTCGGTAATACCAAAGTTACATAAGGAGTATACCTGTCCATGAATGTAAATTTTAAAAAGTCAAAAATACCTATATTATGGCTAGATACTTTTGCAATAATAAGGTTTGCCAAAATATTAAAGGGTGAATCTTTGCCATCAACAGAACAAGAGCGATATGTAAAACTTTTGGATTTACTGAATAAAAAAATAAAAGAGAAAAAATTGATTTGTGTTAAGAGTGAACAGATAGAGGAAATTAAGCTTGGACGACGTTTAATTAAAGAATGCGATGATATAATTACCCGTCTATCAGTTGGTAATCATATACAACCACCCTATGGTATAGAACAATCTCAACTCTACACTTTTATGAATGCATATTATCATTCATTGGAAGAGGTAGAGTTAGATTATAAAACTGCATTTTTTAGAGATCCAATTGTAAGCTTTCAGACAAAAAGTTTATTATTTATATAAAAGAAAAGACTGAAGAAAAATCAATCAAAGAAATGGAAGAACGCAAGAATAAACTAATTGCTGAGTTTGAATCTTTAAGACAGGATAGAGTTAATAATGGAATTGCTTATGAAAAACAACTAGAACTAGAAAGACAGGGAACTATAGAAGCTATTCAAGTCTATCTTAGTCAAGAGAAGAGTAAGTTTGACTTCAGTGAATACATGGCATTAATTGGAGACGCATTATCTTGCTGGAAAAGAATATCAGGTAAAGCTAATGATTTAAAAGGCTTAATAGAATTTTATAAATCTGAGTACTATAAAAATATGCCTTATAATGATATTAAAGCAAAACTTTATGCACGAATAATTACAGATAGAAATCCTATTGAGACTGGTGATTCTATGGATGTTGCTAATATCTCATCCATGGCTCCCTATTGTAATATGATACTAACCGACAAGAAAATGAGAAATAGAATATATGATTTGTCAATTCACATCAATTATGATGTGAATATATTTTCTTTAAAGAATTACGATGAATTGATGGATTATATACAAGCTATTTGAGAAAAAAGAAAATAGCAACGACACATAACATTTTATTTTACAAAATCTGAGAGAATATGAATGTAGTAACCAGACTTCGGAATTCACGAGACGTTAGCTGAAATATGACCTTCGGTTTTTACTTTGGGGATAGTAAATATTTTTATTTAGTCAGGGGGTTTTTAATTGTGGATTTAAGACAGTTTATGAAAAAGGGTGGAGAATATTTTACCGTAATAAGGGAGGGAAAAAAGATTGGAGAAATTGAAGGAATTAGAAATACTGAGCAATCTTCTAAGAGAAAATATGTAGGGTTTTACCCCCAATCTGAAATTAAACCAGGGGATTGGATTAAGGGAAACTTATCTAATGATGAATATTACATAGTAGATACTGATTCCGATATTATTAATAGTAAAGTGTTTCAAATTAAAGGGTATTACGAGACAAAAGCTCAGCATGAAAGACGTAGCGAAAATGAAGCTACTTCTATATACAATATTGGGAATGCTTATGGTTCCATAATAGGTAGTCAGCAAGTCCCAACCATAAATAACTCGTATAATCTAGAAGAAATTAGGGACTTAATAAAGCAATATGGTAATGAAGATAAAGAAGAACTTAATGAAATGATTGATACTATTAAGGCAATAACTGAAAATAATATCCCAGTACAAAAAGGAACATTAGGACATTTTAGTGAACTTTTAGCTAAACACTCCTGGATAACTGGACCAATTGCTCAATCAATTATCGGTTGGATAATGGGCAAATAATAGCTAGATTACTTTTATAGTGAAGGAAATTCTCAAAAACAGCTTTCTTTAAATAAGGATACTTTAGCTAACACATCCATTCCCACAACTTAGTTAATTGGATGTACTATGACACTGAGGGAATGGCGAGGACGGTTAAGTAATATAAACAGCTCATTAGGCTAATAATACGAAGCTAAAAGAAGTTTTATTATTTATATAACATGCAAAATAACAAGTGTTTGATGTTCGGCAAGTCTAAAGCTTTTTAGAGGAGACGATATAAATTATGTCTAGCAATTATAAGGTAATTGATGAAAATAATTGGAAACGTGCACTACACTGTCAAATATTTACGAATAGTATTGAACCGTCATATTGTGTGACTTTTGAGCTGGACATAACCAATTTCTTGGCAAGAGTACGGGCCATGAAGTATTCATTTACAATGGCTCTAATCTTTGTTGTTTCTAAATGTGCAAACGAAATTGAGGAGTTTCGATACCGCTTCGTAGATGGTCAGATCGTACTTTACGATAGAATTGATACAGCCTTTACATATATGGACAAAGACACCGAGCTTTTTAAGGTTGTCAAGGTAGAAATGCAGGATACATTAGAAGAATATGTTGCAATAGCTATTAAAAGGGCCGAGGATCAAAAAGAGTATTTTACAGGGCCACTAAGTAATGATGTATTTCAGTTTTCACCAATGCCGTGGGTGTCATATACTCATATCTCACATACGAACTCTGGGAAAAAAGATAATGCTACACCTCTTTTTGATTGGGGAAAATTTTTCGAAAGAGATGATAAATGGATTCTCCCATTTTCTGTTCAAGTGCATCATTCCTTTATTGATGGGATACATATTGGAAAGTTGGCAGATTCTTTGCAAAACTATTTAAATAGTATCCAATTTGATTAGTTGATTTATGCGCATAATATAAATTTTGTTTGAATTTAAGAGCTGCACATTATTCTAAGTCAATTATACGAAGTTAGGCCGCGAAAAAGCTCAACCTAAAAAGATAGCTTGAGCTTTGGAATGGCAGAAAAGCAGCCTAACTTTGGATAATTCGGATAGCACGAAACTGCCTGCTTAGTAATGTTGATGATATGGAGACTTCCAAAACTTTTATCAAAATGTACTTGGTCAAAAGTGAGATTTGATTTTGGTACGGTTATGAGACAAGCAATCTATGAATTAAAATATGGTTATGATGAATACTTATAAAACTTCTGAAATAGCAAAAATATGCAGAGTGCATTTAAATACGGTGAGGTTGTACGAGGACCTCGGTTTCATTCCGCCGGTACCTAGAGCGGGGAATGGTTACCGAATCTACAATGAACTTCATCTTGAGCATGTGCGCCTGGTACGAACAGCTTTTAAGAGCACCTGGCTTGGCGGGGCCATCCGGCAAAAGTCGCTGTTGGTTCTGCAGCTTTCTGCCGCCGGCAGTTATGATGAAGCAATACAGGTGGCAAAGGAGCACCTAAGACTGGTTATTGAAGAGCGGGAGAAAGCTGAGACTGCCGCCAGGTATCTTGAGGCTTGGGCGGTGGAAAGCGATAATCATACCGATTCGGCTGGTCTGTGCTGGAGAGTCAATAAGGTAACTGAAGGGTTGGACATCACCCATGATATGCTTCGCAGTTGGGAGAGAAATGGTCTTATTACCGTACCTAGGGACCCGGAAAACGGATACCGGATTTATGGTGAGAAGGAACTTCGCAGGCTGTATGTGATCAGGGCTTTACGAAAAGCACGGTTTAGCCTAATGTCCATTTACCATATGTTAAGACAATATGACCGGGGGCTAAGAGAGGGGCTTACCGGTATCCTGAATGAATTGCCTCCCGAAGAGGAAGACATCGTTTTTAATACCAACCAGTGGCTCACCAAGGTCCGAATTATCGAAAAGTCCGCTTATAATTTGATCGACCGGCTTGATTTGATTAAAACCCTAACTTAAGTTGGTAAAAACCCTCCATTTGCGCACCAGGGTTAGCGTTTGATGTAATATTGGAGTAAATATCAGAACGGGAGGGTTTTAGTTATAGTTAGCTTTAAAGGCAAGAACCATGGATTTGATAAAGTAGACTTTAATCGTTACGAGTATATACAGCACTGTCTGAAACGGCTTACGGTGGAGATTGGGCCCCGGCCGGCCGGATCCCTGGCGAATAGGTCCGCGGCTGGTTACATAGCCGGGGAAATGGAACAGGCAGGATACAAAGTGGTTTCGCAGGAATACTCCTGTCCTGATTGGCAGGCTTTGTGCGGCGAACTAACGGTGGCTGGGAAAAAGATGCGTGCAGTAGTGAATACCTATTCGCCGTCCTGTGATATTGAGGCCGAGTTGGTTCCTGTCTCCTCGGTTGAGGATCTTAAGGGCCTTAAAATAACAGGCAAAATTGCGGTGGTTTACGGAGAGATAACGAGGACTGGTTTTATGCCTAAAAACTTCGACCGCCGCTATTACGCAGATGTGGATAAAGACTGGTTTATGGAATTAATGGAGCAATCCAAGCCAAGCGCGGTAGTTACAGTGAGCCATTATGATGTTCCGATCCCGGTATTTGAAGACAGCGAATTAAATATACCCTCGGTCACGGTGCACAGGGATGACGGAATGTTCGTGGTTGAAAACGCAGGAGCGACAGCCACGCTTAAGATTGTTTCTGAAAGGAGAGAAAGTAACGGCTCAAATGTGATCGGGCGGCGCGGCAATAGCGCAAAAAAAATCCTGGTGTGTGCTCACTATGACACGAAGCCTGGAACACCAGGAGCCATGGATAACGGGGCCGGAATATCAGCCTTGCTATTACTGGCACGGTATCTGAAAGAGGTTGAAACCGAGCTAGCTATTGAATTGGTGGCCTATGGTGGTGAGGATAGCTGGTTTCCCGGAGATGCTTTGTACATTGAGGAATATCCCCCGGATAACCTCGTTGCGGCCATCAACATTGACGGCATCGGAATGAAGGATGCAAAAACTATGATTGCCTTTTTCGGATGTCCAGAAAAGCTAGTAAACCAGATAATAGATGTTACCAGGGATTACGGAGAATATGTACAGGGTTCGTTCGTTGAAAGTGATCACAGCTTTTTCTGGCCGTTGGGGATTCCGACCCTGGCCTTTACGTCCATGTGTATGGACCTCCTTGGCGGAGTTACCCACACCGAAAACGATACTATGGACTTGTTGGATACTCGGAAGATTGAACAGACTGCTGGCCTGGTACGTGAGATTGTAATGATTTTTGATAAGCAATCCTAAACAAGCACAGGGGACGATGAGAAAAAGAATGATTAATATTACTGATAGCATCAAGGCGCCAATTTATGGTAACCAAACAATTGATTGGAAAGTAGGATAATAAAGTGGACGCAGTCATCCGAACTATTAGCTGGAGCAAAGCGGGCATAATTTTTTTAGTTTTCACGGGCTACTTTCTTGTGCTTGTTTCGTTTTTTATACCGTTTCTTAGTCAACAGTTATCTATTAATCCGGCTTTGTATTGGTTCATTACAGGGTACTTGCTCTTTGTTCCTCTGTTCGTATGTGCGCTTTGTTTAATCCGAGCAGAAGGTTTTTCTAAGAAAAAAGAATTGCTGAAGGCGTTGTCAATTAAATCGATGACCAATAGGGATTGGAAGTATACAATAGGCTCAACAATACTGGCCTTTGTTTTGACTGGACTTATAATGACGTTTTCTCTTTTTCTGAGCGAAACCTTTGGCCTTAAACCCCTGGACACCACTCCTTGGTTTATGGAGTTTAAGCCCTTTCATGGTATAGAAAAACTTTTACTTTTAGTCTGGTTACCAATGTTCGCTTTTAACATTTTAGGTGAAGAATTCTTATGGCGTGGCTATATTCAAACCCGGCTTGAAAGAAAAAGTAACTATGCGTGGCTCTTTGTCTCTTTATTTTGGTTGATCTTCCATATCCCTTTTGGATTTGATTTATTGCTTGTTTTAATTCCCATAGTTTTAATTCTTCCTTACGCAATACATAAGACTAAAAATACTACGGTTGGTATTATAATACATGCCTTGTATAACGGGCCATCCTTTGTCTTGATATCTTTGGGGTTTATTGGATAGAATCCAACACATAGTGCTCATTCCTTTTGATATACCTCCGTTAAAAGAAAGCTTCGATACGAAAGCGAAATTAATTTTAAATGCAGGGGGAGTATTTGTATGAATTCCTGGCTCAAAGAATTGCTTAAGAATATTGATAATAATGTAAATGAACAAACTAAAATAAAAATAATGGAAGCATCTGGTGAAAACTGTCCTTTTACCCATCTTACCGATAATAGATTACTGGAGATAAAAAGCAATTCTAAAAACGACTTCGATTTCTTGAAAAAATTGTCAGAAGAATGGCGAGTGAAAATTGAAGGTGACAATATCTATGTTGTCTTTGATAAATGTTATTGCCCACTTATTAATGAAGACATAAAAGGTGCTTCTAAAACTCTCTGTTATTGTACTCAAGGCAATATCAAAAAGAAATTTAGAGTTGGATTAGATAAAGATGTAGACGTTTTGATGGAAAAGACAATTCTTGCTGGTGATGATGAGTGCCGATTTAAAGTGTTTTATAAAGGATAATCAAAAAGTTTGAAATGAGTTAAAGAAAACGTGCTATCATAAATAGGAAGTCGCGCTCCACTTCCCATTATTCTAAGTCAATTATACGAAGTTAGGCCGCGAAAAAGCTCAACCTAAAAAGATAGCTTGAGCTTTGGAATGGCAGAAAAGTAGCCTAACTTTGGATAATTCGGATAGCACGAAACTGCGGAGGG
>Ga0209346_1001844_pt1 | contig 10099 bp, 6 predicted proteins | sample AutmiccommunBRH9_FD_187381 | JGI IMG/M metagenome (GOLD analysis project Ga0209346, IMG submission 187381) | Deep subsurface microbial communities from Mt. Terri, Switzerland - Autotrophic microbial communities BRH/9 (SPAdes) (version 2) | ecosystem: Environmental > Aquatic > Deep subsurface >...
GAAATCGGCGCTGGTATAAGACGCCGATTTCCTTATAAAATTTAAAAAAGAGTATTAATATAAGAGATATCTCAATCAGCTGACTTTTTTAATTGATTTTAAACAAGATTTTCACACAGCCTGACGTTTTTCTTGTCTTTTTCAAACGTGAATATCTGACAGCTAAATGACCATTTAAGTCTGTTAAGAGCTACTACGTCTCCGTGACCGTTGTAAATATACCAAAAGGTTTCCCTTGAAAGGTAATGGATAAGGCTTGATGTTCCAGCTTAGACACCTATATTCCATATTGTCAAAATAACAAATTTACACCAAATTCTTCTTCAACATTAAACAGAAATTTAATATAGGCTTGTTTCAAATTATTATTCTTTCATAATATCTTTCCATTCCTCTCGCAATATACCATAGCTTACTGAATCATAGTATTCATTCTCAACTATTCTTGCCTTCCTATATATCGCTTCACACTTTAATCCTAGGTTTTCTGCTAATCTGATCATTCTTTTATTACCAGACCAAGTCGATAATCCTAATCTAACAAGTTGAGGATTATCTATAAATATCTCATCAATCCATCTTTTTAAAGCTTTATATCCAATACTCCTACCCCAGTAATTTTCATTAAATATTACGATACCTACCTCCATCCAAAGGGTTTCTTCGGATTTCCAATACCAATTCACTAAACCAATTATTTCATCTGTGTGTTTATAAGCAATTATTTTTTTATTTTTTAGTACATTTTCCTCTTTATTAAGTAATCTAGCTCTAAGTTCATTAACATATTCACCTAATTCTTCTTCAGTTTTCTTAGCATAGTACGGTCCATTATATTTATGATGTTCTCGACTAGGGTTATTCCAATACAAATAGTCCTCTAAATCTTCAAGCTTCAATTCTCTCAAAAATATTTCTGCGGAAATATCCATGCTAACCCTCCCAACAACTAAATCAAATCAAGGTAATTATAATATAAAAAAATGTTGCTGTATATTTAGATATTTCGCATATATCACCTTGAATAATTAAGTCATCCCGTTGGGATGGCTTTTTCTTTCAGCTATTTAGATTTTCCCCCATATTAATGTATAGAAAGAAGAAATTGCTAAATACTTAATAGTAAGTACTTCTAAAGGAAGGGATGTCAATTATGGATCATATATTAAATGCCAGATGGCTCTTTGGCACAACTATGGGCTTCCATATTGTTTTTGCGACACTTGGTGTAGGCTTGCCGTTAATGATGATTGTAGCTGAATTGTTTTATCAAAAAACCAAAGACCGCGATTATGCGGTAATGGCAAAACGTTGGACCAAAAGCTTTGCGATTCTCCTTGGTCTGGGAATTCCCACCGGTACAATCGCCGCTGTTCAATTATCACTTTTATGGCCAAAATTTATGGAGGTGGTAGGGAAGGTAATAGCTTTACCGTTCCAGCTTGAGATATATGCGTTTTTCCTTGAAGCCTTATTTATGACTATTTATGTTTATGCTGCCGACAGGATACCGCCAGCTTTAAGAATCGCCAGTTTATTTTTAGTCGCTGTCGGCGCTGCATTGTCAGCAGCACTGATAACAAACGTCCATGCTTTTCAGGAAACACCTCAAGGCTTTGGAGTTGTTAACGGTGAAATAGTAAATGTTGAACCGTGGGAGGCATTTTTTAATCCGATCTTTTTCCTCTCGGCTTATCATGTAATTACTTCAGCATTTATGGTTGGTGCCTTTGTTATTGCTTCCGCAGCGGCATGGAAAATGCTCAGGCTTAAAAGAACTGTTCGAGAATACCGTTATCATCAAAAAGCATTGATGATCTCTATAATAGTAGGCGGAATATTTAGCTTATTAACCGCTTTAAATGGGCATGAATCTGCAGTTATGCTGCATACATACCAGCCTGAAAAATTAGCTGCGGCAGAAGGCATTTTTAATACCACGGATTATGCACCGCTGGCAGTGGGAGGAATAGCCGATCCGGAAACAGAGACAGTCAAATGGGGTTTTCAAATCCCGGGAATGTTAAGCATTTTAACTACCGGTAAACCAAGTGGGGTAATATTGGGCTTGAATGAATTCCCGCGGGAAGAGTGGCCGCCATTAGTCACTCATATCTTATTCGATTTAATGGTAGGAGTAGGTACATTTCTAATTTTTATCTCTTTGATAGTTATAGGGTTCAAACTGATCAAAAAACATTCCAACTTTCCGAAATGGTTAATCTGGGGTTTAGTCTTTACCGGTCCTTTATCAATTATAGGGATTGAACTGGGATGGTCCTTTTCGGAGATAGGTAGACAACCATGGACAATTTACCGAATTATGTCTACTTCGGAAGCTGTGACATATACAGGTAATATGGGTCTATTTTTTATTATCTTTACCGGATTATACGTTTTACTCGGTTTAGCAGTGATTTTCGTCTTGCGTTATTACTTTAGCAGGCATACTTTAATCAATGAACTGGAGTAAAACCTGACAAAGGGTAAGGGGATGACATCGGGGACGGTTCTTAATGTCAGTTAGTTTTATGTGTCAAACGAAACGTCCCCTTGCCACATGCGATAATACTGATATTATTTGGAGGGATTTGTGAATGAACGAAGCTATGTTAAGCATCTTACTGTTATGGACTTTTGTTTTGCTTTATGGTTTTGCCGGGGCCTTTGATTTTGGGGCCGGTTTTTGGTCGATGGTTTATTCAAAAGAGGGACATACAATGGCAGGTAAAATTGCTAATCACTATCTATCACCATCCTGGGAAGTAACTAATGTTTTTTTGGTTATGTTTGCTGTTGCTTTGATTAGTTTTTTTCCGAATGCTGTTTTTACGTTAGGAACGGTTTTGCTGATTCCGGGGAGTCTCATCTTAATATTGCTATTAATCAGAACAGCATTTCTGGTGTTTGCTAATTCAGTAGAAGGATACAGAAAAATTCTTAACGGGGTTTCCGGAATTACCGGATTACTGATTCCGGCTTTATTAATTGCTGTTTTACCTATTTCTCACGGCGGATATATTGAACTGATAAACGGCTATCAGCAATTGTCACTGGTAAAGGTTTTCACAAGCCCGTCCGTATTTGCATTTATTGGACTAGCTGTTAGTACAACTCTATATCTTTCTGCTCTTTTACTTGCCGATTATGCCAGAGTTATTGGTGATAATTCTGCCGTCATGATTTACCGGAAAAATGCTAAGTGGTCAGGTCCGTTCACTATACTATTTGGCATATTGGTTATCATTACAAGTATGTTTGAAGCTTCCTGGTTATATGAAGGGATAATGGAAAGATACTTATGGCTACTGGCCTCAATAATAGCTTTTGTTATTGCTTATGTATCTTTATGGGCAAAGAAAGCCGGGCGAATTACCTTAATTGCAACCGTAACTCAATATTTAACAGCCAGCTATGCTTATGGAGCAGCACATTTGCCTTATTTAGTTTATCCGGCGACTATAGAAGAAAGTTTTACTAATCTGCAAATGTACAACTCTTTAATCAGTTCTCACATAATTGGTACGATAATATTAATACCTGTCCTTTTTTATCATTGGCGCTTGTTTATGGGTTATAAAAAACCAGTCTGACATCTGCATAGTCCTCTGACATCTAATATATTGTATGCCCTCTAATTTCAGAACAAACCCGGCACTCAACTGATTGCCCTGAATAATCCACTGTAGCCAAGTTGTATGCTGGGTTTGTTCTTCGAAAAAGACAAGAGAAACGTCCCCTCGTCCCCCTTGTCTTCTTTGTTTTCCTTATTCGAAGGCTATTAAGAGGTCGTTTGTTTCGATGAGGTCGCCTTCTTTTATATAAACCTCTTTTACAGTAGCATCGTAAGAGGCTTGGATGGTTGTTTCCATTTTCATTGCCTCTGTTACTAAGAGATATTCTCCCTTTTTAAGCTTATCGCCAGCTTTAACCATAATTTTGAGTACTTTGCCAGGCATGGAAGCACCGATTTGTTTGCGATCGTTTTTATCGGCTTTTTGCCGCTTTTGACTGGTATTCTTCGCAGACATATCTCTTACATTAACCTCCCGAGGGATTCCATTAAGCTCAAAATAAATAGTTCGCGTACCGTCGGACTGCAGCTCACTTATTGACAAGAGCTTAATAATAAGGGTTTTGCCCACCTCAATTTCTACAGCTATTTTTTCTCCATGCCTTAAACCATAAAAGAAGGTAGGCGTGTCAAGGAACTGTAAGCTTCCATATTCTTGCTGCTCCTCTTCAAAATCTAAAAAGACTTTGGGATACATGGTATAGGATAGTAGATCATGAGAGGTGATCCTTCTATTCAGCTTTTCAAAAAGCTCTTGCTCTATTTCGACAAAATTTACAGCCGGAAGCAGTTCCCCTGGTCGGACTGTCAGGGCTTTATCACCCTTTAGAATAATTTTGCGCAGTGGTTCCGGAAATCCTCCATATGGCTGTCCAAGATAGCCTTTAAAAAATTGGACAACTGAATCAGGAAAATTAATATTTTCGCCCTGTTCTAAGATCTTCTGCTCGGTTAAATTATTCTGTACCATAAACAGGGCCATATCACCGACAACTTTAGAAGAAGGGGTTACCTTTACCAGATCACCGAACATTTTGTTGACCTTAGAATACATCTCTTTTACCTCGCCAAAACGTTCAGCAAGATTAACAGCTTTAGCTTGCTGTTCTAGGTTGCTATATTGCCCTCCCGGCATTTCATGCTGATAGACCTCGGTACTGCTGGATTTCATTCCACTTTCAAACCCGGCATAGTATGGTCGGACATCCTCCCAATAGTCGCTTAGCTGCTGGAGAGCAGTTTGGTTAAGCTTGGCGGCACGCTCCTGGTATTCCAGAGCAGTCACTAGCCCGTTGAGGCTTGGCTGGGAAGTTAGTCCGGACATTGAGCTAATTGCCGCATCAACGATATCTACCCCGGCTTCGACTGCTTTTAACAGCATTGCTAGCCCATTGCCGCTGGTATCGTGAGTATGCAGATGGATCGGTAAGCCAATTTCCTCTTTTAAGGCTTTAATCAAGGCAAAGGCAGCATAAGGCTTAAGAAGTCCAGCCATATCCTTAATGCCGATGATGTTGGCTCCAGCACTTTCTAATTCTTTAGCCAATTCCAGATAATATTTCAGTGTATATTTGTCTCGTTTGGGGTCAAGAATGTCTCCAGTATAACAAATCGCTGCTTCGGCAATTTTGTTGTTCTCCCGAACGGCGTTAATACTTACTTGCATTCCTTTAAGCCAATTAAGGCTGTCGAATATTCGAAAAAGATCTATTCCGGCACTAGCTGATTCCTTGATAAAGGCTTTGATTACGTTGTCAGGATAGTTAGTATACCCTACTGCATTAGCTCCACGAATCAGCATTTGAAAGAGAACGTTGGGGATTTTTTCTCGCAAAAAGGTCAGTCTCTCCCACGGCGACTCTTTTAAAAATCGCATCGAAGTATCAAAGGTTGCCCCACCCCACATTTCTAATGAAAAAAGCTCAGGAGCCAACTTACCTGTAGCCTCAGCTATCTGAGATAAGTCGTAGGTTCTTACTCTAGTTGCCAGCAAGGATTGATGAGCATCTCTAAAGGTCGTATCGGTAATCAGAATTTCCTTTTGCTGCTGAATCCAAGCAACTAATCCCTCAACTCCCTGGCGGTCTAAAATTTGTTTTGTTCCCTCTTTATAAGGTTGATCTAGAGAAACAGCGGGAATCCTTGGATTAGAAAAGGCCGGTTTATTCCCCCTCTTCGCCAGTCCTAGATAACCATTAACCGAGACGTGCCCAATATATGATAAAAGCTTAGTTGCCCGATCCTTCCTGCGTGGAAAAACAAACAGCTCCGGATGAAGATCAATAAACGAGGTATCGTAATTACCGTTTAGGAACTCCGGATGTTGAATAACATTTCTCAGAAAAAAGATGTTTGTCTTTACGCCACGAATCCGAAATTCCTGTAAAGTCCGTACCATTTTTGCCGCGGCCTGGGTAAAGCCGGTAGCATAAGTGGAAACCTTCACTAAAAGCGAATCATAATGCGGATTTATCTGGGCTCCGGAAAAACCATTACCAGCATCAAGCCGCACACCAAAACCACTGGCAGAGCGATAGGCAACTATCCTTCCGGTATCCGGCATAAAATTATTTTCCGGGTCCTCTGTTGTTATCCGGCATTGAATAGCATAACCTCTCATCTCAATTTTTGACTGCTCAGCTATGCCAACCTCCGGACTATGAAGTGAGAAGCCTTCAGCGATTCTTATTTGCGCTTGCACAATATCAATACCGGTTATTAATTCAGTAATCGTATGCTCTACTTGAATCCGCGGATTAACCTCGATAAAATAAAATTGTTGATCAGGAGTTAAGAGAAATTCTACTGTACCGGCATTTAAGTAGTTAACGGATTTCATAATTTGCAAAGCGGCTCCGGTAATCTCCTTGCGCAATTCTGCTGTCACAAACAACGAAGGGGCGACCTCGATCACCTTTTGGTGACGTCTTTGCACTGAACAATCCCTCTCATAGAGATGCACAATATTCCCTTGACTATCCCCTAAAATTTGTACCTCAATATGTTTAGGCTTATCGAGGAATCTTTCCAAATAGACTGCGGAGTTTCCGAAAGCAGATTTCGCCTCCGAGCGTGCCCGTTCAATCGCCTCCTGCAGTTCCTCTTGGTTGTTAACAATCCGCATCCCCCGACCACCACCCCCAGCAGTCGCTTTAATAATTATTGGGTAACCATGCTGTTCCGCGAAGAGTTCCGCTTCCTGTTCATTAACAATTGGTTCAGCAGTCCCGGGAATTACAGGTACCCCAGCTTTAACGGCAATACTGCGAGCAGTAACCTTATCACCAAACATCATTATTTGCTCAGGACTTGGACCGATAAAAGCAATTCCCTCAGCCTCACAACGGCGAGCAAAATCGTGGTTTTCCGCCAAAAAACCATACCCCGGATGGATAGCATCAACCTTTTGCCGTTTTGCCACTTCAATAATCCCTTCAATATCTAAATAGGCAGCAATCGGACCTTTTCCTTCGCCAACTAAATAGGCTTCATCTGCCTTAAAACGATGAAGTGATATCTCATCCTCTGCCGAATATATAGCCACAGTTCGAATACCCAGCTCAGTACAAGCCCGGAAAATTCGAGTGGCGATTTCACCTCTGTTAGCTACAAGCACCTTCTTAAATCTGTTGCTTTCGAACATCAGCATCTCTCCTTTGGTTGATTTCCTTGATTTCCTAGAGCGGATTAACTTTATCACATTAATATATCATAGAGTGAGTAAAAAGCTCAAAATGTTTTTTGTTCAAATGTGTTATGATAAGATTGTAGACAGGGAATAAGAATATAGGATGGAGTGATCAAAATGATTGCACCTTTATCAGAAACTGACCCCTTTAGAGATTTCTCCGGTGATCTGGAAAGCTTTGCCGATTTAGTTAGTGAAATATTACAATGTCCGATAACCATTGAAGATGCTAATCACCGTCTTATTTCCTATAGTACTCATGATGACCGAACAGATCAGGCCAGAATTACGACGATCATCGGCAGGCGTGTGCCGGAAAAGGTCATCAACAGTCTTTGGAAGGACGGTGCAATTCCTGCTCTGATTAAAAGTGATGAACCCGTTCGCATAAACAGTATAAGTGCCGTCGGACTAGGAAACCGAGTAGCTATCTCCATTAAAAAAAATCAAGAAATCCTTGGCTTTATCTGGGCATTAGAAATCGACCATACCTTAAAGGCTGATGATTTAGTATTCCTTAAAAAAGCGGCGTTTTATGCGAAAAATCTCTTACTGCAGCATCAAACACGGAAAAGCGATAAAAAAGAAGGCCATCAGGAATTTTTTTGGAAACTGTTAACTGGTCATCTGCACTCGGAAGAGGAGATTCGGAAAAAGTTTCAAACATCGCAAATCTATCCGCCATCTTTGATTTCCGTAATCGTTTTTCAGTTTCCCGAGCCCATAGAACCGAAGCTAGAAAATCAAATTTCGTATCTGCTCAAAATTACACAACAAATCAAAATAATATTCTATACCATTGATTATTCCAGATTAATTCTCTTAGCTTCTCCATTTTCCATGCAGCAGCCGACTAAAGATATTAATAATTTTATCGCTGCCTTTATTGAGAAGATGAAAGAAAGATATAAAACCTCGTCAATTATCGGCGGATTCGGTACAATCTATTCTAACTATGAAAAAATTGCCCAGAGTTACAAAGAGGCTCTGGCTGTTATCGAAATTAAGGAGAAATTAGCCGAGGAAACACCTGGAATCTACAATTATCAGGATTTAGGCATTTATCAATATATTGATCTTATTTCCGAAAAAAGACGAATTGACGGTTTTGAAAACCAATCCTTAGTTAAGCTGCGGGAGTATGATAAAACTCACGACAGCCAACTAACCGAGACTCTGGAAATGTTCATAAATAAAGATAGCAATATTAACGAGGCTGCCAAAGTCCTTCATGTGCACGTCAACACCTTAAATTATCGATTAAAAAGAATCTCGGAAATCGGCGATATTAATCTTAAGGATCCCCATCAAAAAATCGCCCTTTTTATCGAAATGAAAATCGATAAACTCCGACGAAAAGGTCTTTTGTAGAATTCTACAAAAGGCTCTTTTCCCTTTCTCTTTTCTAAACAAAGAAAAATAGACATTTTTGCTTTATACTTTATTTATCAGAATTATTTAATATGTTTATAATATTTAGTACAAGCAAATCAAAAGTTATTTTAATGAGGGGGATTTATTGTGTTAATTGGTGTTCCAAAAGAGATTAAAAATAATGAGAATCGTGTAGCAATCACTCCAGCTGGTGTTGAGGCTTTTATCAAAGCCGGTCATCAGGTAAATATCGAAACAAACGCTGGTCTTGGCAGCGGTTTTACTGATGAAGACTTCAAGCAGGTTGGTGCGAGTATCTTAGCAACTGCTAAAGAAGTCTGGGAAGCTGCTGAAATGATTATGAAGGTTAAAGAACCGCTTCCTTCTGAATACGGTTTCTTCCGTGAAGGCTTAATCCTGTTTACATACCTTCACTTAGCTCCCGAGCCGGAACTAACTAAAGCCTTAATGGATAAGCACGTTGTCTCTATCGCCTATGAAACAGTACAATTGGACAACAAGTCTTTACCACTACTTACTCCAATGAGTGAAGTAGCCGGAAGAATGGCAATCCAGATTGGTGCGCAATTCTTAGAGAAGCCACACGGTGGCAAGGGTATCCTGCTTGGTGGCGTACCAGGAGTTCATCCGGCAAAGGTAACAATTATCGGCGGTGGTATCGTAGGAACAAATGCCGCTAAAATGGCTATCGGTTTAGGCGCCAATGTAACTATCGTTGATGTTAGTGCCGATCGTCTTCGCTACTTAGACGATATATTCCAAGGTCGGGTAAATACCGTAATGTCCAACAGCTTCAATATCGCTCAAGCTGTAAAAGAAGCTGACCTACTAGTTGGTGCGGTATTAATTCCTGGAGCTCGTGCACCGAAATTAGTAACTGAGGAAATGGTTAAAACTATGAGCCCAGGCTCTGTGATCGTCGATGTGGCAATTGACCAAGGTGGCTCAATCGAAACAATTGACAGAGTTACAACTCACAGTGAACCAACCTATGTTAAACATGGTGTAGTACACTATGCTGTTGCCAATATGCCTGGAGCAGTGGCAAGAACGTCAACCTTTGCGCTGACAAATGCCACAATTCCATATGCTTTACAACTGGCAAACAAGGGTTATGAAAAAGCCATCCTAGAGAATAAAGCTCTAGCTAAGGGTGTTAACGTAATTCATGGTCATGTTACCTATGAAGCCGTTGCCAACTCCTTGGATTTACCGTATGTAGCCCTTGAACAGTTAATTGGCTAAGACCATAAAGTCCCATATAGTCTGCAACCTAAAAAATTCGCAACATCTAAAAAACCAGCTCAGATTGTTTGAGCTGGTTTTTATTTAACCATAAAGCTATGGGGACGGATCTTTTTGCTTATTCCTCTTCAAGGTGCGCAGCCTCCAGCCCCTCAAACTACTAAGTCATTCAAATAAAACATAAACATTTCTAAGGA
>Ga0209346_1001851_pt1 | contig 10052 bp, 10 predicted proteins | sample AutmiccommunBRH9_FD_187381 | JGI IMG/M metagenome (GOLD analysis project Ga0209346, IMG submission 187381) | Deep subsurface microbial communities from Mt. Terri, Switzerland - Autotrophic microbial communities BRH/9 (SPAdes) (version 2) | ecosystem: Environmental > Aquatic > Deep subsurface >...
CCCTGCTCGTCCACTTCAACTTGTGCATGAGCACCTGCGGCGAGCAGCAATGCCGCCAAAGATACCGAAGCAGTTGTCTTAGACAGCGTGTTAAAATAACGCACCTGGTTTCCTCCTTATGTTTATAGCGTACTGTATGCTACATTACTTTTCTGCGATGTGAATATTCATTTTGTCCACCGCCAGAAATCGTCGCAATGTGATGCAAATTTGCAATAGATGTAAGCGCTAGCAGGCTGCTGAAATAGGTCTCGTTTTGCTTTGCGAAGCATGATCCTCTTATTTGTGCGTAGAGGGAGGCAGAGATGCGTGGTGAAGATCGGACCACGGATCAGTTGTTTTCGTATGTGAACGTAGAAGACCGGACCGGATCGCATCGGATCGTCCTCTGCGGCAGATACGGCAGCTGGTAAATGACGCGCTGAAGGCTCTTGACGCAGATTTTACGGCACTTTGCGCGCAGGATACCAGTCGCCCGTCGATCGCGCCGGAGCGTCTGTTGCGGGCGATGCTGTTGCAGGCGATCTATTCGATCCGATCTGAGCGCCAGCTGATGAGCACTTCAGTGTGGATGGCACCCTGATTGAGGCCTGGGCCAGTACCAAGAGCTTCCGCCCGAAGGATACCGATAGCGGCGGTGGTCCGGATGATGGAGGTGGCGGTCGCAATGCACCGCACGACTTCCACGGCGAGAAGCGGTCGAACCAGACGCATGCCTCATCGACCGATCCCGATGCCCGGCTCTATCGCAAGGGCCGGGGCAAGCCGGCTCGGCTATGCTACATGGGGCATGTCCTCATGGAGAACCGGCAAACGAGAATTTTCCAAAATCGAACGGTGCAGTATTACGGAAGCAGGTGACCTGAGGATCGCTCCCAGCAGTCTGCATATGGCGTTCTCATTAGGGTCGAGACTCAATCACAGCCAAAAATCTATGGTTGCCGCGAGGCTTGTGGCTGACAGGAAATTCCTTGTGAGCTTGTCATATCGGGTTGCGATGCGACGGAAGGGTAGATCAGGGGCCGGAGTTCGCCTGATGGGCTTCATGGCCGACCAATTCGGCGATGGCTGGTCCTTCTGGACGCTAAACGTCCTCGAGGACTTTTGCCGTTCACCACGCTCATTCCGCGCCTAGGATTAGCTTCTCAAGACATCGACGAAAATCCCTGAGATCTTTTTCGTCGAATTCCGCAAACAACTCAGCGGCCGCACGTTTTCCGGCCCGAGCAATTTTAGACTGCCGGGAGACTGCCAATCTAGAAGGCACAACCCTCCAAACACGGCGATCATCGCTGTCCGCAACCCGGGAAACATATCCACTTCGCTCCAACTGGTCTATCAAAGATCCGACAGAAGCTCGCCCCAGCTCCAATATCTCGGCTAACTCAGTTTGCGTAGGGTTAGAAAGCCGAAAAACATACAGCATCGCTCTCCATTGTGCCCGCGTGAGTTCTAAGGGTGCCATATCCATATCAAATCGACGCCGAAGCACGCGCGTAACGCGGCTTATCAGAAAAGCCAGCTCAACTCGCTCATCACTCCAGAATTCATTGTCAGCGAATCTCAGATTTTTCTCTTGGGGCATTCCAACCAAACTTAGCCATGGTGTCAAATTACACTCTGGCTTTGTGAACCTCGAAATTCAACCGTTATTGACCTGCCACTGAGATTTTCCTCCAGATTGAGTTAGAGTCCGGCCCTCAGGAAGGATTACCGATTACCGGGTCATCCGCGAACTCGACCACATCATCTCCAGGCGCGGCGCACCCGAGATGATTGTTTCTGACAATGGAACGGAGTTCACCTCGAACGCTGTGCTCGAGTGGGTTCAGGACAGGACTTTCGACTGGCACTACATCGCTCCCGGCAAGCCAACGCAGAACGCATTCTGCGAGGCCTTCAATGGGCGGTTCAGGGATGAATGCCTGAACGAAAACCTGTTCCGGGATCTCGCCCATGCCCGGCATCTGATCGGCGCATGGGTCACCGACTACAACACCCGGCGGCCTCACTCGGCCCTCGGCTATCAGAGGCCCGCCGCGTTCGCCGCGACGTGCCAACCGCACCGGGTCCCAAAGCCCGTTGCCTCAACCGCTCGCTTGAGCAACATCAACGCGCCGGTTCTGGATCAGACTGGATGAACGTCGGGGGTCACGGCAGCCGCCTTCCGGCAGACCTCCTCAACCTTCGTGCCTTCTTCCGCATGGCGCAGAATGAATGCGATCTGCGCGTCCGTGAACTTCGACTTCCTCATCTGTCATCCTCGTCCCGCAGCCCCCATGATATGCGAGAATTTTCCAAAATCGAACGGTGCAGTATTACGGAAGCAGGTCACGTGCTGCAAAAAAAGTGCTGACTAGAATAATCTAGCCAGCAAGTGTACCCAAACTGCGGAATTCAGGAGGTCACCTTCCTGACGATGCGAACTTTCTCCGCCTCATTAAGAAGACTAAATTGTCATTCCACCGCTCAGATAATCCGCGGGGCCTTGCGCCACCTATTTTCACCATTTCCGATACACGAACTATCCGCACGAGTCCATACTGTATGTAAGCAAACGGACTTTTGCGCACCCCTCATCAGCCTCTCGACAACCAATTTGCTTGCATATGGTATGCCTTTACACAATATGTCCTGATATCCATTTGGTCCCACATTTGAATGGAGATTCTGTCGCAGCGGAGACGGACAAACCGCGGAAGCAAATTCAACAAAGAACAGATCATCGCGATCTAGGCTGAACAGGAACGAGGCATGGCAACCGCAGAAGTGTGCGGGCGTCCTAGTGTCAGCTCGCTTAACTTCTATATCTATGGACGGCTCTCCCGGTGCAAGCGATTTGAGTTCTGATCGAACCGGTATTGTATGCAACCTAAACTGGCAGCGCCCCGCAACGAGACGGCATCACCTGGTGCCCAGTTACACATGCCGTTGCGCTTCTCCACCATCCGGACATGCTTGCGCCGAGCGGCATGGTAAGGGCGGGACGAGCTTGAAGACGACCGAATTGCGCAACGTGGCATCCGTTGTGTCAAGCCGGCGCTCAATCAGCACTTGCTCGGCGAGATCCCGGGTTGTGGGCCCACCGTCGACCTCAAGATGGCGCACACAGATGTCGGCAATTTCGCTCTTCTTGAAGGACCCATGGCTCACTATGGTACGCATCCGGCTACGGACGCGGTCAGCTCCGATCGGCTTTGTGGATGTCGATGGGGTTTTGGAGGTTCTCGATACCGTAGTCGGTGAACGCGACGGTTCCATCTTCGCCGAGCGGCGGACCGTAGACCCAGATGACACCGTCTTCGGGTTCCATTTCGCGGATGATGTCGAAGAGCCAGTCTTCATCCTCCCCCAGTTCGGCGGCGACATGTGCAATCGTCCAGATTGCGGAGACTTTGTTCAGCTGCATGCATCAACCTTTTGAGCATCCTGCCTCCGTTTCCAGTTCCACGGCAGGAGGCCAGCGAGGCGTGAGCTGGGTGTATCGGCGATGCGAGAGAGTACATCCGCAAGCCAGGCCTGCGGATCGACATCGTTGAGTTTGGCTGTCTGCAGGAGGGTATAGATCGCCGCGGCGCGCTCACGCCCGCGGTCCGAGCCGGCGAACGTCCAGTTGCGCCGCCCGAGGGTGAGTGGCCGAATCATGCGTTCGGCGGCATTGTTGGTCAGGCAGATGCGGCCATCATCAAGGAAGGCCGTGAACGAAGGCCAGCGCTTCAGCATATAGTCGAAGGCCTTGGCGAGATCGTCCTTGCCGGAGATGCAGGTGCGCTGCGTGGTCATCCAGTCGTGCAGTTCGCCGATGAGCGGTCTGATGCTTTCCTGCCGGACGCGCAACCTGACGTCTGTGCCCTGACCATTGATGGCGCGCTCGATGTCAAAGATCGCATCGCTGCGTTTGACCGCTTCGAGCACGATCGGCGAGATCACGGTGCAGGCATCGCGGGCCTTGCGCGCGACATCGGCAAGCTTGAAGAACTCGCGCCTTGCATGCGCCCAGCAGGAGGCTTCTCGGATCAGTCCCGGAAGCCGCGCTTCGGCATAGAGCGCGTTCAACCCACCATAGGCATCGGCCTGCAGGATGCCGCTCCAGTCCTTCAGATGCGTCTGGGGATGTTCGCCGCGCCGGTCGGAGGAGTAAAAATAAGCAACGGCCGGAGGATCACGTCCGCCGAATGGCAGGTCGTCGCGCACATAGGCCCACAAGCGCCCGGTGCGCGTCTTGCCTTTGGCGAGCACCGGCACGGTCGTGTCATCAGCGTGCAGGCGTGCGGCCGCAAAGACGTGCGCGCGGATGAGCTCTGTCAGCGGCTCAAGCGCCGCGGCGCACGCCCCGACCCAGTCGGCCATTGTGGAGACCTCAAGAGGGATGCCCTCATGATGGAACGCGCCGGCCTGTCGCGTCAGCGGCAAGTGCATCGCATACTTCGACCACAGGATCATGGCGAGCAGGGATGGCCCGGCGCGCCCGCGGGCGATCACATGGAACGGCGCGGGCGGCTGGGTAATGGCTTCACAGGCCCGGCAACTGAAGCGCTCGCGCACGGTCTGCTTCACGAAGAATCTGCGGGGAATGACCTCCAGTGTCTCGGTGATATCTTCTCCGAGCTTCGAGAGCTTATCCGAGCCGCAGCAGGGACAGGCCTGCGGCGCCGGGATGACAACCCGCTCGCGCGGCAGATGCTCGGGCAACGGCCCGCGCTTCGGTTGGCGGCGTGTGTGGGCCGGAACCAGCGCCGTCTTGCCGGCATCGGCCTTTGCGTCGTCTTCGGCGATGTCGCCTTCAATGTCTTCCAGCGACAGCTCAAGCTGCTCGATCAGGCGCGCCGACCGCTCCGAAGTTTGGCCGAACTGCGCGCGCTGCAGCTTCAGGATCTGAAGGCGCAGATGGGCGATGAGTTCATCGGCTGACTGACGGGCAGACTGTGCTTCAATAAGCTGAGCCTTCAGCGCAATCGTCTCCGCCGATCGCTCGCGCACCATCGCCTTCAGCGCTTCGATGTCATCAGGAAGATCAGCCAAGTCCGACATGCACACGAATCTACCCTGCTTCACTCCGCCGGAGAATCGAGAAAAGCGCCTTATCCCGCAGACTGTGGTCGCCATGTCTGCTGCGGCATCCGCCAGTCGATCCCTTCAAGAAGATAGCCGAGCTGCGCCGCCGACAGCGAGACCGGCTCCCCTGCGGTCGAGGGCTAGATGAACCGGCCTCGTTCGAGCTTCTTCGTGAACAGAGGCAGGGACCCTGGCCATCATGCCAGATTACCTTGATCAGGCCACCTTGACGTCCCCGGAACACAAACAGGTGACCCGCATGCGGATCGAGCTTCATCTGTTCTTGGACCAGCAGACGCAAACTGCCCAAGCACTTCCTCATGTCGGTCACGCCGCTCGCAAGCCAGACGCGCACGCCCGCCGGCGGAGAAATCATCGCGCGACAAGCGCTCCTACGAGCGCGGTCGCAAGCACCGGATCAACACCGCCCGTGATGCGCATCTGCGGCGCGTGTGTGAAGGATATCTCGATCGCCCCCGGGCCCATCACCGCCGCCGGCGATGCGCCGACAAATCCGACAGGATCCGGCGTCACGGTCACAGGCGCAAACTTCGGCGGGTGCGACATCTCCGGAAAGCCCGTCTCCGCCCGAAACTTCTTGCGCCTGGCAAACAGCATGCTGCGACTGATGCCCAGGTCGCGGGCAACCGCGGTGACCGTCATCCCCGGCGAAAACGCCGCCGCCACCGCGGCTAGCTTCTCGCCTCGAGCCCAGCGCCGGCGCGGCGCACCAAGTATCAGATCCATGTGTCACCGAATGTCTGCGGATAGTCTCTGACTATGTCTCAAGACAAGTGCTTATCCGCCTATCATCCGCAAAGCGGGGGAGCTCGCAAGGCGGTACTCGCCTTATGCGTACTCACTATGTAGCGAGCCCGCTGGTAATTCGTGTCGGTGAACACCCGGATCGACGCATTAATATGAGCCAGGTTGTGCTTCGCGTGCGCGACCTGAGCCTAACACGCGGTGATCCGCCCGTGGATCTCGGCGCTTGTGCTGCACACACACTCTGAGTGTGCCTATTCCTCCCAAAGGGAGAGAATGCTTCTGAGTGCAGTTAAAAAAGCTAATGGCTGATCGAGCATCAAATGGTGGCGCGCCTCAGGTACGGCGATTATCGGAATGTCACCGCCCCCCAGCTCGCGGATGTAGTCAGCCGAGTCCCTGGTAAAGAGCTGACTCTTTCCGCCATGAACGATGATCTTGCGGCCCGGCGCATTCACGAGTCGATGGCCGATTGTGAGCCATTCGTCGGACTTATTGCTTCGTCGGAATACCTCAGGTGAGAACTTCCATGTCCAACCGTCTCCGTCGCGCCGCATTGAATGATACGCCATGTAATCTAGGAGGAACGGCTCGCCGACCGGCTGGGGCGGGGAAAGGACGTATCTTTTGCGCGCCTCTTCATAGCTCGCATAGGGCCGGTTGGGCTTGTCAGGATCACCTGATCCCGGGCTGGAGCGGCGATGGTTCCAGTATTGCTCCAGGAGCTCGGCTCGCATGACCATGAGATCGCAAATCACGACGCCGGAGAATGCATCGGGCAACAGGGTCACGGCTGTCAGCGCTGCGCCCGCGCCGAAACTGTGCGCGATGATGGTGGGTTTGTGGCCATCTGTAAACAGATCGAGTGCCTCGGCAATCTCACCAAACTCGCGCCCCCTTGCCGCGGGATCGGCTTGCCCGCGCATCTCCGTGTCGCCCATGCCGGCGAGATCGAACGCCACCACGTCGTAATCTTCCGCGAGAAACGGAGCGATGAAGGCAAAGCAACGGGCGTGGGATAGAAAGCCATGTGTCATAAGCACTTTCGGCTTTTTCCGGTCGCCCCAGCGGAAGTAATGCGTCCTGGCACCGTCGATCTCAACATAACCTTCTTCGCGCGGCACCTTGAGGGCCGACACAAACCATTCCGGCAGATGCGAACCATCGCCGGCCCAGACAGGGTCGATGTCGTCGGGAAAATCTCCAATCTTGGACAATACGTTCATTTCGTTAAGTGTTCCTTGCTCGTGGGTTTGTCGATCACGAAGCCGCGATACCCCTCGTTCGCTACATCTTCGCAGAGTGCGACATAGCCAGACACGCTTGGAAAATTGATCAGTTGACGCTTCTTGCCCGGGATGTTTGCGCCCATGTACCAAGAATCCGCTTCGGGAAAGAGTGTCATCGCGCCTGCTTGGGCAACCATTTCGGTCCAGCCCGTTTCAGCTGCCGGATCGGCTTCGAAAAGATCGACACCATTTTCCCGCATCCAGACCAGAAAGTCGCAGATCCAGTCACCCTGTATCTCTGCGCTGGTCGGGCCGTTTGAGAAACCCGACGGGCTGAGTGGCCCGTATGCGAACAGCATATTGGGAAAGCCAGATACCGCCATTCCCAGATAGGCGCGTACTCTGTCTTCCCACGCATGGGACAGTGATAGGCTGTTCGTCCCCGTGATGTTCATATCGATCAGCCCGCCGCGCCCAGCATCGAAGCCGGTGGCGAAAACGATGAGGTCGCATTCCATCTCGCCGTTACCGGTCTCAATCGCGTGCGGCTTGACCCGGATGATCGGAGTTGCCTTGAGATCAACCAGCGCGACATTCTCCTGAGCGAAAATCTCGTAGTATCCCTGCTCGAGCGAAGGTCGCTTCGTGCCGAACGGATGCGGTGGCTCGGATGGGGCAAGTTTCTCGGCCAGAACGGGATCGGCGATCCTCGCGCGAACCTTGTCGCGCCAGAAATCATACGCGTAGCGGTTAGCTTCGCGATTGATAAGCAGGTCGGCGAAATTGTGATACCAGAACCCGAGGCCACCCTGTTGCCACAGATCTTCAAAGTGCGCTGTGCGCACGTTTTCGTCAACTTCGAGCGCCGATACGTCTAGCGATTGGCATTCGAACCCTCCGCTCGTCTGCTTGCGCGTTTCGAAGATAGCGTCATAGCCCTTCTTGTCCCGTTCCTGGTCTTCTTCTGAAAGCTTCTTCTGCTGCATAGGCAGCGCCAGGATGGGAGTTCTTTGAAAGAGGGTCAGCTTCGATACGGATTTGGCCGCTTCTTGCGCGACCTGCACACCACTTGCACCGGTGCCGATCAGGGCAACCTTACGTCCGCTGAGATCGACACCCTGCTGCGGCCAGCGCGCTGTGTGAAACCATTGGCCTTCGAAATCCTCAAGGCCGGGAAAATTGGGGACATACGGCTTGGATGCGAAACCAAGAGCGGGCAACAGGAATCGTGTCGAAACAGTTTTGTCGCTGTCGAGTTGCAGACGCCATTGCTTCGTCTCCTTCTCATAGTGCGCGCCTCTGACCCCACACCCCATGCGCATCATGGGCCACAGGTCTAGCGTATCGCAAACATGCCGGAAATACGCTCTGAGCTCTTCCCAACCGGGAAATCGCTCGCTCCAGGCCCATGATTTCCACACTTCAGGTATCGAGAACTCGTAAAGCGGAACCTGTGAATCCACTCGTGCGCCTGGATAGCAATTCCAGTACCAGATGCCGCCGGGCTGGGCCGCAGCATCCACCAGCAACACGTTGAACCCAGCGTCACGTAACTTGTGGAGCAGGTATATCCCGCTGAAGCCGGCACCGACGATTACAGCGTCGTAATCGGGAGACTCCCGATGACTCACGATGCGACCGTCAAACGTTCGGCGATTGCTTTCGCCGTTGCGTAGTCGGCCTTGCCGTTGGATGCACGCAGGGGTTTTTCCGTTGGATGTATGGCCTTGGGCGTTTTGTATCCTGCCAGCTGATCGCGCACATGGTCCTTGACAGCTTGCTCGTCGAACGGGACGCCGTGGTTGAGGTGGACGACGGCCGTGACGGCCTGGCCCCATTTTTCGTCCGTTACACCTACGACCAGCGCTTCACCGATGGCGGGATGGGTCTTGAGCACTTCCTCGACTTCTTCTGGGTATACCTTCTCGCCAGCAGTGTTGATGCATACGCTGCCGCGGCCTAGCAGTGTAAGGCTACCATCTGCCTCTACGTGGCACCAGTCGCCCGGAATCGAATAACGCACGCCATCGATTGTTCGAAATGTCTTGGCGGATTTTTCGGGATCTTTGTAATAACCCAAGGGGATGGCCCCCTTGCGGGAGATAAAGCCAGGCACGCCGCTTCCAGGTTCGACTTTCTGATCGTTTTCGTCGAAGACATCGCAGAATTCGCCAATCCCGAATTTCGCGGTGTTCGTACCGCCCTGAGCAGTCGTGACGGAGAGGCCGAAGCCGAGCCCTTCGGAGGCGCCGAAACTATCCATCAGCACGATCTGGGGAATGTGCTTACATAGACCGGCCTTAATCTCCTTGCTCCACATCACGCCGGACGAGATGATGGAGACGAGGCTCCTGGTATCCCAGCGGCCCGGGTTTTCTTCGAGCGCGCGAAGCATTGGCTTAGCAAAGGCGTCGCCCACAATTGCGATGCTTTCTACCTGGTGCTTTTCAACCGTTTCCCACAATTCTGAAGCTTCGAAGGAAGGGGCCGTCAGCGTGACGATCGCACCGCCCGACATGAGCGCACCTATCGCGGTGATGAAGCCCGTCCCGTGCATGAGCGGGCAGGCGGAGAGAGTGCGCCTGCCGGGGCCCTCTTTCTCGATCAGCGCAACATTTTCTTCCAGCGTCTGCGGAACCGGGCCCAGTAACTTCTGCGCGTCCAGCTGGGCCTTGCGCATGTCGTCGTGCCGCCACATCACGCCTTTCGGCATCCCCGTCGTGCCGCCGGTATAGATGAAGAGCAAATCGTCGGGTGAGCGTTTGATGCCGAGCGCCGATCCGTCCCCTTTTTCCGCCAGCGTCTCATAGGGACTCGCAAAAGACGCGATTTCGGAAGAGTCGCCAATTTCGACGAAAGTGTGAACCTTCTCGAGCCTATCCTTGAGTTCGACGATACATTCGCGAAACTCCGAACTGTAAACTATCACTTCGCTGTCGGAATCTTGAAAAATGTAAAAAACTTCTTCGGCGCGATAGCGGTAATTGATGTTCACATGGGTCA
>Ga0209346_1001854_pt1 | contig 10043 bp, 16 predicted proteins | sample AutmiccommunBRH9_FD_187381 | JGI IMG/M metagenome (GOLD analysis project Ga0209346, IMG submission 187381) | Deep subsurface microbial communities from Mt. Terri, Switzerland - Autotrophic microbial communities BRH/9 (SPAdes) (version 2) | ecosystem: Environmental > Aquatic > Deep subsurface >...
TTTTTCACACCATTGTGCTGCAGCTAATCCGCTGGTACGATAATCATTGATTAGAGCATCCCATTCATTAATACTTAATTTTTTTATCATATCAGACATAATACACCTCCTAGGTGATATTATGTCTGAGAGTAAGAAATATTTGTAGGTGTAGAGGATTTGACGCTTACTTTGATCTGACGGAAAAGCAATTTCGGTAAATGTATCTTCAAAACTATCATAAAGCCCGTTTTCTTCTCTGGTAAATACAGTGAATGATGCAGTAGAAATGCCTTTGTCTTCAAAATGAATCGCTTTTTGAATCAGATAATTTCCTTCACTATCTTTATTGATATTAATGTTGTTCCATCGCTCTTTTAAAGCTTTTAATGTATTGCAATCAAAAATAAATATGCCGTCATCTTGCAGATGTGCTTTAACTTTAGAAAAAGTTTGTTGCCATTCCTCTTTAGTAAGAAGGTGATTTATAGAATCAAAAGTACAAGTTATAAGATCATATTTTTTACTTAAATTAAAATTTCTCATATCGGCATGGTAAAAATTCAGCTCTAAATTTTTCGATTTCGCATTTTCTTTTGCGATATTAATCATGTCGATTGAATAATCAAGCCCTTCTGAGTTAATACCCTCAGAAACAGCTTTAATGGATAAAACCCCTGTACCACATGCAATATCTAGGTGACTTGAAGGATTAAAGTTTTCTTGTTTTAAATAGACTTTCATCTGCTCCCACAATTTTAAAGGAAACTTACTCCAACCAAGCCGATCATAAAATTTAGCTATTTTCTCATACATGATAAATCACCTCTCTAACAACAAATTTTAATGGATAATAAAAAAAGACCAATAGATTGATAACTATAAGTCTTCATCGTCACTTTTAACCTGTTGTGAACCATGTAAAACTGATAATATTACAACCCTCTTATCCTCAACCTCGTAAATTACTCTATAATTTCTATATATTATCTCTCTGATATTAGCGGTATTATATTCTGGAACAATTCTGCCCATCAAAGGAAAATCAATTAACTTTTCAGCTACTGAGATTATTTTTTCTGTAAAAACGTTAGCATAATATTCTGAATCTCTAGCAATAAAATCACGTATACCTTCTACATCTTCTAAAGAATCATTTGACCATATTACTATCATGATTTCATCAATCTTTTCCTAGCTTCATCGTGATTAATAAACTCACCTTTAGCAACTTGCTCTCTTGCTTGATTCACTTTCTTTGCCACATATAGTTCATACATAATATCATCCCATGATGCCTCATCTGGCAAATTATTTATTGTATTTATTGCATCTTTCTTAGCATGACTCATAATTATCACCTCACAACTTTTATTCTACAACTATTATATCACCTTCGTTTCCATGATGTCATCAACTGTCAGAACATGCCCATGTATCAATTTCAACCTTAAATGACGGATCAGCTAAAGAAGCTACATATAGCATTGTCATGCATGGCTTATGATCATTCAATACTCTTGAAATAACTTCACGTCTTTTTAAATTGTCGATATCTCCAACCAAATACAATACTATTTTCACTATATCTGTTACTTTCATATTGGCTGCCTGTAAGTTACGAACGATATTTTCCATAGCAATTTCTATTTGTTCTACTGGGTCATCTGGAATGATTCCTTTCTCATCTTTTCCCAGCTGCCCTGACAGAACCAACCAACGAGCTTGCCCTGAAACTTCTATTTGATGAGTATAAGCGGCAACCGGTTCGTGGATATTTTCCGGATTTCTAAATTTCTTCATACATCTGCGCCTTCTTTCTGTTACATTTTATCATGTTCAAACACATACACCATAATGGGCTTTAAACTCCATCTCCATACAATCCCGCTATGAACAGCGGGCGTCTTTTGCTGGAAATTTGAGTTACTCTAATCCACTTATCTGTGTTTGGATAATAAAATTCCATACTTCTATAAATTCGCTTCTTTACTGTCGCTGAAGCAGTGATATAACTCTTGTTTCATCCGTACCATATCCTTACATCGGATTCCATTTTCATAAATTGGGTCTTTATAATGTCTTGTAAAAAAACCTTTATCAATTCCTGTGATTTCAAATCCACATTTTTGATATAATCCTATTTGTTGAATACTTGAATTTCCTGTTCCAACTTCAATAATCTTATATCCTAATTCTCTTGCCTTGTCCACTGCATGTTTTACTAATTTCTTTCCATATCCTTTTCCCTGCTTAGATTCTTTAATTGCAATATTGACTAACTCTACAGTATGTGGTCTCGTCGGAAGTAATAGGTAGGTTCCTATTATTTCATTGTTTTGTTCCAATACCATACATTTGCTATGATCTAAATAGCTGTGAATTACATCAAGATCTGGATCAGCTAGTAAAAATAATTCAAATGGTTTCGGTTCTTTTGGTTTTAGTTCTCTTATAATCTCCAATGAAATTTACCCCAATTCTTTTCTAATTATCTCAGCGTTTTCTTGATGCAACTTTTTCAAAAATTTTGGAAAAGAGTAATCTTTTATTAAATCATCAATTGGCTGATTATTTTTAAGCCGTTCCTTTAATTTGTGTATATAATTTAATGAGTCATTTTGTCTTTTTAAAATTTCATTAACACCTTTCCCCACATTGCCGTGGCCGGGTATCAGTAATTCAACTTTATGATTTTTTAAAATATCATTTATCTTTAACAACGTTTTATCGTAGTCAGATGAATTAGATAATATAAAAGGAAATTCAATGTCAGAAAGGTAATCACCTGCAATAATAATTCCCAATGGTTCAACTACAGCAAATAATCCATCATCTGTATGACCATTAGCTTTATAAAAAGTAATTGTTGTATCGCCAAGCATTAACTTTTGACCGTCTTCAAAGATAATATAGTCTATTTTCGGATACTCAATCTGATAACACCGCTTGATATAATATTGATCATCGAAACTTCTAATCTGTTCAATAATTTCATCTTTTCGCTCATTATTGTCAAATTCAATACTTGCAATAGTAATAACGTTTTCTATCGCCTTGTATCCAATAATGTGGTCATAATCTGAATGGGTAAAAAATAAATATATTGGTCTATTATCTTGTGTAGCTTTGATGTGATTTTTAATCTCTGCTATTTCATTGGGCAGCCAATTTGGATCAACTACAAGCATAAGATCTTCCGTTTCTATTACAGCAGAATTTGTTTGATATAGAGCACTTTGAAAAACTTTAATTGATTGCTCCGAATAATGAATCATACGATCACTCCCCACGATTTTTCTTACACAGATAAAGTGCTGATTACTGTTACCTAACGGATCTGTATAGACCTTCCGTCCAAAAAAATTATGCCATGTTAAATTTTGTCGATAATAATTGAGAACATTTTGCTGTATTTAATGAAGTATCTAAGGGTATCCATCGTTCTCTTGCTTCTTCCTGTGTAATATAATCTGCTTCTATCAAACTGTCATCTAGCCCCAGCTTCTTTGCTTGTTTTATATTGAAGGAATAATAGCTTTCCTTTTGCAATGGACCTAAATGGATGATTCCTTGCATTTGTTTGTTAAGCATTTCTACTACCCCATCTACTACATCATCAATGTGAACAAAGGTTTTATATAAATTATCAGCTCTTTTTAGACGATTACCCTTTGGTAGATTTTCAATTAATAATCCTAGCCGATTATCCCATAGATGATTACTATTTCGCCCATATATTGGTCCTACTCTTATGATTAAATGATTTACATGCTTTTTCACCATTTCTTCTGCATCAATCTTAGCATTTGCGTAAATATGTAGGGGATTGCTTATATTTAGATATTGTGTAGTGGCTTCTTCAGAATAATTCCCTTTCCCACCAGCAAAAACAGAATCAGAAGAAATATAGATAAATCTTGTTGTTTCAGGCATGGTTTTTAAAACATTATCTAAACCTTTTTTCGTTAATTTATCTTCTTCCACTCCACTCATTAGGCTCCAGATAATAGTATCCGGAGTATATTCCTCCAGCAAAGCTTTTACTTGCTCGCTATCATTGATATCAATTTGATATAACTCATCCACTTTTTTCTGAAAAGAAGTTCCTATTAAATCGTCATAGTATTTTTTTAATTTATCGTATAAAGAACTTCCTAAATAGCCGCTTGCTCCTAATAACAGCACCCTCATACCGATTATCTCCTTTTAACATCATGAAGTTCTTTTTTTGGCAACTACGCAAGCAATCCAAAGTGTTAGGCGAAGTCAGACTGTTTAACAGATAAAACCTAATCCCTCATCAATTCTTCTATCTCTGAAAGATGTAACTTTAAATGTCTTGGATAATCTATTACCATATCTTCCAACGTCACTTTTTCGTTCAAAGCACTTATCCATTCATTTCGAAGGCAGTCTAAATTAATATTTTGAATTACATGCGCTAAATGAATATTACTATACTTCCATAGTTGGATTAAATCGAGCCACTCTTCGTTATTATAATTTTGTATAGCAATCCACCTATCATTATTACCTAAATTTGCATAGTCTGGATAATCACACGGGTTTTTCTGATATTGTAAATGTATTATTCTATGTGTATTGTTAGATGCGGAATCTATAAGATGCCCGACAATTTGTTTTATTGTCCTTTTTTGACTATTTTGTCTTTTTATTGTGTCAGCATTATTTAATGTTAACAGCATTCCTTCCCATTCTTTTGTTAATTGCAGAATTTTTTTCCTTGTATCACTGAATTTATCCATTTACATTTCCTCCTCTTATTATCTTCATCAGAATCAAGCCAATGTAAAACTGCATTTGAAAATACAATATCATAGTTGTTACTATCATTTAAAAACCATTTCATTAATATCTTTATCATAAAAATAAATATTCTGATGCCGTGCGCGACTGCGCTTAGCCTGGAAGCAGTGGGCACGCATGCTTCGTTTTCGTACTCCAGAATAATGCTACTTGGATTGTCCTTTATTTGAGTGCATTATTATCGGATGGATGGATAAGGTCCCGCGAAGCCTAGCCGCCACTGAACCCCAAGCAAATAACACATTACCAATTAAGAATTAATAATAACCCCTCACACTCAAGGCGTTTCCGAACCTAGCCAAACTTAACCTATTCATTTAGCTTAATCTTTTTCGAAAATCCAACTGTACCAATGCTTTCTGTAATTCTATAATATTGTCCTGGAGCATATATTAATGGATCTACTTTTATCATATCAATGTTTCCATATCCAGTCTCTTCTATTGCTTCATCAACCAATATATTGTTTATCTCTCCTATATAAATGTATCCACTCCCCTTTGCAATCACATCAACAAGTGAACATTCATATACCCATGGAGATTCTTTCAATACTGGAACATTTAGAATACTTCCCATTGAATATTCTGCATTAATTTCTTCGCATTTATTTTTCTCGTAACCTGAGGTATTTCCAAAGTAATCTGCCATTAGCATCATATTATTTGTTACAAGATTAGCAGAGAACATTCCATTCTTTTCAACTAGTTCACGAGTCATCTTTTTACCTCTTGATGCAAACATTATCATTGGAGGATTTACGGAACAGAATGTTATCCAAGTTATTAAAGCAAAATTTGGATTGCCATCTTCTTTATATGTACCAATTAAGTATGCTGGCTGAGGAAAAAATCCTCGTTGTGGTAATAATGAATATTTTCCCATAAAATACAACCTCCAATTAGCCTTATTCTTAAATTTACGTTAAGTAAATAAATAAATAATTATTTTAAAAATAAAAAAATTCTCTATCGTTTTTCTTTTACTCTCTTAGGATGAGGACCCGTGGAGCCTAGCGCTAATGGTTCGACCTGCGGCTTCGTTCAACAGGGATTTGAGGAGTTGATGGCTTGTTTTTTGACTTTATTGTCAGAGTATTTATTTTACTATATGGTTAACATCATAAAGTTCTTTCTTTACTTTGCAACCAATCCAAAGTGTTAGAATGTTTCGGCAAATCAACAAGTTTTCCAGAAACCTCAATATGATGAAGTTCCGGGTTAATTTTTGCGTTGATGAAAGAGAGACTTCATATGAACCCCCTGTACTTTACCATCAGAATACTATATTGTACTTTTTAAGTTCTTCGTTTGATAAATATTTTATGACTTGAGATACATGCTTATCATTTCGAACATCATTAATATCTTTCCATTCTACTTCTGATAACACTTGGTCTTTTAATTCAGGATCATATCCAAGTGATATTTCATGATCATTGCTAGGTTCGGCTAAATAACAATACTCAGTACCCGCGGAATAATCATTTTCAAACAAATATCGAACGATTTTTATGTCTATGTTAGCTTCTTCCTTCGCTTCCCGAACCGCTGTTTCCTCTCGGCGCTCTCCAACTTCAACACCTCCACCAGGTAAGGTCCAGTAAATTCTGTTTTTTTCATCCACTTTAAGCATGACTAGTCTTCCATTTTGTATAACTGCGGTAAATACTCTTTCCCTATTCATAATGTATTGGCAGGAAACCACTAACCCTTCAGGGTAGTTGAGGAATGCCGTATGCATACCTTAACCTGCCATCCTCCTCTCGATTAATAGGGCTTTCTAATGAATAACAGCATCCTCCAAATCTGATATTATCATCAATAGGATAAGGTATACAAGGTTCTCCATAATGTATAACACCCGTACGCGTTGTATTACATTTTGGACATCTTCTGTAATCTATCGCCATGAACACACCTTCTTCAAAACATAATAATAATTATTATAAAAAGTATCTGATCTTTATAGTGGAACTCTTACCACTCGGGGTCTTATGAAGAATCACGTCATCGTCTCTCATAATTTGATACATTGCACTGCAGACGGATGGCATTTTGCTTGATAATCTCATCTGCTTATGAATTTCACCTGAAACAATATCTACAAATTCCAAACCATTATCCTTAGACTGATCAATAATTCTTTGAATAAAAGCCTTGATATCTGATGTAGAGACACTTTTGACTATTAAATCCTCATGCTCCAAACTTGCTTTTATTCCATGATTTCTCTTTTCTTTGCGCTTTTCTTGGGCAAAAATATCATTCGCGAGATACTTTGTTCCATTCATAACGTCCACTTTCAGAGATTCAACTTCACACCAGCTAAGCACTTTGCCATTTAACCCTTGAGTATTCCAGAGTCCACTTAACGCTATTTCGGATTTAGGGCTATGGCGCCCTAACCAATACTCCGAACTATTAAAATCATCCGCTTTATTTAGTGTCGCAATCAATGCTTCTTCGATTCGAAGTCTATCTTTTTCATCCTCTACTAAAATACATGTAAAAGAGAGGTTATTTCTTAAATATGAGGATACCATCCCCTCCATGGATTTCTTACGCTCTAAGTATGCATCGTCAACAAATTGATTTTTAACACTTGGATTAGACCAATCTAAAGCCCAAATGTCTTCAAACGGATCTCTTTCCTGATGAAGCAATGAAATGCCCACGTTTTTTCTTAAGATACTGCCATCTTTATTCTCTTTAAGGAAATGATCTCTAAGACGTTCTTTTAAACGGCCATCAACACGATGCGTTCCAATCCTAACGATCCTATCCATACCATATAATTCTTCACCCGTTTCAAACATGATGTATATCCCATTTTGATAAGGTATTGTATCAATTGTGTCCCATTGATATCTTGGCAGCTTTGTCAACCAACTATGAACAAGCAGGCTACTTAACTGTGCAATCTCCTTATTCGTTGACCTATCTATAAGCTCTCTGAGTTTTGGAATCCACATGCCCATACTTTGCCCTTCAAGTGGTAATGTGAATCGCTTCAAAGATGAAATAAGGAATTCATTGTACACCCGCCCCGCTAATATGATAAATTCATCCGTTTCCAGTGAATATTTCTTTTCCAAAGACTTTAGCACATGAGCAGCCCATGTTCGTCGCTCTGCCGTTGACTTACTGTTTAGCGTTTCATTATAAGGTTCGATTACTTCATCTTCGGAGAGCAAACCATGTTTTGCAGACAAAACATACACCACATCAACCACTTGTTTTGCATATTGATAAGCCAATGCAAACCTTGGACTTGGTGAATACATTTCAGCTGCTGTGCATGAGTATTTTTTTTTACTAAATGTACAAGAAATAAGCGCCACTTTCATCTAATCACCTGCCTGACAATCACCGTTATTTTTCTACCGACATATCATTTAGAAATTATCATTGCATTTAATAAGCTAGTGAATTCATAATATTTACTGAAATACGATCCTTTGCTACGCAAATATTATTTTTTACAATATAACATTCAACAAAGTGTGACCCAAAAAAATCACTTGTTTCATAAATACGTTATTCTGCTTGTTGGCGATGTAGCCTCACATTCTATTTTCAAACTATTGGAAATTCGAATTGGATATCTATAATCAAGGTCAATAAATTCTTCTCCCTGTGCCATTAGATCATATGCACTTAGTTGAAGGGAGTTCGCATTTTGCAAACCTACAGGAAACTTATTTCCAAAAATAGTGCTTAACATTCATATACACTGTCACTTTCTGCATCGATTTCTGAAAGCAGATCAAAAGCTACTTTTGCTTGATCAACAAATTTTCCTTTATCTTTATTGTAAACATGTTGATTACTACTGAGGGCAAACCAATATGTCTGATCTTTATTCAATCCAGATATAAATCCAAAGAAATCTCTTATTAGGGATAAATAATCATCATATGTTGAATCATGCTCACTCATCGCTGAGTTTGCTTTCAAGAATTAATTCATTTAGATCAATTATTCCTTTTACTTTTAATAAAAAGTCCATACCAATAATTCCATTGATTTCTAAGCTGTAATCCATTACGCCGATATTTACAATAAAATTTGTTATATGTAATCCGTTCAAGTCTATCGAGTCAATTTGTTTTAAAAAAATATATTCACTTCCACCTACACCCGATATTGAACCTACTATGTCATCTTGTTCAGGTGCTATTCCAATTTTTTCAACAATGTCCAGTTTAAAGATTGTACTAGCAGATCCTGTATCTACTAAAACCCGATCCAATAACAAACTTTGCCCTTTATACCAGATTCTTAGTTGTACAAAGGGCAATTGATGATTAAGATTTAATGTTGTTTTCATATTCTTATACCCAACCATTTCTGCTCAAGTATTTCTAATTCTTTCTTACTTGTGTGAACAACATAGAGTTCTCGATTGGGATAACTCTTGTGAAGTGCTTTATATTCTGCTAATGCTTCTTTACTGTCTTTATAATAATTAATTACAGAGCCTTTATTAATAATCCTCTTACCATCATTAGAATATGCATCAATGGCTTCTAATAATATCCATTGATCAGGATAATGTTCTCTTATACTTTCCCAAGTCATGTTAAACACCCCTCTTTAATAATACTATCTATATTATAACTTTTACTTTTCTTTTATAGGTTTTTATGATATCCAAGTTATTAAAGCAAAATTTGGATTGACATCTTCTTTATATGTACCAATTAAGTATGCTGGTTGAGGATAAAATCCTCGTTGTGGTAATAATGAATATTTTCCCATAAAATACAACCTCCTATTAACCTTATTCATAAATTTACGTTAAGTAAATAAATATTTTATCAATTAAAAAATTTTCTATCGTTTTTCTTTTACTCTCTTAGGATGAGGCCCCGTGGAGCCTAGCGCTAGTGGTTCGACCTGCGGCTTCGTTCAACAGGGATTTGCGGAATTGCTGGCTTGCTTTTTGACTTTATTGTCCGAGTATTTTTTTTACTTTATGGTAAACAACATGAAGTTCTTTCTTGGCAACTGCGCAACGAATCCAAAGTGTTCTGTGTAGTACCCCCGCGAAGCCAAAGCGCGCCATGGACGGAGCGCCCACCATTTTCACTTTATTTTAAAGCACATTATATCCGACCAACTTCTCCCTTAATTCATAGTCTGTTGTGAAAAGAATGGTTTTAAATCCTAATTTAGTCGCACCTTCGATATTTTCTCTTGTATCATCTATGAAAATTGATTCATTGGGAT